>CAAGKR010090346.1_pt1 | contig 17939 bp, 18 predicted proteins | sample 2556971 | NCBI WGS metagenome assembly CAAGKR01 (sample SAMEA5207829, study PRJEB30636) | soil metagenome | biome: forest; feature: boreal; material: soil | place: USA | collected 2011-09 | depth 1 m | reverse complement strand
CGTCCAGATCCGCGAGACCGGCGCGAAGGCCGATGGCTCGCAGATGGCCGATCTGGTCGCGCTCATGGCTTCGTCGCGTGACCAGGTGATCGACATATCGGACGCGATCCGGGCGGCGCGCGGCGAGCTGGACGCGATGCCGCAGGGTCTGGTGAGCCAGCTCTCGGGCGCCAGGACCCAGGTCCTCCAGCAGCTCCAGCGCGTCCAGCCAGCGCTGGACTCGTATCTGCAAGTTCAGAACCAGCTGCCCGACATGCTCGGCATGAGTGGACCGCGCCGCTACCTGATCCTGGCTGAGAATCCGGCTGAGCTGCGGCCGTCCGGCGGCCTGATCGGCGCATATGGACTCGTCACCTTCGACCAGGGCAAGATCACCGAGCTAGCGTTCCAGGATGTTGGGGACATCGATTTCAAGCCTGGGCTGCCCTACGTTGAGCCACCTTCTGGGCTCAAGAACCATCTACTCGGGACGAAGTACTCATGGCAGCTGGCAGATGCGGGCTGGTGGGCCGATTTCCCGACCTCTGCCCAGAAGGCTCTAGAGCTGTACACGCTCGAGTCGGGCGACAGCCACATCGACGGGGTCCTCGCGCTGGACACTTATGGGATCGACATACTGCTTGGAGTGACAGGGCCGATCCAGGTGCCCGAGTACGGCGTCACGGTGAAGCCTGGCGAGACGACTTTCACCGTCCTGGCGAACACCAGGCTGCCATCCGAGCCTGGGACCAACAGGAAAGCATTCCTGGGTCCTTTTGGGGCCGATGTTGTCAAGGCGATGTTGGGCACTCCAGCGGCGAAGTGGCCCGCTCTGCTGGACGCGTTCCGGGCTGCCACCATCCAGCGCCACTTGATGATCTGGTCCAAGGAGGCTGCCACCGAGGCTTTCATTGGTTCGGCCGGCTGGGACGGTGCCGTTCGATCGGACAGCGGTGACTACGTCCAGGCGGTCGATGCGAACGTCGCACCGGCCTCGTATTTCAACCTCATCACTCATCGGTCGCTGGACTTGCAGGTTCAAATCGATGCCGGTGGCAACGCCCACGACTCCCTGGCACTTTCGTGGGACAACCGAGCAGCTCTGCCTGAGGCGCGGGCGCTGCTGAGCCTTCCGTGGGTGAGCCCGGACGGCATACTGGGCAACTACCTGAGAGTGCTGACGCCCACCGGATCCACCTTGCAGTCGGTCTCCGGCGGACGCCTCGTCCAGCTGACGGGTGTTGAGGAGATAACGGCAGAAGCCGGACGGACTGCCTATGGGCTCTTCATTCTCGAGCCGCCCGGCTCCACCTCAGCCACCGTCTCATGGATTTCGCCGCATCCGGTCGTGGCCGACAACGGAACCAACCTCTACCGGCTGACCGTGCAGAAGGAGGCCGGCAGAACCGCCGAGCCGCTCAATGTCACGGTTACGCTCCCGGCGGGGGCCAGGGTGCTGGAGACAAGCCCCGGGATGGTGGTGAACGGCCGCACGGTCACGCTGTTCACGACCTCCTCCACGGATGTCCAGGTGTGGGTTCGATACAGCTTGCCCTGACAATTCTGGCGAGCCAGATGACTCCTTGTACGCCGAGCAATCGTTGTCCGGGAATATTTTCGCCTAAGTAATTTGGCGTATAATCTGCGCTCGTCGGTCTCGCGCCATTGGTTGCGCACGGGCCCACTAGGGGACGCGGGGAGTCAGAACAGAGATGGGGACACCACGTTGAACCAGCGCTACGATGCCGTCGTCGTGGGCGCGGGACCTGCCGGTAGTCGAGTGGCCCGAGACTTGGCCGTCGCGGGCTTTGACGTTGCGCTGCTCGAGGAACACCGCGAAGTCGGACTCCCAGGTCACTGTTCCGGCCTGGTGACGCCGCGCACGCTCGAGATCGCCGAGGTGGGTGACGAGATCGTGCTGAACGCGATCCGCGGTGCCGTGCTGCACGTTCCGTCGGGGCGGCGGTACCGATTGGGTGGCGGCCGGACACGCGCCTGCGTCATCGATCGGGTTGCCCTCGACAGGCATCTGGCGGACCAGGCGACTCGTGCCGGCGCGCAACTGGTATTCGGCACGACGTTTCTCCGGTTCCGCCTCGAGGGGCATCCCGGCCCAGGCCGCGGCGCCGGAGAGGTCGTCGTGACGGTTCGGCGCGAAGGCGTCGAAAGCGAGATCCGCGCCCGCCTGCTCGTCGGGGCGGACGGGGCAAGAAGCGAGGTGGCACGGCAGATCCGTGGCTCGCGTCTCCAGCGCACTGTGGCCGGTCTCGGCGGAGTCGCACGGTACGACGCCAATCCGCACGCCGACCACGTGGAGGTCTTCCTGGACGATTACGCCGCGCCCGGCTGGTTCGGCTGGACAATTCCTATTGGGAACGGCCTCGCCCGCGTTGGGACCGGCTGTGCAAGCGGGGTGACACCTCGCGAGAGTTTCGACCGGCTCCGCGGGCGTTTCCCGGACACGTTTGGTCGGGCCGAAATGCAGTCATTCTCGGCCGGGCCAATCGCAATCTGGGAGCCTGGTCCGATGGTCGCGGATCGTGTGATGCTGGTGGGCGACGCGGCGCGCCAGGTAAAGCCCACCTCCGGCGGAGGCGTTTACGCTGCCCTTCGCGCGGCAGGTCTCGCCGCCACGACCGCTGTCGACGGTTTCCACAGCTCAGACTTCTCAGCCAGAGCGCTGCGGAGCTATCCCGATCGCTGGTACGCGGGCCTCGGCCGGGAGATACAGCGGGGCTACGACATGCGACGCGTATTCCTGAAGTTGCGCGGCGCCCGCCTGGACCTCCTGCTGGAGGCTCTGGACCGCCAGCCGTTGCATGACGACGTGGACGCGGTCGGCGATATCGATTTTCCGTCCCAGGTCGTGTGGGCCGTACTGCGCAGGAACCCGGAGCTCGCCCTTCGACTGTGGACGCTCCCACGTTTTCCCCGCGCGTGGCTCGCGCGCGAGCGGCACTCGGAGCCTACCCCCGTCCCGGCGATCGCTGTCGGGCGGTGAGATGAAGATGAGGTTCTTGCGTCTTTCGCTTCCCGTTGGCACGGCCCGACTGAGTGAGGCTCATCGGCCATGAGCGTGGCCGCAGCCATCCCCGTCTACAACGAGTTGGCCTCAATCGGAGGGGTCCTCCAAGCGGTTAGCCCGCACGTTGATCGGATCATCGTCATCGACGATGGCTCAACGGACGGCTGTGGGTCGCTGGCTGCCGAGGCCGGCGCGGAAGTGTTGTCCCATGAGCGGAATCAAGGGAAAGGCGTGGGGCTTCGGACGGCGCTGACATGGGCCAAGGCTCGGCCGGACATCAGCGAACTCGTCCTCATCGATGGAGATGGCCAACACGATCCCGCGGACATCCCGCGGATGCTCGGCGAGCTCAGGCGGGAGAAGCTCGACATCCTGGTCGGGAGTCGGTTCCTCGGCCAGAACAACGCTCCGCTGTATCGGCTATTCGGCCTGCACGTGCTGACGGCATCCACACGGCTCGGGAGCGGCATCGCACTGACCGACTCTCAGAGCGGCTTCCGCGTCCTTTCGCGTCACGCGATCGAGCAGCTTGAGCTCAGGGAAGGCGCGTTCGCCGTGGAGTCTGAGATGCAGTTCGAGGCCGCACTCAAGGGACTGCAGGTCAGTGAGACGCCGATCACCATCCGCTATGCGGGAGCCGCCCGTCGCAGCCCTGTAGCGCACGGCGTATCCGTTCTCATCCGAACCATCCTTCTCACTGCCCGCCGCCGTCCGCAGCGGCTGCCGTTGCTCATCGCCACGCCCTTCCTTGCTGTTCGCATTGGCCGCACGCGGCCAGCGCGGATCGGGGAGCGATGACTGCCGACACGAGGCTTGCGGCGATCGTCGTCGCGTACAACGGCGGCGACGATCTCCTTGACTGTCTGCGGTCCCTGCTCGCCCAGACGCTGCACGACTTCGAGGTTATCGTCGTCGACAACGCATCTACGGACGGCTCAATCGAGCACGCCGAGGCATCCTTTGGAATGCGCATTCGCGTGATCCATTGCGCTACCAACGGAGGCTATGCGGCCGCTGCCAATGCCGGCTGGCGCGCCACCTATGCGCCGATCGTCGCGATCCTCAACCAGGACCTGACGTTCGAGCCGGATTGCCTCGAGCGGATGAGCCAAGTGCTCCTGGACGAGACGCGCGACGCTCTCGTCACCCCTAAGCTCGTCCTCAAGTCAGACCCGAGTCGCGTCAACGCCATCGGGAACGAGGTTCACCTCAGCGGCGTCGCCTGGTGCCGTGGGACGGGCACCCCGGCGGACGCCTGGCATGGCGTCCACGAAGTGACTGCCGTCTCAGGAGCTGCGTTTATGGCGAGGCGGTCTCTCTTTGACCGCCTGGATGGCCTGGAGGAGGCCTACTTCATGTATATGGAGGACGTCGACTTCTCGCTCCGGGTGCGACTCGCGGGCGGAGTCTGTCTGGCAGCATGCGATGCCGTCGCCACGCACTGCTGGTCGCTGTCTCTCCCGCCACACAAGTTTGGCCTCCTTGAGCGCAACCGAAGGATCATGTGGAGCAGGTTGTTCGGGTGCGGTGGTCGCCGGGCGGAGATCGTCCGCCTGCAAGCGGAGGCGCTCGGCTGGCTGTACGCGGTCGGGCACGGCCGCGCATATCTAGCCGCCAAGGCGCACTGCGGGCGTGCGCCGCGACCGGCCAGGAATCCGCAGGTGAACCGCGAGGCAGCACGTCGATTGGCCGGCGAGCTGGCGACTAGGCTCCCGTATTCAACCGTCATTCCAGGGATCCCGGCAGTCGCCGTGGTGGGTGGGCTCGTCGACCGCGTGGTGCTCCGAATTGCGGGCATGTCGCACGAGCGGCTTCCGAAGGGGTCTGCTCCGATCCAGCGAGCCGGATGATGCGTCGAGTCGTCGTGTACGGCAGCGATTCTGGTCTCCGCATCTGGGGACAGGCGGTCAACGCAATCCCTGGCTACGAGGCTGTGCGGGCCGAATACGCCGCGTCGTCGACCAGGCTGTTCAGTCCCGTGCCGCTCTCCTCGATGCGGTCCGTGCGTCGAGCCGCTCGCGACGCCGACGCCATCCTCGCGCTTAGCACCTTGCTGGGCGCGATGGCGGCGTTGACGACGCGCCGCATACCGATCGTCGCGATCGACGTCGGCGCATTGCGCCTCGTCGAGCTTTACGGACCTCTTATGGAGTGGCCGGCCGCGATTCTTGCCCGCCCGCTCGCCGCCGTCGTCGCGCTCACCGCGGCGCACGCGGCGGCGCTCGACGGCATCGTGCATGGGCCGCGCCATGCCCGGGTCATCCACCAGCCCGCGAGCCTGCCGGACTACCGTTGGAAGCCCGACCGATACACCCCGTACCTACTCTGCGCCGGGAGCTCCGGCCGCGACCTGGGCCTCCTGTGCGATGCGGCTCGCGACCTTCCGATCGAGGTGCGCCTCATCGAAGGCGGCCGCGAGTCGATCCCGGCACGCCGGACCCGCGTCCCGGCGACGTACCCAATCAACGTCATCAGGTACGGCCAGGTCTCCCGCCAGACATACCTCGGTCTCCTGCGCGGTGCGACGGCGCTCGTGCATCCGCTGCCAAGATCAGACTACCCGGTCGGCATCACCGTCCTGCTCGACGCGATGGCATCCGGAGTGCCGGTCGTTGCGACCGACGTTCCGTCGGCCACCGAGTACCAGGGCGCCGGCACTGCGGCGATCGTGCCCCCCAACGACGCCGCCGCGATGGCGGAGGCGATGCGCCGTGTGGTCGCAGACGAGCTGTGGGCACGCTCGCTGTCGGAAGCGGCACGGCGACACGTGGAGCGCATCGCGTCCCCGGAGGTCGTCGGAGACGAGCTTGGGACGATCCTCCGGGAGTTGGAATGATGCACGTCGTAATGGTCAATCACGGCTATCGGCCGCTCCCGCCGGAGGCCGCCGACTCGCCGGCGCTGGTCATCGACCAGTTGGCAGTCGCGCTGACGCGCCGAGGGGTGCGCTTGACCGTGATCTGCGGGCCGGCACTGGTTAGGCCGACCGCCTACGAGACGCTCGAACTCGCACCGTCGCGGGCGGTACGATGGGGCGGAAGCGCCGTCGGCGAGGTCCTCTTCGGACTGGACGCGCGGCGCATGATCCGCCGCCTGCGACCGGACGTCATCCACTACCACACTTGCACCCCGGCCTCGCTAGGGTCCAGCCCACGTTCCGTACCGATGGTCATGTCATACGCCTCACCCGTCGGACCCACGGGCCGTGCAGCGACGTTTGGCGCACTGAGTTTCCTGAGCGAGCTGATGGAACGAGTCGCTTGTCGGCGCGCGGATCACATCGTCGCGGTTTCTCGATTCACGAACGGATACCTTCGAACTCGGTACAACGTGCCCCAGTCCCGGCTCACGGTCATCCCGAACGGCGTCGACACTTTGCTCTTCGCTCCGGGCGCCGACGAACCGACGGACCACAAGATCGTGTGCGTCGCACGGCTGTCCCCATACAAGGACCAGGCGACGCTCGTGGCTGCGCTGGGCCGGCCGGAGCTCACAGGGCGCGGCGTCCGACTGGTGCTCGTCGGGCCCCTCGACGACGCAGCCTACGTCGAGTCCCTTCGGCAACTCGCGGCGGATCTGGGTGTCCTAGACAACCTCGAGATTGCGGGGCTGATGGACTTTGGCCGCCTCCCTGATGTCTACCGATCCGCGGCCGTCGTCGCTGCCCCGTCTCGCGCTGAGGGGATGCCGCTCGCCCTGCTCGAAGCAATGAGCTGCGGCCGGCCTGTGGTCGCATCCGCGATCCCACAGCACCTCGAGGTCGGGCCGGACGCCGGGGTGATTTTTGTGCCCCCGGGCGATGCCGCCGCGATGGCCAGTGCGCTCTCAGGGCTCCTTGACGACACCAAGGCCCAGGCGCGAGCCGGAATTGCGGCGCGTCGGACCGCGGTCGAACGGTACAGTTGGGACGCCGTGGCCGAAGAGTTCGACCGGCTCTACCGAGAGCTAATCGGATGACGGTCGGGGAACCAATCTATCAAGACCTCGCGAATCGCAACCGCGAGCCGTGGCACGGCCGGCACCGACGGGATCGTGAGCGCGGCAGCTCGCTCGATCGCGTCCGCCATCCCGGTCTCTGGATCCTCGAGCACGATGATCCATCCACGTTCAGCAAGCGCCTGGGCGAAGTCGACCTGGTGGTCGTTCAAGTGCTCGCCGTACCGCTCCTGACGGGGAACAGCGAGGACCGGCCTGCCGGCGCGAAGCACGTCGAGGATCGTGTCGGCTCCATGACACACGACGACGCGCGAGCCGTGGATAAGCCGATCCATCTCGGCCGAGTCACAGAAGTCGAACGACCGCGCGGCGGTCGTCTCCACGGCGCAGGCGCCGCGCTGCACGACGACCTCCTCCGACGTGGTCCGAGCGTATGCTTCGGCTGCGCGGACGAGCCGGTCGAACTGGGCCGTGTGGGTGCCAACAGTGACGTAGATCACACGAGACCGCCTTCACATCGGGCCTTCGGGCCGTACGAATCGAGCAGCTCCGGCCACATCACGAAAAACACATCGCAGAACGGGTACACGATCCGACCGGTGAGTGTCGGGAGTCGGACACGTGTCCACACCTCGACGAAGACGATCCGGCAGCCGAGCGCGCGTCCGATGAAGACCGCCGGGATCGCGATCTCAGCGCCGTCCGTGATGATGACGTTCGGCCGCTCTCGGGCAAAGACGAGCAGCATGCGGGCGAACGCAATCACCATGAGGATCGGGTTGAAGCCTATGTTGCGCATCCGGTATGCCCGTTCCATGGACCGAGTGCGAGGCGCATCGTATGTGAGCCAGAAGTGGCTCATCCCGGCCCACGCCGGCCGCAGCGCAAGGAGCTCGGTCAGGTGACCGCCGTGCGAGCAGATGAGGGCGATGTGCGGCTCGCGAATGTGGGCCCCGCCGCGGGTGCGGAGGCGGCGGAACGGCATGCGTAATCGCAATCCGGTAGTCCTTCTCTCCCTCGCGGCGCTGCCCATCTCCATCGGGATCTGGACGGCGGCGATTCTCGCCTCGCGGCTCTCGCTAGGCGGCTTCGGGCTCATCGGGGGTCTCCACCCCGCATGGTACGCCGCCGTGGCACTTGCGGTGGCGGGAATGCTGGCGGCCATCGCGACCCGCCGGCACTCGGTGCTGCTCACCGCCTATGCGATCGCGATCCTCGTGATGATCGTGACGACCGGCATGCTCCTCGAGCAGGGACCGCGCTTCACGTACATATATCAGAGCTATACGTACGGCGATCAGATCCTCCGGACCGGCGCCATTGACTACTCGGAGTCGTATGCCACATGGCCCGCCTGGCACGTGGTCACCGCGGTCGCGGTCGGCGCATCCGGGATCGATCCCAACGTGCTGCTCACGTGGATCCCGCTCTGGCTCGCCCTCGTCACGTTCGCGGCCCTCATAACGCTCGTACGACGGTATCGGCTTCCCCGCTACCAGCGATGGGTCGCCATCGCGATCGGCGTAACAGCGTTCATCTCGCCCGCCTACCCAGTGCCCGGGTCGATGGCGCTCATCCTCGTGGTCTTCCTCGTGGCCATCGTGCTCGAGGAGTACGTCGGTCGCTCCCGGAGTGCCCGAGGCCGAGCCGGGATGCTCGTCCTCTTTACGGCACTCGTCGTCACGCACTTCCTCACGTCTATCGTCGGGCTGGCCGTCCTCGTCGGCGTGTCGATCCTCGCCATCGTGGCATACCGCCGGAGACCTGGGCCAGCTGCGATCTTCGGGGCCGTGCTGATCGTGACCTATTTGCTGTACGTCGCGGTCACCATCACGGCCGCTCTTCTTCCGCAGCAGATCGATCTGATGCTCCACCTCGACCAGCTATTCGGGTCCATCTTCGGGAGGACATCGACAGCCGTTGCGGGGGGCAGCGCCGACCACACGCGTGTCGCGCTCCTGCGGATCGGCTACGTCGTCGGTATCGCCGGGCTCGCGGCCCTTGGGGGGCTCGTTGCGATCGTCCGGCGGACCCGGCTACGTCGCTGGGTCATGCCTACCGCCTGGACCGTGGCCGGAGTCGCGAGCCTCGGTGTGGGCGCCTACGGGGGCGAGATCCTCGCTCGCGGATCTACGCTCGCGACGCCAGGGTCACTCGCCCTGGCGTCGTGGCTGGCGCGCGTGCGTGCTGGACGGATCCTGCTCGCTGCGGCGATCCTCGTGGCGGCGCTGCTGAGCCCAGTCAACTACTTCGGGAGCGAACTGTTCGACTACGTGCGGCCGACCGAAATCGCCGCCGACCAACTACTGGCCTATCGCCACCCAGAGACGTGGAACCTCGTGAGGCCCAGCCGCACGTGGTATCGGGCGAGCGGGCAGGCAGCAACCGGTCCGTTCGTCGTTGTCTACGGGCCCCTTTTCGATCAGATCACTTCCGTGATAAGGAAGCCTGAGCCACCTTCCATGCCATTCTGGAGCTACGACAACGGCGAGGTACGCATCATGGTTGCCGCGGAGATGCCAAAGTGAACCGCGCTACGGGCTTTCCCGTACTCGCTGTCGCGCTGCCAGCGGGCGCGGTGGCGACGATCGTTCTCGCGCTGCTGTGGACGATTGGCGCGATCCCGCACGCCCCGATCGTGTCGGAGCTCGTTGGTCTCTTAGCCGTCCTGCTCGCCCCGGGACTCGCCGTGGAACCTGTGTTTCACGGCGAGCGCTGGACGCTTGTGGAGCGACTAGGGCTCGCCGCCGCACTAAGCCTCGCGCTATCCGGGCTCCTCGGCGTGGGCCTCCACCTGGTCGGACTGCCGGTGTCGCCGACGAATGTCCTCGTTCTCCTGCTCGTTGTGGCGGCGCCGTTCGGGGCTTTGTCCATCCGGTTCCGCAGGGGCCGTCGCGCGCAGCTGGCGCTGCGCGCCAGGCGACTCGATATCGTCGTGGGAGCGGGTTCGCTCCTGCTCCTTACGGCCGCGTTCGCCTCGATCCTGGTCCTGCGTTCTGCGCCCGAAGGCCCACATCTAGAGCTAATGGCCGTCGACGGTGCAGGTCGTCTCGTCGTCATGCCGATCCAGTCGAGGCCGGGGGGCACGACCGTGGCGATCGCGGTCAGGTCAGCACCGGGAGACGTGAAATCGGTGTCACTAGCCGTCGACGGCGACGGGATCAGCCTGTGGTCGGCCTCCGACGTGGCGATTGGTACCGAATGGACGGCAGTTGAGGTCCCGATCGAGACGACGCAAACGGGAATTGTTCTCGCCCGTGTGACGGTGAGGGGCGGCGGCACCGAGCTCACGCTCGCGATCGAGATGGACGTGGGGCCATGACGGCAGTGGATGGCGATCGTCACCTGGCCACGCCGGTAGGCGTCGCGGCGATCATTCTGTCGCGGAACCGGCCCGCAGAGCTCCGACGCCTGGTCGGGTGCCTGTTGCAGCAGGCTCGCGTCCCGGACGAGATAGTCATCGTCGACAACTACGACGATCCCTCCGCCTGCGGGCGGGCGGTCGCGGGTACGCCCTCCTGGGTGACGCTGCGCATCGTGCGTCCGGCGCACCCGGTCGGGACTGCGACCGGGCGCAACCTTGGTCTCGCGGCGACGTCCGCCGATCTATGCCTCATGCTGGACGACGATCTCGCTATTCACGACCCGACCGCGGTGCGGCAGCTTGCCGAGATGTTCGCCTCATCCGGGTCGGCGGACCTCGCGGCGGTGACCATCCCGGCCCGCGCCTTCGGGCCCGAACCCGGGCTCGTCGCCCGGACCCTCCGGCGCGCGTACGAGCTAGCCAAGCTGCTCTTCTTCCTCCGAGCGGTCCGTCCAGGCGACGTGTCGATCTCGCATTTCCAGTCGGATATGCCGAGGGCCTCCGGCACCATGGTGGTGTCGTGGATCCAAGGTGCGGCGACGATGGTCCGTCGAGACATGGCGATCGAGGTGGGCTTCGACGCTCGCCTCGAGTTAGTTCCGCTCGCCATGTCCGAGGACGTGGACTTCGGGTTCCGGCTCTCACGGCGACACCAGGTCCAGTGGCGGCCCGATATCGAATCGTTCAACGGCCACGCGCGTCCTGGCGGTACCGGCGCGTCCTGGCTGACGCCGCGCACGAAGACCTACGTGACCGTTCGCAACTACCGCTATCTCGCCTTGAAGAACCTTCCAGGCCGGCGGAGCAGTATCGCCTCGTGGTGGTCGCTTACCGGCCTCGGCCTGTACCTGGCGGTCGCGGCGGTGACGCGCCGCGACGCCGCTTCGCGCGAGGCGCTCCGTGGGTGGGCAAGCGGCGTCCGCGATGCCGCACGCCTGCACGAGCGGGACCGGCCCGGCGCCGCATGACGGCTGCGCGCTCGCCAGTCGCGAGATTCGTGAGTAACGCGACGCCGCTTGCCGTCGCTCAGGTGGGTATCAACGCCCTGCTGCTCGTCAACACTGTGGTCCTCGCGCGGATCCTCGGCGTTGAGTCCTATGGCCTCCTTGCCATCGGGATCGCGATGTACGGCCTGACGGCGTTCCTCAGCGACGCCGGGCTGGGGATGTGGGGCCTGCGCGTCATCGGCGACGACCCGGACCGGTGGGCGACAGTGGGCCGTCTCACCGCCGCGCGTCTGGTTACGGCGTCGCTTGCGCTGATCCTCGCGTTCGGCGCCGTGCTCCTCCTCCCGCTGCCGGGAGGTGCAAGGGCGCCCTCGCTCGTCATGGTAGTTGCGATGATCCCGGCGGGTTTCTCGGCGGAATGGGCGCTCATCGGCTTGGAGAGGACCGGTCGTGCGGCGACCGCGAGACTCGTCGTAGGGGTGGCGATGGTGGCGTTGAGTCCGCCCCTGGCTCTCGCGGCGGGCCCGACGGGCGCGGCGGTGGGCTACGTCGCTGCCGCAGCGCTTGGGTGTGGCGTCAGCTGGATCCTGCTGATAGCGACGATCGGTCGGGTACGGTGGACCTCGCCGCGCGGCATCGCCGAAACGATTCGGCACTCTCTCCCGATGGGCGTGAGCGCGGTCTTCGGTCAGGTCTACTGGCAGTCGGACAGTCTCCTAGCCGGGATCCTACTGGGATCCGTGGCGGCCGGGCTCTACGCCGCACCGATGCGCCTGCTGGCGGCCGTTGTAGGCTTCGGCTGGGTCATTGGCACTTCGCTTCTCCCCGTGTACCGAGCGCTCGACGCGGCGGGCTCGACTGGGGTGTCGCGGCTCGCGACCGCGACCACGCGCTTGCTGCTCCTCGCATGTCTCCCGGTGGTGGGAGTGACGATCGGTGGGGCGACCACGATCGTGACGACGGTCCTCGGCGCAGACTTTGCCCGGAGTGCGCCTGTACTCGCGGTGGGCTCGATAACCGTCGGCGGGTGGCTGTGCATGGTGCCCTCCGCGTACGCGATCCTCGCCAGGCGTCACGACCACCGCTACCTCGCGGCCACGGTCTCAGCCGTCTCCATTTCTATCCCGCTGATCGTGATACTCAGCGGCGCGTGGGGGATTGGTGGTGTGGCGGTCGCCATGCTCATGGCGGAGGTCGTCGCCGCGATCCTCATAACGGCGGGGGCGGTGAGTATTGGTGTGCGCCTCGCCGTGGCGCCCGTAGCCGTCGCCATCGCTGTCGGCATCCTCGTTGCGGTCGTCGCGGGCGTCGCGGCCGCATCTGCGCCATGGGGGATCGTCGGCGTCATCGGCGTCGCCCTGCTGGCGGAATCGCCCTTTCTTGGCATCGTCGCGCTCGAAATCGTTGCGGCACATCGCTCGGCGCTCCGGGACGTGCCCGACTTCACTCAACTCGCGCCTGAGGAGGTTGGTCGTGTGTGATCCGGTCCCCGTGTCTGTGGTTGTTTGCGTTCGCAATCGAGCAGCTGCATTGGCGCGCTGCTTGGATTCCATCGGACCCGCGCGGCCGGCCGAGGTACTGGTCGTGGATGGGCATTCCACCGACGGAACCGGCGCGGTCGCAACGGAGAGAGGGATCCGCGTCATTGATGACGCCGGCGCAGGGTTAGGGGCGGCAAGACAGCTAGGTTCGGAAAGCGCGCGATGCGACTGCGTTGTGTTCGTCGACTCAGACGTGGTCATCCAACCTGACACATTGGCAGGTCTCTACCGAGAAGCTGAGGTTGGCGGGTACGCCGCGGTCCAGGCACGACTACACATGACAGGCGATCGGCCGACCTACTGGCAAAGAGCAGAGGCATGGAGGCGGTCCACTCAGGAACTGCCTGGGCCAGCTGCGAACATCGGCTGTCAGGCCACACTCGTCAGGCGCGAGATCGTCCTTTCGGTCGGCTTCGACCCCATCTTCACAGGCGCCGCCGAAGACGCCGATTTCTGCGCTCGCGTACGTTCCACTGGAGCCACAATCGCCCATGCAACGGACGCGGTAGCCCTACACACCGACAGGGCAACCCTGTTTGGGTTCGTAAGGCAGCGCGTGTGGCATGGTCGCGGCTTGGCGCGAATGGCCGTTCGCTACAAGGGATTCTACATCCACGAGGCATCGGCGCTGCGGGGGACCGCGCTGAGCGTACGCCGCGAGCCAGTCGGCTACCTGCCGTACCGGCTGATAGGCGTCGCTTGCTTGGCTCTTGGAATGATGGTCGAGACGATCTACCTGGCATTTCGGCCGGCACTGAGGGCGCAACTCCGGTCCCCTCGACGATCGCGCTGACCAGCGGGCGGACTAGTTGTCCTTCCAAACACACGCGGTGGCGAGTGGCTAAAGGCTGGTGACGATCCGAGTGCTGGTTCCGTCCGCGTCGAGCCCAATCCGTTGCAGGTGCGAGGCGCGTCCAATGAAGAGGCGGACCAGAGCGTCGCCGTGCCGCGGCGGAGCGACTAGCGTCAATTGGTGGGCGCTCAGTGGCGTGGAGCGCATGTCCAGCACAAGTACTTTCACTCGTGTCAGCAACGTGTGTGCGGGCTACAACTAATCCAGCTGCACGCCACCGAGCATATCCCGCAGCACGGCGTCCAGTTCACCGAAAGCCGCCCGTGCTCGTTCTAGCGCCGGTCCGATCCGTCCCCGCTCCGCATCCGTGGCGAGAGCGGCCAGGTGGGCCGCCAGCTTGGGGCCCAGCGGCATGGCCTCCGGATCGATCAGCCAGTCAGCAAGGCCGAGCAGTTCGAAAACGCCCTTGACCTTCGGCTCGTACCCCACGATGAGCGAAGGAGTCCCGGCGAAGAGCGCCATGATCCCCGCATGCATGCGCGACGAGAGGAGGACGTCCGCCCTGGCGAACTGGCCAACTGCCTCCTCAACCCCGTGGGCCGGTGCGGGCGTCTCGACCGAAGCCCGCAGATCTTCGGGGAGCCGTCGCAGAACTCGGTTGATCACGATGAGGTCATCCTCGAGGCCCGAGACGTTGCTCTGGGCGACGAGTATGACGCGTGCCCCCCGGTCTCTCACGAGCGCGCTGAGCGCAAAGATCGTCTGCTCCTCGATGGCGGCGCGGTCCCGATACGCGTCGCTATCGGACCCGAACTGGCGCGGCGCCCACGCGACTACGAGGCCGCTGTGTATTGGCCGGGGTCGCTTGCCTGCACGCGTGAGCGCTGGTGAGCGGAACGCAAGATCGGACGCGTACGTCGCCGGGATCCCGACCTCGGCGAGCCGCGCGATCGTCGGGAGGTCACGGGCGAACACGCGGGCGCCGCGGAGACCAGTACCGATCAGCCGTGCGACGATCGAGTTCATTGGCTTCACGGTGACCGGGGCGACCACCGCCCTCTTCCCCAGGAGCCGCGCGAACGCGATCCGAAAGACGAGCAGCATGTTCGAGCCGGGTCTCCCGCCCCCGAGGTAGCCTCCTCCGCACGACACTACGAGGTCGGCGTCGCGATACGCGCGGATTGCCACCCGCGACCTTGGCGCGACAAGGGCGGTGAGCACGGCGAACGCGATGGACAAGACAACCCAGACCGCGAGCGTCGGATACGTCGCGCGCATCCAGCCGGGCGCCGTAAGGGGATCGACGACCATCGGCACCGTGTCGTCCGCGCCGAGCGCTAGCCGGTGCTCGATCTCTCCGGGAGCATGCGGGGCGGCCACGATGACGTGGCTCGCTCCGCATGCGCGCAGCGTGGCGATGAGGCCGTCGAGGATCGCAGCATCGCCACGGTTGAGCGTCGACCATGCGTTGACGACGAGAACCCGCATGTCAGGCAGGTCTCCCGCCGTCTTCGGTGACTCGGCGGAAACCCACGTCCGCAGGAAGGTGCAATCGCGGCGCTGTCAGGACGCCAGTATCTCCAGGGCCCTAGCCGCAATGCTCACTACGAAGACGATCAGTAACGGGGCCGTCGCGATTCGAATGCTGCGCTGGAGGACGCTCTGCCAGCCATGCCCCTCGGGGTTGATCAACTCGAGGGCCATCAGCAGACCAATGACGAACAGCGCCCCGCCCGCCCCAAGAGCTACTCCCCATCCGGCGGCGGCAGAGGTTGCGGCGACTGTGGCCGAGGTAACGCTAGTGATCATTGGTACCCCCTACGAGTAGCGTGAGTGAGTGCCCCAGAGTAGTCACCGAGTCATCCAAAGAGTAGTGACAAGTACCCCCGCGAATAGTGCGAATGCATTATGACATCATGGTTAGTGCGGATGCAAGGCCAACGGGCATTCCAGAGGTTACCAAGAGCTATTGAGTTGCGATTATGCTGTGCGCGATGAATTTGGCGACGCGCTTCCCCAACTCCGGCGGGAATAATCAGTTGGCGGACACGCAGGCTCTCGCGAGTCACGCGACGTGAGGGCTGTCTCGCGGCCCGTGCCGTCGTCAGCCGCCGTGACATGGGCGATTGCGTACGCGATCATCCTCCTGGCCAGCGAGCTGGCCGTCACGTTCCTCAACCCGCTCCTAGTCTTCCCGTTCCACGGGGGCCTGGTGGTGGCGATCTTGCTCCATCTGGCCTGGCTGTCCCGGAGACCGGTCCAGACGGCGGAGTCGCGGGCGCTCGCGGCGCTCCTGTTGGCCTTTCTGGTTGCTCCCCTCATCCGGATCATCAGCCTGACGCTGCCACTGGCACAGATAGAGCCTGCCTACCGATATTTCTTCGCTGGCGTGCCCATGGCGCTCGCTGGTCTCCTCGTCGCACGCACGCTCGGCCTGAACCGGGAGCAGATTGGGATCGTCTGGCGCGAGTCCCGATTGCAGACGCTCGCGGTCGTCGGCTCACTGGGTCTGGGCTTTGTTGAATTCGCGATCCTGCGGCCCGCCGCCATGGGCCCATTGCCCTGGACCCTGGCTGGACTCGTACCGGCAGTTGCGGTGGGCGTTTTCACCGGGTTCCCGGAGGAAGTGATCTTCCGCGGGTTGTTGCAGACGGCCGCGCGCCCGATCATGCGAAGGGGGACTGTCCTGTACGCGGCCACAGTGTTCGCTGTGCTCCACCTCGGCTATGAGAGCGTGACAGACCTCGTGTTCGTGTTCGCGGTGGGGTTGTTCTACGGGTGGATCTTTGAACGGTCACGCTCGATCGTGGGCGTCTCCATTGGGCACGGGCTCGCCAACGTGGTGCTCTTCTTCGTCGCGCCCCACCTGCTGTTGGCCTGATTCGCAGGCAAGATCAAGCGACATGACGATCGTCCGTTGAGGGCGGCGGAAACCGGCTCTGCAGGCGGTACCTAATGCAAGGCGTGCCGCTTACCATGGGCCGACCAGGAGTACGAATGGCCGATCCGACTGAGACCGTCCGCATCGTCGCGGCTCTAGAGAGTGTCGCGATGTTTGAGTGGCGCAACCTCCATCTCCACATCGTCACCCGGGATCCGCTCTCCGCCGACGATGTCCGCACGATCGAACGGGTGTTGCCAAAGGTTGCGAGCGTCGGGCAATTTGCCGACGTAGTGGGCATGGTCCTCGGACGTCACGTCCGGATCAGGACCGAACGCCCGTCGCTGGACATCAGGCTCGAGGTGGGGCTCTAAGGTTGGTCGACGTGGGGATCGACTCGGTGGGGGCGCTGATCGCGCTTCTGGCCCTGAGGGTTGTGGCTGCGGGGTCGGCGGGCGCGCGGTGAGGCTCCGCGTCAGGACCAGGACTGATCTGCCCCGAAGTGGGCGCCGGGGATGTGGAAGCTCTCGACGGCGGCATCGCCGTCTGCCTGTAGCTCGAAACCCATGACGTGGCTCCGATGCAATAGGGCGAAGTTGAAGCGGCCGGCGAGGCGGCGGTCGGCCAGCCAGCGGACACGCACATTGGTCATTGGGACGAATCGGGGGTGCTCGGCGTCGATGAAGGCGGTCAGCGAGCCGTTCTGTGCGAGGTGGGTGTCACCGTAGATCAGATGGTCCGGCGTCATCACCACCAGACGGTGCGGCCGCTTGGGGACGAACAGCGCTCGCAAGGTCTCTGCCGGTCTGGTGTCGGAGCAACTGCACTGTCGCGATTCACCGACGACGGCGATATCGTCGAGCCGGATGCGTGCCTCCTGCAGGCGGATTCGAGACGGCTTACCCAGGTGGGTAAGCAGGACCAGGTCGCTGACGCGGCAGAACCCCTGGAGGAGCCCGAAGTAGTCGGACACTCGCTGCGTTGCGGGCACCTCGAGGTCCGCGGTCGCCCGTAGCTGCGAGCCGATCAATTCGATGCGGTGAGAGGAGCCATTCTCCGACGAACACTGACCCTGCTCTTCGAGAGATTCCCACGGCGCGAATTGCGACAACCTGATCGCCTCCCTTCCGATCGACGGACCTACCGCAGCAACGCGTCCAGTGAAACCAGGGCCGCGAACAGTACTGAGGCAATCAGCAGGGCCGCCGCGAACCGGTTCTCAGGAATCAACCTCTCCAGCCTGCGCCTGTACCTGACCCTTCGCCACCCCGGCCTGGTGTGCTGCCTGCCCACCGGTCCTCCTCATTCCCCGATGACCCGTTTCCCGCGCGCACCAAGCATAGCCGTCTCGAGAGTGGGCCATCTTTGTCGCATGGTGACGATGCGAACATCGTGTCACCGACCTGCCGTTCGAAGGAGATCTCACGCCATGTCAGCGCGATTGCCACGCGGCGAGCCCATCAGGGAAGGTTG
>CAAGKR010474374.1_pt1 | contig 17940 bp, 16 predicted proteins | sample 2556971 | NCBI WGS metagenome assembly CAAGKR01 (sample SAMEA5207829, study PRJEB30636) | soil metagenome | biome: forest; feature: boreal; material: soil | place: USA | collected 2011-09 | depth 1 m | reverse complement strand
CGCCTGTCGCGTGCTCGAGGTGTCCGAGTCCGGCTATTACGCCAGACGTGCCCGGCCACCCTCCGCACGTTCCATCCGCCACGCCTGGCTCACGGAGGTGATCCGCCAGGTGCACATCGCGTTGCGAGGCACCTACGGGATCCGAGCCCCCGGTAACGTCCCGCTGCCCATCTCCCGGGCCCACTCGGCCTAGAGGCGATCCAAGAGGTCGAGGCGCTTCTTGTCCCACTCGCGCTTGACACCCTGTGGCCATGGTCGCGAAGGTCCGTCAGCTTCCTGATTTCCGCTGGAATGTCCTCAGCACGCAAGGCCAGCGAACCGGAGATCGTGACTTGCGCAGGCTTAGAGCGAGCATCTGAAATCGCCTGGTTCACGCTGTCGGTGGCAGTCTGAAACATCGCGATTGCCTTCTTATCAAAAGTGAGCGACGTGGAGCCGGTTGTCGCAGGCCCCAACTTCAGTTGCAAGGGCGCGCCCCCCCGTTTGGACGACTTGGAATATGCCGTATCCCGGATGCCCCAGAACGCGAAAGGCGAGCGCGCCTTCGTGGACGTCGCTTGTCACGATCACAGTCCATCCGTCAACGGGGCGAGCGCTTCGCTGTTTCCCTCAAGTTGTCCGTGCGCGTTGTGATAGGAGACCAATAGCCTAGTATCCCGTTCGTTCTTCGCCAGGTGCCATATAGCGTGACCGATTCCATAGTGCCAGCCTGAGAAGCGCTGATTATCGGAGAACTCGATGCCAAGCCGCCATTGATCTGCAGCAGCTCCTGGCTTGACAGTAAGTTCGACTTTGCGAAGCGTGGCGAAATCCAGACGTGAGGATCCCCGTTTGGGATCAATCGCGGAGACGGAGCGGCGCCGTTGCTAGAAGCCGCTCAGCCCGTTAGGCGTCCCAAGGCCTGTGGGTCCGTCATAACCTTGTCCGGCGACGCAAACCGCGATATATCCGCAGCCGGCGCCGCCGTATACGTCATTGGAACCCGAGTCGATGTCGTGGAGGGATCCCGCATGTTGATAGGCCAGCTGGGCTGGATATGAAACGGTCCAAGCGTTACCGGCAAGCGCGTAAACACCAGCAATGAGCGGAGCTGACAGACTCGTGCCACCCTGCACGACCCATCCGCCTGGAAACAGCCCTGGGATTGGGGTCGAGTCATACACCCATGCCCCACTGAATGGGTCGGCATCTGCAGCAACATCGGCAAAACCACGCTGGGTTCCGCACCCAGCGGAGGGCCAGCTTATGGCAGACGTCTGAAAACTCCTGGCGAGGGCGTTCGCGTTGCAACCACTGCCGGCACCACTCCACGCCATTTCAAAGGAATAGCTGTAATCGGCGTTCAGATAGAGGCTGGTGCCGCCAACGGCGACCACAGTATTCAGATCGGCAGGGAACAGGGTGCCATTGCCGTAGCCGCCATCGCCCGAGCTGAAGGTAATTGCGATGCGCGGATGGTCATAGGCGGATCGAGGAAGGGTGTTCCACTCGGCTGGAGTGAGGTCGGAATCCGGAGCACCCCAGCTATTCGATATCTCGGTGGCCCCGAGCTGCGCCGCCATGTTTTCTGCGGCGGCCAAATCGGCCTGCGCTGGACCATTTGGATCATTGAGATCGATTCGCGCCTCAACCAGGAGGATTTTGCAGTTCAGGCAGGTCTGATGTGCGGTCTGGACATCCATTGATGTCTCAAGCGCAGTTCCAGGATCAGCGATAGGCAACTTCTGGGTACTTCCAAACTGATTGACCTTTTGGAAGCAGATTGCCCAACCGGTAGTTGTGCAGGTCGGGAAATAAGGCAGACCAAAAGCGGCGTTGTAAACGTCCAGATCATGCTTTACGGATGGGTCGTCTCCCCAGTTCACTATCGCGATGGTTTGCTGAACCAGTGCGTTGTACGGCAACCGATAGGCGGTATGAAACTCACCAGGTCCCATGCCCCCTGCGTAGCTCAGCACAGCATTGGGGGCGGTATACGTGAGAGCTTTCCCACTTTCATCCGTTAGGATCTGAGCGTGACAGCGAGCGGCTCGCTTAGAGGCCTTTGGACAGACATTGCTTTTGTGGATTTTCTTTCGTTGAGCTGAATCGATGGATCCGTGAGCCGCGGCCGCGGGGGCCGCAAATGCGATCGCGTCTGGCGCTGTGGCGCGCGGCGCGGTGGCAGCCCCCGACGGAATGACGGCGGGACGGGCTGCTTGGTTGCTGGTTGATGCCGACGGACTCGGACTGCACGCCCCAATAAGTAGCGCAACAGAAGCGACGACGAAAAGGCGCTTCATAGCATCTCCATGGTGAACACCAACCCAGCGATTAGCGGACGCCGAAGCGGAAGTGCGCCTATAAAGTGGAGTCCTCCCGAGGAGCGCGCATACGCTGGCTAATCCTTCTCCCTGAAGCGACTGTGCGCGCCCTATGACGGTTTGTCAAGGATCACGTGCCAACATGTGGACGTTCAGCGAAAATGACCGCCTTTAACTGTTCCGCGATTCTGTCCTCTCACTGAAGGAGGGGAACGTCACGTTGGATACGAAGGAGCAGCGCAGGTTGATGGTGTTGAACCAATTGGGGTCGGGCGCGCTCTCAAGCGCCGAAGCGGCGGCCCTGATGGGTGTCTCTGAGCGGCAGGTGCGACGGCCTCGCCGCGCCTACGCGACTCACTGCGCCAAAGCGCTGGCGCATGGCAACCGCGGCCGGCGCCCGGTGAATGCGGCGGACCTCAAGCCGAGGCGACGGATGGCGACGCCGGCCAAAAGCGCTATCAGGGGTTCAACCACCAGCACCTCACCGAGATGCTGGCGGAGCGGGAGCAGATCCAACTCTCCCGCGCCACCGTCCATCGGATTCTGAAGGCTGCGGGGATCCCCAGTCCTCGGCGACGACGTGCGCCGCGCGCCCAGCATTTTCGCGCGGCCATACGACAGCTCCTTGAAGTTAGCGAACTCGTCGCGCAATTGCTCGCCTTGGCTGTCAGCATAGTGCTGCGTAGTGAACGTTTCGTCGACCGCCTCACTCGACGCGATCCCGTTCGCCAGTCCGTCGGGAGCAACTATGGTGGTTGATGCAGAAGAAGACGTAGAGGGTCCGGAAGCTCACGGTCTGGACGACGAACAGGTCGGCGGCCCAGATGCCACGGAGAGCCGGTTCGCCAAGAAGGTTCGCCAGCGCTGCTGGGCGCCCGGTCCCAGCCGCCGCCAACGGTACCGCCGGATGGTTGCTCACCACGATGCTGAGCCCTAGCAGCTCGCCCCGGAGACGCTCCGTGCCCCAGAGGGGATTCTCCTAGGAGATCCGGGCGATGATCTGCTTCAGCTCAGCGCTGAGGCGGGGTCGACCGAGTCGTTTCGCGACTTCCACCTCTAATAGAGTCGCCAGCCCTTCCGGTACCAGCGCAGGACCGTCTCCGGCTGCACCACATGGAGATGCTGTCGCCAGCCTTCGGGCCAGAGGCGGCGAAGCCAGACCCAGAGGATCCGATCCGGAGCCCGGAGGCGGGGATGCGGTTTGGTGCGCAACGCGACCTGGAGCTGATGGCGGAGGACCAGGTTCTCGAGCGCGAGATCCCGGCGCGATCGAACGGCAGCGACGAACGTACCCAGCACAAGCAAGAGTAATTCGAGCATCAGATAGGATAGCAACCCCTCTGACCGGCGGGCCCGTCGAATTGGATCGACTTATGCCGCCCTTCAACCTGTCGTACGGCCAAGGCGGCTTTTGCCAAGAGCAGCCGATCTTCGAGCCAAGGAGAGCCTGACCATCTCGCTCCGGATGGGCAGGCGAATGTGATCGGATCAACCGAGCCCGTCGACGGGAATGTCGATACGCAGTGGTATGCGGAGAGGCAGGGCGTGCAATTGCGCAAGAGTTCTCGAACTACAAGGAGCTTTCCTACCGGGCTGCCGAATTGCTGGGCGGTCGCTACTGCTACATCGACGCTTCGAGTGGTCGGATGACGACATGGATCCCGTCACCTAGATCCAGATCTATCACGCTGGCGGTCAGGCAGTAGCCACGGCCCGCTGCATATGGACGGCAGAGAGACGTTCGATTCTTAAATCTTCAGCTCCCCAACTCGGCCAGGGCCTCCGCTGTCAACCCCCATAGGCCACAGGGCAGTCGCCAAAAAGTACCGCGGTTCGGCGGATTCGCCGGTCAGATTTGCGCCGGACCATCCCGGTACCATTCGTCCGAATCGAAAGGAGCCGGCACTTCGTCGAAGAAAGGGCTGTCGTAGCCGAGCCTCTCAAGCTCAGCAGACCACTCTTCGCGCTTTGAGTCCGGCAACTTGCGGCCGCACCAAGGACAGGCGGCTACAAGCACATAGCTCGCTCCGCCATCGTGAACGATAAGGCCGTACTCGTCGAGGGGTGGGGACCAGTACATGAGGTTGTCCGGACACTCAAACGGGTCATCGTGCTGAGGGCACTCTTGCGAAAGAGCCGCGGCCATTCGGGTACAGCAGACGTTCGGGGGCACGAGTCGTTCATACCGATCCTGGTTGGGCGCCAAAACACGGCCCGGGGTCACGCCCATCTCCCACCATTTTGCCAAACGGGACAAGTTATGGAACCAAGACAACGTCATTTGGCAATGCCGAGTGCGGCCAGGAAGATGGAACCTGCCGTCGAATGAAAGGACGGCTTCTCTGCTTCATATTCTGGGCCATTAGTGGCCGTATTTGAACGCCGTAAGAGATCCGGCAGTGCGGTAAGGACCGGCCCGGCAGGGTTCGTCCGCAACCTTCTCAGTTAAAAGAGGTCGCAGCCAAATTAGGGTGGGTTTCGGTGTTTCTCGACGCGAAAGGCTTCTATGATGGCCGGCCCTGATCTCTTTCGCTCGGTCGGGGCCCGACCGCCAGGCGGCGCCTTGTCGGGAATGATCACGCATTCGCTGGCTTCTTAGCTCAGGCCAATGAAGGGTGGCAACGACTTGTCACCAGTGCCTCAAGCTCATTCAGCCGTTATTAAGTGATTCCTCAGCGCCCCCGGTCAAGGTGCAGGTTAGCGGCCGCCGCGGGCGGTCAGCACTTCGAAGGAGGTAAACGGAAAATGAAGAAGCTCTGCCGTCTCGCAACTCGCGCACTGCTCATCGGCGCTCCCGTCGTCTTCGTGGTCCTTGAGACCGCCGGTACCGGACACCCTTAAACCGCTGACAACCGGCGAAGGTAAAGGTCCAGATTTCAAAATTGGAGATATTAGTCAGATGACCAAGCTAGGTCGCATCGCCCTCAAAACGCTTCCGCTCCCCGCCCCGGCCGTTTTCGTGATTGTTGAAACTGCTGGTTGCGGGCACCCCTAAGGGAAACGAGAGGCCCGCGTTTTTCCGCCAGCTGGATGCGGGCCTCCTCCACTCCGCAAAAGGACCGGCGGATCGCACTGCGTCTTGGCTAGATCTGTGACCGTCAGGATAACCACCGTAGCCCTTGCGGTCGTGACCCTTGACGCCGCGACCAAGGGGCTCGCGCTCTTCATGGCCTCCAGGGGATCTGGCCGGGGATTTCTCGTGCCCGTGCAAAAGCCGACTTTTCGCTTGGGCTCGCCCCCGCAGCGTTCCCCGTCATGCCGCCGCTCTCCAGCCTGGGCATCCTCTCCTTTGGCGGCTACATGACCTGGCAAGCGCATCGCGGTAGAATTCCGAGCTGGGTTCCAGGGCGGTGCCTCGGCCAATCTATTTGATCGGCTCCTCTTCGGGGGAGTGCACGATTGGCTTTACCTGCCGAGAGTTAAGGTGAGCCTCGCTGACGTCGCTGTGCTGCTTGGCGTTATTAGCAGCTTCGCCTCCCTGCTGAACCGGCGAGCTGGCTCAGGCCGGTCCCGTTGGCTCGGGCTTGTCATCGCCAAACTCCGCAGGGCTGCCGCGAAGGCCCCGATCGGGACTCCCGTTCTTAACGACTTGAACAACCCTACGTCTTGGCGATCCAAGGGCTTGCACCGGACTCCTGCAACCCATCCGCCTACACAGGGCAGGTTCGACTCCAAGCGCGTAACCTGATTGGGTCGAGGACTGCTCTGCGCGGCCGCTCGAACATCGGTTCGCTTGACTCAAGCCACGGCGGATGATATGGCAAGGCGGAGGGGTTGACTTCGCGGTCACGGTGGGCCTCCTAGTTTCATTAGCCACAGCGCCTTTCAGTCAACGAGACCAACCTCGACCGGTCGACCTCATAGGCTGGCGAGAGGGTCATGGCCATGACTCGGCTGGTATATAGAGAGCCACAACCGATCAGCCGCTCGGACGCTAAATCCGCATTTGACTCCGGAGATCCGTCTCAGATCATCCGCGCTCTCGTAGGCCTTACGTACCACGATCCGGATTGGAAATGGGTGGAGCGTACGTGCTTGGATTTTTGCGACCACTCGGATCCGCAGGTCCGTGGTCTGGCGGCGAGCTGTCTCGGTGAACTAGCCCGAATTCACGGGCAGATCGATGCAGAGCTCGTAATCCCTCGACTCAGGGCGATGCTGAAGGTTTCTACCGCCCTTGGCGATCGGAGCGATTGGATCATTCAGGGCCAAGTACAAGATGCGCTCAACGATATTCACAAGTTCAATCGACTCTCCCACCGGGGACTTGACGATCCTTAGGGACCGGTGAAAGCAGCGAGGGAATGCGCACCGATTCAACGCCTCATTTAGTAGTCCGGTGCCGGACGCATGGTTAGTCAAGGAGCGCCTCACCATACTCGCTCCCGACGGGCAGGCGAATGTGATCGCATCGAGCGAGCCGATTTACGGGATTGTTGATACGCCGCAGTATGCGCACAGCCAGGGCCTGCAGTTGCGTAAGGAGCTCGCGAACTACAGGGAACTCTCTTGCGGCCCGGCGAAGTTGCTGGGCGGCCATCACTGCTACGTCAGGCGCTTCGAGTGGGCGTCTCCGGATGACGATCCTGTTACCCAGATTCAGATCTATCACGCCTCGGCGGGCCGCGGATACACGTTGACGGCTACAATGCGCTCGGCTCGGTTCGAAGCCGTGGAGCCCATTTTGATCTCGATTCTCGAGGGTGTCCTAATAGACAAGGGCAATCCGCCGAAAGAGCTAGGGAGGGGCCCTGAATGGGTCGATGCTTATAGAGTGCGTCATTGACTGGGCTTATGCGAAGGTAGAGGGAACGCTGCAGCGCCGATTGGCGTTAGGGTGCTGGCTACGTCCCTCAGCTTCAGGATGAAGAGCGTTATCAGAAGCGGGAGACCAAGCATAACGACACCAATTTGGGCCCAGGGTTCGCTCTCAAATTGAGACGGTAGAGCCGCTCCTGTCGTTTGGACAAAGTACGACGAGAAATAGAGGATCGTCGCGGCGACCATCATGATGTAACCGAGGTAGAGCAACACACGGGCAGACCTTGGGAACCATCGCCCGCTCGTATTGGTCACTGATCTGCCGGAGACGGCCACGTCCCAGACGAGTGCGAGCAGGATCAGGGCAGCTTGCCCCAGGTTGAACCTGCCCGCATCATGCGCCGCGCTCACGTCTCGAAATGTCTGGTACAGATCATCGATCAACACCGCGAACAGCACCGCGATATTGAGGGCCAGGAGCGCCGCCATGATCGTGAGATGCTGCCGCAGAAAGGGTCGACGACCGATAGCCCAGGCCACGTACAGGATGGTGCCGACCGCGATCGCCGCTTGAATTCCGGGAAAGTGGATACGAGGAAACGACGCATGCAGCACACCAAACGGGAGGCCAACGAGCCATGGCAGGCCGCCCAGCACAAAGAGCAACCCCGCGACGGCCAAAAAGAGCACGCCCGCCGGACCAGCGGCGGTTCTCCGGCGCATGAGCACAAGCGTGGCAGTCGACGCCATGAAGACAATCAACCAGAACACCACGTCCATCACCCGCAGCTGATCAATCGAGGATTCACTGGCGGCCGTGCGGGTCGCCGCCACCGGTGCCACTCCCTCCCGAAAGCTGTCGAGCATTGATTGGAATACGGGTTCGTTCGCACTCAGGAACTGAGAGCCGGATTCGCCATAGACGAGCCAGACAACATTGCCGCTGGCGCGTGACCACGTCAGTCCTGCGAGCGCCTTATCCTCAATGACAAATCGAGCCACAGACCAGTCCCCGCTCGCCACCGCCGGCTCGATTCGAGCGGTACGCGAGGCGATCGTCGCAAAGAGCTGGCCCGGCTGCTTGTCAAGCCCGCTCGGAACGATCGACTGCGGCAACGCGATGACCGCGAAATCTGCCGGATCTCCTGAGGCAACGCCCGAAAACTGAATGAGAACTGGACCCGTCGGCCATTTGTCTGTCGGGATACTGAGTTCCCAGCGGGAGGGATGTTTGATGTTGAAGGTCGGCGGTTTAGACCGCTGATACAACGTCATTGGCCCACCAAATGGTTCCGCTACGGTCCGCCCCTGGCCCTGGCTCCGTTCCATCAAGAGTTGGACGCCGAAGCCAAACACAATCCAGGCGATGGCTCCGAGCGCCAGTGCCCAGGTATCCACATGCAGGTGCCAGCGGCGGTTTAGGGCCGTCCCGACGACGAGCAGTCCGAGCAAGGCTACGGCGACCGGACCGAGTCCGATTTCCCCTAAGTTCAACCGATTTCCGTGAAGGGTGAGGGCCAGAAAGATGGCGCAGCCAGCGAGCACGGTGACCGTCGGCAGCAGCATTCCCCGGCCGAGCCGGCTTCCAAGACGCGCCACGCCGTCCCCCAGTGACTGACCCCACTCGGCCCAATCGGTGCCGGCAAGAACGAGAACCGGAATAAGCGCGATCGACAGAACCGAGACCTGCGCCGTGAAGGCTTCGCGGTACAGGAGCGGATCGATGTCGGCCAGGCGTATCCACCGAACGAGATCGATCGCCAGCACGAGCACAAGCAGGCCCGCGAAACGCGCGACCTGAATCCGTGGCGTCAGCGGGTCTGTCCTTAGACGCCCACCTCGCCAGCCGGCCAATCCTGGGACTCCGAGGGCCCAAACGCCAGCCAGCAACACGAGGACGAGCGCGTACACGCCAGCACTCTCTGCGGGGGAGAAATAAAGAACGCCCGCCGTGAAAGCAAGTGCCGCCACGATTCGGGCCGCCCAGTGCGCGCTGAACGCACCGGCAAGGAGGTAGGTCCACGCCAGAGACACGAAGAACACGCTCACCAGAAAGATGGCCAGGGGCATTTCGACCAGGTGCTGATCGACCACAGCCACGGAAACCCTGCTCGTCGTCGCGTCACGGAGCGCGATGAGGGCACCGCAAGCCAGCAGCTGCCCGACCGCCAGCCCGGTGACCAATCTGAGCGGCCAGTCCATCGTCCGAACGGAGATGAGGCGGCTCGGCGCGACGTTGGGCCGTGCCGCGTCCATCAGTTCAACACGGTTTCGGAGTCGTTAGAGCGGTTTGTCGCCACGCCACGAGACCGTATTGACCACCTCATCAAAATTGATGATCAGCTCCGTGTGTGAGGGATTGGGATGGCCCTTCAGCGTTTCGGCGTAGGGCCCTTCCGCAAACATCACGACCGCAACGCCATTCTTGACGGCGGCGATGATGATCACTCGGGTTCTCTCCGCCGTGCCACCCGCCCGGCTATTGTCGTAGACATAGCCGTAGCCGCGCCGATAGCCGAGCTCGGCTTTGACAATCTCGTATCCCCCGCCGGCGTCCGGGAATCGCTCCCGTCGTGTCTGTTCCACGATCTGCCGGGCGTTGCGTCCGGCGGCGGGCTGTCCCACGAACGTGTATGGCCATTGAGCCTGGTCAAGGTCAGCCCGCCATCCGATCGCGTTGCCTTCACGCACCACTGGAAAATCCCGACCGCGGTACGCAAGTGACCAGCCCAGGGCGCCCCGATAGATGTGCTCAGCTTGGAACGGCGGCGAAAGGAGCGGAGGCTCAGGGCAAGGAGAAGGACATGGTTGACCAGGAGGAATGCCACGGATGCCGGCGATGATGCCCACCGCAATAAGGAGGACACTCACTCCGCCGGAAACCCATAGCCAGAATCTCGTGTTGACTTTCCGAGGGTATTGTTCGGACATGTGCTCTGGAGTCACCGTGGGATAGACGGTGGCAGGTGGCTGGGCGATTTGTCCGACACCAACGAGAACCGCTACGGCCGCCATCACCCGGGTGCCGCAGTTTCCGCAAAACATCGCCGTTGCGCTGAGCTGGTGGCCGCAGTGTCCGCAGTACCGCGCCTTTCGCGTCGCCGTGACCGTCCCTTCCTCGGCCACGTCTACCCCACAGGTACCGCCCGGCGGCCAAGCCCAGTTTTGGGCGTCGCCCGGGTCGCAACACCACAGTTGGGACAGAACGCCATCCGGTGGACAACGCGATGGCAATGCGAGCAGGGCAGCAGAGGACCAACGGTAACGTCGGCCGCCTCGATCAGCAGCATATGGTGAATCGCGACGCGCACCCAGATCAGAAGTGCGACCGCCACCAGCACGTAGATCGCGAAACGCATAAGCGCGCTGGCAACGAGAAGGCTGCTGACCGCGAGCAATATCTGGACCCCAGCCGCGATGGCTACCGCGGTGCCGACTGCCACGGTCCAGGTAGGCACCGACGACGCATCTTTGGGCCTTCCCGGGCGCAGCCACAAAGCTCCCGCGATCAAACCGGTTGTGCTGGCATTGATCAGAGGAACGAGCATGCCTCGCTCGAAGATGTAGAAGGCGTTCACGATGGACGGACCGCCAGCAGAGAGGCCGTGTTGAATATCAGGCAGCAACTCGAAGAGCGTCGTGATGAATGTAAAGCCAAGGGCGCCCGCGATGCCGAAGGCGAAACCGTCCAACGCTTCCGTGAACTTCGCAGCCCAATACAAAACCAACGCACTTGCCAGCATCAATAGCTGCGCCAGCAGCGGCAGCAGCACCGCTGCCAACAGGACACGACCGGGCTCAAGACCTTGAGCGCTCGCCAGGATCTGCGTTTCGGTCAGGAACGGGCCAACGACCAGCGCCCACGGGATGCCGAAGACGATGCCGAGCGCGACCGCCAGCCCCACCACGAGGAACGGACGGTCCTCATACAACTCGACCTCGTAGACATAAATCAAGTAAAGGAGAGGGACCAAAATCGTGGCAGCGGCTACCGCCGGGCCGGTGAGCCGTAGAAGGCCGAGCAAGAGGAGCAACCCGGCTGAGACGCCCAGCGCAATCCGGAAGGGCCGCGTGCGACGATGGGGCAGATGTGGCAGCAGGGTCGTCACCACGCTAAGGCGAAAGGCATGCTCACTTGGATCTGCGGCAAAGGCGTTGTGACGGCGCGCACCCGATCGATTCGCGCGGCCGAGCTCGGCGCCGCAGACGCCGCAGAACGTTCCCGAAGGCACGGTCCGCCCGCAGTTATGGCAGGTGAGCATCTAGGCTCCGGCCTTCCGCTGGTAGGCCTCGAGATCCCGAACGAGATTCCAGACGTCAGGCGTACCCAGGCCGGTGACGAGGTCGTATCCAGGACCGGCTGAATACTCGAGGTTATCGCCCACGGTCACGTCGTGAAAAGCAGGATAAATCTGGTTTGCCGCCACAGCGTAGAGAGCAGGATTCATCATGCCGATTGGCTTGTGCCCTGCCCTCTTCAGATACTGATTGGTAAGGGCGGTGATCGCTGCCCATATCGGAGCGGACTGGCTGGTCCCGCCGCCTCGCTGCGGCCGACCATTTAGGTAAATCGCCAGGCCACTGGCAGGATCGGCGGCGGCGGAAACGTCCGGCACCTGGCGCGTGCCCGCATTACTCCTTACAAAGCCTTGCTTTTGATAGTCGGGCATGGCCTGGAACCGGCTGACGCCTCCGCCGGTTCCCTCCATCTCGGCGGGCCACTCCCAAACCACCTCGTTGTACCAGCTCTTATCGGAACGAACGCTCAGCCGCGTACCTCCAACGGCGGTCACCGACGCGAAGCAGGCCGGGCAACTGATCCCGATGTCATCCTGGGTCGGCGGCGGAGTGTTGCCCTTCAACATGCACTCGTACGCGCCGCTGTCACCGCTCGAAGCGAAGACTGATTCGTGAAGCATGGCCGCATCTTCAAAGACTTTCCTGTACGAGGGGTCGTCCTCTCCTTCGCAGCCGCCGAAGCTCAGGTTGACAACAGCGTTCTCGTTCTCTTTTACGAGCGCGGTGAGCGTTAGCAGTTCGCTGGCGCGCCATTCGGGACCGCTGTACTGGTTGGTGTAAACGGCTAGCGTTGCACCCGGGGCAATTGCGTGGATAACCTCGAGGTCCAGCATCAGCTCACCCACTCCGAGTGGAGCATCCTGTGGACCGCCCATGTGGGTGATCTTCATGGGAGGTAGCTGGTGATCCTCAGACCACTTCGTTAGTTCATCGAGGCGATAGCCGTCGCCGAGGGCCCAGACTGCGACCGTCTCGCCGGTTCCATCGATGTTTTGGTCGCGCAGAGGTTTGATGTCGTAGGCGAGTGAAAAGTCAGTCGGCGTAAGGCCGGCCTCGGGCGCTGCGTCCACATGCACCCACGGGTAATTGGATAAATGGCGAGTGCCGATAACGACGCGGCTAAGGCGGGGTGGGACTCTCGGATCCTGAGCGCTCGCAATGAATTTGATGCCGCCCCGGGACTCATAGTTGTGGATGCTGACGTGAAACGTCTCGTCGACCGCACTGGCCGGTCCGGCCACCCCTACCCACGTGTTACCCGGTTCCCAGCTAGCCCGGAGGCCCGCAACTCGCAATTCCCCGATCACGCTCGAGACGGCATCTGGAGATGGGCCGTAACGGGCGGCCAGCTGTTCCGGTGTGCGGAGCTGGCCGTATGTCGGCGAGCCGGGCCGGTAGGTTGCCTCGAGGTCGGCCAGCCGCTGCCCAGCGTGTCGATCTTCGAGCTCGAGAACCAACTCGATCGTGGTTGAAGCCGCAACCGGTCCCAGGTCTCGGGAGTCGGCGATCAGGCTTCGGAAGGTGTCGTGCGTCGCTGGGGCCCGCAATTGGCCGAGCGCATGGGTCGCTGGAGAGCAGCTCGCGGCAAGGACAAGACCGAGCGCGCTGAGGGAGGCGGCAACCACGCGTCCGCGTCTTAGTACGGGAGTTTCCACTTGACCGTGGAATAGACGGCCTTGGCCTCATTGACAAATGCCTGGAAGTTCGCCTTCGGCCCGAGGAAGAGCAGAGTGAAGTTCGTGAGACCGTCAGCGCTGGTACCTTCCCAGAAGAGTGCTTGCGCTGCATAAGCTTCGCCCTGTTGCGGTGTGGCCGTGTAGCAGACATTGGCGTACATGCCGTTTTGCGGCCCGTTTGGGATTGGGAGCGCTTTCGGGGTCGAGCAGAATACGGCGTCAGGATTGTTTTTCTGTACCTGTGCCAGATCCGTCTGGAGGAGTTGCTGCGGCGTTGACTGACTGGTCAGCGGTCCGCTTTCGAGGCCCAGCCCGTCCAACTGACGACTAACAGAAATGGAGCTGGCATTATGGGCCAGGACTGTCCACCCACTGGGCACCGTGACCGAGAGGTTCGCAACTTCAATCAGCTGTCCTGTTCCACTTCCCGTTGGCGTCGGGGTTGGCGCTGGTGTCGGTGTCAGTGTCGGCGTCGGTGTCGGCGTTGGGGTGGGCGTCGGACTTGTCTGATTGGATGGAGCCGCCGACGGCGTCGGGGTAGGCAAAACACCCCCGTGGTCACTGTTCTTCGTTCCTTTCAGCAGGGCGGCAAAGGTGCCGATCGCTGAAAACACCAGGAGGGCAGCCACCAATCCACCCACGATCAGGAGCATCGGCAGGCGGCTCCGCGGGATGGTTAAGACATTTCCGCTGGCGGGCGGCGGCGTCGCGGCCGTTCTCGACGCGGCCGGCACCGCGAGCGGCGGCGCGAGCGGCGGCGCGACCGCGGGCTTGGCCGGCGTCGCTACTGTGGGCTTAGCCGGCGTCCCTACCACGGGCTTGGCCGGCGACGGTACCGGCGCTACCTCCGGCTTGGCCAGCGGCGCTCCGCAATTTTCACAGAAGGCATTGCCGTCTGGGTTCTGGGTGCCGCATCGGGAGCAGGCGATCGGCATCAGACGACCGCCATGTCGGCGGCTTCCTCGAGGAGCCGGTGGAGCAGCGTCCGAATGTAAACAAGGAGCCCGCCGACCACAATGGCCTGCCACAGCACCCATCCTGGCTGGCCGAGCCCGGCACCGATCACAAGTTGGGTCCCAAAGGAAAAGGCAATGTGGGCAACAACGGCAACCACGATCGCTTCGCGTGGAAGCCCCCTCGCCGGCCGGCTGCGCATGGCCCACAGCCCGGCTGTGATGGCGCCGGTTGTGCTTCCGTGCAGGAGGGGCTGAATGATGGCGATGCTGATCAGTGGGTAGATCCAGATCGCCGGGTCCGTTCGCACATCGAGGCTGGTGATCGCTCCGGAGAAGTTGATGAGCGTCTGCGCTAAGGCGAATCCGAGGCCGGCTGCCACCCCGAACGCGAGGCCGTCGACGGTCTCATTGAAGGCGGCGTGATTGCGGAGCAGTAGGGCCGGAATCGGCTTTAGTGCTTCCTGGATCACGGGAATCACAACACCAATTAGCAGCAGCGCTCCCACGTCGATTGCAGGTCCGGCTCGTCCGACTAGACCAACCGAAAAGGGGCCGAGAACAAAATTCGTGATCAGCGTGATGGCGACACCCAGAATGAGACCGCCCCCAAGCGTGTAGCCAATCACCGAGGCGGGCTCATCGCGGTAGACCTGCGCCTCATACAGATAGATGAGATAAAGAACCGGCACCAGAAACGCCGCCCCGATCAAGGCGGCGATCACGAAACCGGTGACGTAAAGCACCAGGAGAACGGTTAGCCCGACGATAAGCGCCCGGCGAAACTCATGCGCTTTCTGATGGCCCAGATGAGGGAACAGGGTGGTGATAACCGATAAATGCGTCACGTGCTCCGTAGGATGCACCGCGTAGCTATCGGCTCGGCTCCGAGCCATCGCGGCAGCGGGCGCCCCTTTTTGCGCGGCCCCGCAGTTAGCGCAGTACGGCCCCTCGGGCACAGCGCGACCACAGGCACGGCACTGCATATCCCACCCCATCTCCGGCGTAGGACGCACCGGAAACGCTCCTCCCGCGCAACTGTATGCGAGAAAAAAGGGCGCGTCAAGGGGCTCTGACCCGATTGACCGAGTTGAGGTCGTGGGCTCAGGAGCGCGTTCCGTCCGACAGCGCACTGAAGCTCATCAATGGCGGGGCGCACTGCTGGGGAGGGATAAGTTGAACTTCAGACCGCGCGCGTGAGCCGTCGCTGAGGGACTGAGCGCGGGCCGACGAAAGCCTGCCCGTCGTGTAGCGAGCCGAATACCGACCTTGCGCGGTTCTGCCAGGCGTGCGCGGCTCCGATGCGACAGGAAGGCCGCGACGTTCGCAAGATCGTAACCGCGGTCTTTGCCGATGTGATGGGCTCCACTAGCCTGCGTGAGCAGCTGGACCCGGAACGTTCCAGCGGGCGCCGCGAAGCCCTGAAGCACGCGTGCGGCATCTGCTCACAAACCTGGTGCGGCGCGATCTGATTCGGCCCGACCGACTGGCCTGCAGCGGCGACTAGAGTTTTCGTTTCCAGCACATCCGGATCCGGGACGCGGCGTACGAGTCCCTCACGAAAGCAAGTTGCGCTGATCTGCATGAGCGCTTCGCCGCGCGGCTGGAGCGAATCGCCACAGGCCACCTTGCGGAGTACGACAAAATCCTCGGTCATCATCTGGCGGAAGCGTTTCGGTATCAATCGGAGCTGGGCCCTCTGGGGGAGCAGGCCGACAGGCTGGCGGAGCGGGCAGGGCCTCCGCTCGCGGAGACGCGCCTGCGGTCGTCAGCTTGCTGACTCGGGCCCATTCGCTCCTTCCGAGCGCTCATCCCACTCGGTCGAACACATTGCTGGATCTCGCTTCCGCCCTGAGGGAGGTGGGGGAGCTTGACGAATGCCGAGCTACCTCCACGACACCATTCGCCAGGCTGCCGCGGCAGGAAATCTTCTCAGAGACCCTGGGCGCGGTCCGCCGGTGCCCCATTATGCGCGTGGGCCGCTCAAACAGTCATCGCCTGGAAGCACAGCTACTTGACTTCGCGTCCGGCCAGGCCCATATTCGTCCTGCTCGAGGAGGGGAGAAGGATGACCAGACCCGGGAACCTGGCTGACCGCCAGCGGAGCGGGCGATGGAAACGTATCGGCACCTTTATCTTACCCGGCGCCATCCTCCTGGCTGTCGTACTATCCGCCGTCGTGCTGATCAGCCTTGTTGACAGCGCGAGGTCGTCCCAGTACCGCTCGCCATGGTCGCTGCTGCTGCCGGACAGCACCGGAGCAATTTGGACCATGGCGCTGGTCGGAACTGCCGAAGCGTTGGCCATTGCGATCGTCATCGTCGTCGTCGTGCTGGGAGTACAACTCACCGCGGATCGATACTCACCTCGCATCATCGATATTTTCGTTCGGGATCCGCTCAACGGGCTTGTCCTCGCTCTTTTCCTCGGCTCCATCCTGTTCACGATCTGGATCAGCGCGGAAGTCAAGGGGAATTACGTCCCCATCTTCGGGGTCGCAACAGCTGTTGGGCTTGCTCTCGTCGACTTCGCCATACTGTTGCCCTACGTTCGTCACATCTTCCAGATCATGCGAGGCGAGCCCATTATCGAGGGTCTTCAAGAGCGAACGGCACGCGAGTTCAAACGGGCCCTCGCAGACCCCGAAGGGACGAGGCGCCGTCACGCTCTGGCCGATGCTCTGAAGCAGACCAGCGATATTGCCCTGGGTTCGATCCAGAGAGGGGATACCAGTGTGTGCGTGCGCGCGGTCGAAGTGCTCGGTGAGTTCCTCGCCCGCGACTATGTCCCCTTCAAGAGGGAGCTTGTGCCGTCGTGGTTCGAGGCAGCCTCTGCGGACATGCCCGGGGTCTCCCCCGAAGTCCGGGCCGAAGTCGGCAAAACCCGAACGTGGATCGAGTACACGGTCCTTTCAGATTTTCTCGACATCATGGGCGAAACCCCCGGGTTCCGCAACGAGGTCACCTACGCGATCGCGCATGCGACCGGCGACCTTGGAAGAGCCGCCATTCGCGCCGCCGACCACGACCTTGAGGACCTGGTCCTTCGCTTCTTGAACACATATCTTCGAGCCTCCGTCAACCAACGGGCAGCCCGATTCGCCTACTCGACGATGAACGAGTACCGCCAGCTGGCCACAGAGCTGATGGAGACTCGGCCCGAGCTCCTGATGCGGGCGGCTGAGCATCTCCTCTACTACGGCCGTCTCTTCGAGGAAGCAGGGATTCCCTTCATCATCGCCATTGCGGCCGAAGACGTCGCGGCCTTGGCCATGCAGGTCCGGTTCGATCCCAACCAAGCTCTCCTCCTGGCCCGGCTTCTCGCGCGGACTCTAGAAGAAACGGCCTCGAACGACGACCAGCTTGCCACAAGCGGTCTGCTGGTCGCAAGCGTTCGACTGGCCCTGTATGGACTCTCGGAGGAGCGTGACGATCTGGTGGAGGCGCTGCTGGAGGGCATCCACCAACTCCCAGCTCCCGTGGTCGCAGAAACCCTGGACCGAATAGCGCAAACGCGTAACCGAGTTTTCTTTGAGGTGACCGAGCGCGTTGTCTCATTCGATTGGGTTGAGAAGCACCTCGCGGCTTACATCCCGACCCTCCGGGAAAGGCTGCAGCAGCCCGTAGATACAGGCCGTCCCGGCCGGTCTGAAGGCGCCATCCGTGGAACGTTAGGCCGATGAAAGCCTGCCCGTCGTGTAGCGAGCCGAATACCGACCGGGCGCGGTTCTGCCAGGCCTGCGGGACGCCGATGGGTCAGGAAGGACGTGAGGTCCGCAAGACCGTCACCGCGGTCTTTGCCGATGTCACAGGCTCCACCAGCCTGGGCGAGCGGCTGGACCCGGAATCGCTTCGGCGGGTAATGGTCAACTACTTCATGGATCATCGGGGCGCACAGGGTGTGGGAGGGCCAAAGTCGATCCAACTCGGCTGGCCTGCCCGTAGCCTG
>CAAGKR010451209.1_pt1 | contig 17952 bp, 18 predicted proteins | sample 2556971 | NCBI WGS metagenome assembly CAAGKR01 (sample SAMEA5207829, study PRJEB30636) | soil metagenome | biome: forest; feature: boreal; material: soil | place: USA | collected 2011-09 | depth 1 m | reverse complement strand
CTGCTGTTCGCGATCCGGGCCCCGGTCCCCGCGGTCATCGCCATCGCGCTGACCTCACTGGCGTGCGCCGCCTTCCCGGCGGCCAGTTCGTCTCTCGCCCTCGCCAAGGAGTCATTCCGGCAGGACCGCGCGGGCACCGTGCTGGGCCTGGCCAATGTGACCAGCTCGGTAGGGGCGTCGCTGCTGGGCGCGGCCGTCGGGCTGGTGCTGGACTCGCAGTGGCACGGCGCGGTCGCGCACGGGGTGAGGGTCTACCCAGTCTCCGCGTACACGCTGGTCCCGGCGGTGCTATGCGCAGGCAGTGCCCTCGCGGTCATCGGTGTGATGCTGGCCCGTGAGACCCACGGGGAGCAGGTTCCCGCGCCCGCGCTCCCCTGATCCCTCCCGGCTGGCAGCCGTCAGCTGGCGGCGGTGGCCATGTCGACGAACGGCTGAAGCGACTCCGGGTTGGCGACCGCCCCGACGCTCACGGCGCGGTCCACGGGCAGGCCGTTGAGGATGCGCTTTACCGGGACCTCGAGCTTCTTGCCGTTCAGCGTGCGCGGGACAGCGGCGATCGCCTGGATTTCGTCGGGCACGTGACGTGGCGAGAGCTCCGTCCGGAGCAGCGTCTTCACCTTCTGGATCAGTGTCTCGTCGACCGTGCACCCTGTGGCCGGCACCAGGAACAGCAGCAGCCTACCCTCGCGACCCAGCTCGCTGAGGTCGACCACCAGGCTGTCGGCGACCTCCGGCAGCTCCTCGACCACCCGGTAGAAGTCGCTCGTCCCCATTCGCACCCCGTCCCGGTTGAGGGTGGCATCCGAGCGCCCGTAGATGATCCCCGTCCCCCGTTCGGTCATCTCCAGCCAGTCGCCGTGGCGCCAGACCCCGGGGTAAGTCTCGAAGTAGCTCTCGTGGTAGCGCCGCCCGTCGTCGTCGTTCCAGAAGTAGAGCGGCATGGAGGGCATGGGCTGGGTGACCACGAGCTCGCCGACCTGCCCGGTCACGGCGCCGCCGGCTTCGTCGAAGGCGTGCAGGTCGACGCCGAGTGCCGCGCACTGCAGCTCACCGGCGTGCACCGGCAGCAGGGGGGAGGAGGAGAGGAAGCCGCCGCAGATGTCGGTGCCGCCACTTACGCTGCCCACTGGCACCGCCGGCCTGGCCTTCTCGCGCAGCCACTGGTAGGCCTCCGGAACCAATGGCGAGCCGGTCGAGCCGATCTGCCGGATGCGACTCAGGTCGAGCTCGGCGCCGGGGGTTACCCCTGCCTTCATGCAGGCGTGGACAAAGGCGGCACTGGTGCCGAAGTAGGTGACGCCGGTCTCCGCCGCGAAGCGCCAGAGCGCCAGCATGTCAGGGGTCGCGGGGCTACCGTCGTACAGCGCGATGGCGGCCCCGGAGACCAGGCCGCCGACGAGGATGTTCCACATCACCCAGCCGGTGGTCGTGAACCAAAGGAAGCGGTCCTCGGGACCAAGGTCGAAGTGCAGCACGGTCTGCTTCATCGACTCGAGCAAGATGCCGCCATGGCCGTGGACCATCCCCTTGGGAGAGCCGGTGGTCCCCGACGAGTACACGACCCACAGCGGATGGTCGAAGGGCAGCGGCAAGAACGTCGGCTCAGACAGCTGCTCCATCACCTTGGTCCAGGGGCGCCCGTGGCGCACGCGCGCCAGTGACGGCGCGGGCTCCAGGCGTGGCAGAACCACGGTTGCCTTCAGCGTCGGCAGGCCGGCGGCGAGCTCCTCGACCTCGGTCATCCGCCCGAACTCGCGGCCGCCGAAACGGTAGCCGTCCGCCGCCAGCAGCACCGTGGGCTCCACCGGCAGGAAGCGGTCAAGCACCGACCGGGTGCCGAAGTCGGGGGCGCAGCTCGACCACGTCGCGCCGATGCCCGCGCAGGCCAAAAAGGCGATCGCCGTCTCGGGGATGTTGGGCATGTAGGAGACCACCCGGTCGCCACGCCGAACCCCGAGCTCAAGGAGTCCGCGCTGCGCCGCGCCGACGCGCGCGCGCAGCGCCGCGGCGCTGATCGTCTCCGAGGGCTCCGACTCCGACCCGTGGATGATCGCCGGGCGGTCGTCGTCACGGCGGAGCAGGTGCTCGGCGAAATTCAGCTCCGCCCCCTCGAACCAGCGCGCCCCGGGCATCGTGGGTTGCGCCAGCACCCGCCGGTAGCCGGTGCTCGCGCGCACCTCGAAGTAATCCCAGATCGAAGCCCAGAAGGCCTCCAGCTCGTCCACTGACCACCGCCACAGGTCCGGGTAGCCGGCGAAGTCGAGGCCGCGCTCGCGCCGCAGCCACTCGATGTACGCCGCCACCCGGCTGCCCTGCAGCTCCCGCGCCGAGGGTTCCCAGAACAGGGCTCCCTGCGCAACTCCTGGATCCGGGAGCTGTCCTTGCATCGCTTGTAGAATACGCGGCTATGGAGTCCGGACAGGACCCCCAGTCCGGCGCCGGCGGGAGCCATGACTCCGGCCGCGTGGTGGCACCCGACGGGGTATCGATACGGTACTGGGTGAGCGGCTCCGGTTCCTCCCTCCTGCTGGTGCACGGTGGGCTGGTCAGCTCGCAGTCCTGGCAGGGACAGGTGGCCCGCCTCCGTGGTTCCCACCGGGTGGTGACCTTCGACCTCCGCGGGTTCGGGGCGTCGGGGCGCGCGCACGATGCCACCGGGTACGCGATTGCGCGCTCCGCCGCCGACGCCGCCGCGGTGCTGCGGACGGTGGGCGCAGCGCCGGCCCACGTCGTCGGGTTCTCGGTCGGCGGGATGGTTGCCCTGGCCCTCGCGGCGGCGCACCCTGAGCTTGTCCGATCGCTGGTGCTGGTGAGCACGACGGCGCGCCTGAGCCCGGAGCAGGCCGCGGTCTTCACCGCCCGGGCAGCCCGGGCCGAGTCTTCGGGGATGGACAACGAAGTCGAAGTGCACGTGCGACGGGCATTCGCCCCCGCGTTCGTCGCGGCCAACCCCGCGGTTGTCTCCGACTACGCCGGGCGCGTCGCGGGCAACGACCCGGGAGCCTTCGCGGCAACGATGCGGGCGCTCGTGGAGACCGACCTGCGCGCGGCGCTGCCACGGCTTGCGATCCCCACGCTGGTGGTTGCGGGAGAGGATGACACGGGGATGCCCGCGAAGGTCCATGCCGCCACGCTGCACGCCGGGATCGCGGGGTCTCGCCTCGAGGTGATGCCGGGCCTGGGCCACAGCGTGCACCTGGAGGACCCCGACGGTTTTGCCCGGCTTATGCTGAGTTTCCTTTCCGCCCGGACGTCGGGGACAGAAGCATGATCAACGACCCGGAGTACCAGATATGGGAGCTGCAAGGGGTGCTGGTGCGCGAGGAGTACAAGCTGCCATGGGTGTCGCTGGGCGAGATGCCGGGTTTCGATGGCATCGACGTGGCCGGTGTGGACGCGAAGTACTTCGGCAAGGACGACCTCGGTCCCTTTGCCTACCTGATCCGGCTGGCGCCCGGGGCGACCCTGCCGGCCAGGACGCACCGCGCCGTCGCGATGAGGTTCATGCTCTCAGGCTCCTGGAGCGCCGGGAGCAGGCAGGCGGGCGCCGGGTGGTTCGAGTACAAGAGCGCGTCCGGTCCGCTGAGCGCGATGCACGCCGGGGCCGAGGGGTGCCTGTGCCTAGAGATCTACCAGAGCAACCCTCGCACCGCGCTGATCGCGGACGACCCTGGCGCTAGTCGGTGATGAAGTCGGGGCGCGCGTCGTAGATCGCGAGGAACAGACTGCCCTGGTCGCCTGAGATCAAGGGCCCGTAGCGCAGGCCCTTCTGCTCGTAGTGGAACCAGCCGGCACCCCGCTCGTGCTGGCCCAGCTTCCAGGTCCCCTCGAGGATGTAGTGGATCACATTGCCGTTGTGCCCGTGGCGCTCGACGACCGTCCCGGGATCGTGCTTGACGAGGTAGAACCAGGGTCCGACGTCCCCTTCGCCGAAGTACTTGGTGTACACGCCGGGGATGTCGATCATGAAGCCCGGGGTCTGCTTGAGGGGTTGCCACTCAAGCTTGTCGGCTTCGCGTGCGACAAGGCCTACGGCGGCCCCGAGGTCGGCGGGCCAGGGCTGGTCTTCCGACTCTTCGGTGGTGGCGGTCGTGCTTGCTGCGTCCATCTCGACACTCCTTGGGCCGGTGGCCCGGAAATCGCCCTGGGGAACGGTCCCAGCGACAGTACCGCGCCGGGGGATGGTCGTCCGAGGTGTAGTGTAAGCCGCTGCCGGCGCCAGCCCCTGGCGGCCTCATTGTTGTGCCGGCGCCGTTGAGGTGCGCAGTGACCCCGCGCGTGAGTCCCTTCGATCCCATTTGCGCGTCCCCCGAACAGCGCCAGGCGTACGACGAATTCGTCAGCGACCGCGGCGGCGACATCGGCGCGCGGGGCGGCGTTTACGACGTCATCATGCGCAGCCCGCAGGCGGCGCGGCGGCTCGCGGCGCTGGGCGCATTCTGTCGCTTCGCTACCGGGCTCGACCCCCGCGTGGTCGAGGCGGCGATCCTCGCCACCTCGCACGCGCTGCCCTTCCAGTACGGCATTGACTCGCACGAGGACATCGGGCGGCGCGCCGGGTTGACCGATGAGCAGCTGGGTCACCTGCGTGCCGGCGACCACCGGGAACTCCCGGAGCCACTGCGCCTGGCCGCCAACCTGGGTCGCGCCGCGGCCGGCGGGGAGGTGCCGGCTGCGCTCGTCACGGAGGCGATCGCGCGCTTTGGTGAGACCTCGGTGGTGGACCTGTCGGTGGTGGTCGGCTACTACGGCGCCCTGTGTCTCGTCGCCCGCTGCCTCAACCCTGAGCTGGCAGGAGGTCACGCCCATCCCTGAGCCCCAGCGCCGCGGCCGCGGCATCCGCGCCCTCGCCCTGGACCTCGGTCCGGTTCGTTCCTCGAAGCAGTTCCGCTTCCTCCTCCTGGGCCAGGCGTTTGTCTTCGTCGCCCGGCAGTTCACGGTGGTCGCGATCCCCTACCAGGTCTTTCTGCTCACCGGCTCGTCCCTCGCGGTCGGGTTGACGGGGCTGGCCCAGCTGGTCCCGCTGGTGATCACCAGCCTCTACGCCGGGGCCGTCGTCGACAGCCGCGACCGGCGCCACGTGCTCCTCGCCGCGCAGGTGCTGATGGCCGCGACCATCGTCGTCCTGCTCGCCACCTCGCTTCGCGGGCACCCACCGCTCTGGATCCTGTACCTCATGGCAGGGGCCTCGGGCGCGGCGATCGCCCTCGACCGGCCGGCGCGGCAATCGAGCATCCCGCGGCTGCTCTCCCGCGCCCAGGTGCCGGCGGCGATGTCGATGCAGCAGGTCGTGTTCCAGTCGGCCCTGGTCGTGGGCCCCATCGCTGCCGGTGCCGCGCTGGCCTTGACGGGCGCCGCGACGGCCTACGGGGTCGCGCTGGTGCTGGCGCTCGCGGGGGTCACGACGGGGTGGGCGATGCTGCCGTTGCCGCCGGCCGCCGCCGGGCCGCGGGTGGACTGGAAGGCACCGGTGGCGGGCCTGGCCTACGTCAGGCGCAAACCGCTGCTGCTGTCGATCTTCGCCGCCGACCTCGACGCCATGGTCTTCGGCATGCCGCGCGCGCTGTTCCCGGCCATCGCTCTGACCCATTTCGGGGTCGGTGCGGCAGGCCTCGGGGTGCTCTACGCAGGCCCGGGAATCGGGGCGCTTCTCGGGTCACTCTTGAGCGGGTGGGTCGCAACCGTCAGTTACCAGGGCAGACTGGTGCTTGTGTCTATCGGGGTGTGGGGCCTGGCGATCACTTTGTTCGGCCTGGTGCCGTGGTACTGGGTGGGCGTCGTGATGCTCGCCGTCGCGGGCGCCGCCGACATGCTCAGCTCGGTCTTCCGCAACACGATCAACCTGCTGTCGGTTCCTGACCTCTTCCGCGGCAGGGTCAGCTCGCTCGACACCATGGTGGTGCAGGGTGGACCCGCGCTCGGCGATCTCGAAGCGGGCGCCGTGGCGGCGGTTTCGTCGACGCAGTTCTCAGTCGTCTCCGGCGGACTTGCGTGCGTTGTCGGTATTACCGTTCTGGGTCTGGTGTTCCCCGCGCTGCGCCGCTACCGGCATACGCCCGACGGCGCCCAGGCGACGCACATCCAGGAGGAACCGCTGCCCGTCTGAGACCGCCGGAGAGGGCGCACGAAACTGCACCCTCCTAATTCATGTCGGGCCTATGTATACTGCTGTCCAGCCCTGCATGAGGAACGGCATTCCATCAGGCAGAACGGGCAAATGTTAGAACTCGTTACAGAAGAGTGGGTGACATTAGCAACGAGCAAATGGCAGAGCCCGGCGAACGGACGGGATCAACCCTCTATCCGCGGCTCTTCGAAAAGATGCAGCTCCGGCACACGGAGATCCGTAACCACGTCGTCTTCGCACCCACCTGTCCGAGCTGGGTTTCCACCCCCCAGAAGGCCGAGTTCAACGAGCTCGCGCCGGCCTATTACGGTGAGCGCGCCAGTGGTGGGGTGGGGCTGATCATCATCGGGGGCACGCACGTCCACGAGAGCTCGATGGCGGCGCCGCTGTCGCAGCCGGGGCTGTGGGACGACCGCCAGATCCCGGGTTTCGCGGCCGTCGCCGACGAGGTCCACAAGCACGGCGCCAAGCTCGCGGTGCAGCTGCGTCACACCGGCGTCAACGGCACCGCGGCCTACAAGATGGAGCCGTCCTACGACCCCGACACCAGCTACTACGTGCTGGCCCCGAGCCAGGTGCCCAACGGCGAGTACCTCATGGGGCAGACTCCCAAGGAGCTCAGCGACGCCGAGATCCAGGAGATCATTCAGGCCCACGGCACCGCCGCCGAGCGGGCCATGAAGGCGGGCCTCGACGGCGTCGAGTTACACTGCGCCCACGGCTTCCTCTCCTGGCAGTTCCTCTCGCCGGTCCACAACCAGCGCACGGACAACTGGGGCGGCTCCCATGAGAACCGCATGCGCTTCGTTGTCGAGTGCCTCAAGGTCATGCGCGAGGCCGTCGGCGACGCCCCCTTCCTGGGTTACCGCATCACCTCCAACTCCTTCTGGCCGAACGACCTGGTGATCGACGACGTCAAGCGCGTGGTCGCCGACATCGAGGCCCAGTGCGACATCGATTTCGTGGACGTCACCGTGGGCGTCGACCACCGCTTCATCCACACCCCGATGGAGTTCGAGCAGGGCTGGGAGAAGGGCTATACCAAGGCCATCAAGGAGGTCTCCTCCAAGCCCGTCTTCATCGTCGGCCGGATCACCACCCCGGAGGTGGCCGAGCAGCTCTTGGAGACCGGTCACGCGGACGCGATCGCGCTGGCGCGCCAGCTGTTCGCCGACCCCGATTGGGTGATCAAGGCCCAGGCCGGCAGGTCGGAGGACATCCGCCGCTGCGTCGCCGCCAACTACTGCTTCAAGAACGTCATGGGCGGCGCCCGCGTGCAGTGCATCTACAACCCGGTCACCGGGCGCGAGCGCATCTGGGGCAAGGGCACCCTGCAGCAGGCCTCCCCGGCCAAGAAGGTGCTGGTCATCGGCGGCGGTCCGTCGGGCCTCGAGTTCGCCCGCATCGCGTCCGCCCGCGGCCACCAGGTCGTGGTCCTGGAGCGCGAGGCCGAGGTCGGCGGGCACTCGCGGCTGCACTCGATGCTTCCCACCCGCAAGGAGTACGGACGGATCGGGATTTGGCTCGGCGAGCAGGCTGCGCGCAACGGCAGCGACGTCCGCACCTCGAGCCCGGTGACCGCCGAGAACCTCGCCGAGGTCCTCGCCGCCGAGCGGCCCGACCACGTGGTCATCGCCACCGGGTCGCGGGTTGCCCGCGACGGCTTCCAGGGCTGGACCGGCGCCCCGCTCCCCGGCTACGAGACCGCCAACGTGGTGGGCTGGGACCAGGTCGCCACCGGCGAGGTGATGCCGACCGGCGACGTGCTGGTGATCGACGACCAGAGCGACGTCCTCGGACCGCTGACCGCGGTCGGCATCGCCGAGAGCGGCCGGGCACACAGCGTCAGGATCGTCACCCGCTGGCCCGCCCTCGGGCTCGAGCTGATGCGCGACTCCTACCTGGAGTGGATCTTCCCCCGCGTCTACAAGTCGGGCGTGCAGATGATCCCCGACCGGTTCGTGCGGCAGATCGATGCCAACAGCGTGACCCTCTACAACCTGCACAACCCCGAAGACCTGATGGAGGTCAACGCCGACTGGATCGTGACCGCGACCGCCCGCCTGTCGGAGAACTCGCTCGAGGCGTTGGTTCGCGACCTCGGCTACAGCGTTGAGGTCATCGGTGACGCGGTCGCCCCGCGCGGCACGTTCGAGGCTGTTTTTGAAGGTCATCGTCAGGGCCGCAAGGTCTGACTCAGGAGATATGGATTGAGCGAGCAGGAGGCATACCGCGGCAGGCTGGAGGGAAGGGTGGCGATAGTTACAGGCTCCGCCACCGGCATAGGTCGAGCATTTGCGACGGTCTTCGCGGAAGAGGGTGCCGACATGGTCATCGCGGACATCAACGCCGAGGAGGCCGCAATCACCGAGCAGCAGGTGCGCGCCCACGGGCGCGAGGCGCTGGTGCAGATCTGCGATGTCACTCAGCCCGACCAGGTCCAGGCGATGGTCGACGCCACGGTCGCGAAGTTCGGTCGGATCGACACCCTGGTCAACGGGGCCATCCTCCGCGCCGGCGGGCCGATGGAGACCCTGCCCCTGTCCGCCTGGGACACCCTGATGAACGTCGGCTTGCGCGGCTACTTCATCGTGGGCCAGGCGGTCGGTCGCCAGATGATCTCGCAGAAGTCGGGAGTGCTGATCAACCTCGCCTCCACCGGCGGCTACCACGCCTACCCCGGCTCCGGGGCGTACAGCTCGTGCAAGGCCGCGGTGATCATGCTCGCCAAGCAGTGGGCCATCGAGTGGGGCCAGTACGGCATCCGCGCCGTCTCGATCAGCCCGGGGTACGTCCGGACGCCCATGACGGACCACCTGTACGCGCAGCCCGAGGTGATGGAGGGGCGCAGCAAGAGCGTCCCCATCGGCCGCATAGCCGATGCCGAAGAGATCGCCCGCGCGGGCGCATTCCTGGCGTCCGACGACGCCAGCTACGTCACCGGCTCGGACATGCTCGTGGAGGGCGGGTTCGTGGCCAGCAAGTTCATGGGCGTGCCGGGCCGGCACAAGCCCGTCCAAACACCCGCCCCGGCGTGAGCCAGGGGGATAAGGAGATAACGGTGTCCTCACCACGAACGTCCCGGGTAGGCGCCCGGCGGCGCGGCGGAAGCCGTTGAACAACCTGCTTCTCGGAGTCGGCTTCGGGCTGGTGACAGCCTCCATCCTGGCTCTATCCGCGGTGGCACTGTCCCTGCAGTACTCGGTCAGCAACGTCCCCAACTTCGCCCATGGTGAGTTGATGACCGTCGGCGCCTACGCGGCCTACGTGGCCCAGCAGTCCACCCACAGCATCCCGGTCGAGATCATCGCCGCGGTGCTCACGGGCGGCGCGCTCGGGTTCTCGATCAACTTCTTCCTGCTCCAACCGTTCCTAAAACGGGGTGCCCGAAACCTAACCCTGTTCGTGCTGACGATATCCGTGTCGATCATCGTCCAGAGCGCTCTGCAGTTCATCTTCACCGGCGCCAACGTCGCCTTCACCGCGCCGAGCGAGAAGGCCAGCCAGATCGGGCCCTTCCTGCTGACCGCCCAGTCCCAGAAGATCATCCTCTCCGCGCTGGGCGTGATGATCGTGCTCTACGTTCTGATCAAGTACACCAAGTTCGGCAAGGCCCAGCGCGCCGTCGCCGACAGCCGTGAGCTGGCGCGGTTGACCGGCATCAACGCGGCGTGGATCGTCCACATCAGCTGGCTGATCGCAGGGTTGATCGCCGGTTTCGCGGGCTACGTACTGGCGACCAGCGTCGGCAGCTTCGGTGCCCAGTTCGGGTTCGGCTTCCTGCTGCCGACCTTCGCCGCCGCCATCCTGGGTGGGATCGGCAAGCCCAACGGGGCGGTGCTGGGTGCCCTGGTCGTCGGAGTGTCGATGGAGGTCAGCGCCCTGTACATCCCACCGAACTACAAGCAGTCGGTGGCCTTCGTGCTGCTGATCGCCACCCTGCTGGTGCGGCCGAATGGGATCCTCGGCGTGGTCCGCGCGCAGACCGGGCAGGCTGCCTGATGGCGGTCTTCCAGTACCTGGTCAGCATCGCGACGGTCGGCGTCATCTTCTCCCTGCTCTGCCTTGGGCTGAACATGCGCTACGGGTGGACCGGTGACCTCGACCTCGCCTACTACCTGTTCGGGGCCCTTGGCGCGTACACCTACGGCGTCGTCACCCTCCCGCCGGCCCACCTTCCGCCACCGGACGGCTACATCCTGGGCCTGAGCGCGCCCTTCGTGCTCGGCATCCTCGCGGCCATAGCGGTGGCCGGCCTGGGCTCGCTGATACTCGGGGCGATCGCCCTGCGCAACCTGCGCGGTGACTACTTCGCCATCGTGACCATCGTCACCACGCTGATCGTTTACGCCACGATCAGCCAGTACACCCCGCTTTTCGACGGTTTCTCCGGGCTTTTCGGTTTCACCCTACCCTTCAACACCGTCCTGCAGCTGGACGTCGAGACCTACCCGCTGTTCTACCTGGGCGTCTCGATCTTCTTCCTGGTCCTGGTCTACCTCTTCTGCGAGCGGCTCTTCAAGAGCCCGTTCGGCCGCACCATGCGTGCGATCCGAGAGGACGACAACGCGGCCATGGCCTTCGGTCGAGACGTGTACCGCATGAAGTTGAAGAACTACGTAGTCAGCGGCATGATCGCCGGCCTGGGTGGCGCGCTACTCTCCGGCTGGCTGACCAGCTGGAGCCCGCAGGCATGGTCCCCGATCGAGACCCTGCTGCTCTACGCGGCCGTCTTCGTGGGCGGCACGGGCAACAACCGGGGCGTGATGATCGGCGCGGTCTTCATCTTCGTCTTCATCCAGGAGATCACCCGGTTCATCCCCACCGTCCACCTCGGTGAGACCCAGCTGGCCGCGTCGCGCACGCTGCTCATCGGCCTGCTGATCATCGGGGTCCTGTGGCTGCGGCCGCAGGGTCTCATCCCCGAGCCACGGGCGATCGACAAAGACCCCAACGCGCCGCCGCCGGCCAAGCGGCCGGTGCCCTCGTCGGAGCTCGCAGTTGAGTAGCCAGGGGGGCGCAATCCTCGAGCTGTCCGGGGTGGAGAAGTCCTACGGCGGTGTCCAGGCCGTCCGCGGCTGCGATTTCACGGTGCCCGAGGGCGCAGTGGTCGGCCTGATCGGCCCCAACGGCGCGGGCAAGAGCACCACGATCGACCTGGTCTCGGGCTTCCAGAACCCGGACAGCGGCAGCATCCGCTTCGCCGGCACCGAGATCGTCGGGATGCCCGCGTTCCAGGTCAGCCGGCTGGGCCTGATCCGTACCTTCCAGGCATCCCATGAGTGGGCCAAGCTCACGGTCATGGAGAACATGCTGGTGGCCGCCCCGCCTCGCGAACGCGAGTCGATCTGGCGTGGCCTGGTACAGGTGGGCCGGCTCCGCCGTGAGGAGAACGCCGACCGGGTGCAGGCCCGCGAGGTGCTGACCAGCCTCAACCTGATCAAGCTCAAGGACGAGCGCGCCGGCAACCTCAGCGGTGGCCAGAAGCGGCTCCTGGAGTTCGCCCGCATCCTCATGGCCAAGCCCCGGATGGTGCTCCTCGATGAGCCCCTGGCCGGTGTCAACCCCGTGCTCAGCGAGCGCATCGCCGATGCCATCAAAACGCTCCAGCGCGAGAAGATCACGGTCCTGCTGGTGGAGCACAACCTGCCGTTCGTGGAGGAGGTCTGCGAGTCGGTCATCGTCATGGCCCTCGGGAAGCGGACCGCCAGCGGGACCATGAACGAGATGCGCGCCGACCGCACCGTCATCGACGCCTACCTCGGGGAGGTCGCCAGTGCCTGAAACAGTCAGCTGGACCGACGCCAAGCCGGTCCTCCAGGTCACCAGGCTAACCGCCGGCTACGGCGGCCCGCCCATCATCCAGGACGTCGACTGCGAGGTCCGCGAGGGCAAGATGACTGCCATCGTCGGGCCCAACGGCGCTGGCAAGTCGACCCTCATGAAGGCCATCCTGGGCTCGATCCGGATCACCGGCGGCTCCATCCTGCTCAAGGGCGACGAGGTCGTCGGCCAGACGCCGGAACGCCTGGTCAGGAAGGGCATCGCCTGTGTGCCGCAGGTGGATAACGTGTTCCCCTCGCTCTCCGTCTACGAGAACCTGGAGATGGGCGGCTATGTCCGCCAGGGCGGCGTGAAGCAGCGCGCCGAGGAACTCTGCGAGATGTTCCCGGACCTCAAGCAGGCGCTCAAGCGGCCGGCAGGCACCCTGAGCGGCGGCCAGCGCAACATGCTGGCGATGGCCCGCGGCCTGATGGTGGACCCAGCCGTCCTCCTGCTGGACGAGCCCACCGCCGGCCTGGCGCCGAAATTCGTCGACACCGTGTGGGAGCACGTCCTGATGGTCCGCGCCTCGGGCGTGGCCATCCTGGTCGTGGAACAGAACACCCGCCGCACCCTGAAATACGCGGATTGGGCATACGTGATGTCACTGGGACGCAACCACCTTTCGGGGACGGGCGCGGACCTCTTGGACGACGAGGAGGTGGTGAACCTATACATCGGCAAGACCCGCTAAAATTTTGCCTGCCGACGGCGGGATTCGGCGCCAAGAAAATGCAACGTGTTAGGAGGATTAAAGGAGTTGAAGGTGCGAATTAGTTCGTTTAAGTGGAGGCCACGGCTTGCCAGCCTGCCGCTTGCCGCCCTTGTGGTGCTGGCCGGCTGCGGCTTCGGCGGCAGCAGCAGCAGCGGCGGCGGCGTGAAGATCTCCTCGGGCAGCGGCCCCATCCACTTCGCCGTCCTGGCGTCATTCACGGGCGCCTTCGCGGACATCGGCGCGGCCATGTGGGAAGGTGCCAAGGCCGGTGAGGCGGCGGTCAATGACTCCGGTGGCATCAACGGGCGCAAGCTCGTCGTCGACCTGGTCGACACCGTCGGCGACCCGGCGGACGCGGTCCCCGCGCTGAACAAGGAGATCATCGCCAACCATCCGATCGGTGCGATCGGCCCGACAACGTCCGAGATCTTCGGCCTCCAGCCGATCCTCGACCGCAACAAGCTTCCGTTCATGTTCGAGGGTGGCTCGACCGTCTTCGACACGAACAAGGACCCCTACCTCTGGCGTTCCAACCCGTCAGACGGTGTCCTCGGGGTGTGCATGGCGAGCTGGACGATTCAGCACGGGTACAAGACCGCCGCGTTCACCTTCTCCACCGCCCAGTCCGTGCAGACCCTGGGGAAGGTGGTTGAGGACTCCTACAAGAAGCTTGGTGGGAAGATCACCGTCAGCGTTCCTCTGACTCCCCAGCAACCTTCGTACCGCTCGGAGATCCTGCGCGTGGTCCAGTCCAAGCCCCAGGCGGTGTTGATGCAGACCGAGGCGGTTTCCGCCGGTGCCTACTTCAACGACTTCCGCGAGCTGGGTGGGCTGAACATCCCATTCATCGGTAGCGACATCACGACCGGCAGCGACTTCATCACGGCGGTCACCCCCGACTTCATGAACAAGCACGTCGTGTCGTGCGTCGGCAGCTCCCAGCCGGGACCCGGTGGCGACGCCTTCACCAAGTACTACGCGAAGGCCTTCACCCACCAGCCGCTCGGCAGCGCCAACTACGCGTATGACGGGACCGTCGACCTTGCCCTGGCCATCGCCAAGGCTGACAGCGCCGACTCGTCCGCCATCAACACCGCCATCCGCAAGCTTTCGGACCCGCCTGGCACCCAGTGTGTCAACTACGCGGACTGCCTGAAGCTGATCAAAGGCGGCAAGGACGCCAATTACCGTGGCGCCAGTGGGCCGCTGCAGTACGACAAGTACAACAACGTGTTTGGACCCTTCGACGTGGTCCAGGCGCAGGCGGACGGCAACGAAAAGACCCTGCGCACCTACTCTGCTGACGAGCTGACCAAGGCCCACAACGGGACCGTCCCCGCACTCAAGCCCTAGCGAACCCTCACCCCTTCCAGAGGAAGCCGGCGGAGCCTATGCGGCTCCGCCGGCGACCTCACCTCCCCCGACGGGAAAGCCTCCTCACCGCACGGCGCGCCCCCTGCTGCGGTGGTCAGCCAGGCCCCCGTGCCACTCATTTAAAGGACTGGACATTGAAGATCGATTCCCATAACCATGTGATGCCCGAGGAGGCACTCGAACTCCTGCGCACCGATGATGTGTATGGCATCCACATCGAGGGCCGGACCGTCAGCGGGGGCAACCACGTCCCCTTCACGATGGTCGAGGAGTTCAGCGACCCGGCGGCCAAGCTGGCCGACCTCGAGCGCCGTGGCCTGGAGGCGGCAGCGGTGTCGGTCGCCCCCAACATGTTCTATTACGAGGTCGACGAGCAGGCGGGAATCGCCATGTCGCGCGCCACCAACGAGGGCCTGAAGCGCTTCTGCGAGCACGCCCCCGACCGCTACCGCTGGATGGCGACGGTGCCGATGGGCACCCCCGCCCAGGTCCCGGCGTTCCTCGAGCAGGCCGTCGCCGACGGCGCCGTCGGGGTCGAGGTCGCCAGCTCGATCATGGGCAAGCGCCTCGACCTCCCGGACTTCGCGGACTTCTGGGCGGCGGCGGAGCGGCTGAAGGTCCCCGTCCTGATCCACCCCTACTACAACGAGCCGAGCGCACCGCTCAACGACTACTACCTGCAGAACGTCATCGGCCTCATGGTCGAGACCACGGTCGCGGTGGAGCGGCTGATCTGCGCCGGCGTGCTCGACCGCCACCCCGGCCTGCGCCTGATGCTGGTGCACTCGGGCGGCTACTTCCCCTATCAGGCCGGCCGCCTGAAGCACGCCCGCACCGTGCGCCCCGAGCTCCAGCAGTCGCCCGCCGACCCCTGGGCCTACGTCGGGCAGATCAAGTTCGACACCATCACCCACGACCCCCAGGCCCTGGCCTACCTGGTCAGCCGTGTGGGCGCGGAGAACGTCTACATGGGCACCGACCTGCCGTTCGACATGGCGACCCCGGAGCCCATGAAGGCCCTCAACGATGCCGTCGACGCGGCCACCGCGAAGCAGATCGCGGAGACCAACCCGGCCGGCATATTCGGGTTCGAGGCCTAGGAGGATTGTCATGGCAGAAGGGACAGCAGTGGGAGCCGGCGCCGGCGAGCTGGCCGGGAAGCTGGCGGTGATCACTGGCGGCAGCCGCGGCATCGGCCGGGCCATCGCCGAGCGGTTCGTGGCCGAGGGCGCCCGGGTGGTCATCGCCGCGCGCGACCAGGCCTCGTTGGACCAGGCGGTGAGCGCCCTCAACAGCGGGGGGGAGGTCTGCCGCGGCGTCCGCGCCGACCTCTCGACCGTCGAGGGTGTGAACGCGGTGGTTGAGGCTGCCACGGCTTGGGGAGGCATCGACATCCTCGTCAACAACGTTGGCGGCGCGCCCATCGGCAACTTCCTCACCCTCACCGACGAACAGTTCCTCGGCGCCTGGAGCCTCAAGCTGCTGGCGGGGATCCGCCTGACTCGGGCTGCCGTGCCGCAGATGACCGAGCGCGGCGGTGGCTCGATCATCAACATCATCGGTGTCGGCGGGCGCGAGCCCAACGCCGAGGCCACGACGATCGGCACCACCAACGCCGCCATCCGGGCGCTCACCAAAGGGCTCTCGCGGGACCTCGCCGGCAAGGGCATCAAGATCAACGCGGTCAGCCCCGGCCGGGTGCGCACGGAGCGCAACATCTCGCTCACCAAACAGGCCGCGGAGGCCCGCGGGGTGTCCTTCGAGGAGGTCGAGGCGGAGGGGCTCAAGGCGATCCCGATGCAGCGCCCGGTCGAGCCGTCCGAGGTCGCCGAGGTCGCCCTCCTGCTTGCCGGCAACCGTGTGCCGTCCCTGACCGGGGCGGAGATCGTGCTGGACGGCGGTCAGACGCATTACATCTGAGGGCGGGCGGTGATCCGAAGCGTGTTCATGCTCAAGGTCAAGCCCGGCACCACGCCGGAGCAGCTGGAGGCCCTGATCAGGACCTCCCGGGCGCTCAAGGTCGAGGGCTGCACCATCAGCAACGGACTTGACCTGGGGCTCCGCCAGGGGAACTTCGACTTCTGCCAGGTCACCGACATCGTCGACGTCGAGGCCTACCGCCGCTGGGACGCCGACCCCGGGCACAACCGGATGCGCGAGGAGCTGGTCGCGCCCATCCGGGAACGCGAAGAGCGTGGCCAGTTCGAGGTCCCGACGTGAGCCCTCACCACCACCACACAGGAGGCTCCTTGTGAGCAACCGCGAGTACTTCTTCCAGAACCTCGACGAGATGGCCTCGGCCGCCGTGGATCCTGACCAGGGCTGGGTCAACATGAACATCCGCTTCGTCACCGAGGCCATGACCGGGTTCGACGAGGTGTGCCTGTTCCGGGCCAGCTTCCCGCCCGGCGCCCAGCACCAGCCGCACATCCACCCCAACGCCGCCGAGTTCTTCTACGTGATCAGCGGGCACGGCGCCTCGGGCTGCGGCGACGAGGAGCACGAGGTGCGCGGCGGCGCCTTCGAGCTGGTCGCCAAGGGGGTGGTGCACTGGCTGCGCAACATCTCCGAAATCGAGAACATCGAGGTCATCGGCGGCTACCTCGCCGTCGGCAGCCTGGAGGAGGCGGGTTACGTGCCCGTCGACCAGGTCACCGCGGCCCAGGGCCAGGCCGGGGCGGCCTGACCTGGCGCATGGCATCCGTCAGGGGCCCAAGGGATTCGGAGCCGGCCGCTGCGAGGCTGCCGGCGCCGAGGTATCCATCCACTATGACCAGTGGCTCATCGCCTGTGTTCCGGAGCCAGTGCGGCATGCCGGCCGGCACCATCTCCACCGAGCCCAGCCTGACCTCGTGCTCCTGGTCGAGGAATCCCCAGGCGCCGCGGCCGCTGAGCACTGCCAGGAACTCGGAGGCGTTGGGGTGACGGTGCCGACCCCGTTCAACCCCCGGCTCGAAGGTGACGTGGAAGAGACAGACCTCGGCGAAGCCGCTGAGGGTCTGGTCGATATAGCGGATGTCCATCATCCGCACCCAGGCGGCCGCGGCCGGAACGGGGGCGGGGGGCCAGCTCATCCACGTCGACGCTGAAGTGTCGCTCGTCGCGCTGCATGCAGCCGATTATCCGGGGCCCTGGGGCCCGGATCCCGCGGCATGAGCCAGGCACTCCCGTCCCCGGGCGCGGAGACATCCTTTAAGGGAAGGGTGGCGATGGTCACCGGTGCCGGCTCGGGTATCGGGCGGGCGGTGGCCCGCGCGCTGGCGACTCGAGGCGCCGCGGTGCTGGTCGTCGACTTCAACGCTGGCGCCGCCGAGACGGTCGCCGACGAGCTCCGCGACCTGGGCGCCCGGTCAGCCGCCGCCGCGGCGGACGTGAGCAGCTCGGCGCAGGTGGGCAGCGCCGTGGAGGCAGGTCAGCGCCAGCTCGGCCCCATCGACGTGCTGGTCAACGCCGCCGGCGGCTTCAAGCAGCGCCGGCTCCTGGTCGACACCCCGGAGGAGGAGTGGGACGCGGTGGTGGACGCCAACCTCAAGGGCGTCTTCCTGTGCTGCCGTGCGGTGCTGCCCTCGATGATCGAACGCCACTACGGGCGGATCGTGAGCATCTCGTCGGAGGCCGCCCGGGCCACGACCTACCTCACCGCGGCCCACTACACCGCGGCCAAGGCCGGGGTGCTGGGCCTCACCCGGCACCTGGCATCGGAGGTGGGGGAGCATGGCATCACCGTCAACGCGGTGACCCCCGGGGTGACCGCGGTGCCGCGGTCGATGGACCTCTATGACCCCCAGCGCCGGGAGGACATGAACCGCCAGATCCCCGTCGGCCGCTGGGCCGATCCCGACGAGCAGGCCAACGCCGTCCTCTTCCTGGCGTCAGAGGGGGCGGCATATGTGACCGGTGTGACGCTGCCGGT
>CAAGKR010338108.1_pt1 | contig 17958 bp, 14 predicted proteins | sample 2556971 | NCBI WGS metagenome assembly CAAGKR01 (sample SAMEA5207829, study PRJEB30636) | soil metagenome | biome: forest; feature: boreal; material: soil | place: USA | collected 2011-09 | depth 1 m | reverse complement strand
TGTCAACGTTAGGGGTTAGACGTTGCCAGCGAGGAAATGTTATGTGCTGTGAAGCCTCGTATCGCAGTCATCGTGAGTTTACGTTCTAAGGACCGCACACTAAAGTGGGTGATTCTTCCCCTTTTGGCGCTTCGATAATGGTTGTTTCATGTTTGGATTCCGATGGATGAGAATACAATTATGAATGTGAGATATTACACAACAAGACCGATGAAGGGTGGCACGCTCTTCCTCTGCACGCTTTGCGAGCACAGAGTGTCGACGCTGGATTTCCGCCGCGAGAATGGTAACTGCCGCACTCAGGCAGCTACGTCCATTAATTTGCACGCTCACGCGGCTCATCGCCACCAGGTGCCTCCTTTGGCCGCTGACGCCTACCAGCGCGTCTGGCGTGCGTAAGCTCACGTGGGGACCGTCGCAGAGCCTGCCCTGAGCCGAAGTCGAAGGGGCAGTCCAGTCGAGCGAAGCTCGACAATTTGCCGTCCCACCCCGTGATATAATTGATTTACATCCAATAACGCCTAACTTGATACAAATACAGCAACTTACTCGACAGCCGATGACGGCTGCGAACTGATGGCTGCGGCTGAGAGACCCTAATTCATGGCAGACGATCAAGACCCCCTACTTCCGCTGACTCCTCCTCCCGGCGATGGTGGCATTCCCGGCGCCGCGAACATTCAACCCGTCAATATCGAAGAGGAGATGAAGCGGTCGTATCTGGACTATTCCATGTCGGTGATCATTGGCCGCGCGCTCCCCGACGTCCGCGACGGATTGAAGCCGGTTCATCGCCGAATCCTCTACACCATGCAGCAAATGGGTTTGCTGCCGAATCGCGGCACGCGCAAGTGCGCCCGAATCGTCGGAGAAGTTATGGGCAAGTACCATCCGCATGGAAATCTCGCGGTGTATGACGCTCTCGTCAGATTGGCCCAGCCCTTCGCGATGCGTTACCCCCTGGTAGATGGCCAAGGCAACTTCGGCTCCGTCGATGGGGATCCTCCAGCTGCGGACAGGTACACAGAAGCGAAACTTACCCGCGTTGCCAGCGCTCTGTTGGAGGATCTTGATAAAGACACTGTTGACTTCCGGCCCAATTACGACGGTAACGAGATCGAACCTGATGTTTTGCCGACCCGAATTCCGAACCTGTTGGTTAACGGATCGAACGGGATTGCTGTGGGGATGGCCACTAACATTCCTCCGCACAATTTGACGGAGATTGTGGATGCGACGATCACGCTGGTTAATAATCCTGCGACGCAATTGCCTGAGATTTTAAAGATTGTGAAAGGGCCGGACTTCCCCACTGCTGGAATCATTCACGGGAAGGCTGGAATCTACGAAGCATATAAGACCGGGCGCGGACGCTTCATGATGCGCGCCAAAGCTGGCATTGAAACTTTCAATAAAGACCGCGAGGCAATCGTCGTCACTGAGATTCCTTATCAGGTCAACAAGGCGCGGCTGATTGAGCGCATCGCCGCGCTGGTGAACGACAAAGTGATCGACGACATTTCCGATATTCGCGACGAAAGCGACCGCGACGGAATGCGCATTGTCGTCGAACTCAAGCGCGGCGCTGAACCGCAGATCGTTTTGAATCAACTGTTCAAGCACACCTCGATGCAGGAAGGTTTTTCGATGATCTTCCTCGCTGTCGTGAACAATCAGCCGAAGGAAATGGGGCTGATTCAGGCCATCCAGCACTTCATCGATCACCGGGTTGACGTCGTGCGCCGCCGCACTGCCTACCTGTTGATGAAGGCGAAGGAACGCGAGCACATTCTTGAAGGTTACAAGCTCGCGCTCGATCACCTTGACAACGTAATTGGCATTATTCGCGGCAGTGGCAACCGCGCCGAAGCTCGCGAAAACTTGGTTGCGTACTTTGCCGGAAAGAAAATCGATATCAACGTTACCGGACGCGGTCCGAAACTCGATCCCGAAAAACCATTCACGGCGATTCAGGCTGACGCGATTCTCGAACTGCAATTGCATCGTTTGACCCGGCTTTCGATCGATGAAATTTCCAAAGAACTGAATATCGCGCGCGAAAATATTTCCGAATTCGAATCCATTCTTGGATCGGAAAAGAAACTTCGCAACGTCATTATCAAAGAACTCGAAGAAGTGAAAAAGCTCTACGGCGACGAACGCCGCACCGTCATCGAGGACGAAGCCGCCGAAATCAGCCTCGAAGACCTGATCGCCGACGAGCAAATGGCTGTCACCGTGAGCCACACGGGATACATGAAACGGACCGCCATCAGTACCTATCGCAATCAGCGGCGCGGCGGGCAAGGCCGCATGGGGATGAAGACGCGCGACGAGGATTTTGTCGAGCATCTATTCATCGCGTCGACGCACGCATACATTTTGATATTCACGAATACGGGCCGTGTTTACTGGCTAAAAGTGTATGAGATCCCAGACGTGGGAGCCGCGGGCAAAGGCAAACATGTCGGCAATCTCGTCGGACTGTCGGCGGGCGAGACCGTCCGCACTATGGTCGCGGTTCGCAATCTCGAAGAAGCGGACCGTTACATCTTTTTCGCCACCCGCAACGGGACAGTAAAGAAAACTGAGTTGAAAGATTTCTCGCACGTCCGCTCGATTGGCATTATTGCCATCAGCATCGACCAGAACGATGAACTGGTTGCAGTTCGCATCACCGACGGACATCAGATCGTCTTCCTCGCATCGCATGATGGCCAAGCTATTCGCTTCGACGAAAACGACGTTCGCTCCATGGGACGAAATGCGGGCGGCGTTCGCGGCATGAAGCTCGACAAAGGCGACTACATCGTCGGCATGGCCACGACGATCAAACCTGGTGCGCCTAAGATCCAAAAAGAAGGCGAGCCGGAAGAGGTCGCTGTGAAAGGATCACTGATTCTCTCCGTAACCGAGAACGGATACGGCAAGCGCACAGCCGCCGATGAATACCGTCTCCAGTCTCGAGGCGGGTCAGGCGTCATCAACGTCAAAACCACGGAACGCAATGGCAAAGTTGTCGGCATCTCGCAGGTCGCGGACGATTCCGAGGTCATGCTGATCAGCCAATACGGCAAGATCATCCGCATCGAGTCGAAGCTCATTCGCGAGACAGGACGCTCGGCTCAAGGTGTTCGCCTGCTGAACATCGAAGCCGGGGATCGAGTTGCGGCGGCGGTCGTTATCCCGCCTGAAGAAGAACCGAACGGGAACGGTGCGCTGATTCAGTAGGGCTTTCACCGCAGAGGGCGCGGAGAACGCGGAGGCGGCCCAGGCTACAGATTGCCCCTGTGCTGTATACAGTTTTATCGGGATTGTTAGAATTCTGTCTCGCCAGTATCTTGGGTGCAGTTGCCCTCAGATATTCCTACCTTTTTCAGGCAGGAGTGCGATTTAGGAATCGGACTCCTGCTCCTGTCCTCTCATTGCGAATCAAAAGGCAGCGTTACTTCGCTGGACGCTTGCCCTGCTTCAGCTTTATGATTCCTCTCACGTGATTGGACAAACCATAAAGCATTACCGGATCCTCAGCCGGTTGGGCAGCGGTGGAATGGGCGTTGTGTATGAGGCTGAGGATATTACCCTTGGCCGCCGGGTTGCGTTGAAGTTCCTGCCGCCCGAAGTCGCCGGCGAAGCCGCCGCTCTGGATAGGTTTATGCTTGAGGCTCGCGCCGCGTCTGCGCTGAATCATCCGAACATTTGCACGATTTATGCGGTTGAGAACGCGGAAGGACAATCCTTTATAGCCATGGAATTGCTGGAGGGAGAGAGCCTGGATGCAACGCTAGCGGGCGGACCTTTGCCTCTCGACCGGCTGCTGGAAATCAGCACTCAGCTTGCCGACGCTCTGGACGCCGCTCATGCGAAGGGTATTGTGCATCGCGACATCAAGCCGGCGAATGTGTTCATTATCCAACGCGGCGCTGTGAAGATTTTGGATTTCGGTCTCGCCAAGCTGACTCAGGCCAAGCAAGACGCGGCCGAAACGATGGCCACGCTGAACCATGTGCGCAATGCGAATCTAACCAGTCCGGGAAGCACGGTTGGCACTATCGCTTTTATGTCGCCCGAGCAGGCTCGCGGCGAAGTGCTCGACCCGCGCACCGATCTTTTTTCTTTGGGAACGGTGATTTACCAGATGGCGACCGGGAGACTTCCTTTTGAAGGCAAGACTTCGGCCATGGTTTTCAATGCAATTCTGGAGCGCGATCCGGTTCCGGCGGTTGAGATCAATCCTGCTTTGCCGGCAAAATTCCAAGAGATTATCTCGAAGGCTCTGGAGAAAGATCGCGACCTGCGTTACCAATCCGCCGCGGATTTGCGGGGAGACCTCAAACGTTTGAAGCGGGATACGAGCTCGGGACGCAGCATCGCAACGTCAAGCTCGCGCGTGGAGGTCCCGGCTGCGGCCACCTCGACGATAAGACCGCCCAGTAGTTCAAAGCTGGTTAGCGCGGCCCGTGAGAACAGAGTCAGCACGGGCATAATAGCTCTGATTGCGATTGCGGTGATCGCGGCGGCCGCGTACGGAACCTATGCTTTTCTTAGCCGCAACCGGACTGCTGCGTTCGAAAAAATAGCGGTCCAGAAGATTACGGACACTGGCAAGGCTTCGCTGGCGGCAATCTCTCCTGACGGCAAGTATGTGCTCAACGTGATGGACGATAATGGCCAGGAAAGCCTGTTGTTGCGCAATATTCCAACAGACAGCAATACGCAAGTCGTTCCGCCCGCGACAGTGCACTACAAGGGACTGCGTTTTTCGCCGGACGGAAATTATCTTTACTTTATTCGCACCGAAGCCGGAAGCGACGAGCTGGAATATCTCTATCGCGCGCCTGTCCTGGGGGGAACTCCCCAAAAGCTGGCTACCGACGTTGATTCGAACATCACGTTTTCTCCCGATGGACGCAACTTCGCTTTTCTTCGCCTCAATGACCCCGACCCGGATAAGTATCGGCTGATCGAGCAACCAGTTGACGGCGGCGACGAAAGAGTTTTAAGCAGCGGCCCGATGAGTTCCGCATTTTCGGATCCGGCGTGGTCCCCCGACGGCAAGGTCATCGTGGCTACTGTTTTTCAACCCGAAGGGGCGGTCTCCGGGCTTATCGCGATCGATCCGAAAACCGGTCAGCGGAATCTGTTTTTCAAAGCAAGTTATGGGATATTGGGCGACCCCACGTGGTTGCCTGACGGCAGCGGTCTCGTGGTTTTGGTGCGCGACCAGACTTCTAACTTCACTCTCAATCAGATCGCCTTGGTTTCCTATCCGGCCGGAAAATCCCGCCCCATCACCCGCGACATCAACGACTATTCCGATCTGAGCCTCGCCTCGGACGGTCATACGCTGGCGACCGTGCTCAACCAGAGCCGGTGGAATTTGTTCACGGTTCCCGCCGCGACACCAAACAGCGGACGGCTTGAGCAAGTCACATTGGGGAAGCCCGTGGATACTTTTGGCTGGACGCCCGACGGTCAACTTCTAATCTCTCAGGACCTTGGTCTCAGCCTGCTCAATCCAATTTCCGGGGCGAAGACCGAACTGGTCTCTCTCCGTGAGGGCCCCGGGGCGGCATTCCAGCCATCGGCATGCGCCAATGGACGGTACTTTGTGTTTAGTCTCGCGAGCAAGAGAGTCCAGAATATCGCGCGCATGGATGCTGGCGGCGGGAATCTAAGGGAACTGACCGACGACAAGGTGGACGGAGAGCCAGTGTGCTCACCCGACAGCCAGTGGGTCTTTTATATTAACGCCGCCATTGGAAGCAAATTATTCAAAGTCCCCATCGAAGGCGGCGCGTCGCAAAAGGTTTCCGACCAACTGGTTGGAACTCACGTTGCTATATCCCCGGATGGCAAAATCGCGGCGTTCGGAACCTTCGATCACCTCGGCGACCACCAGGTAAAGCTGGCCTTGGTACCGACTGATCCCGGCCCTGTCAAGTTGATACCTTTTGAACGTCTCCCTTCCCAAGGCCCCATTCAATTTTCTCGCGACGGGCAAGCCGTCATCTATCCCGTTCGCGATGCTGGGATTGATAATTTGTGGCAACAACCGCTGGATGGGTCGCCGGGAACGCACCTCACCAGTTTCGACTCTGAACACATCGGGGACAGTTTTGGCTGGTCCTTCGATGGAAGCAAGCTGGCAGTCGTCCGCGGCCACGTGGATTCCGACGTTGTCCTGATCCGCGATTCCGGGCAGTAAACCGCGTCCGCTTCGGAGCAGTTCATGCCGCGATCGAGGTCGCAAGAGTGAGCGCACTTTCCCCAAATTGTCATCCTGAGCGAAGCGTGCTTCTCGCGAGCGAAGAAGCACCGAGTCGAAGGACCCCTACTCCATCAAGCGCACTGTTGGGATAGGGGCGCTTCGACTCTTTGAGCTTCCGCAAGCGGAAGCCCAGCCTCGCTCAGCATGACAAGCTTGGTTATGCACTTTTCAATAATTCCACGCCGCCACTATCCTCGATTTATCCGGGCTAGCTCCAACAGATTCCATAATGCATTTGTAGCCAGCAAAGTCCAAACACAAGTCAGCACAACATTGCGGCGCCTGCTTTCCAGTAAATCCGCCAGGATTCCCGCGACGAACAGCATCAGGAACGGAACCGCCATCAGTTGAAATCCAAGTCCAGGATAATGCGGCGAAGCCAGGCTCATCAGAAGAAATAGTCCCGCAATCAATAAGGGAGCCGTGTTGCCGAAATATCGTGTTCTCTGCCAAAGAAGATAAGTAACTAACGCGGGCGGCAGGACGACTGTGAGTGCCGGACCACACTCTGTCAAATGGGCCAGCGCTTGTAGATAATCTCCTCTCATGCCGAAGGCCCGCCAGGAAGCGTTCCAGAAAAATGCGTGCCGCAGCGCTTGCCGCATGATTGCGATGTGGAAACCATAAGAAGAATAGAGCAGGAAAAAAGCCAGGGCACAGGCTGCTGACCAGATTAAGATGGCTGCCCCACGGCGCCCCGGTGCGAGGTAAAGCATGAACGCCAACGCGGCCGGGGCCACGATTATCAGCGAGAATTGCGACCCGATGGCCAGCGCCAACGATAGGCCCAATAGCATGGTACGGCGCCAGTTCCAGAAAACTACTTCGCGCGGAGCGTACAGGGTGTGGGCCACGGCAATTGCGGTGAAGATGGCGCCGAACGCTCCCCAGGCCGCGCCCAACTCCGGCTCCGCGTTCCACAATGAGCTGGACCGAATGATTTCGGGGGAGAAGCAATACAGGGTCAGAGCGATATAGCCGCCGACATTTCCATACAGTCTGCGGGCTACATACCATAGCGAAGCGCCTAGAAGCGTGCCGAATAATAAGAAGGGCATTCGCTCGAGCCAAGGCCAGTAATGCGGGGCAAGCGTTCGCGGTGAATCATGCCAGCCGAGAAGCGGAGCGGACAGGGTCAGGTACCAAATCGGGGAATGGTTGGGATCATAGCCTTCATTCGATTCGATCTCTCCCGGAGGAAGCGTCCCGGCGTCGATTCTTGCCGTGGACGGAACTCCAGCCACGGATTCTCCGCGCCACTGCCGCAATCCTTCGTGAAGGCGGGATGAGTTGATTGAGGCCACGTCCATGGATGAGGGACTGTGGCCGATCAGCCAGAGACATTGCGCGAGGAACACCATGAGCAGGGATGCCGCCAATACTTGCGGACGGCCAAAACGTTCCCGGCTGAAAAATGCGCTCATGAAGGAAGGCGAGTGTTTTACCATGAGCGGGGATGATTGGGGAAATTGTGTGATGCAGGATGGGCAAAAGGAGGATCGCGATTCGCCCGAGACGGGGCTTCTCTCTGACCCAAGCGAAGTGGCGCCGCAACAGCCTCGCGAAGAAAACCATTTTCCCCAAGCGCCGGCATTCGCGGGTTCCCGCTTCGACGATCCCGTGTCCAGAATGTTTCTCGGGGCGGAAGGATTGCGCCCGATATGGCGGCTGTGCCTTTATTTCGCAATGTCGCGAGCCGTCTTCCTATTGCTAAACGCTGCATTGAATTTCATAGCGGACAGATCTAGCGTGCTGCCGCTTTGGATCGAGATGGCCTCGGAGTGCGTGCTTCTGCTCGCAGCCGTGGTTCCCGCGCTCGCGATGGCTCGTCTTGAGTGGCGCGGGTGGGATGATTACGGGCTGCCCAGGCATGGCGCCTTCGGTAAGCTGTTTTGGCTTGGCGCGGCGTGGGGCATCGCGGCACTTAGCGTTTTGATTCTGGTCCTTCACGGTGCCCATGCTTTTGCGTTTGGGCGACTCGCTTTGCATGGAATGCGGATCCTGAAGTTCGCCGCATTTTGGGGACTGTTTTTTCTTATTGTTGCGTTCGCCGAAGAGTTTCTATTGCGCGGGTACACGCAGTTCACCCTGACGCAAGCCGCCGGTTTTTGGCCCGCAGCCGTGCTGCTCTCAATCGCGTTTGGCGCGATCCATTTCTTGAATCCAGGCGAGGCATGGCAAGGCATCCTGGCAGCAGCGTGCATTGGATTTTTTTTCTGCTTGACTCTGCGGCGTACTGGGAATCTTTGGTTCGCGGTGGGCTTTCATGCCGCGTGGGATTGGGGCGAGAGCTACTTATATTCTGTCCCGGATAGCGGGGGCGTTTCTCCCGGGCATCTTTTGAGATCATCATTTCATGGCCCGAAGTGGCTCACCGGAGGCTCGGTTGGCCCGGAAGGAAGTGTGCTGATTTTTGTACTCCTGGCGCTGCTCTGGGTAATATTCGATCGTGTTTATCCTGAAGTGAAGTACAACGCGAATCCGCCGATCAAGAGAGTTGTGGCCTAAGCGGCAGTCGCCGCTTTATGAAGTAAAGACCCGATGGCAAATATCAGTGCGCTGGGCGACAATGGGCTAGACGAACAGACTTAATTTTTTACCGCCGAGGTGAAGCATGAATGAAAAAATAAAAGGCGCTCCGCAGATCGGCCCACACGATCCGGAACATGTGGGCAGCCGGCGCGACCCGGAAGAACGTCACACGCATCATGAGAGCGAAGACAGGGAGAAATCATTCGATAAGACTCTGGCGGATTCTTTTCCTACGTCTGATTCGCCGTCGTCAATTCCCGATCCAAGCGGCGATGGGCGGTCTTCGATGACCTCCGAGGAAACATCCGATGATCCGTTGCTGGTTGGGTTGAAGGTTGGAAGCTGGGCGGCACTTTCGATCGATGACCGCAAAGTTGTGGGAACTGGGGCTACCCAGGAAGAAGCGGAAGCAGATGCGAAGAAGCGGCACCAGAGTCAGATTGAATTGGTGCAGGTGCCAGCGAAGATGGGGAAGGCGTCTTAAAATTGATTTGCCTTGAAGGGGCGCGGCTTCAGCCGCGCCGTTCGTTTTAGTTTTGGCGTTACGGCATGCCTGAAGGCATGCCTTCTCAAAGCTACGTCCATCTACCGGAATCTATCTTGACAAACTTAGATATCCAGGTTCTTCACATCCAGCGCGTTTTCTTCGATGAATTTGCGGCGGGATTCTACGTCTTCGCCCATTAGAGTGGTGAAGATGGTTTCGCACTCCGCTATGTCTTCCAGCCTGACGGACAATAGAGTCCGGCGCTCGGGGTCCATCGTTGTCTCCCAAAGTTGCGGGGCGGTCATTTCGCCGAGGCCTTTGTAACGCTGCACTACGAACTCCTTGCGGCCCTCGGCTAGAACGTATTCGAACAATTCACGGGCGCTATTTTTTTCGACAATTTGAGGTTCAACCGATCTCTTCTTTGCAGCCGGTTTGCCTGAAGCTTCGCCTACGTCCTTCTTCGACGCATCGCCGTCTTCGCTCTCCGTCAGTTCATCAGCGACTTCCGCTTTGCTGCCTTTACTGATCGTCTCAACCACGAATGGCGGCTCCATGTACTGCTCGATCTGTTTGAACTTCGACAGCAAGTGACGGTACTCCGCCGTGGAAGCCAGTTCCCAGTTGATTAAATACTCAGCACCCTGCGAATTGACGTATCGCACTTCCCACAGATTGTGCTCTTCCTCGAATCGGCTTTCGACTTCTTTGAATGCGCGTGCCTTTTGCAGTTTCTTCAATTCTTTTTCCAGCTTCTCGATTTTCTTCGGCGGAGTATTCTTCTCGCCTTCAAAGTCGGCGCGTTTAGACAGATCAAGTTTCGGCAGAAGCTCGGTCACCTGTTCGTCTCGCAGGCGCTTCCCTACTTTGTCGAAGAAGGTCAGATATTCATTGAGCACGGTGATGAAGCGGGCCAGGGCTGTGCCTTCCAGTTTCGCGGCGCCATCGCCATAGCGGACGATCAGGCCATCCGACGCGCGTTTGACCATCACTTTCACAAATTCGCGATCGTCTTTGATGTACTGCTGCGACTTGCCTTTTTTGATCGAGTAGAGCGGCGGTTGGGCAATGAAAATGTTTCCACGTTTAATCAATTCCTGCATGTGGCGGAAGAAGAATGTGAGTAGCAGGGTGCGGATGTGGCTGCCGTCCACGTCGGCGTCGGTCATCAGGATAATTTTTCCGTAGCGCAACTTCGACGGATCGAAATCTTCCTTGGAAATCCCAGTGCCCAGCGCGACAATCATGGCGCGAATTTCTTCATGGGCCAGCATCTTGTCGTAGCGGGCTTTTTCGACGTTCAGAATTTTTCCTTTTAGCGGAAGGATCGCCTGAAAACGCCTGTCGCGTCCTTGCTTCGCAGTGCCGCCGGCCGATTCACCCTCCACCAGGAACAGTTCGCACCGCTCTGGCTGCCGTTCAGAACAATCCGCTAGTTTGCCGGGGAGGCCACCGCCATCCAGCGCGCCTTTTCGACGGGTTAGGTCGCGTGCTTTCCTTGCGGCTTCGCGGGCGCGGGCGGCTTCAATGGCTTTATTGATGATCTTGCGGCCGACGGTTGGGTTCTGCTCCAAATAAGCGCCGAGCCGCTCGTTCACGAACGCCTGGACGATTCCCGCAATGTCGGAATTCAGTTTTCCTTTTGTTTGACCTTCGAATTGCGGCTGCGGAAGTTTCACGCTGATGACTGCGACCAGTCCTTCGCGCACGTCGTCTCCGGTCAGATTTTCTTTTACGTCTTTGAAGAGGCCCATCTGCTGCCCGGCGTAGTTGATGGTGCGGGTGAGAGCAGTGCGAAAGCCGGAAAGATGCGATCCGCCGTCAACGGTGTTGATGTTGTTGGCAAAGCTGAACACTGTTTCGGAATACGCGTCGTTGTATTGCAAACCGATTTCCATTGCTACACCATCGCGATCCGCTTCCATGTAAATCGGCTTATCATGCAGAACCTGCTTGCCGCGATTGAGATGCTTGATAAATTCCGCGATGCCGCCGTTGTACTTGAACTCGGCGGTCTTTGGCTCGCCGGTCTTGGCGTCGGTAGTGCGCTCATCGGTTAGCGTGATGAGCAGGCCTTTATTCAGGAAGGCAAGTTCGCGCAGTCTTTGGGCCAGCGTGTCGTAGTTGTATTCGGTGGCGGTAAAAATACTCCTGTCGGGAAGAAAGTGAACTTTCGTGCCACGCTTCTTGGTAGCCCCTGCTTTTTTCAGTTTGCTGGTGGGATCTCCCTTGGCGTAGGTCTGCTCCCACGTAAAACCGTCGCGCCATATTTCGAGACTCAGATCTTCGCTGAGCGCATTCACGCAAGAGACGCCTACGCCGTGCAAGCCCCCGGAAACTTTGTAGGAAGAGTTGTCGAATTTGCCGCCCGCGTGCAGCTTGGTCATGACGACCTGTGCGGCAGGCACTTTCTCGCCGTCGATGTCCATTGAGTCCACGGGGATGCCGCGGCCGTTGTCCACCACGGTGATTGAATTGTCGATGTGAATTACAACGTCGACTTTGTCGGCGTGGCCGGCGAGAGCTTCGTCCACCGAGTTATCGACTACTTCATAGACGAGATGATGCAGTCCCATCTCTCCGGTCGAGCCGATATACATTGCGGGGCGCAGGCGAACCGCTTCCATACCGCCCAGGACTTTTATCGAATCCGCGGTGTAATCGCCGTTTCCGTTCCCGTCGGTTGCGGGGCGTCCGTTCTTGCCTGTGGTGTCGACTACTGCGGGCGTGGTGATCTCTTTAGTGGCCATTCAACTCCGCGTGAAAATTACGATTTGGCAGTGTGCAATTACGCTAGCTTTGAAGCAGTCATTTTTGCGCTCAACCTGCTGAAATTACGGGCACTTATCAGTATGCTGGATTGAGCCTATTATACCATGCCGAGGAGTGGTTTTTGGACCGCGGTTCTTGTTATATAAACTGCCTGTTTGCGCTACTGAGGAGGGCTCCGGATTTCGATTTTTGGGCCGGCTTTAGAGCGTCTGGCGGTCACGTCGTCGCGGACTGCCGAGCTTCGCTCGGCTGGACAGACGAGACGTCTGTCCCTACGTGTGCAATCCTGCGGCACGACGATCCTGATAACATAGAGAGACCTAGGAGAACGTTCTTAAAATGGGTGTTCCGGTTTCACAGATGTGGACGGTTGTGACCTACGTCCTTGGGCAGAAACTTGCGCGGCGGAAGCAGTATCCGCTGGTGCTCATGCTTGAGCCTTTATTTCGCTGCAATTTGGCTTGCGCGGGATGCGGCAAGATTCAGTATCCAGCTCACATTCTGAAGCGTGAACTGACTCCGGAAGAATGTTTTCGCGCCGTGGACGAGTGTGGAGCGCCGATGGTTTCGATCCCCGGCGGCGAGCCGCTCATGCATCCCGAGATCGGGAAAATTGTCGAAGGACTGGTGGAGCGTAAGAAATATATTTATCTGTGCACGAATGCTCTGCTGCTGAAAGAGAAAATTCATCTGTTTAAGCCGAGCAAATATCTCACCTTTAGCGTGCACATGGATGGACAGCGGGATCACCATGATTTCTCCGTATGCCGCGAAGGTGGATACGAGATTGCCGTCGATGGTATCCGAGAGGCGCTGAAACGCGGATTCCGCGTGACGACGAATACGACTTTATTTGACGGGGCTGATCCCAACAGCGTGCGCGCTTTCTTCGACGAGATGATGGACCTCGGCGTGGAAGGAATGATGCTCTCGCCCGGATATTCTTACGACAAGGCTCCCGACCAGCAGCATTTCCTCGGACGCGCCCGTACTCGCAGATTATTTCGCGCCATTCTTTCCAACCGCAAAAAGAGTTGGAAATTTAATCTCTCGCCGTTGTTCCAGGAATTTCTGATGGGCAAGCGGCAGTACACGTGCACTCCGTGGGGAATGCCGACCTACAACATTTTCGGCTGGCAGAAGCCTTGTTACCTGCTTCAGGACGGATACGCTGACACGTTCCAGGAACTGCTCTCCGAAACTGACTGGTCGAACTATGGGACGGAGTCGGGAAATCCCAAGTGCGCGAATTGCATGGTGCACAGCGGATACGAAGCGTCAGCGGTCAATGATCAGTTCGGTTCCTTGGGCGGTTTCCTGGCAACCGTCAAAGCCACTCTTTTTAGCCGATATCCAGATCGCGGAGCGCTGCGGTTGCTGGATGAAGCGGCCGATGGCGAGAGTTCGCATCCGCTGGTGCAGATTGAATCTTCAAGCGATTCTTTGCAGGAAACCCGCGTATGAAGGCTGACCGGCTTCCCGACCCCGAGCCCGTCAGCAACACCAAAAACTCCCCTAATCCAGACACTCTGGAAATCGCACCCGGACATCAGCGCGAGAAACTTGAAGGCTGGATACCATCGCTGGCAACAGAAATGGAAATCCGTCATGCTCTCGAAAAAGCATTCGACTTCCGCGGCGACATCGCGGTTACAAGAAAAGACGGAACAAAGATTGAAGGCTATCTTTTCGACCGCCGCAGCGGGCTGACATTGGCGGATTCTTTCGTGCGCATTTTCGAGAAATCCAGCAGTCAGAAAATCTCGATCTCTTATGCCGACATCGGTGCGCTGTCGTTCAGCGATCGCGATCCAGCAGCGGGAAAGAGCTGGGAAGCATGGCTGAAAAAGTATCGGGAGAAGAAAGCTGTCGGCGAAAAAAATATCGCGCTTCAGCCGGAGCCACTGGAATGAATTGTGGGGCTTTTGAGAGTCTGCGGGGGAACTCGGTCGTCCCCCTGGGACTTGAATCGTTTTATCCGCTTTCCCATTGCTGCCGCGCTGGGCTCACGCGCTTGAAAAGATGGCGTTGAGTTCGTTTACTTCCGGCGTTCAGGAATGACGAGCCGAAAGCATGGTCAGAATATCTCTTAATCCCTGGCGGATATACTTGAGCTCCGGGACTGGCTGCGAGGGAAATGGCAGAGGACTTTGTTTCTTATCGGGTTTTACTTCTGCGCGAAGTTGCTGCCTGGCGCCGGCAATCGTGAATCCTTCCTCGTAAAGAAGCTTCTTGATTTTCAGCACGTTTTCGACATCCTTGCGGCGGTACATTCGTTGCCCGGTACCGCTCTTGACCGGTTTGAGCAGGGAAAACTCAGTTTCCCAAAAACGCAAAACATAGGCTTCGAGATGGCAGAGTCGTGAAACTTCCCCGATGCGGAAATAGAGTTTGTCCGGAACCGCTACTTCGGCTGTGTGAGCCGCCTTTGCAGTAGCTTTGTTGCTCAACCTCATACGCTCAGAATACTCTTCGGGACGGCCATGTTTCCATTTTTTTTACTTTGCATTTTTTCAAAAATGGCGCTTTCTCACGCGCCATACCATCTTGATCTTGAGCGTGCGTGCTGCCTGGCAAACTCCCACCCCCAGCAAAAAACCCCTCGGGAGGTGCTTCTCACGAGAGGCTGGTAAAACTTCTTATTTCTCAGCGAGTATGTTTCTCGCTTGAGATTTAGTGCTTCTTTTTCTTGGCTGCCTTTTTCTTTGCTGGCATTTATTTTCCTCCTGTCCCGATTTTCCCTTGAAACGTTTTACTGCAACCATGTGTGGTACATACTACGTTGCTACCACAAGATATTGAGTGTTAGTAAACGAACTGTCAATATAAATCTGTGGTCCCTCGTCATTTTTAAGTCTGAGGGATCAACTCGCATTGGGGATACTTTCGCCGAACGCCGGATCTTTCGTCGAGAAATTGCCGCTCCATCACGGTGCTAGACTAAATCTCTGCTCGCGGAAACCTCATGGCTAATACGATGATGGCGGTCGTGAAAGAAAACGCCGCTCCCGGTGTGGAGATTCGTGAAGTCAACGTTCCGGCCTTCGGTGACAATGAAGTTTTGGTGAAGGTAAAGGTGGCGTCCATTTGCGGAACCGATCTGCACATTCACGCTTGGGACCGATGGGCGCAGAAGCGGATTCATCCCCCGCTGATTCCAGGTCATGAATTTTGTGGCGTGGTTGCGGCCTGCGGCAAGAAAGTTACCAGCACAAAAGAAGGCGACTTCGTATCCGCGGAAATGCATGTGGCTTGCGGCAAATGCCTGCAATGCCGCATCGGCGAAGCCCATATCTGCCAGAACGTGAAAATCATTGGAGTGGATTCTGACGGCGCATTCGCCGAGTACGTCGTGATACCCGAGTCCAACATTTGGAAGCTCGATCCGGAGATTCCACAAGAGTACGCGTCCATTCTTGATCCGTTGGGAAACGCGGTTCATTCCGTGCTGGCCGGAGAAATCGCAGCGAAGACTGTGGCCATCACCGGATGCGGGCCCATCGGTTTATTTTCAATCGCTGTGGCTCGCGCCGTTGGGGCTTCGCAAGTCTTTGCCATCGAGGTGAACGAACATCGCCGCCGCATCGCCAAAGAAATGCACGCCGACTTTGTTCTGGATCCCTCACGCGAAAATGTTCATTCCATAATTATGGAAAAGACCGGAGGCCTTGGCGTTGACGTGGTTCTGGAAATGGCGGGACATCCCAGCGCCATCCGTGTCGCCTTCGACATCGTCAGGCGTGGTGGGCGGATTTCTCTGCTCGGCCTTACTTCGAAACCAATTTCTCTAAATTTCTCGGAAGACATTATCTTTAAGGGCATCACCGTCCAGGGGATCAACGGGCGGCGAATGTACCAGACCTGGTATCAAATGAGCGCACTCTTGAAGAATAACAAACTCGATCTGCATCCAGTGATCACCGACCGCATGCCCATGAGCGATTTTTCCAAAGGTATGGATCGCTTGAAAACCGGAGAGGCCAGCAAGATATTGCTTTATCCAAATGGCATCCAGTAGTAGTGGAATCATTCTTGGCATCGAAAGCTCTTGCGATGAAACCGCGGCCGCGGTCGTATGCGCGGGCGAGACGATGCTTTCTAATGTAGTTTTCTCGCAAATCCCAATCCACCAACCTTATGGGGGCGTGGTACCCGAGTTAGCCTCGCGAGAGCATCTCCGCGCGATAGTTCCTGTCGTCCGCAAAGCGCTCGCTGATGCCGGTCAAACCTACCAATCCCTCGACGCGTTGGCGGTCACTCAAGGCCCGGGCCTCGCCGGAGCGCTCCTAGTCGGCATCAGTTACGCTAAATCCCTCTCCTTCGCGTTGGACAAGCCTTTGATCGCAGTGAATCACCTTGAGGGTCATATTCATGCTGTGTTGCTGGAAGAGCGTCAGAAAGGGAACCACTCGCTCCATTTTCCGGTAATCGCGCTAGTCGTTTCAGGAGGGCACACCCATCTTTACCTTGCAGAGCAGAGGGAACAAAGTTGGTCCTATCGAAACATAGGGCGTACCCGCGACGACGCCGCCGGGGAAGCCTTCGACAAAGTCGCTAAACTTCTCGGGCTCGGCTATCCCGGCGGACCGCTCATCGATAAGCTCTCCACGTTTGGAGATCCCACGGCGGTAAAATTCGCCTCGCCCCAACTCAAACATCGCGATCGCAATGATAAGAGTATGGAGGAAGAAGACTGGCCGCGCTTTGACTTTTCTTACAGTGGAATTAAAACGGCGGTCCTTCGATATGTTGAAACCCATGGCTTGCAGGCTGAAATCGAAACCCGCCGAAACCAAATGAGCCGGATTTCCAAGCCCACTGTCGAGGATTACAGATCTGCCTGCCCGCAAGCAACCCTCGACCTCATCGCGTCGTTTCAGCGCACAATTGTTGAAGACCTGGTCCGGAAAACCCTGGAAGCGTCCAGAAATTACGAAGCGGCTACATTGTTTGTCACTGGAGGCGTGGCCGCGAACAATGAACTGCGCAGGCACTTTGAGTTGGAATCTCACAAACAGGGAATACAGGTTTATTTCCCCTCGCGCTCTCTTTCAACCGACAACGCCGCTATGATTGCGGCCGCCGCCTACCCCAAATTTGTCGATAAGGATTTTGCTCCCATGGATTTCTCGGCAGAGCCGGCGTTGGTGCTTAGGTAAGAAAGGGTTGAAAACTAGAGGGCGGTAGATTTCGCCGCCGCTTTACCGTCGAGAACGGTTTGCAGGGCCTTCGCAAGCTGGTCTTCGATATCGATATCTTTGAAGATGGAGAAGTTGGCGCGTTGCTCTCCATCGTCGAAGCCGCTGCTTTTCCCCGCCAAAGTTATCACCAGGATGCCTGCTGTTCTTGGCTCACTTTTCAAAGCCGTAATCAGGGCGCTTCCGGTCATGTTCGGCATATCCATGTCGGTAATGATTATGTCGGGAATCCGGTGCTGGACACGTTCCAGAGCTTCCAAGCCGTTGGTCGCGGATTCCACTGAGAATCCCCTGTCTTCGAGGAACCGGCAGACCGTATGCCGGATCAGCATGGAATCGTCTACTACTAAGGCTGCAACCGGAATTTCCGCTTCTCCGCGCATAGTTGTCCTTTGCCGACACTAACAACTGCGAAGTTGTGCAACAAGGGGAAAGGTCCCGCGAATGATTACTTTAGTCAGAAACCCGTAATCGGGAGTTCACAGTTCATTCGCAAGCGTGGTGTCTTCGATGGCCATATCCTTGAACTCGCTGGAATCGAAGATTTCGCGGCACTCGAGGCACTCGACAAACTCGGCGTCTTCCTCTCGGGCCACGATTTGCACACGCGGATGCTGGCATTGTTCCATGTCGGTTTTCTTCTCGGGGGGCTTTTCGGTGTGGTTTAAAATCATAAATCCGGTCTTTGCGCTTCACTT
>CAAGKR010142897.1_pt1 | contig 17969 bp, 16 predicted proteins | sample 2556971 | NCBI WGS metagenome assembly CAAGKR01 (sample SAMEA5207829, study PRJEB30636) | soil metagenome | biome: forest; feature: boreal; material: soil | place: USA | collected 2011-09 | depth 1 m | reverse complement strand
TGTATCGGTCGATCCCAGCTCTCCTTTTTCGCACGGCGCACTCTTGGGCGATCGCATTCGCCTGACGGAGCACTTCACCGACAGCGCGGTTTTTATCCGGTCCATGGCCAGCCGCGGCCATTTAGGCGGGCTCGCGGGTGCAACCGCCGACGCAGTGCTGCTGATGGACGCATTCGGTATGGACGTGATCGTGATTGAAACCGTCGGCGTCGGTCAGTCGGAGATCGAGATCGCGGAGCTCGCGCAGACGACGATCGTCGCACTCCAACCGGGCAGCGGCGACAGCATTCAAGTGCTGAAAGCCGGAATACTGGAGATCGCGGACATCTTCGTCGTGAACAAGAAAGATCACCCGATGGCGAATCAACTCAAGCACGAGATTCGTTCGATGATGGAGATGCTCGATTTCAGCGGCTGGGTGCCAGAGCTGATCATGACGCAAGCGACCAGTGGCGACGGTGTCGATGAACTGTGGGCCGGGGTCGAGCGGCACGTCGCGTACTTGCGCGAATCCGGTGAGCTCAACGAGAAGCGGCGGGAAGCATTCGCTCACCAGGTACGCCAGCTTGCGCTCGGTCAGTTGCAGCGCAAACTCGAGCGGCAGCTTGAGAGCGAACTCGTAGCCGGAGTCGATCCGTACGCGGCCGCCGAACGGGTACTGCATGCATTCGGCATCGCTTCGGAGGTTGCGGACGAGCCCGCCCGCGTTCCCCACGTGCGCGCGTCGGTGAAAGGCCTTACATCATGACGGCGTGGCTGTTGAGTTTCGCGATCGCGGTTGCTGCGACGCCGGCGCCGTTGCTGGTATTCATGCCGCCTACAATCATACACGAGCGCGTGAGCCCGAATTGCTCTTCTTTGCACAACCTCGTGCTGCCCCTGAGAACCGCGCTGCAGACCGAGGGGCGCGCGCTGATCTCGCAAGCCCTCATCGTGACCCGGGATTGCGACGGGGCCTAAGGGGTGGCAAAGATGATCGACCGCCCGAGCAGCTCGGGCGCGCAGACTCCCACCGAGTTCGTCGAGCAGAAGGAACGCTGGCAGGCCGCTTCCGCCAAGGGTAGACGGCGCACCGGGCCGGGTTCCGGCGCGGTCGATCGCACGATCTCGGATCTTCCTTTGAAAGCCGTGTACGGCCCGGAAGACGCGCCACTCGATTTGGCGCGCGATTTGAGCTGGCCGTCGCATTATCCGTACACGCGCGGCATCCATCCCAACATGTATCGTGACCGGCTGTGGACGATGCGTCAGTTCGCGGGTTTCGGCAACGCCAAGCAAACCAACGAACGCTACCACTTCCTGCTCTCGCAAGGTCAGCATGGGCTCTCGGTCGCGTTCGACATGCCGACGCTGATGGGATTCGATTCCGACGCGCCGCAAGCGCGCGGCGAAGTCGGCAAGTGCGGGGTAGCGATCGATTCGCTCGCGGACATGGACGTACTCTTCGGTGGCATCGACATGGCGGACATCACGACCTCGATGACGATCAACGGACCGGCCTGCATCGCGCTCGCGCTCTACATTGCGGCAGCGGAGAAGAAGGGCATCCCGCGCTCCAAACTCGGCGGCACCGTGCAAGCCGACATCCTCAAAGAATACATCGCGCAGAAAGAATGGATCTTTCCGCCGCGCCCGCACATGCGGCTCATCGTGGACATGATCCGCTTCTGCCGCGACGAGATGCCCAGGTGGAACACGATCTCGATCAGCGGCTATCACATCCGCGAAGCCGGTTCGACCGCGGCTCAAGAACTCGCGTTTACGCTCGCCGACGGCTTCGCCTACGTTGAGGCGTGCGTGGCGGCGGGGATGGACGTCGATTCCTTCGCGCCGCGTCTTTCGTTTTTCTTCAATTCGCACATCGACTTTTTTGAAGAGATCTGCAAGTTTCGCGCAGCCCGGCGAATTTGGGCGCACCGGATGCGCGAGAAGTATGGCGCCAAAGATCCGCGCTCGCTGCAACTGCGCTTTCATACGCAGACTGCCGGCTGCAGCGCGACGGCGCAGCAGCCTGAGAACAACATCGTGCGCGTCGCATACGAAGCGCTCGCCGCGGTGCTGGGCGGGACGCAATCGTTGCACACCAATTCGATGGACGAAGTGCTCGCGCTACCCTCTGAGAAGGCCGCCGAGATTGCGCTGCGCACGCAGCAAGTGCTCGCGTACGAAACCAATGTCACCAACGTGGTCGATCCCTTGGGCGGATCCTATTTCGTCGAAGCGCTGACGGCCGAGCTCGAGCGCCAAGCCGAAGACTATTTCAAGCGAATCGAGGAATACGGCGGGGTCGTCGAAGCGATCGAAGCGGGTTTCTTTCAGCGCGAGATCGCCGACGCTAGCTATCGGTATCAGCGTTCGCTCGAAACCAAAGATCGAGTTGTGGTCGGCGTCAACGCTTTCGAGAAACCCGACGAGCAGCACGAGATCGATCTGCTCAGGATCGGTGTAGAGATGGAGCGCGAACAGGCGCGCTCCGTCGCGCAGGTGCGGCGCGATCGCGATCAAGCAGCCGCTCAAGCCGCGCTCGAGCAGCTGAAACAGGCGTGCAAGGATCCATCCGACAACGTGATGCCGCACTTGATCGCCTGCGTAAACGCGCATCTGACGGAAGGTGAGATCGTGGAAGCCATGGCCGGTGTCTATGGTCGTTACACCGAGAAGGTCGCGTTCTGATTGTGGGCACGCAAACCGAAAAACGGCGGCAAGCCGACGCCGAAACGCTCAAGGAAGTGATGCGCAAGCTCAAGGAAGCTTTACGCTTGAGCCTGGAGCTCGAGCGCACGGGGGCAACGTCCGAGCGTGGCTAGACCGCTGCGCATCGTCATCGCGAAAGCCGGACTCGACGGCCACGACCGCGGCGCGAAGGTGATCGCGCGTGCGTTGCGCGACGCGGGCATGGAAGTAATCTATACCGGGCTTTTTCAAGCGCCCGAACAGATCGTGCAGACCGCGATTCAAGAAGACGCCGACGGCATCGGGCTCTCGATCCTCAGCGGTGCGCACATGACGCTCTTCCCGCTGATCGTCGAGCAGCTCAAAGCCCAGGGCGCGCAAGACATCGTCTTTTTCGGCGGCGGCACCATCCCGCCGGAGGACGCCGAAGAACTCAAGCGGCTCGGCGTCCGAGAAATCTTTACGCCCGGCGCGCCGCTCGCGAACATTATCGCGTTTGTCGAACGCGAGTGCGGCAACCGCCGTGAGCTCGTTGGCTAGCGGTACATTCCCGGTGTTCCGTTCTGTTGCGCGGTGTGTGAATTCGCGCCGGAGCCACGGATGGCGGGAGGCGCGAAGAGGTCAAGGGAGCGCTCTCACGTGGAGGTGAGATCGCGACCGGCCGCGCGGCGGAATGGGACGCCGGAAATGTGCCGGCAGTCTCCTCTGCCTGCGGGAGCGGCGCTTGTCCGTTAGAACGCGCATCGCGCCGTCGCCGACCGGCGATCCGCATGTAGGGACCGCATACGTTGCGCTGATCAATTACTGCTTCGCCAAGAAAAACGGCGGCAGGTTCGTGCTGCGCATCGAGGACACGGATCGCGCGCGCAGCACGCTCGAGTCGGAGCTAGCGATTCTCGATTCGCTGCATTGGTTGGGCTTGAGCTGGGACGAAGGGCCGGACGTCGGTGGTCCGCATGGGCCGTACCGCCAGAGCGAGCGCTCGGAAATCTATCGCGAGTACGTGCAAAAACTGTTGGACGCCGGCAATGCGTTCAAATGTTTTTGCACGCCGCAGCGATTGGAGGAGATGCGGGCGGCGCAGCGAGCGTCCAAGCTTCCGTCGCGCTACGACGGGCTCTGTACGAGTATGAGCGCGGACGAGGTTGCGAAAAATGAAACGCAGGGAACGCCGTACGTCGTTCGCTTGAGTGTTCCGGCGCAGGGTGTCTGCGCCGTGAACGATTTGCGGCGCGGCCGTATCGAGATCGAGTGGAGCAGCGTCGACATGCAGGTGCTGATGAAATCGGATGGCATGCCCACCTACCATCTCGCCAACGTCGTCGACGATCATTTGATGGAGATCACGCACGTCTTTCGCGGTGAAGAATGGCTCTCGTCCGCGCCCAAGCACTTGCTGCTCTACCAATACTTCGGATGGGAACCGCCGCAGCTTCTGCATCTGCCGCTCCTGCGCAATCCGGACAAGAGCAAACTCAGCAAGCGCAAGAATCCAACGAGCATTCTGTTTTACAAAGCGATGGGTTATCTGCCCGACGCGCTGCTGAACTTCTTGGGACTGTTGTGCGTCCTGCCGCCCGCCGGCGAAGAGATGATGGATTTGGCGGCGATGGTCGACCGGTTCGAAGTTCAGCACGTTTCACTCGGCGGTCCGGTCTTCGACGTGCAGAAGCTCGATTGGCTCAACGGACGCTACATACGCGAGCGGTACGACCTCGATGCATTTCTCGCAAAAACACAGCAATGGGGTTTCGGTTCCGCGCGGGTGCGCCGCATCGCGGCGCTCGCGCAGCCGCGCATCGAGCGGCTGAGCGACCTCGGGCCGCTGCTGGCCTTTTTCTTTGCCGGCCGGCTCGACGTCAGCGCGGAAGGCTTGCGCGATTGCAAACTCGACGACGTCTCGTTGCGCAAAACGCTGCAGCTCGCGATGTGGGGCTTCGACGCGCTGCGCAGCTGGAAAGTCGGCGAGATCGAAGCGATTCTCAAAGGCGTCGCTGCTGCGGTGGGAGTGAAGCTGCGCGACGCCGCGCGTCCGTTTTACGTCGCGATCACCGGAAGTCCGACCTCCGTGCCGCTGTACGACGCGATCGAGCTGCTCGGCCGCGATATCGTGCGCGAACGCTTGCGCCGCGCGCTGGAGGTGCTCGGCGACGCGACTGCCGCGGAACTCAAAGAATGGAAAACACTCGAACCCCGCGGAGCTAAGGACGAAGCGACGGCATGAGCATACGAGCGATAGTCTTGGCGGCGGGCAAGGGCACGCGCATGAAAAGCTCGACCGCGAAGGTGCTGCACGAATTGTGCGGGCGCCCGATGCTGTGGTACGTCCTGAGCGCGCTGCGCGGCGCTAGCGTCGACGAGATTCTGGTCGTTACGAGCCCCGAGCTGCAAGCTCGTATCGGCGAGTTCGGCGTGAAGGGCGTCGTGCAAAAGGAGCAGCTGGGAACCGGGCACGCGGTGCGCATCGCGCTCGAGGAGATGCGTGCGGATACCGCAGGTCGCGTGGTGATCGCGTATGCCGACATGCCGCTGGTGCGGGAGGAGATCTTCGCGGAAGTCTTGCGCGCGTTGGACGGGTCGAATGCGCTCGCGCTCGTCGCCGCACGCGTTCCGCTGCCGTCGAACTTCGGCCGCGTCATTCGGCGCGACGGCGGCGTCGAACGCATCGTCGAGGTACGCGATGCAAGTCCGGCACAGCTCAAGATCGACGAGGTCAACGCGGGGATCTACGCCTTTGACGAAACCGCGTTGCGCGAGGCGGTCGCGCGCTTGCGCGACGACAACGCCCAAAAGGAGTATTATCTCACCGACACGATCGCAGACTTCGTGCGAGCCGGCAAGCGCGTGACGCCCGTCATGACGCCGGATCCGATGCACGTGCTGGGCATCAACGATCGCGCTGAACTCGCGCTTGCGCGCAGGGAGATGAACGGCCGTCTCTGCGCGCAACACATGCTCGACGGCGTTACGATCGTCGATCCGCAGAGTACGTATTTGGAGCCGGAGCTGCGGATCGGCCGCGATACGGTGATCTATCCGAACACGACGATCGGCCGGCTCTGCGAGATCGGCGAACGCTGCGTAATCGGCCCCAACTCTCGCCTTTCGAACGTGCGGCTAGGTGACGAGGTGACCGTGCGCGAGAGCACCGTGTTCGATTCCAGCGCCGGAAATCGCACCAGCATTGGTCCGTTTGCGCATATTCGCAACGATTCAAAGCTCGGCGAAGAGGTGCGGATCGGCAACTTCGTCGAGGTCAAGAATTCGCAGCTGGCGCGCGGCGTCAAAGCCAGTCACCTGACGTACCTCGGGGATGCGGAGATCGGCGAAGATACGAACATCGGCGCCGGCACGATCACATGCAACTTCGACGGCAAGCGCAAGAACAAAACTATCATCGGCCGCGACGTCATGATCGGTTCGAATACCTCACTGGTCGCGCCGATTCGGATCGGCGACGGCGCCCTCACCGGCGCATCGTCCGTCGTAACAAAAGACGTTGCTGCGGGCGAACGCGTCGCCGGCAACCCGGCTCGGCCGTTAGAGAAGAAACGATAGTTTTCGAGTCGTAGGGGGCGTGAAGCGCGCAGCGCGGATACGCCTGTTAAACTGAGCGGGCACCTGTCCATTATATGCAGCTGCCTTGGGTGCACGCGCGCTGCTGAGAGGCAACACGATCGGAGCGAGCTCTGCTCGAAGCGGCGGGCGCCGTCGCAGCGGCGTCGCGCGAGTCCGCCGAAATGCTGCTGCACGCGCTGGCCGCCGCGCTCACCACGCTCGAACCGTCCATTGATGCGGTCCTCGTCCTCCGGCCGGGCGCGCGGGCGCAACCTATGATGGCCTGACGGGCCTTCACACGGCGCGTGCCTTTCGCAGTGTCTTGCAAGAAGACTTGCGCGTCGCAGCATTCGGGTTGCAAGCCAGTTTGGCGCTGTGGTTCGTGGATACCGACGGCTTCAAACGCGTGAACGATACGCTTGGGTACGCGGCCGGCGACGTGGTGCTGCAGCGCCTGGCGAGCTTGTTGCGCGAACATCTGACGCCGGCCGTCGATCTCGGCGCGCGAAACGGCGGCGAGGAGTCTTGCGCGATCGTGCGCAACGCGCACAAGACCGCCGCGATTCGAACGCGCGCGAAGCTTTTGCGACGCCGTGCGCGTCTACGATTTTGGTATCCTTTGCCGATTACGGCCAGCGTCGGTGTGGCGGCGTATCCGTACGACGCCGCCTCCGCGAACGAGCTGCTCGAGATCGCCGATGCGGCGATGTATCACAGCAAACGCTCAGGGAGGTGCGTTTCCCGACGGCAGCGGCTTCGCAGTATATCGCTGAAAGCAAACGGCGCACAGGGCGCGAACATCCCGTCATGGCATGCAAGCTCGTTTGGATCACGCCCGATGCCGAACGTTTAATAGGCTACTGCGCGCGTGTGAGCAACCCGGCCAACCAAGATAACCCGAACGTCGCCGGACTTCTGCAGTATTGCATCAAGAACGGCCATTGGTCCGTCTTCGAGATGGCCGATCTCTGCATCGAAATCCAAACGACGCGCAGCATCAGCGCGCAGATTATCCGCCACAGATCGATGCATTTTCAGGAATTCAGCCTTCGATATGCCGAGCTGCAGAAGATCGAGCGCGTGCGGCCGCGGCGCCAAGATCCGAAGAACCGCCAGTCCTCGCACGACGACTTGCCGCCGGAGACGGTGGAATGGTTCGCGCGCGCGCAAGATGCGCATTTCGCGGAGGCTTACCATCTCTACGAAGAAGCGCTTGCGAAGGGCATCGCCAAAGAGTCCGCGCGCTTCTTACTGCCTTTGGCTTCGGCGACTACGATCTATATGAAGGGCACGGTGCGCGATTGGATTCACTACATCAACCTGCGCAGCGATCCGTCCACACAATTGGAACACCGCGAAATCGCGGAGGAGTGCCGCCGTATCTTCATCGAGCAGCTGCCCGTCGTCGCTGAAACGCTCGGCTGGGAAGCGGCGGTCGCGCGGACGTGATCGATCTGCTGCTCGTCGTCGCACGACCCAACGCGCTCGATCGCGTGGTAAGTGCGATTCCCGCGCAGGCGCTGTTGACGCAATCCCCTTACGCGCTGATCGATCCGGCGCGCGCCGTAGCCGCACAGCATTTCGAACAGTTCACGATTCCGGTTTGGCTCCTCACCATCGCATTGCAAATCGGCGTGCTGGCATGGTTTTGGAGCTCCGGGAGATCGGCACGCTTGCGCGATCGTCTACGAGCGGTCATTCGATCCGAGTTTTGGATGCGTTTCTGTTTCGGCGCGCTGTTGGCGTTGATCGATCGGGCTGCTGCTTTCATTCCGCAGTTCTTGCAGTACCGCATGGCGTGGATCATGGGTCTAAACGACGTACTGACTCACTACTGGTTCGCGGGCTGGATCGTCACGACCGCGATCGCGATGGTCACGGCCGGATTGCTGGCGGCAATAGTGCTGGGTCTGGTCGATCGCACGCATCAATGGTATGCGTACACGATCGCCGGGATCATCGGCCTCACGCTCTTGTTTACCTACGTTCAACCGTTCGCGATCGCCCCAATCTTTTCGAGCTACCGGCCGCTGCCGGCCCAAGGTGCGCTGCAAGCCGACGTTGCGATGCTGCGCCAACGCGCAGGGAACATGCCCGTTCCGGTCGTCGAGGAATTGATCGCGCGGCGCACGCACGCCGGAAGCTCGTACGTCATCGGCTGGGGCGGTTCGCAGCGCGCGGTGGTTTCGGACACGCTGGTCGCAGGCGAAACCGAGCCTGAGCTCCGATTCATCATCGCGCGATCCTTCGGCTGGGTCGCCGCCAATAGTGCGTTGCATCTGGCGCTGATTTTGGGTGGCATGGTGGTGTTGGGAGCGGCGCTCGCAATTTTCCTCGCGGATCGGATTGGATTCCGGCGCGACGACGACCCCGTTTCGCGGCTGGCATTGGTCGGCGCGCTGCTGGGCTGCGTCTACCTCGTCGCGCTGCCCTTCTACAACGGCTACGAACGCAATCTCGACACGGCGGCGGACCAGTACGCGATCTCGCTCACGGGCGATCGCGTCAGTGCGATTCGCGGAGCGGTGCGCGGCGCTGACCAAGCGCTGCAGCCGATCTGTCCCCAGCTCTTAGGCTATTGGTATTTTGCGACGCATCCGCCGTCGGGATTGCGCATACCCAGATTGCAAGGCCGGCCTTCGGCCTGCCGCTAAGCTTTCGGGGGCTCCGGATTCTCCCACGTATTGGCAAATTGCATCGCCGCTTCGATTCCGCGTTCGAACCAGCACATCACGCCGTCCGTCGCAGCCCCGACGATCTCCGGCAAACGCTCGCGTTGCTCGGCCGTGAAGGCCGTCAGCACGTGATCGACGCTGTCGTAGTCCGGACGCCCCACGCCGATCCGCAGGCGCGCGAAATTCTCTCCCATCGTCGCGATGACCGAGCGCATGCCGTTGTGGCCGCCGTGACCGCCGAACGCACGCAGGCGAAGTTTTCCGAACGGGATGTCCATGTCGTCGTAGACGACGAGGATGGCTTCGGGCGGCACGCGATACCAAGAAGCGATGAGCCGGATCGGCACGCCGCTGTTGTTCATGAACGTTTGCGGTTCGACTAAGACGAGTCGGCGCGCGGAGTCGTACGTCTGGCGCGCCCCGTCTTTGACTTTCCAGCCTTCGATTCCGAGCCGGCGCGCGAATTCGTCGACGACCATGAACCCGATGTTGTGGCGCGTACCGGCGTACTCTTTGCCCGGGTTGCCGAGTCCGGCGACGAGTTTTACTCCGGAGCTCCTTCAGGCTGCACTTCTTCGGCCGGCTTGCCGACGATCTCGGGCTCGGCCTGTTCGACCACCGCGCCCACCGCGGCGGCTTCTTCGAGCATCCGCTCCGTCTTCGACGGTTCCACGGAGACGACGGTCGTATCGGGCGGCGTAATCATCTTGAAACCTTCGGGCAGCTGAATCTCGGCGGCGGTTACGTGCTGATGAATGCCGAGCTCCGCGACGTTGATCTCGATGCGATCCGGGAGTTTGTTGGCAGGGCCTTCGACTTCGAGCTCGTGCAGCACGACGTCCATGACGCCGCCGAAGCTGCGTACGCCTTCGGGCGTGCCCACGGTAGCCACGGGCAGCTTAGCGTGCACGGTTTCGTCGGCCGACACCCGCTGCAGATCGACGTGCACGATCCGCCGCGAAATCGGATCGATCTGCACTTCGCGCAGGAGCGCCGTGTCGACGCGTTTGCCGTCCATCGTCAGCGTGATCAGCGACGTGCGCGCGCCCTGGTGCAAAATGTCGTCGAATGCGCGGCGCTGGAATGCGACCGCCTGCGGGTTCGAGCCGTGGCCGTAGAGTATTCCGGGAATCTTCCCGTCTTTGCGTAGCGCGCGAGCGTGCGTGGTTCCGACGCCATCCCGGCGTTCTATCGAGAGGTTGAGTTGTTGTGCCATTATGTAACTGCTACAGGTTCCGGCGGGCGAAGGTCATTCATTTTTTTTTCTCCGTCTTCGGTAAAGAGTTCCGAGACGGAACGATTGGTCGTTATGCGGTTGATCGCGTCGGCGAACGTCTGCGCGATCGAGAGCTGCGCGAACTTCGGATGCTCGGCCGCATCGGAGAAGGGGATCGTATCGGTCACGATCACTCTCTCGATGGGCGAACCTTCCAACACGGCGATCGCGTCGCCGGCAAAGATTCCGTGCGTGGCGACCGTGTACACTTTCGTCGCGCCGCGCGAGAGGATGGCTTCGGCGGCTTTCGCCAGCGTTCCGCCGGTCGAGATCATGTCGTCGACGACCACGGCGATCTTGCCGGTTACGTCGCCGACGATGTCGGTGACTTCGGAGATATCGGGCTCCGGCCGGCGCTTGAAGACGATCGCCAGCGAGCTGCCCAGCCGTTTTGCAAAGAGCTCGGCGCGGTGCACGCCGCCGGCGTCGGGCGAAACCACCACGACGCGACTTTCGTGGAGCTCTTCCTTCTTTAAATAGTTGCAGAGCGTCGGCATCGCCATCAAATTGTCCACGGGTCCGTCGAAGAAGCCCTGGATCTGCGCCGCGTGGAGATCCATCGTGACCATCCGCTTCGCGCCGGCCGATTTGAGCATGTTGGCGACGACTTTGGCCGAGATTGGCTCCCGGCCGCTGGATTTCTTGTCCTGCTTCGCATAGCCGTAGTACGGAACGACGGCCGTGATGCGCGCGGCCGATGCGCGCTTGAGCGCGTCGATCATCAGCAGCAGCTCCATCAGCGCATCGTTGACGCCGTTCCCGTTGGGTGCTTTGCAGATAGACTGGATGACAAAAACTTCGGAGCCGCGCACGTTCTCGCCGATTTGGACGCGCGTTTCCTCATTTTTGAATTTCGAAACGGTCGCCTTGCTGACGTGCAGCTTCAAACGCCGGGCGATATCTTCGGCCAGTTTCTGATTCGAATTTCCGCTAAAGAGAAGCGGGCTTTGGCTCAAACGGTCTCTCCTTTTGGAACGATTCCTTCTTGTCGAAGGGGCGTTCGCAACCCTGGCGAGACCTGCATTGGTCCAGAGCGGCGTGGCCAATCGTTTCAAACTCGTTGCACCCTTCCGGCTCGCGGGCGACCAACCCAAGGCGACCGAGGCCCTGGGACAGCGCGTGCGCGCAGGCGATCGAGCGCAGACGCTTCTCGGCGTCACCGGCAGCGGCAAAACGCTGGCGATGGCGCGGACGATCGAGATCGCGCAGCAGCCGACGCTGGTGCTCTGCCATAATAAGACGCTCGCCGCGCAGCTCTGCGCGGAGTTTCGCGAATTTTTTCCGGAGAACGCGGTCGAGTTCTTCGTCTCGTACTTCGATTACTATCAGCCTGAAGCATATATCGCGCACACCGACACGTACATCGAAAAGGACAGCTCGATCAACGACGAGATCGAGCGTTTGCGCCACTCCGCCACGCAGTCGCTGCTGACGCGGCGCGACACGCTGATCGTCGCTTCCGTTTCATGCATTTACGGCTTGGGATCGCCTTCGGACTACATGGAGCTTTCTCAGAAGATCGGCGCCGGCGAGGAGATCGATCGAGATGCGCTGCTGCGCAAGCTCGTGGACATGCAGTACCGCCGCAACGATCTGAATCTCGTACGCGGCACGTTCCGCGTGCGCGGCGACACGCTCGAATTCATCGCCGTCGATGAGGAACTGGTTCACCGCCTCGAGTTCTTCGGCGATCGGATCGAGGCGATCAACGTCGTCAACATGCTGACGGGCGAGTACGTCGAGAGCAAGGAATCGCTCACGATCTTCCCGGCCAAGCATTTCATCACGCCGGACGAAAAGCTGCGGCGCGCGATCGTCTCGATCGAAGAGGAGCTGGCCGAACGGTTGAAATTCTTCAAGGAGCAAGGGAAACTGCTCGAGGCGCAGCGCCTGGAGATGCGCACGCGCTACGATCTCGACATGCTGCGCGAAGTTGGCTACTGCAACGGCATCGAGAACTATTCGCGGCCTCTTTCCGGCCGCGAGCCGGGCTCGACACCGTGGTGTCTGCTCGACTTCTTCCCGAAAGACTGGCTGCTTTTCGTAGACGAATCGCATGTGTCGCTGCCGCAGGTGCACGGCATGCACGGCGGCGACCGTTCGCGCAAAGAGTCGCTCGTAGAACATGGATTCCGCTTGCCGAGCGCGCTCGATAATCGTCCGCTTACGTACGAAGAGTTCGATCGTCACATCAATCAAGTGATCTACGTTTCGGCGACGCCCGGAACGTATGAGATGGGACGCAGCGCGCAGGTCGTCGAGATGATCATCAGGCCGACGGGACTGGTCGATCCGGAAGTCGAGGTCCGCCCCACGCGCAACCAGGTGGACGACTTGATGGAAGAGATTCGGCAGCGCGTCGAGCGTAAGGAGCGCGTGCTGATCACGACACTCACGAAGAAGATGGCTGAAGATCTCACGGACTTCTTGCTCGAGATGGGCTTCAAAGTGCGGTACCTGCACAGCGAGATTGACACCTTGGAACGCGTTGCGATCTTGCGCGATCTGCGTTTAGGAGTCTTCGACGTGCTCGTCGGCATCAATCTCCTGCGCGAAGGACTCGATCTGCCGGAGGTTTCGCTCGTCGGCATTTTGGACGCCGACAAAGAAGGTTATCTGCGCAGCGGAACCTCGCTGATCCAGACGATCGGGCGCGCCGCCCGCCACGTGGAAGGCAAGGTCATCATGTACGCGGATGCGATCACGGAATCGATGGCGCGCGCGATCGGCGAAACCAAGCGCCGGCGCGAACTGCAGGTTGCGTACAACACGGCGCACGGCATCGAGCCGAAATCCGTCCGCAAAGAGATTCGCGACATCCTCTCGATGATCGGTGCGACCGGGGAAGCGCAGCTCGAGCTGCGCCGCGAGAAGCTGCCGCGCGACGTCGCCATGCGCATGGCGTCGGATCTCGAGAAGAAGATGCGCGAATACGCGGCCAATCTCGAGTTCGAAAAAGCTGCCGCGCTGCGCGACGAGCTGATCGACCTGCGCCGGCAAATCGGCGGAAACGAATCCGTGCTCTTTCAAGGAAAAGCTCCGAAGATTTTCGAGCACGCGCTCAAGGAGCTCGTCGGCAACTAGCTTGCCTGTGAGGAAACGCGAGGGCGGGGAAAGAGTACTCTTATCGATGCTTTTAATCGGAGGAACCCTATGAATAAGACGATCCCGCGCGGTTTGACCGCGATCCTCGCGGCTTGCGCGCTGGCCCTGGCGCTGTGGGGCGGAGTACCGACCCCAGCTGCGGCATCCCCGCAGGCGACGCCGATGCCGACACCTATGGCCACGGCAGTTCCTAGTCCCATGGCTACGTCGGAGCTACCGAGCCCAATGCCCAATCCGATCGTGACTCCGGCAAGCAATCCGGTCCCGACCGCGCCTTCGCCGGGGACCGACATGCTGAACAACAATCCCAACGGTGGAAACGGGAGCTGGCTCGGGAAATTCAACCGCCAGCCCAAACCCGAGCCGAACATGACGTTTCCGCCGAACCATCCGATGATACCGCCGAAATGTCAACCGATGGTGCGCCAGATGATGAAAACGAAGATCACGGCTGCACAGCACGGTCTGCTCTTGGCCAAGTGCAAGAAGATCACGCACATGTGACCGAATGACCCGCGCGTGCGGATCAAACTCATAGAACGCACGCGCGCGTCCGGAATCGTAGAGATGCACGCGATGCTGCCGCCGCAACGGCAGGCGGCCGGCATCTCTTATCGTACGCGAACTGGTGCGTTACTGCGCCTCGATGGCGTTTCAGCCGGTGCGTACGATCGCGAGCATCGCGACGTGCTCGTTCCGCCTTCCGATCGCGAGCGTACGCTCACCCTCGAGGTCGAACTCGAAGCGCTGCCGACGAACGGTTTGCCATCGGGTCCTGGCCTGATTTGGTGGTTTCTGAATGCAACGTCGCATCAGCGTCCACGAACTTGGGTGGACATTGCCCCTTGTCATCGTGAGGTATCGAACGACCGCGAGCGGACGCGAGCGGCCCCGAGCGAGGCCGAGGGAAATTCTGACACGCTCCCCGTCATTGGCCACAGCCACTTGGACGTCGCGTGGTTATGGACGTACGAACAGACGCGCCGCAAAGCCGAGCGTACGTTCGCGATTGCGTGCGACCTCTTGGATCGCGATCCGGAGTTCCGGTTCGTTCAAAGTCAGCCGCAGCTCTACCGCTTCGTCGAAGAAAGCGATCCCAAGCTCTTCGGTCGCGTGCGGAACGAAGTTCGCAATGGCCGCTTCGATCCGGACGTCGCCGCCCTTTGGGTCGAAAGCGATTGTAATCTGCCATCCGGCGAATCGCTGCTCCGGCAAATGCTGTTCGCGCACGAGTACTGCGTGCAGCGTTTCGGCATGGTGCCGTCGATTGCGTGGCTGCCGGACTCTTTCGGTTTCGCCAACACGCTGCCGCAACTGCTCGCGCACGCCGGTATTGCATCTTTTGCGACGACGAAGCTGCAGTGGAACGACACGACGCGTTTTCCATATCCGCAATTCGTGTGGGAAGGGCCGGACGGCAGCGCGGTCATCGGCGCGTTGATCCAATCCTACGACGGCGGACCTTATCCATGGCGTATTCGTACCGCGCGCGAACGGCACGAGCCGTTAATTGTTGGATACGGCGATGGCGGCGGCGGTGTCACCGCCGAGATGTTGACGCAGGTTCGTAGCTTCGGCCGCTGGATTCGTCCGCGCGAGTGGTTTGCCGAAGTGGCTGCGAATCGCAGCGCCCTTCCGGTTCACGACGACGAGCTCTATTTGGAGTATCATCGCGGCGTCTATACGACGCATCACGACGTGAAATTCCAGAACGCGCTGCTGGAGCGGGCGCTCTCGGAAGCGGAGGAGCTCGTGGCTTGGTGCGATGCGGTGCACGCGCCGGCTGCCGCGACGCAGCAATTCACCCAGCGGCTGCGCGCCGCTTGGGAGATCGTTCTGCGCAACCAGTTTCACGACGTCTTGCCGGGCACTGCTATCGAGCCGGTCTATGCCGATGTCGCCGGTGAGTATGCGCAAGCGCAGGAACTGGTGGCCGGCGTCATTGCCTCTGCCGAGACGATTTTGCCGCGCGGACGCGCTTCGCAAAGGCATAGTGAACGCAGCGAGCCGTTGCAAGACGCCAACGGTTACGTCTTCGATAACGGGCTGCTGCGTGCACGCGTGGGTCCGGACGGAACGATCGCCGAGCTGAACACGGCCGACGGGCGAGATCTGTGCGTCGAGGCGAACCTGTTGGCAACGTATCGCGATCGGCCGCGCCGGTGGGAAGCTTGGAACATCGACGACGGCTATCAGCAAACTATGCGCCGCAAGCCAGGACGCAACGCGCGCATCGAAGCAAGCGCGCTGGCAATCGACTACGCGCTGGGGCGGTCTGAGGCGACCATGCGCGTGGAGTTGGTGAATGGCGAACCGTTCCTGCGGATCGATCTCACGATCGATTGGCGCGAACGGCGCACGCTGGTGCGCGTGGAGAATCGTTTCTCCCTGGCTGCGCAGAGCGTGATCTACGGTTCGCCGCACGGCACGATCGTCCGCAGCGCGTTACGCAACACACCGCAGGAACGCGCGAAGTTCGAGGTCCCCGGACAGCGTTTCGCTTCGGTCAGCAACGCGCAGGGCGAAGGCGTCGCGATCTTTGCCCTCGACACGTACGGGTGGAGCGCGCAATCCAACAGTGGTGAAATCGCGCTCGGGCATTCGCTCTTGCGCGGCACGACCTGGCCCGATCCCGACGCGGATCTTGGCGAGCACCGGCTATCGTATGCATTTGCGCCGTTTGCCGGCGCCGGAATCGGATCGCTGGAGCGAACCTGGCTGCGTTTCGCGCACGAGCCGCGCGTGCGTCTATTTACATGCGAAGACCAAAGCGTGCTGGTCGTCGCATGCAAACCGGCCGAAGATCGCGACGGCGCGATCGTCAGAGTGCGCGAATGCGACGGGTTGGCGCGGACGGTGCGTTTGCGCTGCGGCGCGCGGATGGTTTCGGTCCAAGCGGTGGATGCGCTCGAACGGCCGCTCGATGCGGCGGTCGCGATCGAAGGCGAGGAGCTGATCTTCGAGCTGGCACGCTATCAGCTGCGCTCCTTTCGCGTGCGTTTTCAGCGTGCGTGACCTGCGCGCGGTGCTCTTCGATCTCGACGACACGCTGCACGACGATACGCAGGCGTTCACGAGCGCGGCCGAAGAAGTAGCGCGCGACGTCGCTGCCGAGTACGGCATCGACGCGCTCGCGCTCAAAGAGGCGTACGTTGCCGAAGCCGAAGGGTTTTGGAAGCGGCTGACCGCGGATCACGTTCATCAGCTGCTCGTCACGAAGCTGACTTCGCTGCGCGCGAGGCTCTGGGGGACGGCGTTGAGCTCCGTCGGACTCGACGATCCGCGGCTCACCGAGCGCAGTGCGGCGAACTACAATCTCTACCGCCGGAAGTATTTTGCGCTCTTTCCCGGCGCGCTCGATCTGTTGAAACGGTTAAAAGCAGCCGGAAAGAAACTCGGTTTGGTGACCAACGGCGTATCGGAGACGCATCGCGAGAAGATCGCGCTGCTGGAAGTCAGCGAGTATTTCGACGCGATCTTCTTGGCGGACGAAGTCGGCATGGTGAAGCCGGACCCGCGGCTCTTCGCACACGCCTGTGAAAAGCTCGGCAACGGCCCAGCCGCGACTGCGATGGTCGGCGATCGCTACGAGCGCGACATCGCGGGCGCCATCGAGGCCGGGCTGTTCACGGTCTGGATGAATCTGCGCGGCGAGCCGCTGCCGGACGGCGCGGCCGCCCCCGACGCAACCGTGGGGACCATCTCCGAGGTGGGCGCTTACCTCCTGTGAAAGGACGTACAAGCCCTCGATTATTGCTATTGGGGGTGGCGGCGCGTCCTTCGTCCTGGCTCAGGACAGGCTCCGCGCAGCAGCGCCTGTTGAACTGAAAGCGAGGGTTTTATGCAATCTCCTGAAGGTCTGGGCAATACGTTTGGGCGCTCTTGGGAGCTGCTCTCCGGCAATTGGGTCATGATCGTCCCCGGGCTGGTCATCGGCGTCGTCGCGGCGCTGGTCGTGTTCATGCTGACGTCGCTCGGAATCATCACCGGCGTCGGGCTCGGCGCATCCGGCATGGGCGGAGCGGGCCTCGGAGCAGCGATGCTTGCGGGTCTGGTTGCCGCGCTCGTCATGCTCGTGGCGATGATCCTGACTATTGCGTACACGACCGGCATGGCCGGAGCGGCATGGCGGACCGGACGCGCGACGATCGATGACGGTGCGGCCGCGTTCCGCAAAGACGGCTCGGCGATACTCGTCGCCGTCGTGCTGCTGATCATCCTGGCGGCCGTCGCGACGTTTCTGTCGATCTTTACGTTCGGCTTGGCGCTGCTCGCATTCGTGCTCTTCTTCATGTACACGTTTGCCAGCGTGATCGTGGGCGGACATTCGGGCGCCGAAGCGCTCGGAGACTCGGCGCGGATAGCGACGCGGAATTTCCTGATGACGCTCGCTCTGCTCGTCTTGCTGTGCGTCGTGTTCTGGGTCGCCGGGTGGTTGGGCGGCGTTCTGGGCCACATTCCGCTGCTGGGCAAGATCGTCTCGCTCGTGATTCAGCAGATCGTGGCAGTGTATGCGACGCTGGTCATCGTCGGCGAGTACATCAAGCTCTCTCGTCCGCCAGCCGCGGTGGCAAGCCCGCCGAGCGCCGGGCCGCCCGCCAACTACTAATAAGAGACGAATAACCCCCGCAACGTATAATCCGGGTGGCGTGTTGAAGTAACGAACATGCCACCCGGTCTCG
>CAAGKR010121223.1_pt1 | contig 17975 bp, 15 predicted proteins | sample 2556971 | NCBI WGS metagenome assembly CAAGKR01 (sample SAMEA5207829, study PRJEB30636) | soil metagenome | biome: forest; feature: boreal; material: soil | place: USA | collected 2011-09 | depth 1 m | reverse complement strand
GGCTGGTGCGCGAAAGCCGTTGTCTGAGCTTGCGCATTGGGAACGGTATGCGTAGGTTTTAATGCATATCGATTTGATCGCTCTTTTCATACGATCCATCGCCATATAAAAAGCAATTGGTCCAGCGACCGTTGCCCAGCTCGGTGCGGTTGGGGAAACGCTGGCGGCAGATATCCATAGCGTGGGGGCAGCGCGGGTGGAAGCGGCAGCCGGTGGGAGGATGAATGAGGCTGGGGATTTCTCCTCTTACTGGAGGACTGGCCGCTTTGTCTCTGGTATCGGTGCTAAGGCGCGCCGGGTCGGGGGCGGCTGAAATCAGCAGGCGGGTATAGGGGTGCATAGGCTGCTGGATGACCTCGTCGCTAGGGCCGCCTTCGACCATCTGGCCGGCGTACATGACGAGGGTGTCTTCGGCGAAGTAGCGCGCGCTGGCGATGTCGTGGGTGATGAAGAGCAGGGCCAGGCGTTCCTCGTCCTTTAAGCGCAGCAGCAGGTTGAGGACATCCAGGCGAATGGAAACGTCGAGCATGGAGACGGGTTCATCGGCCAGCAGCACTTCGGGCTGCACGGCCAGCGCCCGAGCGATAGAGACGCGCTGGCGCTGGCCGCCGCTCAGTTGATGCGGAAATTTCGAGATGAATTGTTCGGCGGGACTGAGGTTGACGCGGTTCAACAGGGAGAGGATTTGCTCTGTTTCCTGGCGCTTGTTGCGGGCGTGACCATAGATGCGCAGGGGACGCGCCAGGTGATAGCGCACATCGTGTACGGGGTTGAGCGAGGAGAAGGGGTCTTGTAAGATCAACTGCACATGGCGGCGATAGGCGCGCAGGCTCGAACTGTTGGATAAGCGGGCAGGTTCTCCGCGAAACAGGATGGAGCCGGAGGTTGGAGTGTATAAACCGGCCAGCAGACGCGCCACCGTTGTTTTGCCGCTACCGCTTTCTCCTACCAGCGCTGTAGCGCGTCCGGGGCGAAGGGCGAGAGAGGTGTCTTCGACGGCGTGAACGGCTGATTTTTGCCCCAGCGGATTCATAGAATGCAGAGGGAAGAGTTTGCGCAGGTGAAGCGCTTCGAGGATGGGCGTCGTTGCATTGTGAGCATGACTGTCTTCGATTGCCAGGTTGAGATCGTTCATCGAATTGCGCTCCCTTCGGCAAGCACTTCGTATTTTTTTGCCAGGTCGGACAGGGTGGGAGGTTCCGTGCTATGGCTGGGGTCGTATAAATGGCAGGCAACCAATTGTTCGGAGTCTTCAGCCTGTACGGGTCGGAGAACTGGTAAGGCTTCGTGGCAGACTTCGGTGGCTAGAGGGCAGCGTGGGTGAAAAGCGCAGCCGGGAGGCGCGGAGCGCAGGTCGGGCGGCGAGCCTGGGATGCCGGACATGCGGCGCAGCGGGCCGCGCAGGGCCGGAAATGAATTGAGCAAACCGTAGCTGTAAGGGTGGCGTGGATGCAGGTACATGTCGCGGGTTGATGCCTGTTCAACGATACGACCGGCGTACATGATGGCGACGTTGTCGGCCAGTTCGAGCAGCAGCGAGAGGTCGTGCGTGATAAAAATAACCGCGAAGTTCAGTTTCTCGCGTAAGCGCATGATCTCGGTCAGGATTTCGCGCTGCACCACGACATCGAGCGCGGTAGTGGGTTCGTCCATGATGAGGATTTCGGGTGAAAGGGCGAGCGCGATGGAGATGATGGCGCGCTGGCGCATTCCCCCGCTCAACTCGTGCGGATAGCTGCGCAGGCGATCAGGAGCGATGCCGACCAGTTGAAGCAGTTGGAGGGCGCGTTGTTTGCGCGCATCCGATCCCATGTGGGGCCGGTGCGCGCGCAGCACATCGGTGATTTGCGCGCCGATGGTCATGACAGGATTGAGCGCGTTCATGGCGCTCTGGAAAACGATAGCCAGCTCATTCCAACGAATTTTGCGCAGCTTTGCCGGCGACACCCGCAACAGGTCTATTGACAGCCCATTAATATCTGTAGGGACGCGATAAATCGCGTCCGCCCTCGTCGCGTCATTCCCAATGGCGTCCATTGATACCAGCGCATCTTCAACTTCTCGTGGGTAATAACGGATTTCGCCGCCGGTAATCATGGCGGGGGGACGTAACAGGCGCGTGATGGCGTAGGCCAGGGTTGATTTGCCGCTGCCGCTTTCACCGGCGAGGCCAAGAATCTCGCCGCGCCGCAGGGAAAAACTGACATCGGTAACGGCATGAACGGTGCCACTGGCGGCCAGGTAATCGACATTGAGATTTCTCACGTCGAGCAAAAGACTCCCCGCAATATGGTAGGGGCTACCCTCGCGGTCGCCCTGGCTCATACCATCCTCGCGGTTGCCCTGGGAAGATTCATGTGTTGCCATTATGCTGCCGCCTTTCGCAGTTTTTTGGGATTGGCATCCTGGCGCAGGCGCGGGTCGGCGATTTCGTCGATGCCAAAGTTGATGAGGGAGAGGCCCGCGCCCAGCAGGGCGATGCAAGCGCCGGGAGGGATGAACCACCACCAGAGTTCGCCGCCTAAAGCGCCTGCTTGCTGCGCCCAGTAGAGGATGCTGCCCCAACTGGGGATGGTGCCGTCGCCCAGGCCGAGAAATTCGAGCGCGGCCCATGTCAGTACGACGTAGATGGTGGTGCTGACGAAGCCCGCGACCACCAGGCCGATTTCGTTGGGGAAAATCTCAAAGAAGATGATGCGCCAGGTGTGTTCGCCGCTGGAACGCGCGGCAGTGACAAACTCGCGGCTGCGCATGGAGAGGGTTTGCGCGCGCAAGACACGCGCTTGCCAGGCCCAGTTCGTAAAGATAATGACCAGCGAAATTGTTAATGGGCCGCGTGGGAGGTATGCCGCGAGAACGATTGCCAGGGGGAGCGCGGGAAGCACCAGCGAGACGTTGGTGAGCAATGTCAATACGTCGTCGATCCAGCCGCCAAAGTAGCCTCCAACCAGACCAACCAGCATAGAGAGCAGGGTGACGAGCAGCCCGGTGCCGAGACCCCAGAAGACGCTGGTGCGCGTGCCGTTAATTAACTGGCTGAAGATATCCTGTCCAACGACGGTGGTACCCAGCCAGTGCGCCGCCGAGGGGTGAGCGATGAAGAGGTTCGACGTGGCTTCGGGATCGTAGCGCATGAGAAACGGTCCGAAGATGCCAACCAGGATGAAGGTACCGACGATGGCGCTGCCAGCAACCACCTTGCGGCTTGAAGTCATGGCTCGCCAGACGTTGAGCAGAATATGCAGGACGCGGGTATAAAATTGATCCGGTGTAGGGGCGCGATTGATGGCGTCCAGCGCAGGGCCAGCAAGTTCCTGGGTTCTCATAGCTATGCGCTCCTTTCTACGCGCACGCGGGGATCGAGGAAGGCATAGAGTAAATCGGCCAGGAAGTTCGCGCCCAACACGGCCAGCGTGATAATCAAGAAGACGCCCTGCACCATAGCGTAATCTTGCTCGCCGACGGCCTGGAAGAGGGCGTAGCCGATGCCGGGATAGGAGAAGACCATTTCGGTGAGGAGCTGGCCGCCCACAATGGTGCCGATGGCGATGGCGAAGCCGGTGATATTGGGCAAGATGGCGTTACGCGCGGCGTAGCGGAACATGACGCGGCCCTCGGATAAGCCCTTAGCGCGAGCCATCAATACGTAGTCTTCTGAGAGCGTGGTAATCATGGAATTGCGCATGGTCAGCATCCAGCCAGCCAGCGAAGAGATTACCAGTGTCAGGGCGGGTAGGAAGGCATATTGAATGACGCTGCCGATGTAGTCAAGCGACCAGCCAGGTGAGAAATTCAATTCATCATATGCGCCACCGGTCAGGGGAAACCAGTTGAGCAAATAGGCGAAGATGAAGAGTGAAAGCAAGGCCAGCCAGAAATACGGGATAGCCGACAGGAAGTTCATGGCTGGTGAGAGTACGGTATCAAGCACGCTGCCTCGCTTCCATGCTGTGATGATGCCGAACAAGCATCCAAGCGCGAAGCTGATGAGAACCGCGACCCCGCCGAGCATGATGGACCATCCGATGTCTTGCCCGATGATTTGCGAGACAGGCGTGGGGAAATACTGGATGGAATTGCCCATGTTGCCGTGTATTAAATTGTTGATGTACTTGAAGTATTGTACCAGTAGGGAGTCGTGCGTATTCAGACCGAACTCGGCTGCGAGCGTTTGCTGCATAGCAGGGGTTACATAGCCCTTAATTGACATTTTGCCCACGAGCGCCGCAACTGGATCGCCGGGAGCCAGGCGAGGAATGAAAAAATCGAGTGTAATAGCCACCCAGACAGCGCAGGCGTAGAATAAAATACGGCGGAGTATATGACGCACGAGTTACTCCTTCTTCACAATGCGACGTACATGCTCTGAAAGTCAACTTTTTTATTTTTTATTGTACCCTATCAAGCGTGCCTGATGGGTTGCGATGATCGAATGTGGGACGCTTGTGTCCCGTGTTATGTGTTCTGATGAATTTTACCAACCAAAACCGGGAAACATCATCAGCAGGTGCTGGAATCACGGGAAGCCGAACGCGCTCGCCCTGTCATCCTGAGCGAAGCGAAGGATCTACGCCACCATGCATCGGGAGTCCATCGCGCAGACCCTTCGCTTCGCTCAGGGTGACAGGCGAAGGCGTGATAGGCGGTCTGCGAGTCTTGCCGACCATGGTCGGTACAATTCATTAGGGATAAGGGGGGAAGATTCCCGTTATGCCCCATGTTCGGATGACACAATTCATATGGGCGCGAATGGAGGGTGGGCGCGAGGCCCACCCTTTATGTATGAACTACGATGTGGGTACCAGGTGCAGGATGACGTGTTCGATGTCAGGGGCAGTGTTGGGGCTGCCACTGGAGTACGGGTTGCTGGTGTCGGGCCAACCGGTGAAGTGCCGGGTGGAGTATTCGTCGTAGTCAGCGCCAGTCCACAATGGAATGAAGGGCTGGTTCTGGACGAAGACTTGCTCGATACCCTGGATGGCCTGCATTTGTACAGATTGATCAGAGGTTGAGGCATACTGGGTCAGGAACTGGTCGGTTTTGGCGTCGTTCCAGGCCACAAAGTTGGTCTTGCCCTGTCCGATCAAAGAACTGTTCAGGTAATTGTTATACAAGTAGTACGGTGTGGGGCCGCCAACCATGCCGCAGAACATCATCTGGTAGTCGAACTTGCCATCCGCACGCAGGGTGTAGTAGTTGTTTTCAGCAACTGTGACGTTGTTGATTTTGATACCAACGGCCTTCGCTTCAGATTGGATCAATTGGGCTGCGGCGTTCCAGTCTGAGTAGGTGTCAACACTTCTCAGCGTGAGGGTCAGGTCTTTGCCGTTCTTCTGGAAGTAGCCATCTGAACCCATTACCCAGCCCGCGCCAGTCAAGAATTTCTGAGCGGTGGTGAGATCCGCGCTTGTTGGCAGGTTGGCGTACTGCGGGGCCAGCCAGCTTTGCGCGGTCGGCAGGACGAGGCCAGTCACGCTTCCGGGAGGCTCCAGGCCGGCGGTAGCCTGCTGGGCGATCTGGGTGCGATCAATGGCCGAACTGAGCGCCAGGCGAATGGGTAGACCAGCCGCGCCACCGACAACGGAGTCTTTCTGATTGACGCAGATGGAATAGAGGTTGATGGCGTCCATGAAGAGGTGGTTGTGCTGCGTGTCCTTCTGCACGAAGTCTTGATTGAGCGTGGGCGAGAAGTAGCCTGCCCAGTCAATGGTACCCTGGGGCAACGCCAACTGTAGGGTGGAGTTGTCCTTGTATTCCGGGAAATGGACTTCATCAACTTTTACACTGCTGGCCTGCCAGTAGCTCGGATTTTTAACGTAGACTGCCAGGTTCGCTTCGTACTTTGATACGGTAAATGGCCCGGTGCCTACAGGGTTGCTGGTGAGATACTTGGTCGGGTCGCCGGCAGAGGAGAAGACGTGCTGCGGAACGATAAACACGTGTCCGGCAATTGTGACCAGTTCGGGTGGGTAGGCCTTTGTGAATGTCATCAAGACGGTGGTAGCATTGGGCGCGGTCACGGAACTGAGATAGCTCCACACGCCGTTTGCATCTGCCGCCGGATACTGCTTCAGCAGGTTGAAGGTAAAGGCAACATCATTGGCGTCGAAGGGCTTGCCATCGTTCCATTTGACACCCTGGCGAATGGTGAAGGTCAACTGCGTGTTGTCGCTATTCCACGAGTAGGCAGTCGCCAGCATGGGGGTGAAGGAACCACCATTCACATTCACAAAATACAGGGTTTCGTAGATCAGCCCCTGGACGCCTACATCTGTATGGCCGTTAAAGGGGTTAAGACCAGCCTGGCTGAAATCGCTGGACTGAGAGGCAACTGTCAAGACATGTTTGGTAGTGGGGCCGGGGTTGTTCTGGTTGGAACTACCACAGGCCGCGAGGATCATGGTAAAGACGACCAGCAGGGTCGATACCAGCATAGCCTTCTTGCTTTTCACCCTGGAATGTGACGCAGGGAGAGAGTTGGGAGTCATTTACAACCTCCTACCGTTGGATGAATGGATCTGTTTCGCGATCCTGATAAATAATCCGTAGAACGCACAACTGCACAAGTGAGACGCTCGAAATGATTGCCAGTTTCCTTTCGACTATCCCCTCCTTTCAGGCACGAATGCGCCAGAACGCCATGTAGTACGCTTGCTTGCGGGAATTCCAGATCAATCTCTGTGTTTTACTGTACATGGTTCTGGTTCATTTGTCAAGACATCTAGACTACTATACAGGATTGTTGTAAAATCTGATACAATATCGTAGAAATCTTTCAGGGAAATGTGTAAGGACACCACTTATTGTGTCCATTGAGGAGAAGCATGACCTCTTTGCTAGAACAGGAAATCGAGAGCCAACCAGAGGTGATTGCGCGTTTGTTGGATCGCGAGACGCGGCACATTTTCGAGATTGTCACGCATCTGCCTTCGTTTGATTACGCGCTGATTGCCGCACGCGGGTCGTCCGATCATGCCGCGACCTACGCGAAATATGCCTGGACGGTGCTGGCAGGTTACCCAGTGGCGCTGGCCGCGCCTTCTTTGCTGACCATGTACGGGGCAGTTCCGCGACTGGCGAGCGCGCTGGTGGTTGGTATTTCACAGTCGGGCCAGTCGCCCGATATTCTGGCTGTGCTGGAAGAAGGTAAACGGCAGGGACGACCCACGCTGGCAATCACCAATGATGGCGCGTCGCCGCTGGCAGCGATGGCCGATCACGTCATCGAGTTGCACGCTGGGGCTGAGCGAAGCATCGCAGCAACGAAGACCTACACGGCGCAGTTGGCAGTGATGGCAATGTTCGCGGCGGCTTTGAGCGGCAATGAGCGTAATATAGACGCGCTTCAACAATTACCGGCGGCGATAGAGACGACGTTACAACTATCTACGCGCATTGCGCAGGATATTGAGCGTTATCGCTACATGGACCGCTGCATCATCATTGGACGTGGGTATAACTATGCCACCTCCTTTGAGCTTGCGCTCAAGCTGAAGGAACTGACGTATGTGATGGCAACGTCGTATTCTTCGGCGGATTTTCGTCACGGCCCTATTGCGACCATCGAAAGCGGCCTGCCCGTCTTCCTGGTGATGCCGGCGGGCGCAACATACGGTGATATGCTCGAACTGGCGCGAGACCTGCGGAAGCGAGGCGCGGAGCTGCTGGTCATTTCTGAGTCTGAGGACGCGCTCGCGCTGGCTCGCACTGCCTTGCCGATTCCACAGGGCGTTCCAGAGTGGCTCAGCCCGTTGAGTGCGATTATCCCCGGCCAGCTTGTGGCGCTGCGCCTGGCGCTGGCAAAAGGGCTGAACCCCGATGTGCCACGCGGATTACAAAAAGTGACGCGCACGCTGTAACTATCGGTCGCTCCCCATCTGTAGGGACAAGGGGCGGGGTTGGGTGGATGAGGGGGCCTTGTGCTTGTCCTCGTTGGGGTGCGACCATGCTGCCTGACGGAACCCCGACGAATCGCGTTGTGACGAGGACAAGCACAAGGCCCCCACCCTTCCCCACATCCTCCCCTTGTCCCTACAGGACGGGGGCGAACATTTCCGATCATTGCCCTATTCGGTTGTCAAAAATCATCAGGACGGAGGCGGACGTTTCCTGTCATTCCCCGCTTCGGTTGTCAAAAATCATCAGGTCATGCATACAAAGATGAGAGGCGTTCGCGCCACTCGTCGGTGGCGTAGGCCACTTCTCCGCGACAGAGGGTGGCTTGCAGGGTCATGGATTGATCGAATATGGTGAGATCGGCGTCGTAGTCGGCTTGCAGGCGCCCTTTGCGTTGTGAAATGCGGGCAGCGCGAGCGGGATTAAAGGTCAACATGCCTGCTGCTTGCTGGAGAGAGACGCCTGTCATGAGCAAGATGTTGCGCAGCGCCTGATCCATGGTCAGGACGCTGCCGGTGATAGTGCCGTCGTCGAGGTGGGCCGCGCCGTGAATGACGCGCGCGGGTTGACCAGCGAAGTCGAAGGTGGCGCCGGCAAGCCCGGCTCCGGCCAGCGCATCGGTGATGACGACAGTGCGCTCTGGCCCCAGCATCCTGACCAGGGCGTGCATAGCTGCCGGGTGGACATGTACGCCGTCGGCGATCAATTCGCCGCGCACCCAATCGGCCTCGGCAAGCGCGGCGAGCGGGCCGGGGGCGCGATGAAGCAGTGGTCGCATGGCGTTGAAACAGTGGGTGACGTGCGTAACGCCAAGTTCGATGGCCTCTTTGGCCTGCTCATAGGTGGCATCGGTATGGCCCATGCTGACGGTGACGCCAGCGTCTACAAGGCGGCGAATCATGGCCGAGGCGCCCGGTAGTTCAGGAGCTACGGTTATCAGGCGCAGGTGTCCGTTGGTTACTGCAAGCAATGCCTCGGTTTCAGATTCGTCGGGCAGACGCAGCCACGCTGGCGGGTGCGCCCCACGTTTTGCCACGTTGATATATGGCCCTTCCAGGTGAATGCCCAGCGGCTCGGCTCCCGCCCCAGGCGCATTGAGCGCATCGACGGCAGTTTGTAACTGCTGTGCGGGTATGGAACCCGGTATGCCTACGACAGCGATAAGAAATGAAGTGACGCCGGTTGTGGGTGCCCAGCGCGCGAAGTCTCGAATTTCGTCTGCGTGAGTGGTGTGGAGGTTATAGCCACCTCCGCCATGCGTATGTACATCGATGAAGCCGGGCATGATAATCATACCCTGCGCATCGATGATGGTATCAGGTTGTGGGACGCGATGATGCGCGTCCTGACCGTCCTCACTTTCAACAACCTCTATGCGCGGGCCATTGATGAGTATGGCACCGCGCGCGATATCTGTTGCGGCATCAATGAGGCGAGCATTCCGTAACATAAACCGCATTATTGCTCCTTTTTACCTTCCTTTAGGGTACACACTCCTGGACTGTTTGATCTGGAAGCCCCGGCTGGCGTACACTTGACAGGAACGCAAAAATATGGAATGATTGTTATCAAGTGAAGTGGTATATACAATATACCAATTAGACCACTTTCATAACAAGTACCATATTTATGTGAAGAAAGCAAGTGTTTGTGCCTGTGTCGAACAAGATTGGAAAAAAAAGATGAGCGCAATTTACCGGAATAGCCCTTTGCCACGCTATTATCAGTTGAAAGAGATTATGCGGGAGAGGGTTCGCGCGGGCGAGTGGAAACCGGGCGACTTGATACCATCCGAGCGCGAATTGGGAGAGAAGTATGGCATCAGCCGCATGACGGCGCGGCAGGCGATTACGGAACTGGTGAGCGAGGGGCTATTTTATCGCGAGCAGGGTAAAGGCACCTTTGTCAGCCAGCGCAAGATCACCCAGCAATTGATTCATCTGACCGGCTTTACCGAAGACATCCGGGCGCGGGGACAGCGTCCCGGCACGAAGGTTATCTCGGCAACCATGCATCTTGCTGACGAGGCAACGGCTGAAAAGCTGCGCATCAGCCCTGGAACGCCCATCTTTCGCCTGCAACGCTTGCGCCTGGCCGATGACGAGCCACTAGCTATCGAATTGTCGCATATCAGTTTCAAGGATTGCGAAAGGTTATTGGAAGAGGACCTGGAAAATAATTCACTGTACCGCGTACTGGAATCAAAGTATGGAGTGATGCTGATGGAGGCCGACCAGGAGATAGAGGCGGGTCTGGCGGGCAGTGAAGACGCGCAAACGCTGAAAATCGCGCCTGGCAGTTCGGTTCTATACACGCGCCGCGTGACGTACACCGAACGCAACCAGCCGGTTGAGTACGCTAAAGCGGTGTATTGCGGCAGTAAATATACCTTCTACACCCACATGAGGCGAGAACAACTGATGCCGTAACCTTAATCTGGAGGTGATCGACATGGATACGCAGGCCAGAGGGTTTCTGAGCGTATTGGACACTGAGAAGGTCAATCCGGCGACGGGCGAGATTGATCGTATGAGTCCGTTGGAGATTGCGCAGGTTATCAATGCCGAGGATGAGCAGGTGGCGCTGGCCGTGCGACAGGTGTTGCCGCAGATTGCCAGGGCCATTGAAGAAATTGCCGCCCGGCTGCGGAGCGGCGGCCGGCTTATTTATGCCGGGGCGGGTACCTCCGGCCGGCTTGGCGCGCTGGATGCTTCGGAATGCCCGCCAACGTTTAATCTTGCGCAAAATGCGGTGATAGCTTGCCTGGCAGGAGGGCCGACAGCGTTTGGCAGGGCGCATGAAGACCTTGAAGATAGCGAAGAGGCGGGGCAGGCTGACCTGGAAGCTGTGAGTGTGACGGGCCGAGATGTGGTAGTGGGGATCACCGCTAGCGGGCGCACTCCGTATGCGCGGGGCGCAATCGCCTGCGCTCGAGAGAAAGGCGCGTTGACCATTGGTATTGTCTGCAATGGACATACGCCACTCGAACAAGAGGTTGATATTCTCATTGCGCCGCTTGTGGGGCCAGAGGTGATTGCGGGTTCGACACGTTTGAAGGCTGGGACAGCGCAAAAGATGGTGTTGAATATGCTCAGCACGGGCGCGATGATCCTGCTGGGGAAGACTTTTGGCAATTTAATGGTGGATGTGCAGGCTACAAATTATAAGTTGCGCCAGCGCGCGCTTTCGATTGTGCGCTCAGCGACGGGATTGGACGCGGAGGCAGCAGAGAGTCTATTAGCGTTAGCAGGAGATGATGTCAAGACGGCCATTTTGATGGAGCGCGCGCGTATTTCGTTTGAACAGGCCAGGGCAAGGCTGGCCGCGCATGGAAATGTGCTACGAGCGGCGCTAGAAGTTGGGTTATGATGGGCAGTACTGATGGTATGACGCTGGAGGAGCAAATTGGGCAGGCGTTGATGGTGGGTTTTGCGGGGACGACGGCATCGCGGGAAGTGATTGAGCTGATACAACGCTATCATGTGGGGAATATTATTTTGTTTTCGCGCAATGTGCGTGACGCGAAGCAGGTACGTACATTGACGCGAAGTTTGCAAAAGGCGGCTCGGGAAGCGGGACATGCTCATCCATTGCTTATAGCGATTGACCAGGAGAATGGGATTGTGCAGAGGTTGGGGGAGGCGGCAACACTTTTTCCGGGCAATATGGCGTTGGGGGCGATTGGCTCGGAAGAGGTTGCTTCTGAGGTGGCGTTGGCGACGGGGCGCGAACTGAAAGCTTTAGGTATCAATATGAACCTGGCTCCGGTAGTTGATGTAAACAATAACGCGGCCAATCCGGTGATTGGCGTGCGCTCGTTTGGCGAAGACCCGTGGTTAGTGGCGCGGCTGGGTTCCGCGATGGTGAAGGGATATCAGGACGCGGGTGTTATCTCTTGCCTTAAACATTTCCCCGGTCATGGGGATAGCGCCGTTGATTCGCACCTGGCGATGCCCTTGATTCCGCATTCGCTCGAACGGCTTGAGGCGGTAGAGTTGGTACCATTTCGCAGTGGCATTGAAGCTGGGGCCGGAAGTGTGATGATCGCGCACGTGGCTTTTCCCGCGCTGACGCATGACGAGGCGTTGCCTGCTACGCTCTCGTCCGCCATTATACAGGGGTTATTGCGCGAGAAGATGGGGTACGAAGGCGTCATCGTCTCGGATTGTTTAGAGATGCAGGCTATTTCAGATACGTTTGGCACGGAACCCGCGGCAGTTCTGGCGTTACAGGCGGGTATTGATCTTGTGCTGGTTTCACACACTTTTTCAAGGCAACGGGGAAGCTTTGAGGCTATACGGGAAGCGGTATTGACGGGCGAGCTTTCGGCGCAAGTGGCGCAGCGAGCGGCGGAACGTATCGCGAATCTGAAAGCGCGTTATCTCTCCTGGGATGAAGCTGCGGTGGATATAGATTATGCAGCGCGCGCGCGATTACAGGATCGGGCATATGAGCTATCCACGACGCTGGTACGCAATGATGACGCGCTCTTGCCTTTGCGCATGCAAGAAGGAGAGAGCATTGTGGTTGTCTCTCCAGCGAGAAATACGACGACGATGGTGGAGGATCGCTTTTATTCCGATGAGATGCTGCTGGATATTCTCCGGCATTATTCCAGCGATGTGAGCTTGCTGACTGTTGCGCCTGATGCTGATTACGAGGAGTTATGGCGGGGAACGAGGGAGGATGCTATTTTTATGGTGGCGACGGTGAATGCGCACCTGGATGAGGAACAGGCAAACGTTGTGCGACTTCTTCTAGCCAGTGGAAGACGAGTGATAGGGATAGCGGTGCGCAACCCGTATGATTTACAGGCTTTTCCGCAAATGAGAACGTTTCTTGCCACGTATGAATATACGCGACCGGCGCTGGTCGCTGCCGCGCGTGTGATTTTTGGCGAGCGGGAGGCGCGAGGGCATTTGCCGGTGAGCGTTTCGCAGTAGATTGACATACGCTCCACTGGCCTGTACACTTGTGCCAGAAGAAAATATGTGGGGTTGGACAGACCTTGAATCGGCGAGCTGGACTGGACAGATAATGCGAAAGGACAAGAGAGATGGCCCGGCACATTGAAGACGAGGTAGCATACTACTACGATTCCCACTCCACCGAGGAGGACCTGATGGGGGAAACGTCCTTCCATGCTGATCTTGTGCATTACCTCGTAGAAGTGCTGAGGTGGTTGTTTCACGGACAAACGTGCTCTATTTACGAAAACCTCAATATGTACCAAACCGCCAATGCGAACGAATATCCCGTCGCTCCGGATATTGCGGTCATCAAGGGGGTCTCCCAACACTCCACCCGAAGCTGGCGCGTGGGTAAAAGTGGGCCTGCACCTCAGGTGGTCTTCGAGATAGCCTCGGAAGAAAACTGGAAGAAGGATCTGACAGAAAAACCCGCGAAGTATGCCCGTATGGGGGTGCAAGAATACTTTGCTTATGATCCCAACGAATTTCCTCTGTCACTCAGTAGAAACCGGCGCTTGTTTGGCTGGCGGCTTGATCCGGACAGACAAGTAATGGTGGAAATGTCGCCTCGTCCCGATGGGTCATTGTGGAGCCCGAACCTGCAAAGCTGGTTAGTGCCTGATGGAACCATGCTGCGCCTCTATGATAGTGCTGGCAAGATGAGGCTTACTGGCATGGAAGCGGAGTCACAACAGAGACAAGTCGAGGCTCAACGGGCGGAGATTGAAGCCACGCGAGCGCAAGTGTTTGCCGAAAAATTGCGCTCATTGGGGATAGACCCAGACCAACTTATATAGGTTAATGATGAAAGATAGAAGAACCTGCGACCTATGACCGATAATCAAGCACAAAGTACGCCACAGGATCATTTTGTGGAGCAGGGCAGGCTAAAGATTCGCTGGGCGGAATTGCACCAGGGGTTGCTTCAGCGATTGCGAAAGCAGTTCAGTGAGTCGCAGCCGTTCGCGGGGTTGACTATTGGCATCTGCTTGCATGTTGAGCCTAAGACAGCGGTGTTGTGTTCGGTTTTGCAGGCGGGTGGGGCCAATGTGGTGATTACCGGTAGTCCTGGCACTACCAAGAACGATGTAGCGGCCGCGCTCAGGCAGGCGGGGGTGGTTGTGTATGGACAGCAGGAGGATGATAGCGCGCGCCATCAAGAGAATATTCGCCGGGTATTGTCACATGATCCTCATCTGCTGTTGGATAACGGGGCCGACCTGATGGCGACCTACCTGGCGCATCCGGGTCAGGGGTGTGTTATTGCCAGCACCGAGGAGACTACGACGGGGGCGAACCGCCTGCGGGACGAACTACGCGGCATGTTGGCGGTGCCTATCATCGTGATTAATGATAGCCCGCTCAAGCTGATAATGGAGAATGAGCATGGCGTGGGGCCAACCATCGTCGAGGGCTTTATGCGTGAGACAAATTTGCTGGTGCAAGCCCGCAGTTTTGTGGTTTTTGGCTATGGCTCGGTGGGGCGCGGTATTGCGCGTACTTTGCGCAAACTGGGCGGTCATGTGGCGGTGGTAGAATTAGACCCCATTCGCGCGCTTGAAGCGGTACTGGATGGCATGGTTGTTATATCGCTGGATGAAGCGTTGAAGATTGGCGAAGTGTTCTTCACCGCGACGGGCAGGCCGGGCGTAATTGCTGCTGAGTCCATTGATCGCTTGCCAGATGGCGCTATTCTGGCGAATGCAGGTCACTTTTCCTGGGAAATTGATATTGCTGAGTTGAGACGTAGAGCCACGAAAATTGAACGTTTCCGCGCATGGGTCGAACTTATCACGCTTGAAGATGGCAGGCGTATCACCTTGTTGGCTCAGGGTGAAATGCTTAACCTGGTGGGTGGCGGCGGCAATCCTATAGAGACGATGGACCTGGGGCTAGCTTTGCAGGCGCAATCGCTGGCATACCTGGCTACTCATTACAAAGATCTCCCTGTTGGGCCGCAGCCTGTGCCTGGGGAGATCAATGCAACTGTAGCTCGCTGGATGGTCGAGAATCTTTCGCGTAGAGGTTCTGCTGATCGGTGAGCGGCGAAGCGAAGCTGAAGTTCATCTCAACGCTGCGCTGAAAACGGCGCGGGAGCATGGACGCGCTCAATGGCTCGCGCATGGCGAACGCCTGAGGGCGTCCATGCAGGAAAATTAAATCGTGAAACGCAGCCCCGCGTTCTTATAGGCTTCTTGATCGGCGCGGAAGCTGTCGGCGTTGGTGCCGCGCGCTGTCGCCAGAAAATCAGCCAGCAACTGCAGGGGCAACACTGTCAGCAGTGGCGTTAATTCTTCTGGCAGATCAACGTTGTATCCAATTGCAAAAAGTTTCCACTGGTCGCCATCAATAAGCGCAGCGGTTTCCGCTGTGGGAGCCAGGCCGATGAGCCAGATGCGCGAACCAATTTCGCTCGACGCCAGCAGGAGATCGGCTATGCGCGATTGCGCGGCCCCACGCACGCAAACCGGGATCACTAGATCTTGCCTCTCGAAACCCACCTGCGGCCCGTGAATGGCCTGTTCCAGTTCAAAGCCTTCCGCAGTCACGTAAGCAGCTTCTTTGGCCTTGAGCGCCCCTTCTGGCCCTGTCACCGCGTTTGGTCCCGCGCCAATGTAAAACAGCCGCCGCGCGTTCTCTACGGCATCGATAGCGATCTCGCGCACCCCGTCTTCGCGCGCGAGTATGCCTTCCATGACCGACGGTAGGTACGCCAGTCCCTGTTCCAATGCCTGGGCCTCGCGAGTTCTCCCATTGAGCGCGGCCAGGCGGGCGGCGATCTGCGCCAGGCGCGTCATCGCGCCCACGTAGCTGATTGAGTGCGTCGAGGATATTTCTTGCTCGACCGTTTCAATAATGGTAGCGTTACCCTGCATCTTCGAGCCACGTCCCGTGATGCCTACCGTGCGCACTCCGCTGGTTATGGCACGCTGCAAGGCCAGGTTCCCATGCAATTTACTGCCCCGGTGGCTCACTACGATCACCCCATCATCCTCGCGCAGTGGTCGCGGGTAATGCACAAACTCGAAGGAGCGTAGCGCCCACGCGTCCGCTCCGGCATAGCGCAGCAAATATTCTCCGACCGTTGCCGCGTGAAAGCTGGTGCCGATGCCGGACAAAAAAATACGCCCCGTCTGCGCCATCATCTCTGCCGCCCGAGATGGCCCGTCCCAATCGGTTAGTAACTCGCGCACCGCTCCAGGCTGCGCGTGAATCGAACGATATAAGCCGCTGGTGTTCGTGTCTGACATGGTATTATGCTCCTCAGAATTTTGATGCCTGAATAACTACACTGGTTTGATTTTAGTGTAGCTCATCTCTGCTACACTGATGGTCTATTCTGCCTTATTTTCTGAGCAGGCTTTGAGGGTGAGATGTCGATAATAAACGCATCTTTCACCAAATTGATCATAACCAGATACATGAGTCAAAGCACAGGCTGGTGAGTTAAGGGTCGTGAGAGACGGGCAGAAGTCACCCCTGCGCACAAGCCCATCCCCTTTGGTTCAGGGGAGAGGGCCACTGACTCAGGCAAGTCCTGGTTTGTCTCCCAAACGTCATCGAGCGTTGTTATGGCTTTTCCCCCCAGACAGAGAGGAAGATAGTCACCGCACAGAAATTGTTCGACAGCATCTCCGCTAATGCCAACTGGTACAGCGGATCGAACTCTTCTTCCGTGATCAGCTTCATTTTGACCAGGAACGGCTCTAACAGCTTCAAGAGGAACCGGAGGTTGAGATGGGTGCTTTCGTGAGCTTCCATCCCAGCAGACCAATCGAGCGCATACGCCTGTTTCTGGATAGACTGGTAGCCTGCCTCGTGTAAGAAATGCCCCAACATGGGGATGATGCCAAAATGTCGCCCATCCGGGGAAAAGCTTCGTCCGGCCAACTGTAAGGCATGGGTCACCATTCCAGTCAGCTGCTGAGTCGCAGCACTGGTGGTAATATCACTCTCACATTCGATCAGGCGGATGATTCCTCCCGATCGGGTGACTCGCATACATTCCTGCATCAGTGTTGGCCATGCGACAGGAGGCATAAATCCAAAAATGAGGCGCGCGTTGACGAGATCAAAGGAATTATCGGGAAAGTCAAGCGGCCTCAGCACGTCCATGACCCTGAAGGTGACATTGCTCGAACGCTGCACCTGTGCTATGGCGCATGCGTACTCGATCATCGTGCGACTGATGTCGATGCCCACAACCTCTATTTCGGGGTGGGCAACCGCCACTGCTTGCGCCCATCCTCCAGGGCCACAAGCAAGATCTAAGACATTATGAATGTGAGCGAAGTCGGGTCGCTCTGGCAAGATCCCGCCCAGGTGTGTGGTGATGAGTCGATCCTGATCAAGCAGGCGGGCCGTCTCTGCCGCGCTTTCTGCATCGATCACATATGTGTTTTCGCCGTGGGGTTGGTCTGCTGCTTGCATCGCACTGCTCCTTTTCCTGCTGCAATGGTCTATCTCTGCTCTTCGTCAGCAGTATGATAGCAGCGAAGCGTCCACCCGTCAACACTTTGTACTTACCAGGTGCAAGGGGCTTCAAGTGGCTGACGATCTTGAGGGTGAGTGCAGAATTTATTGTCTTCAAATATTATTTTACCGACCCAAAACAATAGCAGAACACTTAGAGGGATGTATAAAACAACCGCTAAACCCATCCAAAGCCTGCTACTGACCGAATAAATATTTGTATCGAAACGTTATTATAAGTATAGATTGAAGCAGGAACCAACCAGCGTTTAGGACTGTCCTAAATGTCTAAGTATTGGAGAACGGTTTCCCCGGCAAGAGCAAGCAAGGTGTAGCAGCCCCACCAGAGTTTCTGTATAGCAGGTCTCTATCTGCGCGTGAACGGCTGCATAGCAATCAAGGCACAATCCAGTTACGATTCATCGTAACTACTCAGGTGCCCAAGCGACGTAGTAGCGAGTTGCCCGCAGAGACAGCAATCAGAACTGAAGCAGTAAGTCGCTAGCACACTAGGTCTTCACGTTGCTACTGATTGCGTTATCAGGGTCCGCTATGATTTTTCTATTCTTCTTTGAGCACAAGAAACGATCGAGGCACGAGCCACAATGCCAGCAGGATCAGGCCAAGGGCAATGAT
>CAAGKR010187683.1_pt1 | contig 17976 bp, 17 predicted proteins | sample 2556971 | NCBI WGS metagenome assembly CAAGKR01 (sample SAMEA5207829, study PRJEB30636) | soil metagenome | biome: forest; feature: boreal; material: soil | place: USA | collected 2011-09 | depth 1 m | reverse complement strand
GCGACGCTCGTGAAGCACCAGGGCCACTGGAACGCCTTCGAGACCGTGTTCGACGTGTACTTCTCGCTCTTCAGCGCGGGAGTCGATACCGAGTCCGAAGCAGACGGCTCCGACGGCCCGGAGAGCGGCGACGGTGAGCAGTTCCGCGCGCCGGGAGACGGCGGCGGCGCGATGGGAGACGTGAGCAACGAGGAGCTCGCCCGGATGCTCCTCGACGCGCTCATGCGGATGGACCGCGAGCAACTCCGTCAGCTCGCGGCCGCAGCCGTGAGCCGGTTCGCGGGCATGGAACCGGGTCGTCCGGTCGGCGGCGCGTATTACCTCTACCGAACCCTGCGCCAGCTCGACGCCGAAGGCCTCGTCGGCCAGTTGATGCAACGCGCGCAGGAGGCGGGTGAGATCGGCGAGGGCCCGTACGACGACCGGCTCGCGCGCGAAGACTTCGAGGGTCGACTGCGGGTGCTCAAGGAGATGGTCGAGGCGGAGATCCGTCGCCGCCTCGTTGCCGACCGTGGCGTGGAGGCGATGGCGCGCACGTTGCGCAAGCCGTTGCCGGAAGACGTCGACTTCATGCACGCGTCGCGCGACGAGATGCAGGCGCTGCAGCGCGCGATCTACCCGTTGACTCGCGCGCTCGCCGCCCGGCTCGCCCAACGTCGCAGGCGGCGCAACCGCGGTCACCTCGACTTTCGCAACACGGTTCGGCACTCGCTCTCCTACGGAGGCGTGCCGGCGGAGTTGAAGTTCAAGCACCCGCGTCCGTCGAAGCCCGAGATCATGGTCATTGCCGACATCTCGGGATCGGTGGCCAGCTTCGCCCGTTTCACGCTGCAGTTCGTCTACGCGATGGCAGCCGAGTTCTCCAAGGTGCGATCGTGGGTGTTCATCGACGGCATCGACGAGGTGACGCGCTTCTTCCAGGAGGCCGACGAGATCGGTGAGGCGATCCACCGGGTCAACACCGAAGCCGATGTCGTGTGGGTCGACGGCCACTCCGACTACGGCCACGCCTTCGAGATCTGGCACGAGCGCCACATCCGCGAGGTCACGAACAAGACGTCGATCATCATCCTCGGCGACGCTCGCAACAACTACCACTCGTCGCAGGCATGGACATTGGGTGAGATGGGCAAGCGGGCCCGGCGGGTGTTCTGGCTCGACCCGGAGCCCCGTGGCTACTGGGACACCGGCGACTCGATCGTGTCGGAGTACGCGCGCTTCACCGACGGTGTCTTCGAGTGCCGCAACCTGCGCCAGCTTCAGAAGTTCGTCGTCTCGGTGGTAGACGGGCGCTGAATGGACGAGTCGCGGCTCGAGCGGCTCACGCGGTTCGGATGGGACGACGCGCGCGCGGGCGAGGCGGCGGCGGTGACGAAGCCGAACGACGTCGTCGGGCGGGTCGGTCGCGTCGACCGGGGCTGGGTCACCGTGCTCACGGGAGACGGCAGCGTGCGTGCGCGCGTCGCCCTGCTCGGCCGCAGCCGCGATCCGCTCGCGCGCCCGGCGGTCGGCGACTGGGTGGTCGTGCGCGCCGATGAGCTCGTCGCGGTGTTGCCGCGGCGGAGCGCGCTCGTACGGGGCGCGAGTGATCGTGGTCGCGACGCGTCGGTCGCTCAAGGTGCACAGGTCGTTGCGGCCAACGTCGACAGCGTGTTCCTCGTCCACGCGATCGATTCCCCATTGCGCGCGCGACGACTCGAGCGCGAGCTCGTGGTGGTTCACGATTCCGGCGCCCTGCCGGCCGTCGTCATGACCAAGGTCGATCTGGTCACCGATCCCGAGGCGCGGCTCGCGCCCGTGCGTCACACCGTCGGCGACGTGCCGGTGCACGCGGTGAGCACGATCACCGGTGTGGGCCTCGACGGTCTCGAGTCGGCGATGGCACCGGGGTGCACGGTCGCGCTCATCGGACCCTCCGGCGCGGGGAAGTCGACCTTGATCAATCGGCTGGCCGGCTCGGAGCTGCTCGCCACCGCAGCGGTGCGCGAGAGCGACCAACGCGGTCGCCACACCACGGTGGCACGCGAGCTGGTGCTGTTGCCGTCCGGAGCCATCCTCGTCGACACGCCGGGCCTGCGGTCGGTCGGGTTGTGGGACGCCGACCAGGGATTCGAGGAGGCGTTCGCCGACATCGAGACGCTCGCGTCGGGTTGCCGGTTCGACGACTGTCGCCACCGATCGGAGCCCGGCTGCGCGGTGCTCGCCGCGGTTGGCTCCGGCGAGCTCGACGGGCAACGCCTGCAGGCCTACCTGCGGCTCGACGTCGAGCTCGACGAGCTCGCGGGCCGCGAGGTGGAGCGGCAGCGCGAAGCGCGCCGACGCGCCAATCAGCGACCCGACCCCCCCGATGGTGCGCCACCGCGGCGGTCACCCGGGCGGAGTTAGGCGATGGCGAATCGGCACTTTGCGAAGCTCGCTGACGTGTGGAAGCACCTGCCGCTCGTCGAGATCCTCTCGATCGAGCGTCCGGTCAGCTATTGGGAGAGCCACGCCGGCAGCGCCGTCTACTCCATGGTCGATGATGCAGAACGCGGCTACGGCGCGCGCCGGTTCGTAGAGGTCGCCCCTCGGTTCGGCGCGCTCTCGCGGTCGCGCTACGCCGACCATCTCGCAGCGATGAACCCGTCGCCGGGTCGGCTCACCTGGTATCCAGGGTCGCCCATGCTTGCCATGCGCGAGCTCGGGGCCGGATGCTCGTATCTCTTCTGCGATGTCGCGGGCGAGAGCGTCGCCGATCTCGAGGCTGCGGCAGCTCGGCTCCAGGTCGAGTCCCGGGTGCGAGTGGTCGGGTCCGACGGGGTGACTGCCCTGCACCAAGCGCTCGACTCGACGACCGCCGACGGCACGATCCTCGCCCACATCGACCCCTATGATCCCCGCGCGATCGGCCCGTGCGGGCTCTCGGCGCTCGACCTCGCCTGCGAACTGGTCGAGCGCGAGGTCGGGCTCGTCTATTGGTACGGCTACGACCGACCCGACCAACGAGCATGGGCTTTCGACGAGCTCTGCCGGCGCTCCGGCACTCGGACTGCCTGGTGCGGCGACGTGATGGTCGCATCCGATCGGGTCGATCAGACCGACGGCGACCTCGGAGCCGCTACGACATCAGGAACCGGCTTCGGCGTCGTGTGTGACAACGTCTCCGCCGACGCGATCTCTGCGTGCCGGCAACTCGGCGAGGAGCTCGCCCGCGCGTACGACGGCGTCCCGCTGCCGGACGGATCGCCGGGACATCTCGACTTCACCAGCCGACTCGCAGACCGCGCCGGCTGACACCCGCCGCACTGAGCCCCGTCAGTCGGTGTCGCCGAGCGCAGGGAGCCGGTCGGCGATGCGCGCGAGCGAGAGGATTTGGCGCCGTTCGAGCGCGCGGAACGGATGGCCGTCGCGTCCGGCGAGGAGCGTCGCGCGGCGCGCGGGCATCGGTGCGACGGCGAGGTCGTCGGGGCCGGTGACGCCGCTGGCGACGAGGGGTGACGCTCCGGTGCCGGCGGCGAGTGCTTCGAGCACCTCGGGCGGTGGGATCGGCTCGCCGGCGGCGACGAGGACGCCAGCGGCCGCGACGATGGCCGACCATTCGGCCGTGAACTCCGAGACGATCGCCGTGACGAGCCGCGTCTCGAGCGTGGTCAGGTCGGGCGCCGCGATCAGGTCCTCGACGAGCCGCAGGAAGTCGAGTCGCGGATCGGGGAAGCGTTCGACTCGGCGCCAGGCTTCGACCGAGACACCGTCGACCTCCTCGATCTCGCGCGTGAGGAGGTCGATGAGATCGGGACGCAACAGGGTGATCGCGAACTCGTCGACTGCGACGCGGTCGCCCTGTTCGAGCACGTCGATGCCGACGATGTCGGCGCCGAGAGCACCGATGCGCGATGCGACGGCGCCCAGCGCACCGGGACGATCGGGGAGCCAGACCCGGACGAGGAACCGAGTGAAGACATCGCGGCGGGCCCGCTCGGGAACGGCTCCGGCAGTCATGAACGCAGCGTAGGGTGCGACCACCGCGGGAGGGTACGACGCGCGTGTGGCCACGAGGTTGCGGCCGTGTGACACCTCGTACACTGCGACGATGCCCAGCGCTCCCCGCGACCGCGCTCGCGAGCGGGTCGGCGTGCTGGGCGGAACGTTCGATCCCGTCCACATCGCCCACCTCGTGGCGGCCGTCGGCGTGCGCCACGCGCTCGGCCTCGACCGGGTCGTGCTCGTGGTGGCCGGCGACCCGTGGCAGAAGCGGGGAACCGTCGTCGCCGCGGCCGACGATCGGCTGGCGATGACCCGGGCCGCGGTCGAGGGTCTCGACGGCATCGAGGTGAGCTCGGTCGAGGTCGACCGCCCCGGACCCACCTACACGATCGACACGCTGTGCGCTCTCTCCGACGCCGATCGTGAGCTGTTCCTGATCGTCGGGGCCGACGTGGCCGCGCGGGTCGACACGTGGCACCGGGCCGACGAGGTGCGGGCCGCGGCCACGCTCGTCGTCGTGTCGCGGGGCGGCGACCCGGCGAACCCGGCGGGTGCGGGGCCGGGCCCCGGGCCGGGCGAGGTCCACGTCCGGATCCCCCGGCTCGACGTCGCATCGAGCGACCTGCGCGGCCGGGTCGCGAGGGGCGAGCCCATCGACGTGCTGGTGCCCGCCGGGGCGGTGCGCGTTATCCGGGAGAGGCGTCTCTACACTCGCACCGATGTCGGAGACGCGCGACCAACCTGAGCGCGCGGCTCGCGAACCCGCATCGCCCGAACCCGCATCTCGCGAGCACACGTCGAGCGAGCACACGGAGAGCGTCGGGCGCGACCGCCGTGAGCGCGCCCGGCGTGACCGTCGCCAACAATGGGCCGTCGTGGTCGTCGCCCTCGTCGTGGGGCTCGTCGCCGGCTCCCTGGGAACGTCGCGCGATCGCGTGGCCCGGGCGCTCGGAGCCACCCCGTCGACGACGGCGCCGCGGCCGCCGACGCCTGCCCGTACCGTGCTCATCGCCCATATCGGCACCACCCACCGCCTCGACCTGCTCGCCGTCGCCGGGGTCGGCGTCGGTGGCCGGGTCGGTTCCGTCGTCTTCGTCCCGACGACGACCCTCGTCGAGGTGCCGTCGTTCGACACGCAGGCGTTGCTCGACGTGCCGAGACTCGGGCAGTCGACGCTGCTTGCGACGACGGTCGCCAACGCCCTCGGACTCCACTTCGATCAGGTGCTCGTCGTCTCGAACGCGAAGCTCACCGCGTTGCTCGCGCCGGCCCATCGTCTGAACGTGACGTTCGGGCGCTCGGTGCAGGTCGACGATGCCGCGGGCACACTCGCGTTCACCACCGGGCGGGCGGTGATCACGGCGGCCGACGCGACGCGACTGCTCATCGGGAGCTCGACAGTTGGGACCCTCGATCGCCTCGTGACCGTGCAGGCCGTCCTCGAAGGATGGTTCGCCGCCCTGCGCACCGCGTCGGTCGCGCGCGCCACCGAGCGGGTGACGAGCGCCGCGAAGTCGCTCGTCGAGCTCGCCCACGCCGAGGTCGGGTTCGACACCATGCCGGTCGACGTGTTGAGCAGCGGGTCGACGACGCGCTACGAGTTGCGACAGCCCGACGCCGACCAGCTCATCCGGGCCGACTTCCCGTTCGCACTGCTCGCCCCCGGGAAGCGGCCGCGGGTGGAGATCTTGAACGGCACCGGCGCGATCTCACTCGCCCAGGCGGTGGCGCAGAAGATCGTTCCCGCCGGCGGCGAGATCACGCTCACCGGCAACGTGCCGGGCTTCGGAGTTCGCCGTACGAGCGTCGTCTACTACCGCTCCGCCGACCTGCCCGCCGCCCGGCGGATCGCGGCCGCGCTCGGTGTTGGTAGCGTCGCCGAGGGAAACATCCCGATCGACGTCGTCGACCTCACCGTCGTCGTCGGGGCAGACTTCCATCCGAAGCGACACTGAGGAGACGGTTACGGACGCCACGCACCGCGCATTGGTCGCCGCCACCGCGGCCGGCGACAAGAAGGCGCAGGACATCGTCGTCCTCGATGTCGGAGACATCATCTCGATCACCGATTACTTCGTCATCGCGAGTGCCGGCAACACCCGCCAGGTCCGGACGATCGTCGAGACGGTCGAACAGCAGCTCCGCGAGCAAGCCGACGCCCGGCCGAGAGCGGAGGAAGGTCGTGAGGACGGCTCCTGGGTGCTGCTCGACTACGGAGACATCGTCGTGCACGTCTTCCTCGAGGAGACGCGCGAGTACTACGGCCTCGATCGCCTCTGGGCCGACGCGCCTCGCGTCGACTGGGACTCCGCGAACGCTGCGTCGTAGCGCAACGCGCGATCGGTGGCACCGAGCCCCGGCTACCGGGTGGCGGCGGTCGGGTCCTGGTGCTCGAACTGCGTGCGATAGAGCTCGGCGTAGAGACCGTCGGCGGCAAGGAGCTGCGAGTGGGTGCCCCGCTCGACGATCCGCCCTTCGTCGACGACCAGGATCAGGTCGGCCTCGCGCACGGTCGAGAGGCGGTGCGCGATGACGAGCGAGGTGCGGCCGGCGAGCGCGTGGTTCAGCGCCTGCTGCACCGCGGTCTCCGACTCGGAATCGAGATGGGCGGTCGCTTCGTCGAGCACGACGATGTCGGGAGCCTTCAAGAGCAGCCGGGCGATGGCAATGCGCTGCTTCTCACCGCCCGAGAGGCGATAGCCGCGGTCGCCGACGAGGGTGTCGAGCCCATCGGGGAGTGATTCGATCAGCGGCAGGATGTGCGCGGCGCGGAGCACGTCCATGATCTCGGTATCGGTCGCATCGGGCTTGGCGTAGCGAAGGTTGGATCGCAGGGTCTCGTGGAAGAGATGCGCGTCCTGGGTGACGACGCCGATCGCGGCGCGGATCGACGGCAGCGTCGCGTCGCGCACGTCGATGCCGTTGATGCGCACCGACCCGGAGCGCACGTCGTACAAGCGGGGCACGAGGTGGCTGATCGTCGTCTTGCCCGCGCCCGAGGGCCCGACAAGCGCGACGAGTTGGCCGGGCTCGGCGGTGAACGAGACGTCGAAGAGCACCTGGTTGCTCGGCGCCTGCTCGAGCACCGCGACCGATTCGAGCGACGCCAACGACACCTCTTCGGCGCGCGGGTAGCTGAAGTCGACGTTGGTGAACTCCACCGTCGCCGGCCCTCGGGGGACGTCGACCGCACCGGGCTTCTCGGCGATCATCGGTGGGAGGTCGAGCACCTCGAAGACCCGGTCGAACGACACCAGCGCGCTCATGACGTCGACCTGCACGTTGGACAGCGCGGTGAGCGGCCCGTAGAGGCGGCTCAGGTAGGCGGTGAGGGCGACAACGGTGCCGATCTGCAGCGTCCCGTGTGCCGTGAGCACACCTCCCCAGCCGTAGACGAGCGCGGTGGCAAGTGACGCCGTCAGGAGGAGCGATGCCATGAACACGCGCGTGTACATCGCCTGGGTCACACCGATGTCGCGCACCCTGCCGGCGCGGTCCGCGAACACTCGCGATTCTTCCTTCGGATCACCGAACAGCTTGACGAGCAGCGCGCCGGACACGTTGAAGCGCTCGGTCATCGTGGTGTTCATCTGCGCGTTCAGCGCGTACGACTCGCGGGTAAGGGCCGCGACCCGTTTGCCGATCCAGCGCGCCGGCAGCATGAAGATGGGGAGCAACGCCAGGGCGACCAGCGTGATCTGCCACGACAGGAAGAACATCACCCCCAGAGTCACCATGACACCGATCAGGTTGCCGACGACCGACGACATCGTGTCGGTGAATGCCTGCTGTGCGCCGAGCACGTCGTTGTTGAGGCGCGTGACCAGGGCTCCGGTCTGCGTCCGGGTGAAGAACGAGATCGGCATCTCCTGCACGTGGCTGAACACCTTCGACCGCATGTCGAAGATCAGGCCCTCGCCGATGCTCGCCGACACCCATCGCTGCCACAGTGACAGGCCCGCGTCGATGATCGCGAGCGCGGCGACGAGGACAGCGAGGTCGACGATGAGGCCGGTGTTGCCCTTCCGGATGCCGCGGTCGATGATCGCCCGCAGGATCAGCGGGTTGGCGGCGCCGAGCACGGCGTCGAAGACGATGAGACCGAGGAACACCGCCAGCATTCGCCGATAGGGGAGCGCGAAGGTCGCGATGCGCGAAACGATGCCGGCCGGAAGCCGTTGCTCGGTGATGCTCTCGTCGCGCCGGAACGACCGCAGCAGCCCCCAACCGCCCGCCGCACCAACCCGTCCTCCACCGTGACCCATCGGCATGCTCATCAGCCGCCACGTTCCCACAGCCGTCGGGTTGGTCGCGACGACCACCCAGTCGTTCACGCTCGCCGTCACGATCACCGCCGCGGCCGGGAGCAGGCTGCGACAGACGTTGACGCTCACCGTCGCCTGAGCGGGGGCTACGCCGCGCGGGCCTGCACCGCGCGATCGGCGCGGCAAGGGCGGTTTCGGCAATTTGCGGCATTTCAGCGGCCGCGAAGCCGTCACCTTCGGTTCGCCAGCGCCCGATAGAGGTGAATGGAACGCGCGCGGGTTGCCCGCCTGCGAGAGGTGATCGTCATGACCTCGCTCGCGCTCGCCGCGCTGGTCGCGTTGCGGGTCGCGGGGGTCATCGCACCGGTGCCGATCCCGCTGCTGGTCGGCGTCGTCGTCGGCGCGATCACGCTGGCGTCGATCGCCCAGGACTGGGGCCCGGCTCGCCGCACCTTGTCCCTCGGGGGGACGGTCGGTGTACAAGTCGTCGCGACGACGGCGGTGATCTACACGACGGGTTGGGGGCCGGTGCTTTCGGTCGGCTACGTCTTCTGCGCGGCGCAGTGCGTGGCGATCGACGGCTCGCCGGCGGTCTTCCCGGCGACGGTATGGAGTCTCGTGTGTCTCGCGCTCGCGCAGGTCGGTGTCGCGTTGGGTTGGGTCCCGAGCGTGATCAGCCGAGGAGACGCCGCAGGAATCGCCGCGCTGATGGCGGCCGGGCTCGTGTTCGTGATGCGCATCCTCTGGGTCAGCGCGAGCGAACGAGAGGTTGCGGCCGCGGCGCTCGCGCGCAGTGAGGACCGGCTCCGTCGCCTGCTCGTCAACGCGGCCGACGCGGTCGTGGTTCTCGACCGGGCCGGGACCATCGTGTTCGCGACCGAGGCAATCCAGACGCTGACCGGGTATTCGGTCGATGAGCTGGTCGGCCGGCGCGATGCCAGCGCCATCGTGGAGCTCGAAGATCTCGCGCGTATGCGGTCGCAGCACGACGGTGCGCTGCTCGAGGTTCCCGGAACGACGATGCGATCGGATATGCGGGTCCGTCACCGCGACGGTGGATTGCGGTGGTGCCAGATCTCGGTGACGAACCGTCTCGACGATCCGGTGATCGAGGGCATCGTCGTGAACGTGCACGACATCACCGAACGCCGCGAGGCCGAGGCGAGCGTCGCGGCCGCGGAGGCGAGATTTCGATCTCTCGTGCAGAACGCCGCCGACGGCATCGTGATCCTGGGTGCAGACGGGCGTTGCACCTACGTCAGCCCGTCGTACGAGCGCATGACCGGACACTCCAGCGGTCAGCTCGTTGGGCAGCTCATGCGCGACTTCGGCCACCCGGACGATCTCCCCGCGGTGTCGGCCGCGTGGACGCGGATGCTCGAGGACACCGACGAGTCGAATCGCGTCGAGGCTCGGGTCAAGCATGCGGACGGCCGTTGGCACTGGCAGGCGATGTCGTTCTCCAACCGGCTCGCCGACCCGTCGATCGCGGGAATGATCGTGAACATTCGCGACGTCACCGAACGCAAGGCGCTCGACGACCTGCTCGCCGAGGAGTCGCGGGTTCTCGAGATGATCGCGTGGGGTGAACCACTCGAGGGCGTGCTCGATCGAGCCGCGTCGATCACCGCCGATCATACGGGCGCGCGGTTCTGCCTGGTCCGGCTCTTCGATGGCGACACGCTGCGACTCGCGGCCGCACCAGGCTTTCCGGCCGAGGCGTTCGAGCAGGTCGCGTTCGTTCCCCTCGACGGCACCGTGCCTTCGGCACGCGCCGCGATGGCTCGTGAGGAGATCTTCGTCGCCGACCTCGTCTCCGACCCTGGTTCCGCCACCATTGCCGGTCTCGCGGCGTCGCTCGGCCTCGTCTCGAGCTGGAGCGTGCCGATCGAGCTCCCGAACCGCAACGCGGTCGCCGGCACACTGACTCTCCTGTTCGAGTCGGCCGACGTCCACCGCCATCGGCACCGCGCGCTGGTCGAACGGGTGGTGTCGCTCGCGGCGGTCGCGATCGAGCAGGCCCAGGCGCGCCAGGAGCTCGAGCATCGCGCCTTCCACGATGAGCTCACCGGTCTGCCGAACCGTGCCCTGCTCAACGATCGCCTCACGCACGCACTGCAACGATCGCCGCGCCGGGACGCGGCAGTAGCCGTCGTCTTCTTCGACCTCGACCGGTTCAAGCTCGTGAACGACAGCCTCGGCCACGACGCCGGCGATCGCCTGCTCGTGCAGGTCGCCAAGCGCTTGCGATCGAGATTGCGCGCGTCCGATACGGTCGGCCGCCTCGGTGGTGACGAGTTCGTCGTGCTCGTCGACGACATCCACGCCGAGAGCGACGCGCACGCGGCGGTGCAGCGGGTCGTCGACATCCTCGAGCAACCCTTCGAGGTCGACGGCGAGACCATCTTCGTGAGCGCCAGCGTCGGAGTGGCGCTCGCTCGCGATGTCGTCCACGCGGCCGACGTTCTCCGCGAGGCCGACGACGCGATGTACCGGGCCAAGCAGCGTGGTCGGGGCAGCGTCGAGTACCAGTCGACGAACGGCACCACCAACGTCGTCAACCCTCTCGCGCGCATCACCGCCCTGCACCGTGCGCTCGAGCGCGACGAGCTGATCGTGCACTACCAGCCGATCGTCGACATCGCGTCCCATCAGCCCATCTCGGCCGAGGCGCTCGTGCGGTGGAACCATCCCGAGCTCGGCCTGGTGCTCCCCGGTGAGTTCATCCCGCTGGCCGAGGACACCGGGCTCATCGTCCCGATCGGTTGGCGGGTGCTCGAGCACGTCTTCCGTAGGCTGCGTCATCGTTCCGATCTCAACGTGTCGGTGAACATTTCCGCGCGGCAGCTCTCGGAGGCCGACTTCGTACCCCGCCTCACCGAGATGATCGCGTCGGTGCCGCACAACGTGCTCACGCTCGAGATCACCGAGAGCCTGCTCATCGACGAACCCGACCGGATCGCCGCAACCCTCACCGCGCTCGCCGATCTCGGTGTGCGCTTGTCGCTCGACGACTTCGGTACCGGCTACTCGAGCCTCTCGTACCTGAGCACGCTCCCGATCCACCAGCTGAAGATCGACCGGAGCTTCGTCGCGGGGCTGGGCGAGCGTCCCGAATGTGAGACGCTCGTGAGCGGCATCATCCACCTCGGTCAGGGCCTCGGACTCGAGGTCATCGCCGAAGGCGTCGAGACCGCGCAGCAGGCGCAGCGGCTCCTCGAGCTCGGCTGCCACCTCGCGCAAGGCTTCTACTTCGGTCGACCGCAGCAGTGGAGCCGCAAGAACCTGCTCGCTCAAACCGCGCCGGCGCGCCCGGTGCTCAGGCTCGTCGATTCAGAGTCGGCCGAGTCGGCCTGAGCCGCGCGAAGGCTCGATAGGCTCGGCGCGGCGTCGACCCCGACCGCCGAGCGGCGCTCGTGGACGAAGGGAACTCCAGGCGACGAGGTAGCTGTGGTCTCAGGTCCGAATTCGTGACGGCAACGCGGCTTCGATCAGCGTGGCCGCGGCGGTGCCTGCCGCGTCGAGCGCGTCGGTGGTGCGAGCGGCGCGCGACAGCAGGAAGCCGCCTTCCAGCAGCTCGATGAGCACGATGGCCAGGGCTCGCGCCTGCTTCTTGCCGATGCCGGCCGTCGCGAAGCGGGCCGTCGCGGCCCTGATCCAGCTCTCGAACACATCGGCCGTGGCCGTGCGCAAGACGTCGTTGGCGCTGGCCACTTCGAGCGCCACGGTCGCGATGGGGCAGGCGTCGACGTAGTCGGTCTCGCGCAGGACCGCAGCGGCGCCGGTGAAGATGTCGCGGACGCCCGCGACCGGGTCGGGCGCGGCCTCGAACACGCTGAGAACGAGCTCCATGTACATCTCGCCCGATCGGCGGATGACCGCTTCGCCGAGCTGCGCCTTGCCGCCGGGGAAGAAGTGGTACACGGAGCCGAACGGGGCGTTGGCGTTGGCCACGATCTGCTTGAGACCGGTGCCGGTGTAGCCGTAGCGGCGAAACAGCTCGGCAGTGGTGTCGAGGATCCGCTCCTTGGTGCCCGTCATGTCGCTCCTCCGTCGGGGTTGCCCGGCCCGATGAGCATAGTTACTCTGTCGCTAGAGTGATCTATCTACTCGCCCCGGTATGGAGGTGATCGATGAGCGAGATCTCCGGCCGACCGGGTTCTCGGGCGGCGCTCGCGTGGACCCGTGACGGTCGGGCCGCCCTCGTGTTGTGGTACGCCGCCGTCTTCTACACCGTCGCGTGGGCCGTGCACACGGGTGACCATCTGCGTCGCGGCCTCGGTGTGGTCAGCACCGAGGTGGCGGTCCTGGGTACCGCGGCGGCGGTCCTGCAGATCCTTGCGGTCAGCGCGGTCTTCCTGCGGTGGCGGTGGGCCCCGATGATCGCGGTCGCAGTCGGCTTTCCCGACGCGATCGGTATCGCGGCCGTGCACCTCTTGCCCCACTGGAGCGCGTTCAGCGACGCCTTTCCCAGCGCGCACGGCACCGGTGTCACATTGTTCTCGTGGCTCGCGGCGGTTGTGGAGATCACCGCCGCGCTCGCGTTCGGCGCGGCCGGAGCTTACGCCGCTCATCGAGCCGGTCTGGTGAGGCAGGAAGGGTGAGTCACGGGCCGGCGCGGCGACGGATCGGACAATCAATTGGCCCCGCGCCGTGGGCCGCGGTCACCATCTCCCGGATGGCGCTGGCTGAGGATCTCCTGGCCCGGAACCGCGCGTACGCGGCGGAGGCGTTCGGCGGCCCGAGGCCGCTGCGCCCCCGGCGGGCACTGGCGGTGGTGGCCTGCATGGACAGCCGGATGGATATGTTCGAGCTGCTCGGCCTCGACAACGGCGACGCCCACGTGCTGCGCAACGCCGGTGGCGTCGTGACCGACGACGTCATCCGCTCCCTCGCCATCTCCCAGCGGTTGCTGGGTACCAGCGGCATCGTGCTGGTCCACCACACCGATTGCGGGATGCAGAAGCTGCGCGACGACGACTTCCGCGACGAGCTCGAGGCGGCGACGGGCATGCGGCCGTCGTTCGCGATCGAGTCCTTCCGAGATCCGTACGACAACGTCTGCCGGTCGATCGCCCGCCTGCGGCACTCACCGTTCCTCGCGACGAAGGACGAGATCGTCGGCTTCGTGTACGACGTCGAGACCGGCCTCCTTCACCTCGTCGATCCCGATTAGGTCGCGAGAGGTCGCGCAAGTCCGCCGGCCCCGGGACCTTCGTCTCTACCGCCTCGTGCCCTCACGTGCGTTGCTCTCTGTGTGTGGGGAGGGAGGTGTCGGTGATGATTCCAACGAGTGAGCCCCCTGCGCCGGCCGGCTATCCGGCCCACCTCGACGGCCACCTCGACCCGGAGCTCAGCCGGTGGCTGTGGCTCGTGAAGTGGTTGCTGGTCATCCCGCATGTAATCGTGCTCGTGTTCCTGTGGATCGCGGTCACGGTGCTGACGGTCGTGGCCGGCTTCTCGATCCTGTTCACCGGGCGCTATCCGCGCCCGATCTTCGACTTCAACGTCGGCGTGATGCGTTGGACGTGGCGGGTGTCGTTCTACGCCCTCAGCGCGTTCGGCACCGACCGCTACCCGCCGTTCAGCCTGCAGCCCGACCCGAGCTACCCGGCCGACTTCACCGTCGATTACCCCGAGCACCTCTCACGGGGTCTGGTGCTGGTGAAGTGGTGGCTGCTCGCACTTCCGCACTACCTGATCGTGGCGGTGTTCGCAGGTGGTTGGGGGCTCGGGTGGACCGGTGCCTGGCGCACGGTGGGCGGGGGCGGGCTCATCGCCATCCTCGTGCTCGTCGCCGCCGTCGTGCTCGCGGTGCGCGGCGAGTACCCGAAGTCGATCTTCGACTTCGTCATGGGCATGAACCGCTGGTGCTACCGCGTCCTCGCGTACGCCGCGCTGATGCGCGACGAGTACCCGCCGTTCCGCCTCGACAGCGGCGGAGTCGACCTGGTCACGAACAGCTGAGCCCCGACGGGAGGGCGCGCCCGATTACACCTTGCGGCCGAGGAAAGCGGCGAGCTGATCGGCGTTGCTCGCGCCGGCCGGTGCTTGCTGCTCCGGGCCGAAGACCGTGCCTTCCGGCGAGCGAAACGCCGGGTTGATCGACATCTTCGCCCCTGCGAGCAGCTGCACGGCGAGCTCGGGCGCGAGGTCGGTGCTCTGTCCCGTCGCCTTCGCGAGATCCCATCCGTGCGTGAACGTGTCGGTCGCGGCGAGACCCATGAATGCCGAGCCCGGCATCTGCCCGAACGGCAAGGTGAGCATCTTCTCCATCACGCCCTCGGCACGGAACGCAGCCAGGCAGCGCTGCGCACCCTCGTTGAAGGCCGAGACGAAGTCGGTCGCGGAGAAGTCGGTCTCGCCACTCGCGGGCCGCTCGCCCTTGGCGCCGGCCTCGAAGAAGTACTGCCCACCCACGATGTGATTGATCAGGTCGCTGACCTTCCACGTGGCGCAGGGCGTGGCGTCGCCGAGTTGCTGCTTCGACACCACGGCGAGGACCGCGCGCGTGGATGCGATTGCTTGCTCGAGGGGTTCGGTCGCCATGGCGGTCTCCTGCGTCGGCTGCTTGGTCGGCCGCACTCTACGACGTCCGCGGCGGCCGTCGACCGGCTCGACGACCGAGGTATCGTCAACGGCTCGCGCCGAGCAGGAAGCGGTGGGCGATGCAGACGCGTCATCGCGTGGGAACGAGAGCGATCGGACCGCAGCAGTGAGCTCCTCGAGCTCCGCCGATGCCTGACTCCTCGGGCATCGAGTTCTTCGAGCAGGTCCGCGACGCGCTCCTCACGGTGGTCGCCGCGCCGTACGCGAACTTCGGTGGCTACGCGCACGGCTACGGGCTGAAGGTCACGTTCGGCACAGGTGAACGCACCAAGGAGCACTACGAGGTCCAGCTCGTCCGTGGCCGCACGGCGGGCAGCATCGAGCTCGAGATCGGCTTCCACGCCGAGTACCCGAAGCCCGAGCGCAATGACGCGGTGCTCGGTCGTTTGGCCGCGCACGACAAGAAGTGGCGCAGGAAGCTCGGTGACGAACCGGTGATGGGTGCCTTCATCGGCAATGACCGCTGGCGGCGGATCTCCGAGACGTGGGACGAGTTCGACTTCCGTGATCCCGAGCTCGCATTCGAGGTCACTCATCGCCTCGCCGAATACATCGAGGTGTTCGAGCCGCTGCTCGATCGCTGATCTCGCTCGTTCCGACCTTCAGCGAGGGTAGGTTCGCGACCGGCCAACGCGAGTGGCGACGGAGAGGAAACGGTGGTGGCTTCGGCGGACGTGTGGATCGCATCGTCGCGTGACGAGTTGCTCGCGGGTGCTCAGGATCGAGTGATCGTCAATCCGGGCGACGCCCGGTCGGGTTCGGTGTTCGAGCGGGTGACGATCGCGGGGGAGCGGTACTTCGCCAAGACCCTCGGCTACCGCACCGACTGGATCATGCGGGTCACGGGCGATCGCGACCTGCGCACGTTGAAGATCTGGCGCGCCGGCATCATGAGCGGCGTGCCCGGCGAGATCGACCATGCGGTCGTGGGTATGGCCGCCGAGGGGGCGGGCGAGGATGCGATGTTGACGATCCTCATGCGCGACGTCGGCGCGCACATCATCCCCGAGGGTGGCGACGAGATCTCTCTCGCGACGCACCTGGGGTTGATGGACGGGCTTGCCGCGCTGTCGGCGCGTTATTGGGGCTGGCAAGACGGGCTCGGGCTCACCACGATGGAGGAGCGCCTGCGGTTCTTCGCACCGGACAACATCGCGGCGGAGGCGACGGTCGAGGATCCGCCGCTGCCGATCGCAGTGGCCACCCAGGGTTGGCCCCGGCTCGTGGAGCTCGCACCCGCGCTGGCCGACCTGTTGTCGGCGATCCATTCCAACCCGGCGCCGCTGGCCGACGCCATGCGCGCCACGCCGGCAACGTTCCTGCAGGGCGATTGGAAGATGGGCAATCTCGGGATGCACCCCGACGGACGCACGATCCTGCTCGACTGGGCGTATCCCGGCTCCGGACCCGTGCTGTGGGACCTCGCCTGGTACGTCGCGCTCAACTGCGCGCGCCTGCCGGTGAGCAAGGAGGCGACGATCGACGGGCTGCGGGCCGCGCTCGAACGCCACGGTGTCTCGACCGCCGGCTGGTTCGACCTCCAGCTCGACCTCTGCCTGCTCGGAATGGCGGCCTGCTTCGGGTGGGAGAAGGCGATGAGCGACGCCGACGAGCTCGCGTGGTGGGAGCGGCGCGCCATCGACGCTGCGCGTCATGTCGCCGCGCACTACCCGGTGCCGCCGGGCTGAGATCGGTCGACGCAACGCGCCGTGAACCCCCGTAGCGCCCTGACGTCTCGAGCGCGGCACGACCGGCGAAACGACCCGTCGGCTTAGAGCCTTTCTGCCCTTGCCTGACCGAGACCCTTGGAGTCAGGTAGGCGGCAAGAGAGACGGAGAGAGGAGCGGCAGGTGTTGACAGTCAAGGAAGCGGCCTCGGAGTTCTTGGCCAACAAGCGGATCGCCGTGACCGGCGTGTCGCGGAAGGCGCAAGGGCACGGCAGCAACACCGTGTACAAGCGGCTGCGTGATCGCGGCTACGAGGTCTTCGCGGTCAATCCGAACGCGGACGGGGTCGAGGGCGACCGCAGCTACCACGACCTGAAGAGCATCCCCGGCGGCGTCAGCGCGGTGGTGATCGCCACCCGGCCCGACGCGGCGGAGGTGACGATGCAGGAGTGCGCCGAGCTCGGCATCAAGCACACGTGGATGCACCGCTCGTTCGGTGAGGGCAGCGTCTGCGATGCGGCCACGGTCTACGGCCGGGAGCACGGGATCACCGTGATCGACGGCGGATGCCCCCTGATGTTCGCCCCGACCGCCGACGTCGCCCACAAGGTCATGCGCTTCGTGTTGACGCCGTCGGGCAACGTGCCGAAGACGGTGTGAGCTTATACAACTTGACAGTTGATCGGCGGTGGGGCGTACGTCTTCGCTGGCTGGTCCGACAGCGGCGCGCCCTCCCACGACGTCGTCGTTTCCGGCGACACCACCCTGACCGCGACCTTTGCCTCGGCGCCCCCCTAAGAGGCGCACGAAGCGTGAGACGCTGCTGTCTGAGCGTCGAAGACCGCGGCGGGCAGCGGCATCCGAATTATCCGATACTCCGCTCCCGCAGCGATCTTCGGTGTCGACGTGCTTTCCGCCGTGGTCGTCGGCACTGTTGCGTTGTTCGTCTCGCGTCGTCGCACTTGGGGGGAGCTGCCTCGAACGGCGAGACCCGCCTCGGTTCACAGACCCCTTACGTTGTGAGCCGCTGCGTCTCACATTCCCGGAGGAGAATGCAGACCCGAGGAAGGAGCACTCGATGAGGTCAATCTGGGTGACCCGGTGGATACTCGTCGTGCTGTCCGCCGTGCTCGCCGTCGTACTCATCGCGCGTGGCAACGTCGTGATCGGAGTGCTCGTCGGTGCTCTCGCTCTCACACGCATCGTGCTGTTCGTGCGGCTCGGTCGTCGACGCGACCGGTTCCGCCAACGACGCCAGCAGGGCGGTGTACCTCCCCTATAGCCCCCGTGGTCGAGATTCAGGTGCGCACCCGGCCCGCATGCCCGCACACGAGACGCTCGCTGGGTAGCCATTCGAACGAGATGGCTACCCGCGCCGAGCGCGCTCCGGGTTCGGCGACGCGAGCCTCTGAACAGCACTTCCGCGAGTGGAGCTGATGGGACTCGAACCCACGACCCCTTGCATGCCATGC
>CAAGKR010039232.1_pt1 | contig 17989 bp, 19 predicted proteins | sample 2556971 | NCBI WGS metagenome assembly CAAGKR01 (sample SAMEA5207829, study PRJEB30636) | soil metagenome | biome: forest; feature: boreal; material: soil | place: USA | collected 2011-09 | depth 1 m | reverse complement strand
GGGCCGCCGCCCGCGCCTCGAGCGCGGGCGGCGTCGGCGGCGGAACCGTTGCGGCACCGATGCAGGGAACCATCGTGAAGGTGATGGTCGCGGTGGGCGACACGGTCGAGAGTGGTCAGGCGCTCGTCGTGCTCGAGGCGATGAAGATGGAGAACCACATCAATGCGGAGAAATCCGGAACGGTGATCGAGCTGCGAGTCGCGACGGGCGACACGGTCGGTACCGGTGACGTGCTCGTCGTCATCGAATAGCCCGACCGAAATTGCGGAGCAGTCGAGCGAGCGCTCCCGCTACCGTCTCCGCCGTCTCCCGGTTCTTCGCACCCGGCTCCGGCGTCGACGAAGATCCGGTCACCGTGCTACGCGGCGAGCTCGTCGTCTAGCTAGCTCGAGCGTTGGCGCGGGCAGTAGCGCGTCATCTGTCCGGGCATGTCGACGAAGATCTTGTCGCCGAAGAGCATGGCGGTGACGACGTGATGGACACCGAGGATCGTCATCGGGAAGCGGAACCGGTCGTAGCCGACGCTGTCGCCGTTGCCGTAAAATTCACAGTTCGTCATCCGGAACTCGAGCATGATCCAGCGCGTCGCACGGGCAGGTACCCGTACCGGGAATCGAGCAGAACGCGAGAGCTCGAACGCACAGCAGTCCTGCACGCGGCTGGTCACCCGAACCCCGGCCAGCTGCAACACACCTCGGTAGGGTTGAACCTCGAGACCGGTGATCTCCGCGTCGAACCGACCGCGATTGTCGAACCTCAGCCCGATTCTGACGATCCCTCCGTCACGGTACGAGAAGACCGTCGCGTCGTGCTCGCTCCGCATCGGCGCCGTGTCGGGCCCACCGGACTGCAGGCCCGCAGTCACGGGTTGGTAGCTGGCGATCCACGGAGGGATCGCGACCGCCGCGACGAGCGCGATCACGAGCACGACAATCACGATCCGGCCCGCGCGCGAGATGCCGCGCCAGGCGCCGATGATCCGCCGCCGGCGCAGATTGCGTTGCGCGCGGTACTCCTGCGCGTACCGGCCTGGCGCGTCGAGTCGCGCGAGCGTGCCGTCCGGAAGCTCCTCCAAGTGCTCACGCAGATCGGCCGCCTCGGTGCGGCGGACGCGCCGCGGCTGATCGCGGAGCTCGAACTCGAGCGCGTGAACGTAGTCGTCGACATTCATGAAGTCCGCTTCCCGTCCCGGAGCACGGCGTCGATCGCGCGCGCGAATCCTCTCCACTCGGTTCCGGCCTTGCGGAACCAGGTAGTCCCGGTTGTCGTTCTGGCGTAGTAACGCCGCGCCGGCCCCTGCGGCGACGCTTCCAGCCGCGACCGGAGATAGCCCGCCGATTCGAGCCGCTTCAACGAGCCGTACACCGACGCATCCCCCACGCCTTCCAGCCCCGCAGCCGCGAGCCGCTGCAAGACCCCGTAGCCGTACGACTCGCCCCGCCCGACCGCGGCCAGCACCGCGAGGTCGAGCACACCCTTGAGCAGCTCCGACTGCTGCATCCCGCTACTCTATATCACGAAGTAGTCCCCGTACCAGGGTACGCCCGTCGGGTTTGGTGACGGCGGGCCTGCAATGATGAGCCGATGCGCGGAGCGGGTGTTCCGTACCCGTCGTGGGGAGCGGCGCGTGATGAATGAGCGAGCGCTCGACGCAACGGTCGACGCAACGGTTGATGCGCAACCGACGCGCCCCGCGCTCACTTGGATCGACGTGTTCTTCGCGCTGGCGCTCGTGGCGATGGCGGCTTTGGCTCGGTACCGGCCACTCGCGCCCTCGAGCCTCTGGCTCGACGACGCGTGGGGCTCGCTCGGGTACAAGGCTCACAGCCTCGTCGAGTTGCGGCGCACGATGCTCGTGTCGCCGTTCTTCTCACTGAGCACCGCCTTCTGGCTCAAGGCAGTCGGTCTCACGTCGCTGCGAGCGCAGCTCATGGCATTCGTACCTGGGATCCTCGGCCCGGCCGTCGTCTTTCTCGCCGCGCGCTCGATGCGGCTCGGACGGGCCGGCGCACTGCTCGCGGGGGCGTTGATCGTCGTCGCGCCGCTACACATGCAGTACTCGTCGCACGTCAAGCAGTACACGTTCGACGCGATCCTCACCACGGCCATCGTGGGCGTCGCTTGGTGGTTGCTCGATGCGCCCGACGGCCACCGCTGGCTCGTGCTGACCGCGACTGCCGTCGCGGCGACGTTGGCTTCGATAGCCGTCGCTCCTATCGTCGCCGGCGCGTATGCGGCGGCTCTGCTGGCCACCTTGCGATTGCGGACGGCACGCACAGCCGCGATCGTCTCGACGATCGCGTACGGAGCGATCGCAGGGCTCTGGTACCTCGTCGCGATTCGGCCCGTTTCCCATCCCGCGCTCCGTGATTACTGGCAGCGACTGGGCGCATTCTGGACCCATCATGGCAACCTCGGCCTCGCAACCGGGCTCCTCGTGACCCTGAAACACGTCGCCGATGGATTTTCGGGCCTCGACCCGACGTTGACGATCTGGATACTCGCGGCGGCCATGGTCGTCGCGTTCCTCCGCTCGGTCGAACGCGCCTTGCTGCTCGTCGTTCCGTTCGTCGTCGCCATCGCGCTCGCAGGCATGCGACTCGCACCGCTCGGCGCGCGCGTCGACATCTACTTGTATCCGACCTTCGCGCTTCTCGTCGCCTACGCCGTGCAGCCGTTGCTCGACCGCCTCACGCTCGGGTGGATCGCGCCGAGCGCTCTGCTCGCAGTGTTGCTGGCAACGACACCCCTACCGAGCGTGTACCAGCACGAAGACATCAGGACGCTCGTCGAGCGCCTCGAGGCCCAGGCACGACCCACCGACTCCGTCCTGCTCTACCCGACCGGCCGCTTCGCCTTCGCGTTGTACACGCATTGGCCCGTTCACATCGACCCGAGCCCCATCACGCCGGTACCGTTCAACCCGGTGGTCACGCACCCCGGATTCCAGCAGCTCTCGGGTGGGCCACGCCTCCAGCAGATCGTCGACAACCTGCATCGCGATCCCACTGTTCGACGCGTGTGGTTCATCGGGTCACATGGGCTACCGAATTCGATCGCCGCGATGAACCGGGCGATCGAGCGGGGCGGATTCGTCACCTACATGAAGGTCGGAGATCACAACGCGTGGCTCTACGAGTATGTGCGTCCCGCTCGCTGAGCGCACCTGATCTGCGGCGACTCCGGGTCAGGTGGCACCCACAGAGGATGCCCGATCTCAATGCCCGACCGTGCTCCCACACACGGCGTCGCCGGCGACGTGCAGCGTGTGCGCGACTCCGCCGGCCACGTTCTGCTCGTGCGCGTCGCCCGAGATGTGCACGCCCTGGGCGGTCGGCGTGGAGATCCCGGCACCCTGGCCTCTGAAGAATCGCGTGGTCGTCGCGCCCTTCGTCTCCAACAAGACCGTGAAGCTGTCGGGCTGTCCCGAGATGAACGCCAGCGCGCGTTTCGAGCCGACGTTCACGATGCCCACGACGCTCGCGCCCTTGCCCGACGCGGTGGTGAAGCACGAGACGCGCACCGGGTCGGGCGTCCCGGTAAGGGCACCACCGCCGGTCTCGCCGCTGAGCACCAGCGTCGACGATCCGGGCTTCTGCGCGCCGCAGCTGATGTCGCCGTTGAGTGACGTCGCCGCGGGCAGTGTGCCGGCATGGGCGCCTTTGGATGCCGCGCTCTCGGTGAGCTTGGTGTCGAGGCGGGCGCCGCGCGCCGGGTCGTAGCCGCTGACACCCGTGCCGTCGAAGGCACGCTCGAGGTAGGTCTTACCCGACCCGGATGCGACACGGACGTGCACGGTCGCGCCGGTCACGATGATGAACGTCGAGACGTTCGGGGCGATCGTCTGCGCGAGCACGGTGATCGACAAGCCGTCGAAGCCGGGGAACGAGCAGCTGACCGACGGTTGGGTGAGCGACCCAGTGAGCGCGGCGTCGCCGGCCAACGCGAGCCGGGCGGTGGCCGGTCCCGTGGCGGGCGGGCCGGCCGTCGTGCTCGTCGTGCTCGAGGAGCTCGAGGTCGACGACGACGGACCGGCGACCGTGGTCGGCGACGAGCTCGATCCGCCTCCGCACGCAGCCACCGCGGCCGCGCCGAGTACCACGAGTGCCGCACATCTCGTCGACCGCCGGAGACGCAGGTTGATTCGCAAGGGCGGCATTCTGTCACGAGGCCGCACGCGCCGACGCTCTAGGGTGCGGGCGTGACCGACGAGGATGATCTCATCGTCAGCGGGTACGACTCGTTCTACGAGGCGTGGGGTCGCAGCCCGACGTTGCGGCGGATCTGGCGGGATCACGCCACTGGGCCCGACTACCCCGAGGAGTTCGCGCACATCAGTTTCCTGACATTCGCGCAACTGCGGGCGCTGACCGTCGGCCTCCATCTCACCGCCGACCAGGTGCTCGTCGACTTGGGGTGTGGTGCGGCCGGCCCCGGGCTCTGGGCCGCCAAGGAGTCGGGAGCGCGCCTCGTGGGCCGCGACGTGTCGCGGGTTGCGGTCGAGCGGGCGGTGGAACGAGTCGCAGGGCTCGGCATGGAGGGTCGCGCCGAGTTCGGGACGGGCAGCTTCGAGGCGACCGGGCTCGTTTCCCACTCGGCGGATGCCGTCATGACGGTCGACGGGTTGCAGTACGCGCCCGACAAGACCAAGGCGCTCCTCGAAGTCGCGCGGATCCTCCGTCCGGGCGGACGGTTCGCGTTCGTGGCCTTCGAGCTCGACGCGGAGCGCATCGCGGGGCTGCCGCTCTGGGACGATCCCGTGGGCGACTATCGCCCGGTGCTCGAACAGACCGGCTTCGAGATCTTGCAGTACGAGCAGATGCCGCACTGGCAGGACCAAGTCGCAGCGGGCTACGGCGCGATCGTCTCCGAACGAGCCGCACTCGAAGCGGAGCTCGGCCCGGCCGCGGCCGAAGCGCTGGTGCTGGAGGCTTCCATCACGCTGGAGCTCCGGCCGTACCGCGGCCACGTGCTCGCGGTCGCGGAGCGTCGTCACTCGACGAGGTCGGCCTCGGGGAGCGAGTAACCACCGGTGAAACTGCTCTGCATCAGCGCGAGGAGGTCGTCGACGTCGCCCTCCCAGTCGAGCGCACGTATCTGACGCGGCGAGCGCCGTGCCGACACGGCCCGCAGCAGCTCGAAGGGTTGTGCGCGCACTCGCGCCCGATGCTGTCCGTGAGCACCGAGCTGTCGCGACTCTGCGTCGGCAACGACGTCGAGTGTCCCCCACGCGGCACCCGTGAGCAGCTCGTCCAAGTACCCGAGGTAGTGATCGAGCGCGACCGCAACCGTGAGCTCGTCGGCGTCGGCCGGAAGACCGACGGCGCTGCGAACGTCCTGATAATGCGCGTGAAGATCGGCCACGAAGTGACTCCCCGTCTCGTACCCGAACGCTCGCAACCCGGCTTCGAAGCCCGGCGCCTCACGATCCCATTCCGCGATCACCTCGCCGAGGGTCAGCCCTCGGCTGCGCTCCACCTGCATGGCGGACCATGCCGCCCCTCCGAAGTCGTCGGGCTCCGGGAAGCGCTGCGCGTTGAGATCCGCGGCGAGGCCGACGACGTGGGCGAGCACGTCCCGGACCGACCAGGCGGGCGTCGCCGGAACCTGGAGCTGCAACTGCTCATGCGACAACGCGACCGCCAGGGTGATGAACTCGCGCCGCGTGCGTTCGTACAGGCTCCCGGTGTCGACATCGGCGGCACGCGCCAATCGCGGGTCTTGCACCCCACCGGTCTAGCAGCCGAGCACGACGGCGTGATAAGGAGGGCAGCCATGCAGACCGCGTTCACTGAACTTGTCGGCTGCCGATACCCGCTGCAACAGGCCGCGATGGGCGGCCTAGGGGTTCCCGCGCTCGCCGGTGCGGTGGCGCGTGCCGGCGGCCTCGGGATGCTGTGCGAGTTCGACGTGGCACCGGCAGCCGATCGCATGACGGAGACGCTCTCGCTTGCCGGTGAAGGCAAGGTGGGGATGGGCTTCTTCGGCCACTGGATCGACAACGACCTCGAGACGTTCGAGATCGCGGCCGGGCGGCTCAGCGTCGTCGAGGTGTTCTGGAGCGTCCCCGACCCGTTGCTCGTCGGTCGAGCGCGTACCGCCGGAAGCGCGCTCGTCGCGTGGCAGGTCGGGTCGCTCGACGACGCGCTCGCGGCAGAGGACGCGGGCTGCGATTTCGTCGTCGCACAGGGCGTCGAGGCCGGCGGTCACGTCCGCGGGATCGTGCCACGCGACGAGCTGCTCCGTGCGGTGCTCGCCAGGGTCTCGATCCCCGTGGTCGCCGCGGGTGGGATCGCAACGGCATCCGACGTGGCCGACACGATCGCGGCCGGCGCCGCAGCGGTTCGCGTCGGCACCGCGTTCGTCGCGACCGAGGAGAGCGGCGCCCACCCCGCCTACATCGAGGCACTCACGGCGGCACGCTCCGGGGACGACACCGTGCTGACCACGACCTTCTCTGTGGGCTGGCCCGACGCGCCGCATCGGGTCCTGCGGAGCGCCGTCGCGGCCGCTGAGGCGTTCGACCGTGATGTCGTCGGCGAGGCGGGCGCTCGCGGGTCGCGTTACCCGGTCCCGCGATTCGGTGTCGCTGCCCCGACCCCCGACGTCGAAGGGCACGTCGAGGCGATGGCGCTCTACGCGGGAACGGGCGTCGGCCATGTGACCGGCGTGCGGCCCGCTGCAGAGGTCGTCGCCGAGCTCACATCGGCCCTCGGCACCTCGCGCCGTTAGGTGGACGCGAGTCGAGCGCGGTGCCAGGCGAGTTGGGCGGCGATGCCGTCGCGCAACGAGACGCGCGGTTCCCAACCGAGGAGCTCGCGCGCGCGGTCGACGGCGCCACCGTTGCGCCGCGAATCGCCGGGCTCGGCGGGACGAGCCTCGACGGCGACCGGTGCGCCGGCGACATCGCCGACCAAGACGATGAGCTCGGCGAGCGTGATCTCCGCGCCTCCTGCGAGGTTGACGGTGGTGCCCGGCGCCAGGTCGGCGAGCGACGCGGCGAGATTGCCGGCGACGATGTCGGAGACGTAGGTGAACTCCCGGATCTGCGCGCCGTCGCCGTAGCGCGGGAACGCTTCCCCGCCGAGCGCCGACTCGCACAACCGGTAGATCGACATGTCGGGACGCTGCCGCGGACCGAAGACGGTGAAGTAGCGCAACGCGACCGTCGGGAGACCCCAGTTGGCCGAGTACACGCCGCAGAGATGCTCGGCCGCGAGCTTGGTCACGCCGTAGGGGCTGAACGGCGCGGGAAGGTCGTCCTCCCGGGTGGGATAGCGCGCCTGGTGCCCGTAGACCGAAGAGCTCGACGCGTAGACGAACCGGCGCGCGCCGGCGACGTGCACCGCGTCGAGCAGCCGCTGCGTGACGATCACGTTCTGCTCGACGTACTCGCGGAACCCACTCGACCAGGAGAGCCGAACGCCGGGCTGCGCGGACTGGTGGAACACGACGTCGATCCCGTCGAGCATCGGCGGAATGGCCGCGACCCGCAGGTCGGCGTCGACCACCTCGACCGCCGGCCCGACCAGCGCCGCCGCGTTGGCCTGCTTCTGCGCGACGTCGTAGTACGGCGTGAAGGAGTCGACAGCCAGCACCGTGTCGCCCCGCGCGACGAGGGCTTCGACGAGATGGCTGCCGACGAAGCCGGCGGCCCCGGTCACCAACGCGCGCACGGGCGCTCCCCCATCGGTGGAACCAGCATTGACACGACGGTTACGACGCGGCTTCGGCCAACGATTCGGCGAGCGCGGGATGCACGAGCAGCGAGTCGACGATATCGGTCACGGTCAACCGGTTGGTGACCGCGACCGCGACGACGCTGATCAGCTCGGCGGCGTTGCGACCGACGATCGAGCCTCCGAGCACGACACCCGTCGCCGGGTCGGAGAGGATCTTCACGAACCCGCGCGAGTCGCCCTTGATCAGGGCCTGCGCGTTCGACGAGAACGGCACCTTCGTCACCCGCAGCTTGCGACCGACGGCGAACGCCTCGGCCTCGGCGAGACCGACGTCGGCGATCTCGGGCTCGGTGAAGATCGCCGATGCGGCCTTGTCGTAGTCGAGGTGGCGGTGCGCGACGGCCGTGAGCCCCATCACGTGCTCGGCGATCTTGCGACCCTGCATCGCCGCGACCGAGGAGAGCGGCAGCCGGCCCGACACGTCACCCGCGGAGTACACGTGCGGCACGTTGGACTGGCAGTGGCGGTTGCCGGGCACGTAGCCCCGCTCGTCGACGTGCACGCCCGCGGCCTCGCAGCCGATGCCGTCGCTGTTGGGAACCGAACCGATGCAGAGGAGCGAGTGCGATCCCTCGGCTCGCCGACCGTCGTCGCAGGCTACGAACACCTTGGCCCCGTCGCGATCGATCGAGATCGCGCGGGCGCCCTTGAGCAGCTTCACGCCGCGCGAGAGGAACTCCTGCTCGAGCGCCGCCGCGACTTCGGGGTCCTTGGCCGGCAGGACCTGCTGGCGGGAGACGATCAGCGTGACCTGCGACCCGAGCGCGCTGAACATGTGCGTGAACTCGACCCCCGTGACGCCCGAACCGACCACGACGAGATGGTCGGGGATCTCCGGAGGCGGATACGCCTGACGGGTCGTGAGGATTCGCTCGCCGTCGATGTCGACCCAGTCGGGGATCCGCGGGCGCGAGCCGGTCGCGAGCAGGATCGCGTCGGCGTCGATCTCCTCGCTGCCCTCCGCGGTGTCGACCACCACGGTGTACGGCCCCACGAGCCGGCCGCGGCCCGCGATCATGCGGACACCCTGCGATTCGAGCAGGCTGCGCACCGACTCGTGCAGCCGACCCTCGATCGAGGCGACTCGCTCGCGGAGCGCGTCGAAATCGAGGCTGCCCTCGGCCCGCAACCCCATCACCCGGGCCCGGGTGAGCTCGGACAGCTGGCCACCCGTCGCGATCATCGCCTTCGACGGGATGCAGTCCCACAGGTGCGCCGCGCCGCCGACGATGTCGCGTTCGATCAGGGTCACCTCGGCGCCGAGCGTCGCCGCGACCGTCGCCGCCGTGTTGCCCGCGGGGCCGCCACCGAGGATCACGAAACGTACGGGCACCGCTCTAGGGTACCGATCGTGCCCGAGATGCGTCACGATGCGCTCACCGACCGGCTCGTCATCGTCGCCGGTGAGCGGGCCGCTCGGCCGGAGACGTTCCGGAGGCCGGTCGAGCCGACCGCCGCGCTTCCCTCCGACTGCCCGTTCTGTCCGGGGCACGAGCACGAGACGCCACCCGAGGTCGCCCGACGGGGTGGGGGCGATGCCGACGGGCCGGGTTGGAGCCTGCGGATCGTGCCCAACCTGTATCCGATCGTCGGGGGCTCGGTCGCCGGCGCCCACGAGGTCGTCGTGCTCTCCCCCGCGCACGATCGGTCGCTCGGTGCGCTCGCGGTCGAGGCGGCCGTCGACGTGCTGCGGGCATTGCGCGATCGCGCCGCGTTCCACCTCGACACCGGGCTCGCGCACGTCGTGCCGTTCGTGAACCACGGCAAGCCGGCCGGCGCCTCGATCGAGCACCCGCACGCCCAGCTGGTCGCGCTCGACTTCGTCCCGCCCGCGGTCGACGACGACCTGGCCCGCTTCGAGCGCTCGGGTCGCGATCTCGTCGCCGACTCCCTCAGCAACGCACGCGGATCTGAGTACGCGGTGATCGACGGTCCCGCGCCCGCGTGGTGCAACCCCGGCGCGAGCGAGCCGTTCGAAGTGCTCGTCGCGCACCGATCGACGCGCGCGCGATTCGACGAGGCGACCGACGCCGAGATCGAGGTGGTCGCCCGCTCGACCCACGACGTGTTGGGCCGGCTCGCGTCGCTGCTCGGTGATCCCGCGTACAACCTCGTGATCCACACCGCGCCGCCCGCGGCGCGACCCGGTTTCCACTGGTACATGCGCATCACGCCCCGGCTCACGGTGACGGCCGGTTTCGAGCGCGGCACCGGCTTGTTCGTCAACGTCGTCCCGCCCGAGCTCGCCGCGACGGCCTTGCGAGAAGAGCGACCGCGCGAGAATGCCGCCCGATGACGGTGCGCATCCGCGTATGCACGACGATCGACGCGTCGCCCGAGCGCGTCTGGCGGGTGGTCGAGTCGATCGAGCATCACACCGCCTGGATGGCCGACGCCAAACGCATCACCTTCGTCTCGTCGAGCACACGCGGCGTCGGAACCGAGTTCGACTGCCTCACCCGCATCGGGCCCTTCCGGATGACCGACCGCATGACCGTCACCGAGTGGGAACCGGGCCGAGCGATGGGGATCGAGCACCGCGGGGTCGTCACCGGGAGCGGGCGCTTCACCGTGAAGCGCAAACGCCACGGTCGCTCGCGGTTCTGCTGGAACGAGCGTCTGCGCTTTCCGTGGTGGATGGGCGGACCGGTCGGCGAGCGCGTGACCAAGCCGGTGCTGCGCCGCTTATGGCGGCGCAATCTGACCCGGTTGCGGCGCATCGCCGAGGCGGACGGATGAGGACAGAGTCGATGAGGAGCGAACGATGAGTGACGCGACTGTGTACGGCGCGACCGCCGCGCCGATCCAGACGCTCGGCGCCCCGACGACGATCGCGACCGCGCGGCTCGCGGAGCGCCTCGGCTACGACTCGCTGTGGGTCGCGGAGGCCAACGGGAGCGAGGCGTTCTCGCTCCTCGGTGCGGTGTCGGTCGCGGCACCGACGCTCGGGCTCGGCACCGGCGTGCTGGCACTGCAGCTCCGCACCCCGCCGCTCGCGGCGATGGCTGCCGCGACGCTCCAACAACTCGCGCCCGACCGTGACGTCTTCCTCGGCGTCGGCATCTCGTCACCCGTCGTCGCCGGGCGGTGGCACGGCACGACCTACACCGAACATCCACTGGCGCAGGTACGTGAGTACGTCGCGCTCGTCCGCGAATGCCTCTCGGGCGAGACGGTGTCGTTCGACGGCGATTACTACCGCGTCTCGCGTTTCCGCCTCGCCCTGCGCGGTGGGGAGCGGACGCCGAAGATCGTCATCGGCGCGCTCAACCCACGCATGCTGCGACTCGCCGGCGAGGTCGCCGACGGAGTGTTGCTCAACTACCTGCCCGCGTCGCTCGTACCCTGGTCGGTGGAGCAGATCCGTGCGGGAGGCGCGGCGCGCGTGTACGCATACGTGCACGTCGGTGTCACCGATCGCGACCGCTACGCCGAGGCCGCGCGCCGCGACCTCTTCTCGTACGCGGTCGTCGACGCGTACGCGGCCAACTTCGCCCGCGCCGGTTACGCCGACGCGGTCGCGGAGGTGCGCGCCCGCCACGAGGCCCGCGAACGCGACGCGGCCATCGCCGCGGTCTCCGACGAGTGGGTCGACGGGGTGCAGATCATGGGTGACGACGGGCACGTGCAACGCTCGGTCCGGGCGTACGTCGACGCCGGCGTCGAGATGCCGATCGTGTTCCCACTCCCCTGGGGTGAAAACCGCAACGCGGTCGTCGAGCAGACTCTGGCCGCGGCGCTCCCGTCGCCGCCCGCGTAGCGGAGGGGTCGCAGTGCGGTTCGTGGTGTACGGCGCGGGTGCGATCGGCGGAGTCATCGGCGGACGGTTGGCCGAGCACGGCCACGACGTCGCGCTCATCGCGCGCGGCGCCCACTACGAGGCGATCCGCGCGCACGGGTTGAAGGTCGAGTCGCCCGGCGGGGCGGTGACGGTAGCCGTCGACGTGGTCGATCATCCTTCGAGATTGAGCTTCACCGACACCGACGTCGTGATCCTCGCCATGAAGTCGCAGGACACCACCGAGGCACTGACCGCGCTGGCGTCGGTGGCCGCTCCGACGACCCCGGTGTTCTGCGCGCAGAACGGCGTCGAGAACGAGCGGGCCGCGCTGCGGAGGTTCGCGAACGTCTACGGAGCCTGCGTGATGTGCCCGGCGGCGCATCTCGTGCCCGGTGTCGTGCAGGCGTACTCGACCCCGACGCCCGGCATCCTGCACCTCGGCCGGTACCCCGCCGGGGTCGACGAGGTCGCCGAGCTGACCGCGGCCGCGTTGCGCGACGCGACCTTCGCATCGGAGGCGCGCCCCGACATCATGCGTTGGAAGTACACGAAGCTGCTGATGAACCTCGCGAACGCGGCCGAGGCGGCGTTCGCGCCGTCGGACGCCCGCAACACCGTTGCCGAGCGGGTGCGGCAGGAGGGCGCGTCGGTGCTGCACGCGGCCGGCATCGACTTCGCGTCGAACGAAGAGGACGCGGCGCTCCGCGGTGACCAGTTGCGCATCCGTCCCATCGCGTCCGCGCGGCGGGGCGGCGGCTCGTCGTGGCAGAGCCTCGAGCGACGGACGGGCAGAGTCGAATCGGACTACCTCAACGGCGAGATCGTGACCCTCGCCCGCCTCCATGCCGTGCCGGCGCCGATCAACGAGGCCCTCGCCCGGCTCTGCACCGACATGGCTCGCGACCGGGCGGCTCCCGGATCGCGGTCGGCCGAGGAGTTCCTCGCCGCGATGCGGTTCTGAGCCCCGCCCCGAGTCGGGCTACGAGCCGGAGAAGTGGGCCTTTCCCGGTCCGTGCTCGAGGTAGCTCGCGATCCCGGTCGCGGCGTCGTCGGTGGCGAACGCGTCGGCGAAGCAATCGGCCTCAAGCTCGAGGCCCTCGGTGAGCGACCGGTCGAGACCGTCGTCGATCGCCCGCTTGGCCAGACCCATCGCGACCACCGCACCCGACGCGAACGAGCGCGCCCAGCGCAACGCGTCGTCGAGCACCTCGTCGGCGGGCACGACGCGGTCGACGAGACCGATCGCGAGCGCCTCGTCGGCGCGCACCTGGCGGCCGCTCCAGATCAGCTCCTTCGCACGCGCGGCGCCGACGAGTCGCGCCAGGCGCTGCGTCGCGCCGCCTCCGGGGATGATGCCGAGCAGGAGCTCGGGCTGGCCGAGGCGCGCCGAGTCGGCCGCGACGCGCAGGTCGCACGCGAGCGCGACCTCCAGACCGCCGCCGAGCGCGTAGCCGCGGATCGCGGCGATCACCGGACGCGGAATCATCGCGATCGCATCGCACGCGGTACGGAACGACGCGGCGACGAGCCGCGCCGATTCGCGATCGGGTGAGAACTCGGTCACCTCGGCGCCGGCCGCGAAGGCCCGGTCGCTCCCGGTGATCACCACCGCCTTCACCGTCGCGTCGGCCAAGAGCGCGTGGGCCTGCTTCGCGAGCGCGGCGAGGAGGTCGGCCGAGAGCGCGTTGAGCGGCGGACGATCGAGGGTGAGGAGCGCGACGCCGTCGTCGACGACGAGCGTCACCTCACCCGAAGAATGATCGTCGTTGGTCACGCTGTCCTTCGACACGAGCTGCGAGGCTACCCGGGCTCGCGAACGAAGAGGATCTCGGCGCCGACCGGCCGGAAGCCCGCGCCCAGCACCGCGCGCAGCGACGCCGCGTTCCCCGGCGCGACCTGCGCCCACACCGGCGTGCCCTCGGGAAGCAGCCGCACGCCGGCCGCAGCCAGCGCGCGGCCGAGCCCCGAACCGCGCGCGGCGGCGTCGACCTCGAAGGCGATCTCCCATCTCCCGGTGATGCCCCGACCCAACACGACGACGCCACTGCCGTCGGCCGGCTCGTACATGCGCACGTCGCGTCGGTACCGAACCGCGCGCTGCACCCGCGGGTGATCTGATTCCGCGACCTCGACGAGCTCGACGCCCTCGGTCGGAGGGCCGCCGCGCGAGATGGCGACGAGCACAGCGTCGTGGGTCGCGGCTCGCGCTCCGAGCCGCTCGGCGATCCACGACACGAACCCCGCCGACATCGGGATGCTGAAGTCGCCCCGGGGCACGCGTGCGTCGACCTCGGCCTGGGTCAGCGCGCCGGCGAGCGCGAACGTGCCGGTGAACGACACGAGCGCGTCGAGCCCGCCGGCCAGCTGGGGCAAGACCCGCACGGCGCCGTCGGGCGGCGGGAAGCGACCGTGTGCGGCCTCGTCGAGGAGAACGGCCAGGGGGTGAACCATCGCGACCCCCCTCAGTCGAGCAGCTCGGCTGCGGCGGTGAAGGGATCGATCTCGCGGGCCGCGACCTGCTCGACGAGCGCATCGAAGCGCGCGCCCGAACCGATTGCCGTGGCCTGCTCGCGCAGCTGCTCGGCGACGAGGGCGCGCAGCTCGTCGCGGACGCGGTTGCGCCGCCTCGGCTCGACGAGGCCATTCGCCTCCAGGAATTCGCGGTGGGCCCGCAACGCGTCCCAGAGCTCGGCGACACCCGTGCCCTCCGTCGCCACGGTGAGCAGCACCGGCGGTCGCCACTCGAGCTCGCCGGCCAGGTCGAGCATTCCCTCGAGGTCGCGCGCGGTCTCCGGCGCACCGGGCCGGTCGGCCTTGTTGACGACGAACAGATCCGCGATCTCGAGCAACCCGGCCTTGGCCGCCTGCACCGCGTCACCCCAGCGCGGGTTGACGACGACGACGGTCGAGTCGGCGTGGCCGGCGATCTCGACCTCGACCTGGCCGACGCCCACCGTCTCCACCACGATCCACTGCTTGCCCGCGGCGTCGAGCACCCGCACCGCCTGCGGCGTCGCGAGGGCGAGGCCACCGAGGTGACCCCGGGTCGCCATCGAGCGGATGAACACGCCCGGGTCGACCGCGTGATCCTGCATCCGCACGCGATCGCCGAGGATGGCTCCTCCGCTGAAGGGGCTCGTCGGATCGATCGCGAGCACGCCGACATCGAGGTCGCACGCGCGCAGATGCTTCACGAGACCGTCGGTGAGCGTCGACTTGCCGGAACCCGGCGCACCGGTGATGCCGACCGTCCACGCCCGCCCCGTGTGCGGCGTGGTGGCGGCGGCGACCGCCCGGGCGGACGGCCCGCCGGCTTCGACGAGGGAGATCAGGCGGGCGATGGCGATCCGATCGCCGCGCCGGGCGCGGGCGACCAGCGCGGCTGGGTCGTCAGTCACGAGTCGTCGGTCACGAGAAGAGGAGCAGACGCCCGTTACTCGTCCGCGACGACCTCGGTGATGCCGGGAACGCGGTCCATGATGATCCGCTCGACCCCGGCCTTCAGCGTCATCGTCGAGACCGGGCAGCTCCCGCACGCCCCGACCAGTGAAACGTGCACGACCCCGTCGGCGTCGATCTCACGGAAGACGATGTCGCCCCCGTCGGACTGGAGCGCGGGCCGGATCGCGTCGATCGCTTCGAGCACCGCAGGTTCCATGCTGGCGAGATCGAGGGCCATGCGCTTCACATCCGTCCTGGTCGCGGGCCTGTGCCCGGGTACAACGGTGTCAGTATCCCACCGATTCCGGGGAATCGGTCATGCGGATCAATCTGCGAGGCGGGTGACGTCGGCGCCGAGGGCCCGGAGCCGGCCGGGAAGGTCGGGGTAGCCCCGGTCGACGTGCTCGCAGGCGTGCACGACCGTCTCACCCTCGGCCGCCAGGCCCGCGATCGTCAGTGCCGCCCCGGCGCGCACGTCGGAGGCCTGCACCGGCGCGCCCGAGAGCCGCTCGACGCCCCGGACGACGGCGTGGCGTCCTTCGTTGCGGACGTCGGCGCCCATCCGCGCCAGCTCGTCGATGAACTGGAACCGACCGTCGTAGACGTTCTCGGTCACGATCGCGGTCCCGTCGGCGACCGAGAGCAGCGCGACGACCATCGGCATGAAGTCGGTCGCGAATCCGGGGAAGGGCAGCGTGGCCACGTCGACCGCGCGCAGCCGGGAGTTGGATTGCGCCCACAGACCGTCGGGGGTCGGCGAGACCCGCAGGCCCATCTCACCCAGCTTCATGATCACGAGCTCGAGGTGCTCCGGACGGACACCGCTGAGCTCGATCTCGCCGCCCGCGATGCCGCACGCCATGATGAGCGTGCCGGCTTCGATGCGGTCGCCCATGAGCTCGCTGTCGACCGCGACGAGCTCCTCGACCCCCTCGATCTCGAGGGTCGACGAGCCCGCGCCCATGATCTGCGCGCCCATGCGGTTGAGGAACGCGCACAGGTCGGTGATCTCGGGCTCGCGCGCCGCGTTCTCGATGACGGTCGTTCCCTTGGCGCGGGCCGCCGCGGTGATGAGGTTCTCGGTCGCGCCGACGCTCGGGAACTCGAGCACGATGCGGCCGCCGGAGAGGCCGGCCGGCGCGCGCGCCTCGATGTACCCGTGGAGCACGTCGATCTCGGCTCCCATCGCCTCGAAGCCACCGAGATGCATGTTGATCTTGCGGCTCCCGATGTTGTCGCCGCCGGGCATCGCGACGCGCGCCTCACCGCAGCGCGCGAGGAGCGGGCCGAGCACGTTGATCGACGCGCGCATGCGGGAGACGATGTCGTAGGGAGCCTCTGGTTCGAGCTCGTTGCTGGCGTCGATCGAGAGGGAGTCGGGACCCGTCCACGCGACTCGCGCGCCGAGGACTCCCAAGAGCTCGATCATCACGTCGAGGTCGGCGACCGGGGGGATGTTGGCGATGGTCGTGACGCCCGGCGCCAGCAGCGCGGCCGCCATCTGCTTCGTGCCCGAGTTCTTGGTCGCGCCCGGAATGCGCACCGAGCCCTCGATGCGATGACCGGGGCGCACGAGGAAGCGCGTCATGGGCAACGAGCGTACCGGTGCCCTGCTAGGTCAGGCGGCTGACCCAGTCGACCACCGTGGTCGCCGCCGAGGCCGACGCGGCTTGGGTCGTGGATCCGCTCGACTTCAAGGGCTTGAAGCCGTGGTCGGCCGTCTCGATCCAGTGGAACGAGACCGTTCCCCGAATGCGCCGCGCGTGCTCGCGGAGGGCTGCGGCCTCGGCGAGCGAGTCGCGCGTCCCGCTGACGAACAGCACCGGGACCGGAATGCGGGGGAAGTGCTCGACGCGGAGCTGCTCGGGCTTGCCCGCGGGATGCAGCGGGTAGCCGAGGAGGAGGAGCCCGAGCGCGGGCAGCGGATCGTCGGCGTCGCCGACCGCGAGCGACGCGTAGCGACCGCCCATCGAGCGACCGCCGAGCACGAGGCGCTCGGGAGGAAGGCGCGTGCGTCGAGCGAGCTCCGCTGCGGCTTCGCGCGTCGCGGCCGCGAGCACCGCAGGACGGTCGGGTGCGCGCCTGCCCGCGCTGCGATACGGGAAGTTGAAGCGCATCACGGGCACTCCGGCCGCGGCGAGCGCGTCGGCGAACGCCGTGAGCGTCGCCGCGTGCATGTCGGCACCCGCGCCGTGCGCGAGCAGCACCGCCCGGTCGGCGCCGCGCTTCGGACCCTGCAGCTCGAGCTCGGTCACCGATGCAAGACCCAGCGGGTGAGGAACGCCTCGGTGCGCTCGAGCTCGTCGACGACGTTCTCGAGCTTTCGGAACCCGTGGCCCTCCCCCGCGTACACGTGGTACTCCACCGGAGCGCCCGCGCGGCGCATCGCGTCGACCATCGCGTCGGCTTGCGCCTTGGGCACGGCGCGATCCTCGTCACCTTGGAGCACGAGCACCGGCACCTTGATGTCGGGCGCGTGGGTGATCGGCGATCGATCGCGATAACGGTCGGCGTCGGCGGGAAGCCGGCCGATCAACGCGTCGAGGTACTGCGACTCGAACCGGTGAGTCGTGGCGGCGAGCTCGAAGAGGTCGGTGACGCCGAACAGGCTCACACCCGCGCGCACGACGTCGCCGTGTAGCGCGCAGAGCAGCAGCACGGTCATGCCGCCGGCGCTGCCACCGACCACCGCGACCCGAGCCGGGTCGCACCACCCGAGGCGGATCGCGTGGCGGATCCCCGCCGCGGTGTCGACGACGTCGACCACACCCCACTGCCCGCGCAGGCCCTGCGCGTACTCGCGCCCGTAGCCCGACGAGCCCCGGTAGTTCGGCGCGAGCACCGCCCATCCGCGCGAGACCCAGTAGGCGATGCGCGGATTCCACTCCGCAGTCACCTGGCTTGTCGGCCCGCCGTGGATGTGCACGTAGAGGGGCGGTGGCGTGCCGGGGCCGAGGGCACTGGTGGCCGGCCGGTAGAGCAGACCGTGGACGTCGGCACGACCCGACTTCCACGTGACCGGCTC
>CAAGKR010499013.1_pt1 | contig 17997 bp, 16 predicted proteins | sample 2556971 | NCBI WGS metagenome assembly CAAGKR01 (sample SAMEA5207829, study PRJEB30636) | soil metagenome | biome: forest; feature: boreal; material: soil | place: USA | collected 2011-09 | depth 1 m | reverse complement strand
TGCCGGCGCGGGTGCGACGACCTTGGCCTCCACCTCGGCGGCTCGTTCTGGAGCTGCCTCGGAACTCTCGGCCGCCCTTTCGGTTGCGACCTGCGGCTCGTCGGTGGCAGTGGCCTCGGGTGTCACGGCGCCGGGGTCGATGGCCTCGCCGGGTGCCCCGCGCCCGAACCGCGGGCTCCTCTGGGGTGGGCGAGGCTTTGCCACGGGCCGGCTCAGGCCGGCCGTCAGGCTCTGCACCAGTGGACTATCGAGGACGAGCTCGCCCGTTGGCACCTGGACGGCGCCCCGGGATCGCATCTCGCGCTTGAAGAGGCCCATGGCCTCAAGGCGTTCGAGCCGGGTTGGGATCTCCTTGCGCGTTCCGCCCAGCGCTCCGGCCTTGGAGCGGAGTACTTCCTCGATGGTCTTGATCGTGTTGAAACCCGATCGTCCCGGCGGCATCGTGAAGATCTCTTGAATGAGCTTCTTCTCGAAGTCGTCCGGCTCGGCCCCGGGGGTGACCGGCGGCAGCTCCTGGGTTTGCCGGGAGCGACCGGGGGTCCGCGGTGGCGCGGCGGAGCGGCCGGCCTGGGTGGCCGTGCTCGGCGCGGTGCGCGTCCTGGGGGAGCCGGATTGAGACGACGATCTGCCGCCTTGCAGCTCGGTTGCTCGCAGTCGCCTCGGGGCGGCTGGCGGTGCTGCTGCGCGTGGCGTGGGTGGAGCGGTCGCGGCGGAGGGGGACTCCTTCTTCTTGAAGAGCCCGCCGAAGAGCCCGCCGCGTTTCTTGGGGTTGGCCGCTGCCTGGTCCACTGCAGCCTGCTGGGCGTCGAGGTCGGCGCGAGTGACCAGCGGTCGGGTCATGCGACCCAGCTCGCCGGTCATATCGACGTCCTGCCTCGTGATCGGGTCCCTGGCATCCGCCGCGTTCATGAGGTCCAGCGAGGTGCTGGTGCTCTGAACTCCGCTGATGATCACCTTCCGGCCGAAGCGGCGGCGGAGGGTGGCGACCATGCGGACGAAGTCAGCGTCGCCTGTCATCAGAATGAAGGTGTCGACGTCCTGGTTGTCGATAGCTTCCAGGAACATGTCGATCACCATGTGCATGTCGGCCGAGCTCTGACGGCGACCGCCCGAGATCTTGCTTGGGGCATGAATCGGTTCGATACCGGCGGCGAAGAGCAGCCGGTCCTGGAACTCCTTGGGATGCCCGGTGAAGTCCGCATACGCTCTGGCTGTGACGACTCGGCCGTACTTGCTGGCCTTGCTCATCAGCTTTTGCGGGTGAAGCTCACCACCGAAATGCTGTCTTATCCCGATGCGAATGTTGTCGAAGTCGATGAAAACAGCGACTTTGTTATCTGGCAATAAGTGTGTTGCCTCCTTGTTCAGACAGCCGGGAAGGCTTGTCCTTCCGGCTGGATTGGAGGCTGACGCGAATATGGAGTTGTGAGGGTGCTGCCGTGAGTGTACCCGACCGTCTTCTTGGCGAATCCCCTGTGGCCGTGGGGATTACGCTCTGCCGATGAGCCGGCTGCCCAATTCGATCAACTTCGACCGCGCCGCCGAGTACTACGACTCGACGCGCTCGCTGCCGCCCCAAATAGCAGACAAGCTGACCGAATTGCTCCTGACTGAGCTTGCCGGAAAGGGGCGCTGCCTCGAGATCGGGATCGGCACCGGTCGGATCGCGCTGCCTCTGGCCCAGGGTGGTGTCGACATCGCCGGCGTGGATATCTCATCGGCTATGCTGGCGCGGCTCCAGGAGAAAGCGGAAGCCCTCGGTGTTGTGGTGCCCGCCCAGGTCGCCGACGCCACCGCGCTCCCGTTCGAAGACGGCAGCTTCGACGCCGGCATCGCCTGCCATGTCTTCCACCTCATCCGCGACTGGCCCGCCGCGGTCAGGGAGCTGGCCCGGGTGGTGCGACCGGGGGGCATGGTCCTGGTTGAGGCCGACCCAAACGGCGGCCTGCGCAGCCGCTTCCGGGACCGCGTCAGAGAGATTGTCCGCGGCGACCTGGTCACCCCCGACCGCGTCAACACCGACGATCTCGAGGTCCAGCTGCTGGAGCTGGGCGCCACGGCACGGCGCCTGCCGCCAATCCGTTGGGAGCGCGAGCGGACCGTGCGCGGCGCCCTCGAAGAGCTGGGTAGCAACCAGTGGTCGTTGACCTGGTCGATCGGTGAGGCACTGCGGGCGGTGGTCGAGCAGCTGACCCGGGAAGAGCTGGCGGAGCGCGGCGACATCGACTCGTCGATCCTCGAGGAGCAGGCCGTTGCCTGGCGCGCCTACGACCTCCCCCGTGCCTGATTACGGCAGAATTACCGCCGTGGACGACGAGGTTTTCTGGCGGCCTGACCCCGCGCAGATGAAGAAGACCCGGATGGCCTCGCTGATGCGCCGCCTGGGGGCATCGGACTACGCCGACCTGGTGCGTATTGGCGCTGATGACGTCGACACCTTCTGGCGGGAGGCGGTCGAGGATATCGGTATCGAGTGGTACGAGCCCTTCACCGCGGTCCGCGATTCCAGCCGCGGCATCGAGTGGACGACATGGTTCCCGGGCGGCCGCCTCAACCTGGTCCACAACTGCCTCGACAAGCAGGTCCGCGACCAGCCCGACGCCGTGGCCCTGGTCTCGGAGTACGAGGACGGCGAGGTCAAGCAGTTCACGTATGCCGAGCTCAACCGTGAGGTCTGCCGGCTGGCAGGAGCGATGCGCGAGCTCGGCGTCGAGCGCGGTGACACCGTGGGCCTCTTCCTGCCGATGATCCCCGAGGTGGTGTTCTCGCTGCTCGCCACCGCCAAGATCGGCGCGGTCTTCATCCCGCTGTTCTCCGGCTATGGTCCCGACGCGGTCGCGGTCCGGCTGGCCGACTGCGAGGCCAAGCTGCTGATCACCGCCGACGGGTTCCTTCGCCGCGGCGGGGTGGTGCCGATGAAGGGAACCGCCGACGCCGCTTTGGCGATCGCCCCCAGCGTCGAGCACGCGCTGGTGGTCAAGCGCGCCGGCACCGACATCCCCTGGATCGAGGGCCGCGACGTCTGGTACCACGAGGCCGTCGCTGGCAAGGCCGATGACGCGCCCACCGAGTCGATGGCCTCGGAGGACCCCTGCATGCTGATCTACACGTCGGGCACCACCGGCAAGCCCAAGGGTTGTGTCCACGTGCACTGCGGCTTTCCCATCAAGGGCGCCCAGGACATGGCCCACGCCATGGACTTTGGCGTTACTGACCGGATGTTCTGGTTCACCGACATCGGCTGGATGATGGGTCCATGGGAGATCATGAGCACGCTCGCGTTGGGCGGCAGCATGGTCATCTACGAGGGCAGCCCCGACCACCCTGGCCCCGACCGGATCTGGGACCTGGTGGAGCGCCACAAGGTCACCCACCTCGGGATCTCGCCGACCGCGGTGAGGTCGCTGATGCGCTTCGGCGAGGAGCCGGTTCGCAAGCACGACCTGTCGAGCCTCCGGATGATCGGCTCCACCGGCGAGCCGTGGAACCCGGACCCCTGGAAATGGGCCTTCGCGAACATCGGCGGCGGTCGGATCCCGCTGCTCAACTACTCCGGCGGCACCGAGATCTCGGGCGGCATCCTCGGCGGCAACTTTCACACCGTGTGTAAGCCCTGCGCCTTCAGCGGCCCGGTGCCGGGGATGGCGGTGGACGTCGTCGACCCCGATGGCAACCCGGTCCGCGGAGAGGTCGGGGAGCTGATCCTGCGCCAGCCCTGGCCGGGAATGACGCGCGGATTCTGGCGGGATCCCGACCGCTACATCGCCACCTACTGGTCGCGATGGCCGGGACTCTGGTACCAGGGCGACTTCGCCGAGCTCGATGACGACGGCCTCTGGTACATCCTCGGCCGCTCCGACGACACCATCAAGGTGGCGGGCAAGCGCATCGGCCCGGCGGAGGTCGAGTCGGCCCTGGTCGGCCACCCCGCGGTCCAGGAGGCGGCCGCGATCGGCGTGCCGGACGAGCTCAAGGGCGAGAAGCTGGTGGGGTTCGTCATCCTCCGTCCAGGCGAGGAGCCGGGGCCGGAGCTCATGGACGAGCTCAAGCAGGAGGTGGCCCGGGCGCTGGGGAAGTCACTCAAGCCGTCGGCGGTACATTCCGTGGTGGACCTGCCCAAGACCCGCAACGCCAAGATCATGCGGCGGGTGATCCGCGCCGCCTACCTGGGCGAGGCCCTCGGCGACCTGACCTCGCTGGAGAACCCCGCCGCGGTCGACGGCATCAAGGGGCTGCGCTAGGTGGCCAAGAAGAAGAAGCCGGCGGCGGAGCGGTCCAGCTCCGACGACAACCCGGTCAAGAGCGCGGTCGCGGGTACCGCCAGGGGCGCGAAAGCGGTGGTATCCGCGCCGGCCAAGGGAGCACGAGCCGCGGAGCGGGGGCGCAAGAAGGCGGCGGGGAAGGCGCGCAGCCTCACCGGCAAGCAGCTCTCGAAGACGGCCCTCGACAAGATGATCGGCGCCATCCCGGGCGAGGTCGTGCGCGACCTGACCCAGCTCAGCGCACCGCTGGCACGCTACAGCGGCGCCAGCAACGTCAGCGCGGCGCTGCTGGCGCGCTCGCTGCAGGTGCTGGCGCAGCCGCCCGCGGCCGGCCCGGTCAGCGACGCCATGACCCTGAGAGAGATGGCCGAGCACGTCGGACGGTCGCAGCAGGCGCTCACCGGCTGGGCCCGCGCCGGCCTGCTGGGCCAGCCCAAGCGGGTGGGGCGGACCCGGCGCTGGGGCCGGGACGCCCTCGAACGCGCGCGGCTGGCCGACTACCTGCTGCGCCACGGCGCCGCCACCCAGGAGCTGTTCGACGCGGCCGCCGCCAACCAGCTGCCCCTGCTCGTGCTCAAGCGCTCGATCGGCCACCAAGCGACTGCAACCCGCGATGAGGCGGCCGCCGAGGGCGCGGTTCCCCCAGAGCTGCTCGCCCGCTTCACCCAGGCGCTCGGTGCGGCCCCCGGCGAGGAGGACGAGCTCGTCTACGCCGACCGGGAGCTAGACGCCCTGAGGCTCCTAGGTGCCCTGCGATCGGTCTACTCGGACGACGACCTGGTGGAGGTGGCGTCAGTAGTCGGGCGGGCGATGCACGAGATCGCCGAAGCCTTCCTCGAGCTCTTCCGGCGCCGTTTCACCCGCCCGTTCGCCGAAGCCGGTGCCAGCGAGCTGGAGATGCTGCTTCGACTGGCGACGGTGATCGACCTGACCGTTCCGATGACGGGTCCGCTGCTGGAGATGATCCTGCGCCGCCAGCTCGAGGCATCGGCCCTGGCGGAGACAATCCTGGAGGTCGAGCACCAGACTGGTGGCCTCGACGGCCAGGTCGAGCAGGCCGTCGGCTTCGCCGACATCGTCGGTTTCACCCGCGCCTCGGCGCGCCTCAACGCGCTCGAGGTGTCGCAGATGGCAGAAAGCCTGCTGCACTGCGCCGAGGAGGCGCTGCTATCCCACAAGGGGCGCATCGTCAAGAGCATCGGTGACGCCGTTATGTTCACGGCGCCGGACCTGCTGGCCGCGTCCGCCGCCGCCGCCGACCTTCTCGAGGTCGCGGCGCGCACCGACCTGCCGCCGCTCCGCGTGGGCGTCGCCCAGGGCCCCATGCTCCGGGCATACGCCGACTTCTTTGGGCGCACCGTCAACGTCGCCTCGCGGCTGACGGACGTCGCCCCGTCCGGTGGCATCCTGGTGGCGAAGCCCGACAAGCACATCAGCGATAGGGACTGGAAGCAGAACGGGCTGGTGGTGCAAGAGGGCGGCCGGAAACGGCTGCGGGGCGTCGACGGCAGGGTCCCGGTGCTGCGGGTCAAACGGCTGGACTGATCCCCGGTGGGTGGCGCCAACTCGATTTGACTTAGACTTGGCGACGCGAGTTCACGACTGACCCCTGAGGAGGTGCGGAGTCAATGGCTTACAAGGCTTTCAGCGACGAATGGTGCGACGCCTACAAGACTGAGATCAACAACAGCGCCGTCTACAAGCAGGCGGCCGCGGGTTGGGAGGGCGTTGTCGCCCTGATCGTCGAGGCGGAGCCGGAGAAGAACTTCCCCGAGACCAAGGGGATCTGGATGGACCTCTGGCACGGCGAGGCCCGCGACATCAAGGTGGTCAACGAGGAAGAGGCGGACAAGGCCGACTTCGTCATCCGTGGCCCGTACACCCGCTGGAAGCAGGTGGCCCAGAAGGAGCTCGACTCCACCAAGGCGATGATGCAAGGCAAGCTCAAGCTCAAGGGCGACCTGCCGACAATTGTGCGCTACACCAAGGCCAGCCAGGAGATGACCGAGTGCACGACCCGCGTCGAGGTGGAGTACCCCGACGAAGTCCCCGCGTAGCAACGCGGCGGCGGGCGTGGTAGCGGCATGAGCGGGGAAGCCCCCGAGATCGTCTACGCCGACGGCGAAGACGACGCCAGCCCCATGGGCGCCATGCTCGCCGGCCTGATCTCGGCCAACATCGAGCAGAACCCCGAGCGTTGGGACGATTTCCACAAGCTCAGCGGCACCAGCGTCTCGATCGAGGTTCCCGATATCGAGGAGGCCCTGACCCTGACATTCGCGGGGGACGACCTCGTCGTCCGCAACGGCAAGCGCGGGCGCCCCGCGGTCAGCATCACGGCCGACTCCGACGTCGTAATGGCGCTCAACCTGGTCAAGACCGGGCCGATGGGGATGCCCAACTACTTTGACGAGGCCGGGCGCAACGTGGTCCGAGCGCTGCTCAACGGCAAGCTCAAGATCGGCGGCATGTGGCGGGTCGACACCCTCAACCGCGTCACCCGCCTCTTCTCCGTAGCCTGACCGAACAGGCGCTGCCGCCGGACAACTCCGAGTCCTATCGCGGGCCGGCGGCCCGCTGGTACGACGCCGTTTACGGGTGGCGAATCGAGGACATCCCCTTCTACCAGCGCCTGGCCGAGGAATGGGCCGGTCCCGCCGGGGCAGTGCTGGAGCTGGGCGCGGGGTCCGGGCGCATCACCCTCCCGCTGGCGCGCGCCGGCTTCCACGTCACCGCTGTGGACAGCTCCCCTGACATGGTCGAGATCCTGGAGCGGCGCCTCGCCGCCGAGCCGGCGGCGGCGCGGCGGCTGGTCGAGCCCGTTCGCCAGGACATCAGGCGTCTCCACCTCGACCGTCTCTACCGCCTGGTCTGCCTGCCGTTCAACACGCTGCTGATGCTGAGCCAGCCGCACGACCGCCAGCAGGCGCTCGACCACGTCCGCGAGCACCTGGCGCCGAGCGGCGCCTTCGCCTTCGAGGTCTTCACCCCCGACCCCGAGCGACTGCGGCGGTCGGAGGGCTGGGAGGTCGACCTCGATCACGAGATCGATGACCCCGGCGAGGGGCGGCTGCGCGTCCGCCGCGAAATCGAGCGCGACGTCGACATGGGGCGGCAGCTGCTTGTGACACGTTTCCGCTGCCGTGTGGCGCGCGCTGCCGATGATCACGAGCTGGCCAACTGGCAGGAGGAGATGTCCCTGGCCTACATCTTTCCGCGGGAGCTCGACCTGCTCCTGGAGCGCCAGGGCTTGCGCGTAGGGGCCAGGTACGGCGGGCCCGACATGCGGCCCTACGAGCCCGGGCCGGGTGACGTCCAGCCTCAGTACGTGGTCGCCCAGCTGGTCCCCTGAACCTCTTCCCTAAACTTTCTAGATGGAGAGTCCCCGCGGTCGACTGGTAACGCTGGTGGCGCCCCTGGCGGTGCTTTACGTGGTCTGGGGTTCGACCTACCTGGCGATCCGGATCGCGATCGAGACGATGCCCCCGCTGCTGATGGCGTCGATCCGCTTCCTCATTGCCGGCTTGCTGCTGTACATCTTTTCGATCCGTCGCGGCGATGTCGACGGCACCGACCGCCCCGGCCGGCGGCAGTGGATGGCGGCGCTGATCGTTGGCGGGCTGCTTCTCGCAGGTGGCAACGGCGGCGTCAGCTTTGGCGAGCAGTACATCTCGTCGGGGCTGGCCGCGCTGCTGGTGGCGACGGTGCCACTCTGGATGGTGCTGCTGTCGCACATCGTGGGACACGAGCGCATCATCTGGCCGGTCGCCGTCGGCATCGCCATCGGTCTCGTCGGGGTGGCGGTGCTGGCGCAGCCCAGCGGCGGCGGTAACCACCTGGTGGGGGTGGTGGCGGTGCTGCTGGCGGCGATGATGTGGGCGGCGGGCTCCGTCTATGCGCGCAACGCGCCGCTGCCACGGCGACCGCTGGTGGCGACCAGCCTGGAGATGCTGTGCGGCGCCGCCGTCCTGGCGATCGCCGGCGTTGCCATCGGGGAGCCGGGCCGCGTCCACCTCTCCCAGGTCTCGATGCGATCGATCCTGGCGGTGGCATACCTGGTGGTGTTCGGCTCCATCGTCGCCTTCAGCTGCTACGTCTGGCTGCTCAAGACGACGCGGCCGTCGATTGCGGGCACCTATGCGTACGTCAACCCGGCCGTGGCGGTGGTGCTCGGCTGGGCGATCCTGGGCGAGCCGCTGAGCCTGCGCATCATCATCGGCGGCGGGATCATCATCCTCGCGGTGGCCCTGATCGTCACCGCCCGGTCGGTGCGAATGCCGGGTACGCCGCGGCGCCAGGAGGCGGCGACACCTGATGCAGTGCCGCCCGACGTGGTGCCGCCCGCCAAGGGCGGAGTCGCCTAGCGGCTACGTGGTCCTACTCTTGGCGCGGGTCCTCGGCCGGCACCGGCTGCCCCGAGCTGTAGTCGTAGAAGCCTTTGCCGGTCTTTCGACCATGGCGCCCGGCCTCGACCATCCGCGCCAGGAAGTCCGGTGGCTTCTCGCGTGGGTCGCCGCTGGCCTGGAACTTCTCGCGGCGGGCGTTGTAGGTGATATCGACGCCCGAGAAGTCGGCCAGCTTGAACGGGCCCATCGGCCAGTTGAGGCCCTTCTCGACCGCGAGGTCGATGCTGGCGAAGTCGGCGTAGCCGCCCTCGTAGAGGCGCATCGCTTCCTGGGAAGCGGCGTGGAGGATGCGGTTGACGATGAAACCGTCGATCTCCTTCTCGATCAGCACCGGCACGCGGCCGATCCTCTTGATCAGCTCCATGGTGGTGGCGACGGTCGCATCCGAGGTTTGCGGCCCCTTGACCACCTCGCACAGCTGCATCACCAGCACCGGGTGGAAGAAGTGGGTGTTGCAGCAGCGGTCGGGCCGCGCGGTGGCGTCGGCGAGCTTGGAGATGGGGATGGTCGAGGAGTTGGTTGCCAGGATGGTGTGGTCCGGCGCGGCCTTGTCCAGCGACGCGAACAGCTCGCGCTTGGGCGGCAGCTGCTCGACGATTGCCTCGAAGATGAAGTCGGCGCTGCCCGCCGCCTCCTCCAGCGAGGTGCTGGTGCGAACCCGGTTAAGGGCGGCGACGGCGTCGTCCTGCGTCATCTGGCCCTTGTCCACCCGCCGCATCATCAGCTTGCGGTTGCTCTCGACGGCGCGCTGCAGCGCGTCGTCGCTGACGTCGGTAAGCCAGACGTCGTAACCGCCGAGCGCGGTCTGCTGCGCGATCTGCGACCCCATCGTTCCCGAGCCCACTACGCAAACGGTCTTAATTTCGTCGATCGTCAAACCAACCTCCAGGTCATCCCGCAAACGCAACGATGCTACCGGACGCTCGGAGGCGCGGGGATGGTTAGAAGGGGCGCTCTGGAGCCAGATCCTCTAGGTCACCGTCGGCGGCGCGACCCAGGCCCACAAGGACGGTGGTCACGGCCACGCTCTTATGGCACACAACCCTAGGTTGGTCGGCCACTTAGCCAGGGATTGACGGAGGACCAGAAGAACCAGAGAGCCGACAGGACCCGGACCAGGACGAGATCCTGGACGATCATGTACAAGCCGCCTGGCCGACCGTCGCTGTAGAGCACCAGGATGGGCTCCCTCATGGCTGTTCAGCCTAGATGTCGGAGTAGAGGTGGAACTCCCAGGGATGCGGCCTTAGGGCCACTGGCTCGATCTCGTTGGTCTGCTTGTAATCGATCCAGGTGTCGATCAGGTCGGGCGTAAAGACGCCACCCTCGAGCAGGAAGGCGCGGTCCTTGTCCAGCGCTGCCAGCGACTCGCCCAAGGATCCCGGGGTGCCCTTGATCTTGGCCTTCTCCTTGGGGCTGAGCTCGTAGATGTCGGCGTCCACCGGCTCCGGGGGCTCGATCTTGTTCTTGATCCCGTCAAGCCCGGCCATCAGCATGGAGCTGAAGGCGAGGTAGGGGTTGGCCGAGGGGTCGGGACAGCGGAACTCGATGCGCTTGGCCTTGGGGTTGGTGCTGTACATCGGGAGGCGGACGCAGGCCGAGCGGTTGCGCTTGGAGTAGACCAGGTTGATCGGCGCCTCGTAGCCAGGGACCAGCCGCCGGTAGCTGTTGGTGGTGGGGGCGGCGAAGGCCAGCAGTGCCGCGGCGTGCTTGAGGATGCCGCCGATGTAGAAGCGGGCCATGTCCGAGATGCCGCCATAGCCGTTGCCGGCGAAGAGTGGCTTGCCCGCCTTCCACAGGCTCTGGTGCACGTGCATGCCGCTGCCGTTGTCCTGGAATAGGGGCTTGGGCATGAACGTCGCCACGTACCCACGCGAGGCTGAGAAGTTCTTGACGATGTACTTGTAGACCATCATGTTGTCGGCCATCCGCTTGAGGGTCGAGAACTTCAGGTCGATCTCAGCCTGGCCCGCGGTGCCGACCTCGTGGTGCTGGACCTCGACGCCCAGCCCGGCGTCGATCAGGCGCAAGGTGAGCTCGCTGCGGAAGTCCTGGAGCTTGTCCGTCGGCGGCACCGGGAAGTAGCCCTCCTTGTGCCGGGGGCGGAAGGCGAGGTTGGGCTCGCCGCCGTCGATACCCGAGTTCCAGATGCCCTCGTCGGAGTCGATGAAGTAGTAGCCGGAGTGGGCGTTCTGGTCGAAGGTCAGGCTGTTGAAGATGTAGAACTCGGCCTCAGGCCCGAAGTAGGCGGTGTCGGCCAGCTTGGTCTTCTGCAGGTAGGCCTCGGCCTTGGTGGCGACGTAGCGGGGGTCGCGGCTATACGGGTCGCGGGTGATCGGGTCGAAGATGTCGCAGTGGACCACCAACGTCGGGATCTGGAGGGTGGGGTCCATGTAGGCCGTTGTCGAGTCCGGGAGCAGGAGCATGTCCGACTCGTTGATCGCCTGGAAGCCGCGGATGGACGAGCCGTCAAAGCCGAGACCCTCCTTCTCGAGGTCGGGCGTGAACTCGTCGACGGGAACCGAGAAGTGCTGCGTCGACCCGGGAAGGTCGGTGAACCGCACATCGACCATCAGGGCCCCTGCCGCCTTGGCCTTGCGGATCGTTTCAGCCAGGGTGCTCGCCGCTACTCCGGCCGTGCCGCTTTTAGCCTTACCCATGCGATTCCTCCATCTCCATCTATCGCCGGCCGAGCCGGTCACTCTCATCTGACGGCGCAAAGAAGCGAGTAAACCCGCCGCGCACCCACGGAGGCTACACGGCGGAACTAGCTACGCGCTTGTGTCCCTACGACGATCCGCCTCGCAGGCATCCCGTGCGGACCGCACGAGGGCGAATTATGCCTGAAGGCTCAAATCTCGCGGCGCTGGAAGCTGTAGATCGTCAGTGCCAGCATCACCACGAGCCAGCCGGCGCACCACACCAGGTACGGGATCGGCGGCCCGTTCAGCTCGAAGAAGGGGTTGGCTGAGGCTGCCCTGCCGGCGCTGCCCGCAGCCCGGGCCACCGTTATCACCGCCGCCGGCTCCAGGCTGTAGACGGCCCCTCGCCAGAGCCCGTCGGTGGGCAGCGCCAGCTGCGTGACGGTGCCGATGTGGGTGATGGTGGCGTTCTGGAACGCCGCGCCGACCGCCCCGGCGATGCCGCCCAGCCACGACATGCCGTACGCGCCCAGGGCGATCACGCCGCCGGTCATCCCCGATAGGCGGGTGCTGATCAGCAGCGCCAGCGTCATCAGGACCACGGTCTCGCCGATCATGTAGGCGATCAGCAGGAACGGGCTGGGGGGCTGGTAGTCGGTGATCAGCTTGACCCCGATGAGCTCAAGTCCGACTGCCCCGGCGATGTAGATAGAGACCAGGGCGACGAGCCCCAGCCACTTGCCGAGGACGACGTCGGCGCGGCTCAGGGGTCGGGTGAGGATCGCCAGCGATATCCCCGACTCGACGTCGCCCGAGATCATGGGCGCGGCAATGAAGACCGCGCTCAGGGCCAGGACGAAGCTGAACATGAACATGATCAGGATCAGGATCTGGGAGACGACGGTCTTCAGCTCCAGTGGTGTCAGCCGCTGGCCACTGCTGTCGGTGAGAGTGGACAGCTTGTAGACGCCAAACAGGGTGACGCCGATGACCACCAGCGTAAGTCCCAGCAGCGCCAGCAGCAGCTTGCGCCGCGAGGTCTCGCGGATCGTCAGCCGCATGATCGTCCAGATCGAGCCAGGCTGTACCGGCAGAAAGCCGCGGTCCGCCAATGCGGTGTCCATCACGTCGACTCCCGCGGCTCGCCGCCGAGCAACTCCATGAACCGGTCCTCGAGGCTCTCGTGCTGGGGCTTGACGGCGTAGACGCGGCCACCGAGGCGGACCACCTCGGCCACGACGTCGGGGACCACGTCAGGCCCGGCGCCGTCGATCGACAGCCAGCCATCGCTCTCCGAGACGGCGCCGAAGCGCTGGAGCGCTCGGGTGGCCTCGGGGTCGAGGCCCGTGACCCGAAGGCGGACGCCGACCTTGCCGGCGAGCAGGTCGTCGAGCGTGCCGGTGGCGATCACGCGACCGTGGTCGACGATCGCGACGCGGTCGCAGACGGCCTCCACTTCTGTCAGCAGGTGCGAGTTCAGGAACACCGTGGTGCCGCCCGCCTTGAGCTTGCGGATGATCTCGCGCACGTCCCGGCGCCCCACCGGGTCCAGTGCCGACGTTGGCTCATCGAGGAAGACCATGTGCGGGCTGCCGAGCAGCGCCACTCCCAAACCCAGGCGCTGCTGCATGCCCTTGGAGAAGTTGGCGACGCGGTCCCCGGCGCGATCGGCGAGGCCGACGGTGGTCAGTGCCTCGTCGATCTCGGACGGCCATATCGAGCGCGGCAGCCGGGCCAGCTCACAGTGGAGCTTGAGCACCTCTCCCGCCTGGAGCCAGCCCTGGTAGCGGAAGAGCTCGGGCAGGTAGCCGATGTGGCGGCGGGTGCTCTGGTCTCCCAGTGGCGCGCCCAGCACCCAAGCATGGCCCGACGTGGGTCGCGCCAGGCCCAGGAGCAGCTTCACCGAGGTGGTCTTGCCCGCGCCGTTGGGCCCGAGGAAGCCGAAGACCTCGCCGCGCGGGACCGTCATCGAGAGGTCGGAGAGGGCCTGGACATCGCCGTAGCGCTTGCTCAGCGTAACGGTGTGCAAAGCGGAGGAGGCCGCGGCTGCGGCCTCCTCTGTCAGACCGGGGTCGTGGACCAGGCGGGACGGGACTCCCGCTACGGCCACTGGACCGGCTGGCGCCGTGTCGTCTGGGCTCAGTGCAGCGACCTCGCCACGCCTGTCACCTCACTTTCGGACATCGTCCCCACGGTGGCGTACAGGACGCCATCCCGGGTCCAGACCATCCCGCTGCCCAGCCCGGTCGAGTCGCCGACGAAGAGGCCGTTGGCCCCGTTGACGTCGACCTGGTGGCTCTGCTGGCCGGTTGGAACCGGAACTGGGAGGGTCGTCGAGGGATCGCCGATGGCCCTGATCTGAGCGGCCAGGTCAGGCGGGAAGCCGGGCAGCGAGATCAGGTAGTCCTCGATCTGGGTGACCGAGGCCCCCGAAGAGCTGACCACCGGGCTCGTCATCTCGACCACGGCCATGGTCGGGAACTGCGAAGTCGACAGGCCGCCGCTGCCCCCGGTGTCGCCCTGGGCGGGGGCGGCCGGCTTGGCAGCAGCATCGCCGGGGGTCGCCTTGGCGCGGGCGCTCCCCTGGCTGGCGCCCGCGGCGCCCCTGGTGATCAGGTCGGCCGACCCGCCGTAGATCGAGATGATCCCGGGTCCGGCGCTCACCGACAGCGTGCTGCCGTCGAGCCCGGCGGACATCGCCGGCAGGGTTTTGTTGTTAGCTGCCGCCCACGCCTGCGCCTTGGCGGCGCTGAAGGTGAAGGACGCCTGCAGTGGCGACATCACCAGGTACGTGGGAGTACCCTTGGCGCGGTCAGGGATGGCGCCGTCGGCTGGAGTCTTCAGGGTCAACCCTGACTGCGACTGGGCCGCCGCGGCGTTGGCGACGGGGGTGAACTGAGGTGTCTTGCTGAACTTCATGTCGCCAAACTGCGAGAGGTCGGGCAGGCCCCTCAGCTCACTCGGCTGGACCTGGACCGCCTGGAACTGCTGCGGCTCGAAGATCTTGACGAAGTTGTCGGCGACCCCGGTGGCGACCAGGGCGACCATCAAGGCCAGTGCCAGCGCCAGCGCGGCCACGGGGCGCACCGAGCGGCTGCCGCCCGACGCGAAGAGGCCGCCAAGGACCGTCCACGGGGTGCGGCGAAAGGCCTTTTGACCAGCGGCGCTGCGCCGTAGCTGGCGCAGGGCAGCCTGGGTGTCGATGCCGCTCTCGGGCACCGCCAGCAGGATGCCGGCGCGCTCGGCCTCAGCGGCAATCGTCATGGCGCGCTCGCGGCAGGCGCCGCACTCCTGGTAATGGTCCTTCTCGGCCCCAGTGGTGCTGAGGGGCTCATCCTGCATCCGTCGCAGGGTTCCGTTATTAAGGTGTCGCATTGGTGACCTCCGTGCGCAATCTGGCTTCGGCTCGACGCAGCAGGGTCCCGACCTGTCCGATCGATACCCCCAGGGCATTGGCAACCTCGGCATAGCTGAGCCCGCTGTAGCGCAGGGCCAGCACCGCCGAGCTCTTCTTGGGCAGGCGGCGCATTGCCTCCCGCACCATCTGGCGTTCCTCGGATCGCTCCAGTAGCGCCTGGGGGTCGGCTACCTGCTCGTCGGAGGCGGGCGCAGTCACTTCCTCACGCCGGACCCGGCGGCGGTTGCCGCGGACGACGTTGAGCGCCGAGTGCCAGGCGGCCCGGTGCAACCAGGCGGTGGCAAATTCGGCTTCGGGATCATGGTGGCGATGCAATGAGAGGAAGACCTCCTGGGCAACTTCCTCGGCCTCGTGCCGGTTGGCCAGCACCCGGTTGGCGATCGCCACCACCCTGGGGTATTCGGCAATAAAGAGCCGCTCGAAGGCCTCTGGCAGTCTGTTGCCCATCAACTGCCCGTTGTCGACAGCTGCGTCCTGTCGAGTCCTGGCTGGGATGACGCTCACCCCGACTGCCTCAGCCTCCATGCACTAAAAGCACCACTGGTCCCTCGATTGTGACACCGCCCTATCGCCTGGCCGCCCAGATCTGCTCGACGCGGTGGCGCTGCCGGGGGCCGAAATAGGGCGGCTCGCCGGCGCACGCGTTGGCGGTGACGTGTTCGGGGCTGCTGGTGGCGGGGATGAGGACATGCACCCTCGGGTCGGAGAGGGCCCACCTGAGGACGGCCTCAGCCCAGGAGGCGACTCCCAGCTCAGCCAGCTCGCCGGGTCCGGGTCCCGGGCCAAGCGTGCCGCTGCCAAGCGGTCGCATCACCACCACCCCCAGGTCCAGCTCCGCGGCCAGCGGCAGGATCTCGCGCTCCACCTCGCGCTCGTCAGGGTTGTACGGGACCTGGATGGCATCGATGCGCCCGGTCCGCATCACCGTCGCCAGCTCGCCGAAGGCGGACGGGTCGTAATGGGTGGCGCCGAGCAGCCCGACCCGGCCCGCGTCGCGCTCGGGCTCAAGCCACTCCAGGTGTTCGCGCCAGGCGACGAGGTTGTGCACCTGTTCCAGGTCGACGCGGCCGTCGAACCAGTCGAGCTGACGGCGGAAGTGGGCGCGGCCCTCATCGCCGGAATCGGTCCAGATCTTGCTAGCGACGATGGCCCGCTCACGCCGGCCCGCGATCGCCAGGCCCACCACCGATTCGGAGCGTCCGTACATGGGGGATGAGTCGACCACGCGGCCGCCTTCGGCGAAGAGCGCCTCGACCACCTTGCGGGGGCCGTCGACCGCGCCGGGCGGGACGTCGAAGACCTTCCAGGTACCGAGCCCGATCACGGGTACATCCCAGCCCGACCGGCCAAAGCGACGAGTCTCCACCGGGAGACTCTAGGACGTTCTAGTCGGGTAGCAGCGAGCGGGCCCGCAGCGCGATGCTGAGGGCGACGCGGGTCTCTGCGTCCTCCAGTGATACGCCGAGGAGCGATTCGATCCGCTGGATCCGGTACGCCAGGCTGTTGACGTGGAGGTGGAGGGCGCGGGCCGCCGCGCGGCGGTTCCAATGGTCGGCCGACAGTTTCTCGAGGGTCTCGATCAGCGGGGTGCGACGGCCCTCCTGGTAGCGCACCAGCGCGCCCAGGGTCTCCTCGACGAAGCGGGCCAGGGCCACCGGGTTTTGCACCTCGAGGAGGAGCCGGAAGGCGCCCAGGTTGCGGTAGGAGGCGACCTGCCGCGTCGCGCCGCCGCGGCGGGCCAGCCGTAGCGACTGGCGGGCCTCGTCGTGTGAGCGCGGCAGCTCGTGCACGTCCTGGGTGGCGTTGCCGATGCCCAGGGAGAAGGTCCCGTCGCGAACCACGCGATGGATCGTCTGCAGGATCAGGTCGCCGAAGACCTCCAGGGTGCGCAGCTCGGCCGCCGGCGGCGGGGCCTCGGCCTCGGCCTCGGCGACGGGGATGACCAGCACCAGCGAGGCCGAACGGGTGACCACCAGCGACTGCGCGAAGCGCCGCGTGACCAGGTCGCTGACCAAACGGTGGAGGCGGTCCTGCATGCTGCCCGACTCCAGCGCCTGGGCCGCCTCCTCGCCGTCCGGCTCCACCACCATCACCCACGACTTCGCCGCGACGCGATAGCCGAGGCGCTCGGCCTGGCCGGCGAGACGGGCGTACTCACCACGCTCCAGCGTGTGCCCCAGCAGCTCCTCGACGAGGTCGCCGCGGAGGCGGCGCTCGACCTCGGCCGACGCGCGCTCTTTGGCCAGCTCCAGTGCCAGGACGGTGGCGCCGTGCTCCAGCGCCCGGCGGCGGTTGGGGTGCTCCACCGGCGCGGCGTCGGCCGCCAGCACCCCGAGGAGCTCGTCGCCGGCTCGGATCGGGGTCAGGGTCAGTGCCCGCGCCGGCTTGCCCGCTGTGATCTCCACCGGCTCGCCCGAGCTCGACGCGGAGATCGAGGCGGGGATGTCGAGGCGGCTGATGCCCAGCGCGTCGCCCGTCGGTGTCTTGCCGGCGCGCTCCAGGCGGAAGCCGGCGGGGTCGAAGAGCTCGACCCGCGCGCCCCGCAGGGCGGCGATGGCTTCCAGGATCGCGCCCGGCCCAGCCCCCGAGAGGGCCAGCGCCGTGAAGCGCTCATGGATCGCCTGCGAGCCACGGATCTCCTCCAGCTGCGCCTCCAGCCGCCGCTGCATCTCGCTGCGCTCGATGATGCCGGCGACCTGGCCGGCGATCGCCCCCAGGAAATCGATGTCGGCCTTGTCAAACTCGCGCCGCTCCTCCGACTGGACGTTGACCACCCCGATCATCCGCGAGCCGGCGAGAATCGGCACCGACATCATTGCGGTGAGGCGCTTCTGGTCGACCCCCCGGATCCACTGGAAGCGAGGCTCCTGGGTGACGTCGGGGACCACCAGCGGCTGCCGGTGGAGGGCCACCCAGCCGGTGACGCCGTCGCCCACCTTCATTCGCGTCCTGTTGACACTCTGGCTGTCGAGGCCGTTGGTGGCGTTGAGCACCAGCTCGTCGTCAGTCGTGTCATAGAGGTAGAGGGAGCAGACCTCGACCTGCATCGCGCCCGTGGTCTCGGAGATGATCAGCTCCAGCAGGGCGTCCGGCTCGATCGTGGACGCGGCCGCCTTGCTCAGACGCTGCAGGAACATCAGCTCCCGAATCGAGGCTTCTTCGGGTGGGTGAATCACACGAACTTGGCTCATGGGCCGAGTGTATCCGACCAAAGAGGCATTTCTTTGTGTGGAGCGCACAAATTTGACGGGCCGGGTTCGTGGTCCCGT
>CAAGKR010021430.1_pt1 | contig 18001 bp, 18 predicted proteins | sample 2556971 | NCBI WGS metagenome assembly CAAGKR01 (sample SAMEA5207829, study PRJEB30636) | soil metagenome | biome: forest; feature: boreal; material: soil | place: USA | collected 2011-09 | depth 1 m | reverse complement strand
TTCATCAATATCTGCTCAACTTGCCCGGGATCCATTCTTACCCGCCCCAAGTCTGAGCTGCGCTTGAATATGATCTCGATGTTTTCCGCGATCAAACGGCGCATCATCTTTTCAAACTCGCTCGTGGTCGCGTTCAGGTCGAGAACCACTGGCTGGATGACTTGCTTCCGGCTGAGGGCCAAAAGTTGGCGAGTCAGGGCACTTGCGCGACGACCAGCCGTGGCTATTTGCTCGACATACTTGTGAGCTGGATCTCCACCGGGCAGCCTCATTCGCAGGAGATCACTATATCCTATAACTACGCTGAGAGCGTTGTTGAAGTCATGAGCTATCCCGCTTGCCAACTGGCCCACTGCTTCCATCTTTTGCGCTTGGCGGAGCTCGTCCTCCAATAGCTTACGTTGGGTTACATCCTCGTTCATCCCCTCATACCTCACCACGACGCCAGCTTTGGAAATGGCTCGAACATTCGCGCAGACCCACACTTTGCTACCGTCTTTCCGGTAGGCCTGGCATTCAAAGTTCGTTGCCACTCCCTGATCTCGTGCTATGCGTTGGAACTCCTCGCGAGACTTGGAATCGACATAAACTTGCCGGGTAATATCGGTGATACTCGCCACGAGATCTTGGGGAGAGTCGTAGCCAAGCATCTTCGCCATCGCTGGATTGACGCTTGTGTATCGCCCCTCTGGTGTACTCTGAAAGATGCCGATCACGGCATTTTCCACGATGTCACGATATTTTTGTTGCGCCTGGTAGAGTTGATCCTCCAGCAGCTTGCGGTCGGTTATGTCTTCGAAGGTACCCTCGTGACGGACGATGGTATTTCCCTCGCGAACTGCTTGAGCATTAGTCCAGACCCAGATCTTATTGCCGTCCTTGCGCTGGACTTGTAGCTCAAAATGTCGCACAACTCCCCTTTCTCGCAGCAGACGCTTGAACTCTTCCCGGCGTGGGGGATCCACACAGAGCTGGGAGTGGATGTCCCTCCTGCAGGCGATCAATTCTTCCGGGGAATCGAATCCAAACATCCGAGCCATGGCTGGGTTCACACTCAACAGACGCCCATCGGGGGTGCTCTGATACATACCCACAATCGCTTCTTCAAAGATGAGCCGGTATTTCTGTTCCGCCTGTTTTAGAGCCTGTTCTGCCTGCTTCTGCTTTGTGACGTCGCGCACGACGATCATCTGGGCTTTACGCCCCCGCCCTGCGAGTTCGTGGGAAACTACCTCGACATCGATGAGTCGGCCGTCTTTGAGCAGATGTTTCCACTCGCCTGAATGCTGCACCCCCGCGCGAGATCGAGCTACATCCTCAAGAAGACGAGGCACTTCTTCTAGCGGACGAATGTCTGTTACCCGCATGGCCAAGAACTCATTTCGAGAATATCCGTAGTGATCGAGAGCGGCATCGTTGACCTCGAGACAGCGGAGAGTTTTGAGATCGTAAACCCACATTGGTTCTGGGTGACTGATGAATAAGATGCGGAAGCTGACTTCGGCTTCCGTCGGGATAAGCGTCTCCGATGACGCGACGAGTCCGACGCCGGGCAAAGTTAGGGGAAATGCTAGGGCTTCTTTGGAATTCGACATCAGGATTCCTCAGTAGGTGGCCGACGATGACAAATAGCCAGCAAGAAGCTTGTCGCCGGTTGCATGTTCAGCGAATTGTTGATGTGTTTGAGACGATCCGAACTCAGAAAGATCACGGCAGAAAGCCTATTCTGGCGCGAGCTAGGGAGATCGACTGAGGACTCATGACGTTGAGCAGCAGGCGATTGGGCCGATCCGTAACATGATCGTGCTGGGCGGAGAGTGTCATTTGGCATGACATGGCTTGCAGCCGCGTTCCCATCAAGGAAAACAATCTCCGCTCCGTTGACGCGCCCTGTCTGGTCGTAGATCGGGGGCGGAAACTGTGGCTGCATCAAGACCTCCTTTTATGAGGTTTGGAAAGCGACGCGACATCGATTGAGCCAAGGAAGGATGGAACATGTAAAGCCTGAACCGGCCTGTCTGGACTCTTGCGTTGACTCCTGTTCCAGTCTTCCACCCACTCTGCCACGAATACAAAAACACCTTCAAATACATGCCTTCTGGTGAAACCGGTTACCGGACCGTGTATCTCGGATCTCGGAGTCCCAAAGGCGACATAAACGTAAACACAGTAGTCCCCGCGGACTGAGACCAGTCGAATAGTGTTGTTGGACCTGTCCCTGTAAATCGCACCTTCGTGTAAGTGCGTCTTCGGATCACAGCTCTGGGTTGAAGTAATCGCCATTGTTGTTGTTGGCATCCTCTGTAAATCGGTTTCCGGCACCGGATGTTTCTGGAATCGCGCTAGAGGAATCCCGGCGCGGAGGCGAAACCTAACGTGCCGGGGTTCTCCCTTAGGCAGCTCGGCGAATCGCAATGCGATGCGCTGTTGATGCACTGACGGTGAATAGCTTCAGGGTTGGGGGGGATTCCAAGACTGGCTTCAACATGCCGGTTATCGTCTCATAGCGCTGGCGGTGATACTCCTCAGCATCTTCCGGAGAGGCCCAGAAACTGATGCACACCAGCCTTTCAGCGTGGGTCTCGTCGGAAAGAGCGAGAAAGTCGACAAAGCCAGGTTGTTCTTGCAGAATAGGTAGCACGTCATTCGTCACCTTGGCGCTGATTTGGCCGCCCCTGCCATCCTTTGCTTGACATTCTTCAACTAGAGCGAACATAGGCTTCTCCTTTACCAGCCTGCGCCTTGCACGTCTTGCTCCATGTCAGAAAACAGGCACCTTTATAGAAAACATTAGCCTAGGAATCTGACTGTCCTAGTGTCGACTTTGTCGAAGGACAGACGACTCGACACTAAGGCGGCCTTTCAGTGACCAAATCTGAGCGCTGCTTGAGCACATCCGCAAAAAGTGACCATAATACTGCGAAGTTGCGGCAGACAATAACAGCGCATTTGTGACTGTGGCCCAATGCGTTGCGACAAGCCTACGAGTACCCAAGGATTTCTGGCATTGGCTCGCACAGGAGTACCTAAAGGTCTAATCAGTGAACAATGAGTGGTCGGAAAACCCGACGGGCCATCTCGAAATAAAATTTCTCAAGCAATAGACTCAACAACTTACGGCTTCTACGGAAAACACTCTATTTCTTTATTCCTAAGGCGAACGTTTCAATTGTTGCCTCGGCTGAAGACTTGGTCTTTGAGGGCCTGCCTAACCTGAAACCTGAGAGTGTCGAATCGTCTCCCTTTCGACAAAGTCGACACTAGGACACTCAGATTCTCCGGTCAATGTTTTCTATAAGGGGCGTCTGTTTTCTGAGATGGAGCAAGACGTGCAAGATACTGAGCGTACACAGTGAAGTCGGGAAAGGAGCCATTTCCCGAGTTCATTTTCCTTCGAGTAGGGGCCGCATGAGTCAACGACAGGCGGGTCTATCTCTTTGACAGGAACCTCAGATTGGGTGCCCTTCGAAGGAGGGAAGCTGCTGGCCCGAAGCGCCGTAACCTCACGAAACCCTTTCTTGGCTGGGCCGTACGCGTGCAAATCAGCACTTGGATCTAGGCCAAGAAGTTTTGGCAACAGGGGGAAGCGACCATGACTCTCGTTATCGCAACGAAGAAGAACCCGGATTTCGACCCGAAGCAGTTTCTCAGCACCCTCGGTCAGGGCCGAAGCCTTGTGCCGTTTCCAAACCGCCAACCAATTTACGCTCAAGGCGCAGCGTGTGATGCGGTGTTTTATATCCAGACGGGCAAAGTAAGACTCACTGTTGTATCTAAGGTCGGCAAGGAAGCAGTCCTCGGCATATTGAATTCGGGCGATTTCTTCGGAGAAGGTGGCCTTGCAGGACAGCCTCTACGCATGGGGTCTGCGACCGCACTTACGGATTGCGATCTTCTTCGCATTGAAAATAGGGCAATGATGTTTGCGCTTCACCGGGAACGTAGGTTCTCCGATCTGTTCGTAGCATATCTGCTGGGACGCAACATCCGATACGAAGAGGATTTAGTTGATCAACTCGTCAATTCCAGCGAAAAGAGACTAGCACGGGTTCTGCTGTTGCTTGCGGATTTCGGCAAGGAAGGCGCGCCCGAGACTGTAATCCCCAAGATCAGTCAGGAGACCCTCGCAGGGATGGTAGGCACAACCCGGCCGCGGGTCAGTGCTTTCATGAATAGGTTCAGAAAGTTAGGCTTCGTTAACTATGGCCCGGGCGTGCTGCAGGTTCATCGTTCACTTCTCAATGTTGTCCTCCGCGCCTAGCGAGCAGGAGCCCTCACACCTCGCTGGCGTTGCCAGCGACGGGGAACTCTCGTTGACGTGAACCGGCAAGAGTCTGATTGCACCGCCGCCTCCTAGTCGCCCGGCGAGATACGGCCTGCGCCAGCCGAACACCTGGTTGGCGTTGACCCCATGCCCCCGCGCCACTCTCGCCACCGACGCACCTTCCACCAACGTCTCTTCGACAATCCTCCGCTTCTCCTCCACCGTTCGTTGCTGCCGCTTGGGTGCGCTCCCTGCAGAACTTGCTTTCGTTGCGATCTCGGTCACCGCTGGCCTGGAAGTGTCCATCTCCGCTCCAAGTGGACACTTTCCATTCGCGCCCACCAAGCCAGACTCTTCTCTCCTCACACCCTCTGTCTAGACGGCCTCTGTCGGACGCTTACATTGTTTTCCCAGCAGACTTCTTATAAGAGGCAGTTCTCGGGATCGGTGCTCGATGCGTGGGTCTGGTTGCGGAGATGTCCAACATCGGCACGAACAAGTGGCAACTAGTCCTGGAACTCAACGGGACTAATATTCAGCTTTTTAATTTTCGAGTAAAGGGTCGTGCGTTTCATTCCTAGTCTCTTGGCTGCACCCGATGCACCACCTATCACTCCGCTCGCCTCTTTCAGGGCTTGAAGGACGAGCTCGCGCTCGACCTCTGGGGACAGCTTGCCAGAAGGCGGCTTCGCGACACTTCTTAGCTCTCCAAGAGGAACCGTCAGGACCGATGAGGTCGTTAAAATCACGCAGCGCTGAACCAGGTTTTGCAATTCTCTGATGTTCCCTGGCCAACTCCAATTCAGGAGAGCATCCATCGCTTCGGCAGGAATAGTCGTAATCACCTTCTTCGCTTCACTTGCGTATTTGGAGACGAAGTAACGCACAAGGGCAGGAATGTCACTTTTTCTCTCTCGCAGAGGAGGAACGTAAATCGGAAAAACATTGAGTCTATAAAATAGGTCCTCGCGGAAGCGACCTTCGGCGATACTCCGGTGCAAGTCCTGATTTGTGGCAGCGATCAGCCGAACATCGACTTTTACAGTCCGGTTACTGCCGAGCCTTTCGAATTCCTTGTCCTGCAGTACCCGTAGTAGCTTCGGCTGAATTACACCCGGAAGATCCCCTGCCTCATCCAATAGTAGAGTTCCTCTGTCAGCTGATTCCAATCGACCGATGCGTCTGTTGATTGCCCCGGTGAAGGCCCCCTTTTCGTATCCGAATAGCTCGCTTTCCAACAACTCTGTCGGAATCGCAGTACAGTTGACGCTGACAAACTTGCTGTCGGCCCGCGGGCTGAGCCGATGAATAGCACGTGCAACTAACTCCTTACCGGTGCCTGTTTCGCCGAGCAGCAGGACCGTTGCGTCCGTGGCCGCCACCATCCTCACCTGTTTAAGCAGTTCTTGGAGAGGAACGCTGTTCCCCACGATTTCGGAGAAAGTGTCGTCCTGTCCCGCCTGATCACCCAGATCAAGATCCCGGAGTGCTTGTTCGCCCCCTGGCGTTACGACCGATGCTGCTTGGACGCAGTCTGCCTGCGCGATAAGGCCATCAGGTGAAAGTCTGGTGTCCAGGAATTGAGCTATCATTGCTGCCGCATAGCGCAAGAACTCAAGCGTTGCATTCGTCTTGGGAATGACATGTAAACTGCCATAGCCTATTGCTCCCAGCTTGTGACGACTTGTCGTCAAGGGAAAGACATAGTAAGTACGAACGCCGAGTTGACGAAGCGACTCTAGGAAAACTGGCAACTTGGGTTCGGTGTCCAAATCTTGGACAAGTAGGGATCGTTGATTCTTCCAGGCCCATCCGCTTGCACAAGTGTAACCGGGAATGGACTCATATCTTTTCTGCGCATGGCCTGCCTTCCAGATGTCCAGACTGATGCTTTCCTTACTTGAGTCATAAAGGCCCAATGTGACAAGGTCAAAATTAAAGAAATGCCGCAGGCGGAGTGCCAATGTGGGGAAAAGAGCATCTGTTGTCGAGTAGCTGACGGCCAGCTGTGCCAGGTCGAGTAGATTGCCATACTGACCGACTGTTAGCTCTGAGAGATAAACGGAATCGAACGCAAGTCTTTGCTTCTGCATACTCTCTCGTAACCGATGGTCTGGCTTTTCGCATCGAAGCACGTTTCGCAGTGTCACCCTTCAAGACACTGATGAGACCCACAACACCACAACATGTTGTTAGGAATCTTTCCTACATTTGTGAAATCGATCTTGGCAACCATACGTTACGATATTAACAAGCTAATCGCGTGGGGCATGACCGTCCAGTCACTATGTGGGGACATCAGGCCGAACTCTGGCCGTGGCGCACAGCGCAGGAATCTGCTGCACTAAACCTTCGTATGTAGTTTCATGGTCAGTTGCTCTCGTGGTAGTACCTAGAGTAGAATTAATAGTCGGGGATCGGCGGCCTGAGGGGGACCCCTTCTGACAGTCGTCGTTGTGAGGCGTTAGTGCACCCTCTCCCGCAAAACGAAAGTTCCCGTCTCGAAAGTCTTCGTAGCTTTCGCGTTCTAGGTACATCCCACGAGCAAGTGTTCGACGACATCGCCCGTCTTGCCGCTCTTATCTGTGATGCTCCTGTCGCCGTCATCGCTTTCATCGATGAGCAACGGGTATGGTATAAGGCAAAAATCGGCCTTGCGTTAGACGAGATTCCGCGAGAGGGCTCGTTCTGTGCCTATGCCATCTTGCAATCTGACCTCCTGATCGTCCCGGATCCGGTCTTTGATGAAAGGTTCATGAGACACATCCAAGTTACGCAGCTCGGAATTCGATTCTACGCAGGAATGCCGCTAATTGCCGATGACGCCCACCCCCTGGGTGTGCTAGCCGTGATGGACCGAGTGCCGCACCTCATGACAGAGGAGCAGAGCGATTCCTTACGCATACTTGCTCGACAGATGATGCGAGAGCTGGAACTACGACGGACAAGAGAAACTCAATCGCCGCACCTCCGACCTCACCTAGCGCCGCCTCCCCAGCGTACCGTCACCATCTTGATAGCCGAAGACAACGACAACCTTCGAAACCTTCTGCACAGGGTGCTCGAAGGCGACGGGTTTTCTGTCCTTCCCGCCGCCGATGGTGCAGAGGCACTCCGCTTCTGCCAGCAACACGATGGCAAAATAGACATTGTGGTGAGTGATATTGTCATGCCCCGGCTCAATGGTCTTGAGCTCTCAGAGCGAATTCGTGCGGCTCGCCCCGAGACGAAATTTTTATTTATAACGGGCTTTGGTGACCAATTTCCCCAATTGCGTGAATGGATCAAGTGCGGCGCAACCGTCCTGGAAAAGCCCTTCCTTCCTTCCGAGCTCCTGCATAAAGTGCTAGACACGCTCAACCCGGGGAAGGTAGCCACCGGTACCGAAGGATAACGGCGAAGCAATCTACGTCTTTAGGAAGGTCGACAATGCAACGGGTTCCCCTAAGGCCCGCCGAATTGCCATCAAGAATTCATGATTATCAGGAGGTTTCTGAAAGTATGCCGCGGCCCCGGCATTCAGCGCACGTTTCTTGTTGTCAGCCGGATCTCGCGCGCTGAGCACGATGATGGGGATTGCAACCAGGTCTGATAGAGTTCTCATGCGATCCAGCACAAGAAAGCCGTCACCTGCAGGTAGTCCGAGATCGAGGATGACCAGGTCCGGCGCCTCCTTGCGCGCCACCGAGATAGCGGCAACGGCATCGCCGGCCCATACCACCGCATAGCCGTTGGTTTTCAATCTGGCAGTTAATCCCAGCAGAAGATGTTTGTCGTCGTCGATGATCAGGATTTTCTTCTCTGTCTTTTGATCCGATCCTTGCCCTATCAAATCGTTTGGTTGGGTCATTTGTTCCTCTCTTTACCTAGCAAGTGCTCTTGAACCGAGCTTTCGATTTGTACAGCAACTTCGCGTATCTGCTGTTCCCGAGACTGGCCACGAGCCACCAGCATTGTCGTTGAAGAAATTGCCGGGTTGAGTTGCGACCCTTTGTCGAAGTTCTGTAAGTCTCCGAGAATGCGACTTGCGATCAGAGCAGATCCTTTGGGGTCGGTGCAAGCGACGATAAAAAATGTGACGATCGGTCCTTCGTCAACTGTCGCAGGCAAGAGGACATCCTGACCCGCATGAATGCAGCGCTCCAGAATCTGCCTTATCTCTCGCAGGATATCCGCCTGTACCCCTCCCTGAACCTCGACCACGTCTACTGTAATCAGGGTTACGGAACCTGCATCAAGGTTTGGCTCGCTGAAGATATGGGAACAATACTTGGCCAGTGAGAATACTGGCAGCGTAAAGTAGAAAGTACTGCCGTGTCCGGTGCGGCTGTCCAACCAAATTCGGCCACCATGCCTTGACACCAACTCTCTGGAGATAAACAGCCCCAAACCCAGACCGCTGCGGCTGACTTCGCCACTGCCTTTCACTTGCGCCAGTCGGTCGAAGATGATTTCGCGGTTTTCCGCGCTGATTCCGCATCCCGAATCGGAAACTGATACGCACACGAAATCATGGTCTTCGCCAAAGAAGTTAGCCTTGACCGAAATGGTTCCACTATCGGGCGTGAACTTAACTCCGTTATCGATGAGGTTGGTGAGAATTTGTCGCACCCGAGCGGGATCGGCCCAGACCAAGGGAAGATTCGCTGCAAAATCGGCACGCAAGCTGAGATTCTTCGCCGCCGCGTTTGTACGGCAGGTGCTGAGAACATCGGAGCTAACCTTGACTAGACTTGTAGGCTGGCATGCTAAAGTCAGTTTATGCGTGTCGACACGGGTAATGTCGAGGAGATCTCTGACCATATCCTTCAGTTGTGTAACGTTGTCGAGGGCCAAGGCCAGGTGCTTGTGCTGTTCAAGAGTCAGATCACCAAATACCCCATCCAGTACATTGGTTGTGAAGAAATAGATCGCTGTCAGCGGTGTACGGAGTTCATGCGAGACGTGAGAAAGAAACTTTTCTTGTAGGCGTGCGCGCTCCTGCTGGGCTTCTTCGAGTACGAGCGCGATTTTCTTCCGTTCGGTCGTATCTTGCATGATGATCGCAAAGCCCTGAATCGGGCCCTCGCGGCCGGACAGCGCTGTGATGTTGACATTGGCCCAGAACTGCTCCTGCGTCCGACGCATGCTCCATCCTTCATATTCCGCCCGGCCTGTCCGCAAGGCCTTGCGTAGTTGGGCCTCGGGCGTGCGACGCTGAATATCTTCTGGTGGAAAGATGCAAGAGAAATTCTGGCTCATGATCTCCGCCTGGGTGTAGCCCAACATGCGTTCCGCTCCGACATTCCAACTGGTCACGCACCCGGTTGTATCCATTGTGAAAAGCGCATAGTCCCGAATCCCCTCCGCCAGCCATCGAAAACGGTTATTTGTTTCCGCCAGTCTTTCCTCGAGGATCGCGCCGTGGCGTTGTTGCAGAAATGCATGGCCCAGCGCAGCCAGTAAGTCTCCAGATGCCTGGAGAAAGGCCCCCGCCACAGGGCGCTCCTTCTTCGCAACTTTCCACAGTTCCTGAGCTGGGATTCCAAAGTCTTTTGCCACGCGTCGCAACAAGAGAGGCTCGGGATATCGATCGAACACTTGTCCTGCAATGATAGCCCCCAGGGTCTGCTCGCCCAACGTGAGCGGAACTGCGACATGAGTGAGGCCGGCTTGATCATGTACCACCACGACCGCGCCTGTTCGCACCGCATCGGCAACTGCAGTGCAAGGCAGACGCTTTGTGATGCAGAAGGGACATCCGGCGCCCCAATCAGACGCCGCGTCACGAACCAGGTTCCAGACCGGCTGGGGGTTGTGGCATTTTCCGAGGAGCAGCCCCTGGGAGTCGGTCAAGGCGACCGCCACTCTCATGGAGCGGCCATACATCTTCAGGACTTCGCCCCAAGCGTCGAAATCAAGCAAATCTCCCCGCATTGTGGCGGACAACTCCACCTTGCCATTTTCGTCTATCAAACCTACCTGATGGGGAGAGTATGTCGACACTACCGCGGGCAACCGTGCGCCCGCGTCAAGTCGCCCCAACGCTTCGGGGATCATGCCTGGTCCCGCACTACGGCAGCGCCGTTGATTCGTTTCGGAAGAGAGAATCTTGTAGGGGCTCGGCCAAGGAGACTGGAATAGTTCTGCAGGGCTATGGCAGGGAGCAGATCCTCTTCCAAGGGCACCAGAGAAATTCCCCCTTGGCCAATCACAAACTCGCGCGTATCGAACGAATGTTTCGTTCCCCGCGACTTGACTACAGAAATGCAGCGGTGAAGCGCGTTATTGATCTCTACCAGGTTCATCAGAATGAGGTTATCCACGATAGAGTTAACCGGAAAATCCGGCATATAGGATGAGATCCCGAGAAACTCTGGATTCTCATAATTGAAGAAAGCCGTCATCAAACGCTGCTTGGTGTAGGCCACGATGGCATGGAAGAAATCGCGATACACACTGATTTCTCCGATGGCGGTGCTATAGCTTGTCATCCCATCAATCACTATCCTTTGTATGTCATGCTTTTCGATAAGGTGGATAATCCGATTGAAGTGTGCATCGATGTCCAGCTCTTGAGGGCTCTCGAACATGATCTGGATCGTTCCATCAGCAACTTGATCTTCCAGATCCAATCCCAGAGTCTTTGCGTTACGGATGATTTGCGCAGGGTGCTCATCCAGGGAAACGAGTAAACCCCTCGTTTTACGGTTTCGCGCCCCCTCCCGCAGAATCTGCGTACTCAGTACGGTCTTCCCCACTCCCGAGACTCCAACTACCATCGTCGTGGACCCTTCAAAAATTCCGCCGCCCGTGAGAACGTCAAGTGCGTCAACACCCATCAATGACTGCTTGTTGTCGGATGTCGGCTGCATTAAACGAGCGCGGAGAGGTGCCTGAACACGGCGAAATACTTCCAAACCTTGCCCCCCGATGATCTGCAGGGTATGCTCTCCGGTTTCATAATCCTGTCCACGACTTTTGATGACCTCCAAGCTGCGCTGGATGTGCCGGCCACGCCGGTTGCGGCCCAACTCGATGACAGTGTCAGCAAGAAAATCGGCCATTTCCACGGTGGCAATCGAATCGCCTGTACTCCCCGCCTCCAGCGAGAACATTGCCGTCAAGTTTTCCCGGTTCAACGACTCGATCAATTGCTGAAACAATTCGCGAAACCCGCTTCGCACAAGGTTGATAGCCCCTGGGGGGGGAGTCAACAGCCCGACGCCATCTACGAAAATCCGCTGTGCGCCCATTTCGCTCGCGGTCTCCATCAGCAGGCTGTCAGGCGAACGTAACTCCTGATCGAACACTTGTGGGCTGGTAAAGATGATTTGCAACTTTTTCTCACGCTGCAGTTCCTCCAGGTTCCACCCGAATCCAGCAGCGTCTCGGATGAGTTTGTCGGGGTTTGTCTCAAACACCACAATCAGCCCAGGCTCACTAAATTGGGTGATGCCACGATAGATAAACTCCATGCCCATCAGAGTTTTCCCGCTTCCTGTCACGCCCTGCACCAGGATCACATTCGTCCGCGGAATTCCACCCATCAAAATGGAATCGAGCCCCTTGATACCCGTCTTGGTCATAGCACCTTCAGACATAGCCTTCTCCCTTCACTACCTGGACTCCGTCCGACTGCATCTCCTCGCACGCCGCCCGACCGAACAGGACTCAGCTGCCTCGCCAGCTCCAGCCGACCAGCGCGACTTTCTGATAGGGTGACGAGCTCCCTCAGGCATCGCCGATGCTCGACATCCTTTGAGTTTAGGACGCTGTAAAAACGTACTCCCCGCGAGGGCCGCGAGCGCTCGATTAGTTTCTGGCGTTCCAGTCGGTCAAGCGCGGCACCAACGATCGAGCTTTCATAGCCGACGAAACGAGCGATCTGGTCGGCGCTGGTTAGACTTGTCACGTGGCGGTACACGAAGGCAAATACGTCCCAGTCACAGAGCAAGGAGATCCCCACGTTCACAACGCACCTTTGAAGTGAGGATTCCAACGTTTGTTCGCGCTCGGTGATAAAGACTCCCCTCGCTCGGAGTTGTCGCCCACTCTAGTGATAACAGCCTTCAACCAATAAGGTCTGAGCAAAAAGAAACAATTGAGCTGTGTCTCTTGCTAACTTAGGTGGTTCGGAATCCTTCTCGAAGACGACGCGTCATTAACGGAGCAGACCTTCGCGCTTCTGTTGCTTTCGTCTTCCCCAACGCTCACTATGCACTTAGTTGGTCAAAACAGATCACTGTGTCCTGAACCTTCATGGCCTCAGGCAAGCCAACCTACCGCGTTCGCAGCCAAACACTCTTGAAAAGAAAGGGAAACGAACAACCCAGTTTGCGGACGATGCCGATTGGGTTTTCGCTTCGCCAACAAAATTAGGCCGCCAGCCGTGGTCGTATGACCAGGTTTGGCGCATGTTTCTGAGAGCGGCAGACCGGGCCGACATCGGCAGGCTCGGCACTCACTCGATGCGCCACACCTACCGTAGTTGGTTAGACGCTGCGGGAACGCCTATTGCGGTCCAAACAAAAACTCATGCGTCACGCCGGCATCAGAACAACGATGAACGTGTACGGCGATGTGGTCACGGATGAAATGCAACCGGCGCACCGCAAAGTTGTAGGTTTGGCCCTCAGTCGGCCCAACTGATTGCAAAACTGATTGCTGGACCAGCTAAGTAGTTGAAAATTGGCGGAAGCGAATGGGAGTCGAACCCATCGACGACGCCGAAAGACGCCGCCCGCCGGTTTTGAAGACCGGGACGATCACCGGACCGCATGCGCTTCCCCTGCTCTCTTCATTCGAGCGGTTTTCCAGATTAACAGGTTCCCTCGCCGATTGACTCCCGCCCCGCTTTGCGCTACGGTGCGATGCGTCTACCAATAACTTCTGGATTCTTGAGCGAGGCCCTCATGTTCACAGCAAAAGTATTTCGCAGAGATTTTCTTGGTTCGCTCGCCGCAGGTGTATTCGGAAGCGCCGCCGCTGCCCAGGCTCAAACGCCCCACGTTCATCCGGAGTCGAGCGCCAGTAATCTGAGTTTGCCGGGCTATGCCTTGGCCCACGACTACCGCTCGTTGAAGCAATCGAGCTACGACCGCAGCGGAGGCAACGCCGACGAACGACCCATCCCCGCCGGCGGCACGCTGGAGGTTTTCCAAGCCGATGGCCCCGGCGTGATCACGCACATCTGGTTCACCATCGCCGCGCCGTCGCTGTCGCATCTCAAAGAAAATGTCCTGCGCATTTACTGGGACGGCAATCCGAAACCCAGCGTTGAAGTCCCGGTCGGCGACTTCTTCGGATTGAATCTAGCGGAATACTTTGTCTATCAGTCGGCGTTCTTGAATTGCTCGTCGGTGAAGGCGCTGAACTGCTACTTCGCCATGCCGTTTCAGCGGTCGGCGCGCATCACGGTCACCAATCAGGGCAGGCGTCCAGTGGATGCGTTTTATTACAACATTGACTATCAACTCGTTCCGGCTCTTCCCGCCGAGAGCCTGTACTTCCACGCCCAATACCGGCAGGCCGCGCCCAACCACGCGATTCAATTTGTGTCGGACGAAAACCAGAAAAACCTCGACGGCAAGAATAACTATGTCTTCCTCGAAACCAAGGGCCGCGGCCACTTGATGGGAGTCACGCTCGGGGTCGTGCAGAATTCCGATAACTGGATGGGCGAAGGCGACGACATGATTTTCGTGGACAACAACGCCATGCCGGTAATCAACGGAACCGGAACCGAAGATTATTTCTGCGGCGCCTGGGATTTCGGCGGCAAAAACGGCGCCACTCCGTTCGCACATCTTTATAACGGCGCATCCATGATCGCATCACCCGAGCGCGAAGGCGGACGCTATTGCCTGTACCGCTGGCACGCCGACAATCCCGTCACGTTTGAGAAATCGCTCAAGCACACCATCGAACACGGCCACGCCGACGACCGCGGCGACAGCTTCTACTCGGTCGGATACTGGTATCAGTCAGACCCGTTCACGGATTTCCCCGCGCTGCCGGCCGTGGGGGATCGCTTTCCGGGGGAGAAGCGTAGCAGTGGCTAGTGATTAGTGGCTAGCGGCGACCACACTCTGATCGTGTGGGGCGGGTGCCCAACCTGCTCCGAACGCAGCTCGGCCGATTTGGTGAGCGTAAGCGAAAGCAGGCGAGCAAAGTTCGCCAGCGAGCCCTGGTAAATCCGTGGCCCGATTTTTCCCGTCATTTCGGCTGCTTGACCACCCGCAAATACGGCTTCACCGTTTTCCATCCCTCGGGATACTGCTTCTGCGCCTCTTCGTTCGAAACCGCGCCGCTGATGATCACGTCCTCGCCCGGCTTCCAGTTCGCCGGCGTTGCCACCTTGTGTTTGGCGGTGAGCTGCATGGAGTCGAGAGCGCGCAAAATCTCGGCGAAGTTGCGGCCGGTGGTCATCGGATAGCTAAGCTGTAGCTTGATCTTTTTGTCCGGGCCGATCACAAAAACCGTGCGCACTGTGGCGTTGTCGGCGGCGGTGCGGCCTTCCGACGTGGTGCCGCTGCTGGCGGGCAACATGCCATAAAGCTTGGCGATTTTAAGGTCGGTGTCGCCGATCATCGGATAGTTCACTTTGTGGCCCTGGGTCTCCTCAATGTCCACTGCCCACTTTGCGTGGTTGCTGACCGGGTCCACGCTCAAGCCGATGATCTTGGTGTTGCGCTTGGCGAATTCCGGCTCCAATCCCGCCATGGCGCCGAGTTCGGTGGTGCAGACCGGGGTGAAATCCTTGGGATGCGAAAATAAAATCGCCCATCCGTCGCCGATCCATTCATGAAAGTGAATGGTTCCCTGCGTGGTTTCAGCGGTAAAGTCAGGCGCGGTTTCGTTGATGCGCGGAATCCGGTTGGTGTCGGCTGGTGTCAAAGTTGCGGTACTCATTCTTATTCTCCTCGTGGATGAAATTTTTTTTCGAAAGCTTGCCGGGGTTGGGGACCTCCGCGGCGCAATCGCTTAATCTGCAATCGGGCGGAAAAAACAAAACCCACCCGGGTTGCGCCGGGTGGGCCGGAAAACTTTCAGCTACCCACACGCCGGCGCACGACTACAACAACAGGTACAGCACGGCATCGGGCAAATTCGCATGAGCATAGGATACGCAGGCCAAGCGGGGTCGTCAAACCGAGCACCGTCCAGGCGCCGCGAAAAACTTTGACGCCCGCGCCCGATTCTTGAATCCAATCCCAATGACCTCTTCGCGCCGCCTTCCCTTCGTCCAATTCGACGTCTTCACCTCGCTCCCGCTGCAGGGCAACCCGCTCGCGGTTTTCACCGACGGCCGGGGCCTCAACGATGAAGAAATGCAGGCCATCGCCCGCGAAATGAATCTGTCGGAAACTACGTTTATTTTCCCTCGCGATGCCTCCACGGAGCGCAAGCGTGGAACTCGGGTGCGAATCTTCACGGTGCAGGAGGAACTGCCCTTCGCCGGCCATCCCACACTGGGCACTGCTTTCGCGTTGCGTGGGGATTCCGAGGCCAACCAGATCCGCCTCGACCTCAACGTAGGGACCATTCCAGTCGAATTCAACGAAACTCCCGGCCAGCCCGCATTTGGAGAGATGACGCAGACCGACCCCGTCTTTGGGCAAGTCCACGACCGGCAGAAGATCGGCGAGGTCACGGGGATTCCGCTTGAAGACATTGATCCGGAAGTCCCTATCCAGACAGTTTCCACGGGCGTTGCTTTCACCATTCTGCCCATTCGCAATCTTGAGGCGATACGGCGCTTGCAGATTAATCAGCAGAGGGCCTCAGAATATCTCGCCGCATCCGGCGGGAAGTTTTTCTTTTGCGTTTCGCGCGAGGCGGTCGATCCGGCGGCCCGCCTGCACGCGCGCATGCTTTTCTACAACGGCGAAGATCCCGCCACCGGATCGGCTTCCGGCTGCGCCGCGGCCTGGATGGTCGAACACGGCGTGGCCGAGCCCGACGAACAGGTACTGATCGAACAAGGCGTAGAAATGAAACGCACCAGCCGGATTTTTGTCCGTGCCTCGCGACGCAATGACAGAGTGGTTAATGTGCGCGTCGGTGGAAATGTTGTTGAAGTTTTGCGCGGCGAACTTTTTTTCTAGATGCACAGGCCATCAAGTACGCGCTAAACGTGGTCGTGCACAATGGCCGCGAATTTGCAATGAGGAAAACTCGCGTTGGCTTCGGCGCCACTTTACAGGCGAGTCTTCCGCCGATAGGATTCAGTTCGCTCTGTTAGATTCTTCAACCGACAATTTGTGAGATTTTTCGGGCGCTGCTTTTATTTGCGCGCCCTCAAGAAAGTCCGTGCGATGAAACCGAAAAGAACCATCCTCTGCGTTGACGACAACGAACAATCCCTCTCCATCCGAAAAGTTATGCTGGAAACCCGCGGCTACCGAGTGCTGGCCTTTTCGGATTCACAGCAAGCGCTCAACCGCTTCAGCCAGGGTGGCGTGGATCTGGTGCTCACCGATCTCATCATGCCTGGTATTGACGGGTCGAAGCTGGTGCAGAGCGTGAAAGGCCTGTCGCCTGAAACACCCGCCATCCTCCTCTCCGGCAAGGTCAAAATTTACGAACAGGAAACCGGCGCCGACGTTTTTCTTGCCAAGGGAATGTATGCTCCCGCCGACCTGCTGGAAAGGATCCGGCTGCTGCTGGTCCGCAAACGCGGCCCCAAGCGCGCGATTGCTCGGACGCAGGTTCCTCCGGCTCCCGCTTGGCGTGGCATCGGCGTAATCGTTCAATAAATAATGGCAACGGCTGTTTCTGACTGCCAGCGCGCGGGCGAGGGCGCCCGTGCCACACAACACCGCCGGGCTTGTTGTAAGATCAATGCTTCAAATGGCAGCCATCATTGAAGCGATTGAGCTTCACAAGACCTACCACATCGGCAAGATTGAAGTGCCCGCGCTGCGCGGAATCTCCTTTCAGGCGGAAAAAGGAGAGTTCGTCAGCGTGGTCGGCCCTTCGGGCAGCGGCAAGTCCACTCTCTTCTACCTTCTCGGAGGTCTGACCAATGCCGACTCCGGCAAGGTTCTGATTGACGGCACTGACTTTTCCAGCCTTTCCGATGCGGCCCGCACTCGCATGCGCAAGAAGAAAATCGGCTTTGTGTTCCAGAAATTCAACCTACTGCCCACCCTCGACGCCCGCTCTAATATTGATGTAGCCGTCGATATCGCAGGCAAGAACGGCGACCACGACCCGGCCCACTTTGACAAAATCGTTGGGCTTCTGGGACTCAGCAAGCGCATGCACCACCGGCCGTCCGAACTTTCCGGAGGCGAGCAGCAGCGCGTAGCCCTGGCACGCGCGCTCATCAATCGCCCGGCTATTGTGCTGGCCGACGAGCCCACCGGCAATCTGGATTCGAAGAACTCGGAAATTGTCCTGAAGATGTTGCGCCACTCCAATCAGGAATTAGGCCAGACGGTGTTGATGATCACCCACAACCCCGAGGCCGCGGCTTACGGCGACCGCATCATTCACATGCGCGACGGCGAGATCGTAGCCCCGGAAAAAGATCCCCAGTGGCACACCGGGCACTGAAGAATTGAATCATGGAATCATCGGAGGATTGAATCATTGACCTCGATTTCGACGGATTGTTTTCAATGATTCAATCCTCCGATGATTCCGTCGCTCAATTCGAAATAGCCCGCGGGTCATAGTTTATAATTCGGTAATCGAGCGGGAGTAGCTCAGTGGTAGAGCGCGACCTTGCCAAGGTCGAAGTCGCGGGTT
>CAAGKR010449794.1_pt1 | contig 18002 bp, 15 predicted proteins | sample 2556971 | NCBI WGS metagenome assembly CAAGKR01 (sample SAMEA5207829, study PRJEB30636) | soil metagenome | biome: forest; feature: boreal; material: soil | place: USA | collected 2011-09 | depth 1 m | reverse complement strand
GCGTAGCTACAAAGGAGGCATCGATGTCGAGTGGCGTATCTTGCCCTGGGACGGTAAGCCTGAAAGACGAAGAACAATCCGCATTACATGCCCCTAAATTTTGAATGCCTTTACGAAATTATTTTGTTTGGATCGGAACGGCGCGCCAGCGAAAGAGTTCAAGAGCTGATGGGCGATTGCTTTGATCCCCTCCCGATCATCCAGAGAGTTCGGGAAGCGCATATCTGGTGAGCAGGCGAGATCCACTGCTATTACTGCCACCTTGGAGTCAAACTCCGAAGTCTTTGTCCCCTCTTGATATTTCGAGGCAGCCAGCAAAATGCGGCCACATTGCTCGAAACCCTGATGCTCGCGTGCAGCCGATGCGCTATTTCCCCAAGCCAGCTCAATGCCCCGCCTCTATCACTTTGTCCAGAGTCGCATTGTCAGCGACCGCCCAACCAGAAGGAAATTCATACGTAAGCCCGAGCGAATCGTTCGTATAAGTATTTCCAGAAACTACCCCAGCGCTCAATTGTCCAATCCGCTTGCTGGAAGGGATGACAAGTGATCCTGAAGCATCCAATGCCGCAGGATAGTGCGGTCTGCTATTTACTCCAGCAATCGTCTCTGCTTTGGCGGGATCAAAGAACTGGAGCGCCTCGATGCATTGCTCAAAGTCTTTCGCCAGTTTTCCGTCAAACGCGGTGATCTGAAATTTCAGAACGTAGCCGTTGATCGCAGTCGCGTAGGTGATAGTACGTATTTTTCCGTAGGTGCTGTTGTCTTCGATCTCACTTTTCCAGAACTCCTTCCCCACAAGCTGAGTCCTTTTTACGTCCCTTCCTTTAATACTGGAAGCGGCCTCGCGCGCCTGATCTGATGATGCCCCATTTATCTCGTTAGCAACTATGATGAACGCAGAGAGCCCGAGGCCATTCTTCGTGTGCGCCTTCATTCCATACAGGTTGTGCATCTTCCCGTTGGATGGAATCCGGAATTCAGTGAAAGACGGGCCCTGCGGCAACGGTGGTGAGAAGCCAAAGAATGCGTTTGTATATTTTTTCGGCGAGATAAACCCATTTCCCGGGTGGTAACAGAAGTCTCTTGGGCGCAACAGGTGCCAAACATAAGCGCGGATAACGCAACAGCGAAACTGAATGTTTTAATTAAATATGCCATAGACTTAATTTTAACTTCGAAGCACACCCCTCAATGTACAGGTGCTCAATGAGTTCATTAGAATACGAGAACAACGTCCAGGCGAAATGTTGATAAATGACCTTTTCTTCGCTTAACTCCTGGTAGGTCCCGCGAGCGGGTAATGACAGTTACCGCAGCTTCGCCACAAACACCGTCATGTCGTCCGCCTGCTCCGTGGTCGTGCCGCACCATTCTTCCGTTGCTGTCATCAACAATTCCGCGATCTTCTGCGGCGAGTTCTGCCTTACCCTTTGCGCTGCCGCTTCCAGCCGTCCAATTCCAAATTGCTCGCCGTACGCGTTTTCCGGCTCAATCAATCCGTCACTATACCCGATGAGAACCGAGTCCGGCGGCACTACAATGTTGCCTTCTTGAAACGGATACTCGTCCACAACTCCCAAAACGATTCCGCCCTCATGCAAATAAATCGCGCTACCTTCCGACAGACAAAATCCCGGCAAGTGACCCGCATTGGTATAGCGCAACCTCCGCGATGCCGTATCGTAAATCGCAATAAAAAAAGTCGCGAAGCGATCATCCGCCGTATTGCGCACCAGGTGCATATTCAGCCGCGACACCAGGTCAGATGTGCTCATGTTCTCGCTGCCCGGCACTAGGAGTTGGCTCCTTAGCGCCGCCTGTAAGCTGGCCATCAACAGCGCCGCTGAAATTCCCTTGCCGGATATGTCCCCAATCGCAAAGGCCACATGTGTCGGTCCCAGTTGGATGAAATCGTAATAGTCCCCGCTCACGCTTCGCGCCGCGCGGCAGATCGCCTCCATTTCCACGCCTGCTACGCGCGGCAAATTGCGCGGAAAAAGCTGATCCTGCACCTCGCGCGCGATGGAAATCTCGTTCTCCAGCCGCTGCAATTGCTTTTGCTCGCTGATCAGCCGGCTAATCGAAGTCGTCATCCCGTTGAAGGATTCCCCCAACACCCCCAACTGGTCCTTGCGCTCCACCAGCACCCGGTGAGAGAAATTCCCTTCCTTCACAAACTGTGTAGCGCGGTACAGGCTCGAAATCGTCCTGGTAATCGCTCGCGTCAGCACCACGCCAATCACCAGCGCCGCAATTTCGATCAGCAGAAAAAATACCGCCACTACCTTCAAGCCAAAAAGTTTTGCATCGCTGAATTCACCCACCGACGCGAAAATCCTCCGGTTCAGCTGCGAATTCCGCGCTTTGAAAAACGCAAACACCGGGTGTTTCGGCTCCGCCGTTCCGCCGCTCGGTACGTACGTCGCTTCCAACTTTGAAAATCCCTCCACCAAGGGGTCAAACCAGGATTCCGCCTCCGGCAAAGCCCTCTTGCGCGTAACAATTCTTGCCACCGCCCGATAATCGTTGCTTCCAATGCGCACCGCGGACTTCGCCGAATCCCCTTCCACCCGCTGCGACAACGTTACGTCGATCGGCCCCAGGTCCGGCGCCAGCACTTCCAGCAATTCCGTCGTCAGCGGTACGCTTAATTCGATGATTCGTTTTCCACGGGGCGTATCCGTTTCGCGCATGCTCGCCAGACGCAGCGAGTTTCCGGTTTGCAGCAGTCCGGAAAAGGATTGCGCTTTGACGCCAGCCACGCGCTTAAAATATTCCGGGTCGACACGAAAATTTACCGCCAGTCCGGGCAAGTCCCGCCCTTCCGCGACCTCCACTTGCGCTCGCAACGCCTGTTCCAGCGTTTCTTCATCGATATTCACCGGCAAGGTCGCTTCGGCCGCGGCCACATGCGCAGTGGAAGCCGCCAGCATTTCGACCCGCTGCTGAATCCCTTCGTAGAGCAAATACGCGCCAAGCTGCGAATAAATAATCTGTGCGGAGAGCACTGCGAGAATCAACAGAAGAATAATCGGCACAAACGCAATAAAAATATACGCGACGATCAGTCGATTGCGCAGACTCCAGAGTAGTTGGCTGCGCCACCGGCTCCAGAACCTGTAAATAATGTAAAAAAGCGCTATCACCGCCAGATAGCGAAGGAAGCCCATCCCGGGCAAATCGTGCAGCGGCGCACTCACCCACGTAGCCGCCGCTCCCGCCACGGCCACGGCCAATGCCAGCCAATCCAGCTTCGTAAGGTTTTTCCGGAACGCGCCAGTTTGGAGCTCTGTGCCAGTCATGTCTCGAGAGGTCTAAACCAACTCTACCCGATTCGCCGCCCTTCCGTACACGGAGTGCGGCTTGCCCAGAGTCTCGAAGGGAGCTCTGCTTTGTCCCGAATTTGGAGGGGTCGCCGCTTTAACGGTTACGAATAAAACTAACTACCCCTCGTCCTGCGCGCCGCGGCTGCCCGCAGGATCTCAACCGCGCAACACTTCTAGATTCCACGGTCGCTCCGAACTGCGCGCCCAACTATCCTCGATTCGCGTTTCTAACCTTACTGTGCTTCACGCTGTACGTGAAATAAATCACCATCCCGATGATCAGCCACACGAGCAGCCGTATCCAGGTAAGGCCTTTCAACCCGGCCATCAAACCCAGAGAAACCAACATCCCCATGATCGGAACCAGCGGTACCCACGGCGTCTTGAAAGGCCGGGGCAGATCGGGCCGCCGCACCCGGAGAATCCATACACCGGCGCAAACAATCACAAATGCCAGCAGCGTTCCGATGCTCACCAGTTGCCCCAGATCTCCAATGGGTACCAGCGCCGCCACAAACGCGACCAGGATTCCAACAATCGCCGTCGACTTCCACGGCGTCCGAAAGCGTGGGTGAATATCCCCGGCCCATTTCCACAACAGTCCGTCGTTCGCCATCGAATAAAAAACGCGTGACTGTCCCAGCAGCATGACCAGCATCACCGTACTCAATCCCGCAAGCGCGCCGGCGTTCACAATATAACTTCCCCATTGCACGCCCATTTCGCGCATCGCCAGGGAAACCGGAGCGCCAATATTCAGCCGCGTATAGTGCACCGCTGCTGTCAACAACCCGGAAACTACAATGTACAGTACGGTACAAACCGCCAGCGATCCAAGGATTCCCAGCGGCATATCTTTTTGCGGTTCGCGCGCTTCCTGGGCCGCCGTCGACACCGCATCAAATCCAATGTATGCAAAAAACACTACGCCCGCGCCGCGCAGTATTCCTGACCAACCAAACGATCCAAAACTTCCTGTATTCGGCGGGATAAAAACGCTCCAGTTCGCATGCGCCAGTGTTGCGTGCTTGTAAACAAATGGTATAGCCACCGCGATAAACGTAAACACGGCGATGAGCTTTACAAATACGACTCCGGTGTTGAAATTGGCCGACTCCTTGATCCCAATGATTAAAATCACCGTAACCGCAAGCACTGCAAGAAAAGCGAGCAGATTAAAATGCGCGGTCGCGTGTGGAATTCCGCTTAGCTGTGCCGCGGTCAAATTTAGTGTGGTCAGCGGTGACCATCGCCCGTCCCAGAAAACCCAGGGCGCCCCCGGCACGTCGCAAATCTGTGGAGGAAGATTGATTCCGTAGTCCTGCAGAAACGCTACCAGCGTGCTGCTCCAGCCGCTGGCCACCGTTGCCGCGCCAAACGCATACTCCAAAATCAGATCCCATCCGATAATCCACGCGACAATTTCACCCAGCGTCGCATATCCATAGGTATACGCCGATCCGGCAATCGGGATGAGAGACGCAAATTCTGCGTAGCACAATCCCGCCAGCGCGCACCCAAACCCCGCAAGGATGTACGACAACATAATCGCCGGGCCGGCATAGAGCGCAGCCGCCGAGCCCGTCAACACGAAAATTCCCGCGCCGATGATGGCCCCGATGCCCAGCGTCATCAGGTTTACCGGACCGAGCGCCCGCTTCAGGCTGTGTTCGTCGGTAGCTCCAGCCTCTCTCAGCAGCGAATCAATCGACTTTGTCGCGAATAAGGGGTTGCCCATGCAACTCCTCCTTTGTCAGTCCATCTAACCGCCGAAATCTTTTGGTCCCGACACCCTTTGGGTCCGGGTGGATGCCGCACTCTTCGCCTTTAAAGGTGCGGGTCTCCTGCCCGCTTCACCCGCGACCACCACCAATAAACCGGCAACCCAATCAACACAATTCCCATTCCCGCGCCTGCGGTCTGCGTCCGGTACAACAACAGCATCACCATAATTCCCGTCGCCGCCACTATATACAACAGCGGCACAATCGGATACCCAAATGCTCTGTAAGGCCGCTCCGCATCCGGGCGCTTCCGCCGCAGCACAAAAATCCCCGCAATCGTTAGCACGTAGAACAAAAGCACTGCAAACACCACGTAATCCAGTAGGTCGTTGTACAGGTTGCCGTACCCACCATCCGGCGTGCGCGTCCGCAACAATATCAGTACGCTGATCCAGAATCCCTGATACACCAGCGCAATTCCCGGCACGCCCTTCTCGTTCAACGTCCCCGTGGCGCGAAAAAACAGCCCGTCCTTGGCCATCGCATACGCCACCCGCGAGCCCGCCAGAATCAATCCGTTGTTACACCCAAACGTGGAAATGATAATCGCCACCGCCATCAGTACCGCGCCTTTGGCGCCAAAAACCGCCGACAGCGCCGCGGTGGCCACCCGCCCATCGGGTGCATTTTGAATCTGTGCGAGCGGCAGCGTGCAAAGATACGCCACATTCGCCAGAACATACATGGTGATCACGATCATGGTCCCAAACGCCATCGAAAGAGCCACGTCGCGCTTCGGATTTTTAACTTCACCGGCCGTAAATCCTATATTGTTCCAGGCGTCCGCCGAAAATAGTGAACCTACCTGCGAAACTGCCAGCGCGATCAACAATCCAATCCATCCGCCGGCAGCCGTCATCGTCGGAACTACACTGCGCAGAAAATTTGCTCCAGGCTCAATAGGCTGCGCATCGCGAATGGCCCACAAGTGCGAAAAGTTGTCCGCAATTGCCGTCGCATTTCTTCCAATCAGCACACAAATCAGAATCAGCCCCAGCAGCGAGAGTATTTTTGCCGAAGTAAACACGTTCTGAATCCACTTGCCCAGCTTCACGCCGCGCGTATTCAAAAACGTCAGGAAAACAATCATCAGAATGCCGATGAGTTGTTGCACCGAAAGACTGATCGCGTATCGCGATCCCAGATTGATCGGCGCAATCACCCACGCCTTCGGTGAAATGGAAGGAAATAAAACTCCAAGGTAACGCGCGAACCCTATCGCCACGGCCGCAATCGTTCCCGTCTGAATCACCAGAAACAGCGTCCAGCCATATAGAAATCCCCACAACGGCGAAAACGCCTCGCGCAAATAAATATACTGTCCGCCCGCTCGCGGAAACATCGCTGCCAATTCCCCATAAGAAAGAGCCGCCGCAATCGTCAAACAACCCGTCAGCACCCACGTCAGCAACAATCCGCCGGCCGACCCGGTCTGGCGGGAAATTTCCGCAGACACGATAAAAATGCCGGAGCCAATCATCGACCCGACCACAATCATCGTGCCGTCAAACAGCCCGATCGCCTTCACAAACTGGTGACCAGTTTTTACCGGTTGCTCTCGCATCACGCCACTTCCATCAGCCATTCGTTGCCAACCTCGATATGCCCCAACCGAATACTCGAAACTCGACCTGCATTTTTCTTAAATGTAGCGCTGGCTTTCATGCCAGCCTTCGGTTTCGGAAAGCTTTTCTTTCATCCCTCCACCACCCGCAAAAACTCCTCAGCCCGCCTAACCGGATTCTCCGCCCGCAAAATATCGCTGATCACCGCCACCGAATCCGCGCCCGCATCCATGACCTCCGCCGCGCGTTCCAATGTGATCCCACCAATCGCCACGATCGGTTTTGCGGTCAATCCCCGCACACGCCTGACAAACTCCGTCCCCACCACCGCGTCAGGATCATCCTTACTCTTCGTCGCAAAAACCGGCCCCATTGCAACATAATCCGCCGAAGTTTTAATCGCCGCGCGGAACTGCTTCTCAGTGTGGGTCGAAACTCCAACCCACTTCCCCTCGCCAATCACTTCTCGCGCATCTTCCACGCTCAAATCCGTTTGCCCCACGTGCACACCCGACGCCCCCGAAAGCGCCGCAATATCCGGCCGGTCATTCACAAAAAGCGCCACACTCTTTTCTTCCGCAATCCGTGCCAAACACGCGGAAATTTCCAGTGTTTCACGCGCACTTCCACGCTTGCTGCGATATTGAAGCATTCGCACGCCAGCCTCGATCAATTGTTTTGCTGTCTCTTCCGCGGAGCCCGTCATCAGTCGAGCGTCTAATATCACATACAGCCTGGGCATCACAAGGCGCATGAAGAGTTTATTTACCGTTGGTATTCAATAGTTTTTCAATGAAGTGCGTATCGAACTTTCCCGCGGCAAAATCCGGATGCGCCAGAATCCTCCGGTGCAACGGAATCGACGTTTTGATTCCCTCAATAACAAACATCTCCAGGGCCCGCTTCATTCGTCCCAGCGCTTCAGTACGATCCCGCCCTTTCACAATCAACTTGGCCACCAGTGAATCGTAGTACGGCGGAATTACCGCATCCGAGTACGCCGCCGAATCTACCCGCACGCCCGTGCCGCCAGGCGCCTGAAACGTAGTGATGCGACCCGCCGAGGGCACAAACGTCTCCGGGTCTTCCGCGTTGATCCGGCATTCAATCGAATGCCCGGAAAAATGCATTTCGCCCGCCGCTTCTTCCATCCGCTCGCCCGCCGCAATCCGTATCTGCGCCTTTACCAGATCCAACCCGGTCACAAACTCCGTCACTGGATGCTCCACCTGGATGCGCGTATTCATCTCAATGAAATACAGCGCACCATCATCATCCATCAGAAATTCAACCGTCCCCGCGTTCGTATACCCGATCTTCTCGAGCGCCTTTACCACCCGGTTGCCCAAATCTTTCCGCTGCTTCGCGTCAATCACCGGAGACGGCGATTCCTCAATCAGCTTCTGATGCCGCCTCTGAATCGTGCATTCCCGCTCGCCGAGGTGAATCACCTTGCCCTGTTGATCGCCCAGCACTTGGATCTCGATATGCCGCGGGTGCTCCAGGAATTTCTCCATATATACGTCCGGATTTCCGAACGCCTGTTGCGCTTCGCTTCGCGCCGTCTGATACGCCGCGAGCAATTCATGTTTGTTGCGTACAACGCGCATCCCGCGTCCACCGCCGCCCGCCGCGGCCTTTAATATCAGCGGAAAACCGATGCGTTGCGCTTCTTTACCAAGGTCCTCTTCGCCCTCCACCACGCCGGCGCTGCCCGGAATCGTCGGCAAGCCCGCAGTCTTCATCTCTCGCCGCGCCCGATCCTTTTCGCCCATCATCTCAATCACTTCCGGCTTCGGCCCGATAAAGGTGATCTCAGACGCTTCGCACACCTTCGCGAAATTCGCATTCTCCGAAAGGAATCCGTAGCCTGGATGAATGGCATCCACATTGGTAATCTCCGCGGCGCTGATCACCTGCGGAATGTTCAAATAACTTTCGCTGCTTCTCGGCGGCCCGATACAAACCGCTTCATCCGCAAAGCGCACGTGCAGCGAATTGCGATCCGCCTCCGAATACACCGCGACCGTAGCAATGCCCAACTCTTTGCAGGCACAGATAACTCGCAGGGCGATTTCGCCGCGATTGGCAACTAGGATTTTCTGGAACATAGTCAGGCGGTCCGGCTATCTCTTCCGGCTCGGTCGAATACCGAACAGCGGTTGACCATACTCCACTGGCTGTCCGTTCTCCACAAAGATGCGGAGTATTTCCCCACTCACGTCCGATTCGATTTCATTCATCAGCTTCATCGCTTCGACAATGCACAGCGTTTGCCCGGAATCGATGTGTCCGCCCACTTTCACAAATTCCTCCGCCCCGGGACTCGGCGAAGAATAATACGTCCCCACGATAGGCGACTTCACCAGATGCAGCTCGTCTCCACTGCGTGTTTCCGTGGCAACTTCCGAGCCTGAACTCGCCGCGCCTGCGGATGGAGCCAGCGCCGACGGCACAATAATCTCCGCCGCTCTCGGCGCCGCCACCACCGCGTTGGCGCTCGGCTTCCTCAGCCGAATGCGCAAGTCTCCCCGCGCGTATTCAAACTCCTCGAGGTTATGCTCGCTCATGAACCGCAGCAATTGTTCGATTTGCCTGAGTTCCGGGTCCGCAAACGATGAGTTTCCACTCGCTTTAGCAAGCTTTTTGCGTTTCATGCCTTTTTCAGAGCTCAATGAGATCCCGCCTGACGCGGGTTAGAACTTCATTTCCCCCGGCGCGCACCGCAACGTCATCCTCAATCCGGATGCCGCCGACGCCTTCCACATAAACTCCTGGTTCGATCGTGACCACGTTCCCAGCCTCGAGCCACGCCTTCTGTCCCCGCGCGATTCTCGGCCCCTCATGCACTTCCAGCCCCAAGCCATGCCCGGTGCTATGCACGAAGTATTGCTCCAGTCCGTTTTTCTTGAGAACGTCCCGCGTTGCTGCGTCGACCAGCTCGCAAGTCACCCCGGCCTTGACTGCTGCTACGCCGGCCGCTTGCGCTTCTTGCACTGCCCCGTACCACCCACGAATGCGCTTCGATGCCCGACCAAGATACATCGTGCGCGTCATATCGCTACAATAGTGGCCGAGTATAACACCCAGGTCCAGCACCACCAACTCATTTTTCCTCAGTCGTTTGGCGGTTGGTCGCGCGTGTGGAAGGGCAGAGCGCCAACCCGAAGCCACAATCGTTTCGAACGACGGTCCACTCGCTCCCCGCTTCCTCATTTGATACTCAATCTCGGCTCCAATCTCCGATTCTCGCACTCCGGGCCGCAGCAGTTTCAGTGCAGACTCCAGAACCTCGCCTGCTAGGATACCCGCCCTTCGCATCACCGCCAGTTCTCCCGCGTCTTTGCGGCTCCTAAGTGCCTCGACCAGCCCTGCCGCCTCAACGCCCTTGCACCGCGCCTCAGCCGCCTTCTTCAGCATCTTCCACTGCGAAACTGTCAGTTGGCCAGGATCGAATCCGAACCGCCGCACGCCCTGCTTGCGTAACAATTCGCCCAATCCGCGGTACAACGCGCCCTTTTGCAATTCGATTTTAATCCCGCTCGTCTCCGCCTTGGCTTGCACCGTAAACCGGCCGTCCGTCAGCAGTGTCATCCCCGTACCGGTAACCATCAAGGCGCCCGATTCCCCAGTAAAACCGGTCAAGTAATACCAGTTCGGCGCGTGCGTCACCACCAGGCAGTCCACATCGCGCGCCCGCAACTCTTTCTCTATTGCTTTCCGTCTTTTTGTGTAGTCGGCGTTCATTAAAAAAATCGAGGAGACTTTCGTCTCCCCGATTCAAATTACCCTTTATCGTAGTGGCCGATCCATAGATCGGTTATCCATCCAAATTGTCAGATCAACCCGGAATGATGCGTGGCGTCAGGAAGAACAGCAATTCCTGCGATTGAATGTTGATGTTGGTCCGCCTAAACAAGTGCCCGATGACAGGCAGGCTACCAACGATAGGCACTTCCGTAATGCTGGTCTGTTGCTGGGTGACGATGATACCGCCGATGACCACGGTCCCACCGTCCGGCACCAACACTTTCGTTTGGGCAGATTGCGTATCGAGCGCCGGGATCCCCTGAACTCGGGGGATACCGTTATCGATCTGCGTGTTCTCCACCAGCACGTCCATGAATATGGTACCTTCGGCAGTAATCTGTGGGGTCACTTCCAGCTGCAGCACCGCGTCGATGTACTGCACCGAAATGGTGTTATTGATGGTCGTCTGAATTGGAATTTTAGTACCTTGCTTAACCGTCGCTTTTTCGTTGTTCTGGGTGATGACTTTCGGCTTGGACAGCAATTTGCCGACGCCTTTCGCTTCAGCAGCGGAAATGAACAAGTCCAGCGAGAAGTTCGGCGAACGCTGAATAAACCCGAAGCCGCTGGTCGGCACCCCGGCGCCCAGGTCTACGTTGTAAGGAATACCGGCTGTACTGCTGCCGCCGGTGGAGCTAGTTGGTAAAGTAAGCAGTGGAGGTGTCGGCAATGCACTGCCCGTCTGAATGGGGCTCACTCCGACGTTAGGATTGCCGCCATAAATGGAACGCCCGCTGGTCGTTGAACCCGCGAAGCCCCACTGTACGCCGATATCCTGCGAAAACGCTCGCGAAGCCGAAATGACCCGCGCTTCGATTTCTACCTGCTGAGACTTGCGGTCCAGCTGCCGGATCAAGTTGTCGATCGTCGGGATCACCGAGGGAATGTCGCGAATAATCAATTGGTTGGAGCGCTCATCCGCGAGGATGTCTCCGCGTTGCGAAAGGAATTTCTTCAACGTGTCTTTCAGAGAAGAAGCCTTGGCGTAGCTCAGAATGCGAGTCACGGTAACCGGCGCCACTGCTTCAGCCTGCGCCTTCTCGAGGTCGCGCATTCCTTCCGCTTCCTTCCTCAGGGTGTCGCGCGTAGCGATACGCAATACATTGCCGCTGAATTGCTTGTCCAGCCCGTTGTTTTGCAACACGATATCCAGCGCCTGATCCCACGGTACCTCGTCCAGAACGATGGTCAGGGTTCCCTTCACGTTCGGATCCAGCACCACGTTCAGACCGCTGATCTCGTGAATCAGCCGGAAGAAATCCTTCAGGTCTACGTCCTTCAAATTCACCGAAATCGGCTCGCCGGTGTAGCGTCCTGGCTGTGCCGTTACCAGCGAACCCGCGGATTGCCCTGCGGCCATGGTATTTGCGGCCGCATTCGACTGTGTCACCGCCTGCTGCGCGGCTTGCTGCGCGGCGGGACGTGCCGGCTCGGACTTCTCGCTCATCGAAGCCAACACCATCGTCGGCTTCGTCAAGGTCTCCGGCAACGCAAATCGCGGTGCCGCGACCGTCTTGGTCGGGTGCTCATTCACGCGTGGCGCCGCGGTGTTGTAAGTAATCTCTCTCGGTGCGGATTGCTCCGAAACGGGTTGCGACGTCGATTTCACTGGCGTGACCGGAACCGGTGCCGGCTTCGCATCGGTTACAAAATAAATCACCAGCGCCTCGCCTTCGTGCGCGATTTGATAAGGCGCCGCCCCCGTCAGGTCTACCACCACTCGTGCTACATCCGGACGAAACTGCCCCATCCGCACTCCCAACACTGGCGCGGAGACTCCCGGTATCGAAGTTTTCTGCACACCCATTTTCGCGCCCGCAAAATCCAGAACCAGTCGTTCAGGGTTCTGCATCCGCGCTGCGTGAACGTCCAGGCGTCCTGCCCCCTCCACGCGAATCGCTGCGCGTTGTGGCTCCTGCATGATCGCCACACTCGAAATCACCGCCGCAGTCGTGCTCGCGCCAGCGGGCTCCTGTCCACGAGCGCTCGGTGGGCTCCCGCCCAGCAATACGCCCGCGAGTATCAGGCAGCCAATTTGATAGGCCGGCCGGTTCGTCTTCATTGCTGTTCTCCTGCACTGGAGTAAAGTCTCTTGTTCACTTGCCGCTCCACGGGCTTTCCGAATGCGTCCTTGCCCAGTTCATGGAATGCCACGTTGTCCATGCCAATCTTTTCCACTCTTCCGTCGTACAACTGATCGCCTTCGCGCAGGAAGTAAGTGCGCGCTTGCGGATTCGTTACCACCGCGATCATCCCGTTCGGCGAACGTACTATCCCATCCAGCCGCAACGATGCTACTTGTAAGCCCGCTTTTCCGGGCGGAAGATTTGCCGCGCTCTTGGCCGCCGCGTCATTCCGGCTGGTCAGCGACTCAAAGGGATCACGCCGCGAAACTTTCCCGTCCGCTGGGTCGACCGGCTTCGCGCTCGCCGCTGCCTTCGGCGCCTTCTTCGTTTTTACCTTCGGTGCTGTGCTCTGCGCCGCTGGCTTGGTCGCCGGCGTTGTGGTTGTCTGTCCCAGCACTCCGCTTCCAGCGGCTGCTAGCAGACTCCCGAGTATCAGTGTTTTCGCTAGGCACATGACTCGCTCATTCCTGCTCATGGTTTCACCGCCGGCTGGCCGGGATTTGACCCCGTCTTCGCTGCACCCGCAGTGGGCGCCGGAGTCGTATCAGCTGGCTTTGTAAAATACGTGGTAATGGTGAATACGCCGTTTACCGTCGTTCCAGGGCGAATCGGATATCTCGAACCCTTCGTGCTTCCGGTCGGGTCGTCAAACTGTATATCCCCTACGTTGATGATTCGCGACAACCGGCTCAAGCGCGAGAAGAAATCCAGCACATTAAAGTACGGCCCGTCAGCCTGCGCTTCAAACGGCATTTCGTAGTGATATTCCTTGGTATCGATCTTCAGCGCCGTCAATCTCCGCAGTTGCACGTTCGATGCGCTCGCCGCTCCCTGCACTTGGCGGATGAATTCGTCCACTTCTTTTTCTTCCGGCACGATCGTCTTCAGCGTGTCCAGTTGCTTGCTCAACGCGTCCATCTGCTGCTTCAATTCTCCGTACCGTTGCTTGTACACCTGCAGCTGCGTGACTTCCTGGTTTAATTTCGTCCGCTCCTGCACGGCCTTGTCGTAATCCGACCGCTCCTGCGCCACCGGTGAAAACGGCAGGTACAGCCCCGCGAGCACCAGCACCACCGCTATCGCCAGCGCCAGCAGCCCCTGCATGAACACCGACATATCTCGGAAAGGATTTGCCATGGCTCCTCGTTATCCTTTCTTCGCCGGTGCCGTTGCATTCGGCACGGTCTGTCCCGGTGCGCTTGCCGGTTTGGTTTGAGGTGCACCCATCGTTACCGGAGCGTTCGGCGCAATCTCCGCACTAATGGAGAACAGGAACGTTTGTACTGCGGTGTTCTTTTCGTCCTGCTTCGATTCCTTAATCTCGATCTTCTGGAAGTACCCGGACCGCTTCAGCGCGGTTATAAAGTTCGCCACCGAATTCAGCGAAGCGGAAGCGCCCTCCATCGTTACCGACGAGCCTTTCTTCGTCAAAGTGGTCAGCCACAGGTTTTCCGCGCGCGAGACGGTGTTGGCCACTTCATCCAGCAATTCTTGGCCGCCCGTGCGATCCCGCTGCAATTGTTCGATCGTGCCGACACGCTGTTGCAGAACCTGCTTACGCTTTTCGAAATCTTCCACCTGCAGCTTGATCTGCTCCAGTTCCGTTTTCTGCCCTTGCAGCGACTTGATTCGCTTCGTTTCATCCGCCAGTTGCGTCTGCCACGAATGGAATAAGTAAAACAGAACGAGTCCGCCAAGTAGCAACCCGGCCGCGATGAACACCAGCGGCAATGCTGCACCGGTGTCTGCTGCGGAGCGGCGGGCCGCCTTTGGCCGATTTTGTCCAAGTAAGTTTATGCGGATCATGGCTAGTCGAAGCTCCTCAGGGCCAGTCCCACAGCTACCACCAGTTTTGGCGCCAAATCCCGGATTTGATCATCACTGTGTTTCGCCGGGTTCAGCAGCACTTTGCGGAATGGATTCAGCTCTTCCACCGGCATCGCAAACTCTTCCCTCAACAAGTCGACCAGTCCCGGCACCCGCGCCGTTCCGCCCGCCACCATAATGCGTTGTATGTTCTCTCCGCTCGCCGTCGCCCGGAAAAAGTCGAAGGTCTTCTGAATTTCCAGCGTTAGAATGTCCGATACGCTGCGCAATATCTGCCCCTTTTGTTCGTCCGTCACGCTAGGCAGAGTATCACCCTTTTTCAATCGTTCGGCATCGTCAAAACTCAAATCCAGTTCCTTTTGCAACGCATCCGTGTACTGATTACCGCCCACGCTAACGTCGCGCGTAAACAGTGGAATCCCGCCGCGCACAATATTGATGTTCATCACGCTGGCCCCGATATTCAGCAGCGCCACCGTCTGCCCCGCATCCGGCTCGTAATTAATTTCGAAACAATTCTGCAAGGCAAATGCGTCGATGTCCACCACCACCGGAGTCTTTCCCGCCTGCGCCAGCACGTTGGTGTGGTTCAAAATCTTGTCCTTCTTTACTGCTACCAGCAGGACGTCCATCTGGGAGTCCATCGCTTCCAACAGTTGGTAGCTCAGATTCACATCGGCAATGTCGAACGGAATATGCTGACTCGCCTCTGACGGAATCCGGTCATACAACTCTTCTTCCGTCATCAACGGCAGCGGCACTCTCTTCACAATCACCGAGTGTCCTGAAACCGAAGTGGCTACATTCTTTGTTTTTACTGCTTCCGTATCGAAAATCTTGGTTATGGCATTGGCTACCTGAGGAGCGTCCATAATCGCGCCGTCTACCACGGTGTCCTGCGCAAGCGGTTCCATGCCGAAGCTGACCAGCTCATAGCCAGCCTTCGTCGATTTCAGTTCGACGGCTTTTATCGAACTGGATCCGATGTCCAATCCTACCAACTGCCTATTCTTCCTGCCCCCAGGTAACCACATATCGCGCCCTCTTTCCCTCTCGGCTGAGCCAGGCTACCTTCTCTTCGCCACCACTTGGCTCATCTTACGTTCCATCCATCGGTCCAGGATTGTCTTCCTTAGTTTCCAACGGTTTCCCAGTTTGAATGCAGGTATTTCGCCCTCTGTGATGTACCGGTACAGCGTATCCGGACTGATGCCCAGATACTGCGAGGCCTGCCGTACGTTCATCACTTCGCGCGATTCGTTCAAGAGGACAGCCACCCTGTCTCGTTTCACGCTCACACTTTTGAGCGTCGCAGCACCCGCACCGGACCCACAAATATTTCGCGGTTGCAGCCCTTGGCCAAGTTATGTCATTCCCGAACGTGGACCGTCAAGGTTTTCTCTACGGCAGTTGTCCTAAAAATGGGGGATATCGTAGGCAGTTCACCCGTTATTGTAGGTAGCACTCCCTACTTATAGCGTTTAGATCCTCATAGTACTACTACCTATTGTGTTTTCAAACGAAATCGTCCCTGTACCACTGGACGGTAATCCTTTGTCCTCATTCTCCTCCTGTTTCCAGGTTGTCTCGCTACTTCTGTTCATTCAATCCTTCTCACCAACTAATTCTTTTATTTTCACCGCTCTGTGTCGGGTTGCTGCACGCTTTGCCGATCCTCTTATGACTGCCCTCTTTCCAATTCACCGCCTTCCCCAATTCCGTCTATACTGTCCGCGTTCAACGCATATCCCTTAGAAAGGCTGCCCATGAAACCCGCTCTTGCCGCCGTTACCCTATTGCTTCTCAGCGTCACTGCAATTACTTTCGGAGCTGTCGCCATGAACACCTCATCTTCAAACGGCTTTCTCTTTGTTGCGAATCAATTTGAACACACCGCCCTGCTCATCGACCTCGCCTCTCACAAAACCATCTTCACCGCTGGCGTCGACATTAATGGCCACGAAGTCGCCGTGTCGCCGGACAGCCGCTTCGGCTACGTTCCCATCTATGGAAACTCGGGCGTAGGCAGACCCGGCACCGATGGCGGCACCATCGAAGTCGTTGATCTGCGCGCGGGCCGCACCACCGACATCATTGATCTTCCGAAGGCCGTCCGACCGCATCTTGCAAGATTGGGCCCGGATGGACTGCTCTATGTCACGGCTGAACTGGTCAACGCCATCTACGCCGTCGACATCCGCACTCACAAAGTCACTGCCGAGAATCCCACTGGCCAGGAGCAATCGCACATGTTCGCGCTTTCGCCCGATGGCTCGCGCGCTTATACCGCGAATGTCTCCACCGGCACCGTCAGCGTGGTCGATCTCCGCAGACATGCCCTCGTAACCGTGATTAAAGTTGCCGACAAAATCCAGCGCATCTCGATATCTCCGGATGGCAAACACGTTTACACCCAGGATCAGGACAAGCCTCGTATCGCTGTGATCGACACTGCTACAAACACGATTTCCAATTGGCTCGACCTTCCCGCTACCGCTTATTCCACCGCGCCGACGCCGGACGGACGCCGCTTGGTGGCAAATTCTCCATCCGGCAAATTGCTTGTTGTGGATCTATCCAACGGAAAAGTTGCACTGTCCTACGACATTCCTCCGTCGATTGGAGCCATCGCCGTCACCACAGACGGATCTCGCGCCTATGTTACCTGCCCACAAGCTGGCACCATTGAAGTCCTGAATCTGCAAACCAACGCACTCGAAGAGCCGATCCGCCTAACCAAAGGTGTAGACGGCATCGCATGGCTCCCGGCCATATCGAATTAATTTCGGAACAACATCGTCATCCTGAGCGAGAGCCGCTGCCTTCTGGCCCTGGGCCTCGAAGGGTGCGAATCGCAGCCGAAGGATCCCGCTTCTATTCCGAACTCTGCCCCCTCTGCGGTAAGTCTTTTTCTTCCCTCAAATTCCCAAACTTCTCCACATTCCATCTACCCGCGCCTTGGTCTTCTCATCCATCAAAATCTCGTCAGGCCACGGCCTGTTAAATCCCTCCGTCGCCCATTTCCGCGTGGCGTCGATCCCCATCTTCGATCCGAAATCCTGCATCCGCGCCGCGTGATCCAGCGTATCAACCGGCCCCAACACAAATTGCACATCTCTCTCCGGATCAATCGCGCACAACGCTTTCCACACCACCTCTTTGAAGTCGTGCACGTTTACGTCGTGGTCCACCACCACAATCGTCTTTGTGAACATCGCTTGCCCCAGCGACCAGATCGCGCTCATCACTTTTCGCGCGTGCCCCGGATACGACTTCCGTATCGCCACAATCATCAGATTGTGTACGATGCCTTCCGCCGGCATGGACACATCCACAATCTCCGAATGCTGCATCTTCATCAGCGGTAAAAACACCCGTTCAATCGCATAACCCATGTAGAAATCTTCCTGCGGCGGCCGCCCCACCACCGTCGCCAGATAAATCGCGTCCTTACGATGCGTCACACACTCCACGTGAAATACCGGATACTCGCCTTCCAGCGAATAAAAGCCCGTGTGGTCGCCGAAGGGGCCCTCCGTGCGCATCTCATTCAGATTGACG
>CAAGKR010289072.1_pt1 | contig 18005 bp, 15 predicted proteins | sample 2556971 | NCBI WGS metagenome assembly CAAGKR01 (sample SAMEA5207829, study PRJEB30636) | soil metagenome | biome: forest; feature: boreal; material: soil | place: USA | collected 2011-09 | depth 1 m | reverse complement strand
CGTCAAAACCTCTCAATGGATATACTTCGCCGTTATCCCGCGGCGGACGTGGTCGTGGACCAGGCGCGCGCCTGGTTGAGCAGTCTTGGAGAGGAGCCTTTCTTTTTGTGGTTGCACTTGATGGACCCGCATCACCCTTACTACCCTCCCCAGGAAGCGCTGTCGTCCCTAGGCATATCGCCCATGACTCCCCGTCGTGCACGCTTTCTTAATTCTTTCTGGAACCGGGGGGATATTGGAGCCCAAAGGCTGCAGCAGTACCGGGGAGAGATTCTTTCGCTTTATGACGCCGGCATCCACTGGGTAGACAAGCAGATGTCCCGTCTGGTGCGTGCTCTCCAGCAGTTTCAGCGGTGGGATGAAACAGTATTCGTCGTAACGGCAGATCATGGGGAGGAGTTCCTCGAACACGGCAATCGTTATCACTCTCCCATCGGTTTACCTGAACAGCTGATTCATGTACCTCTTCTCCTACACGCGCCAGAACTTTCGGGCATACATCTTTGCCAAGGGTCCTTTAGCCTGATAAACCTCGCTCCGACTCTGTTGGACGCCGTCGGTGTTGCGGTTCCTGATAGTTTTCAAGGTCGGAGCTACTGGGAACAAATCGCAGAGGGAAACTTGCCGAGTGAGCCTGCGATCGTTGAGTGTCTTGGGGCCTGCAACAATCCCTTCCGGTTCGATGACCGCATGCGCCCACGTTTAATGGCGGTTCGGGACGCTGCGTACAAACTGGTTATCGATTTCAGCGAGAAGGCGGATTTCTTATACGACCTAAAGAATGATCCCGGAGAACATTCATCCTTGCCGGTTGGCGCTCTGCCCAAAGCGCGCGCACGCCTTTTGCAAGTCGCTCGCGCGCATCTGCAAAAGACGCAGCACAATCGGAACGCGGAGCTCAGACTCCTCGCCCGTCTACGTGATCTCCGACAATCGATGGGCACGAAGCGTGAGCAAGCGCCGGACTGTTCTGTTGCGGATTGAGCCTGCGGAGTGGCTCTGCCAATGACGCTAGGAATTCCGGCCGCTGCGGAGTTGCCAATGCTGACTAGGAAGCACCTACTTTCGGGCTTCCCCCCAAAGGTTCATGTTGAAGGTGGTGAAGTTGCTGCGAGTAAACGGACGCAAAACCCGGCTCAACATTCTCCCGCAGACGTTCGTAGTGAAGTTCCACAGTGGGTTGGCCGCTTGGCCCAGTTTTCCCATTCTGCCACTGAAGACGTGCCCGTAATGACAGTTGACGCTCGCGACAGACTCAGCAAAATCCAACTCGCCGAGCACTTCCACTTCCGAGAATGCACGTAACAGGTGTCTGAGTCCATCAGGCATGAAGCGCCAGTTGTCCGCTGGGTATCCGTGGACTGGATAGACCGACGGAACCGTCACGATCAATGTTCCCCGTGGCTTTAGCACACGATGGCACTCGTCTACGATCCCCTGTGGATTCTCACAGTGCTCCAGTACCTGTGTACACAGCACAAGATCATAGGAGCAATCCTCAACCGGCATGTCTTCCGCGTTGCATACGATATCAACGATCGGTGTATCGACGAGATCCATTGAGGTGTAGGAATCACACTTGTGCTCAAAAAGAGGGTAGTAGGGGCAATACTGGGCACCGACGTCCAGCACCTTCCCCACTTTTTTGCTCCGTGAAAAAAACTCTTGCATATGGACCCTGCGGTTGCTCAAAACGAGGTAGTTCGATGCAAAGATGGAGGGGTAAAGGCGCGCGTGAGCCACTTCCCTCGCGCGGGCGAACTGCTCTGAGTCGCATTTATCCAGTTTGGACCGCTGGTCTAAGGGGATTGATGGCTTGGAGTTTTGTTTAGTCTGCATAGTTGAGGGCAGATCTTTCTGGATCGCTCGTCGAGTCAGACTGCGAAATCTTACTATCAAAACGTGGAAGGTCTAAGAAAGCCAGTTTCAATCAATCTATTCGTTGGGTCGGCTGCCCCATCCGAAGCGGGGCACCGTGCTCAGCTCCGGACAGCAGCGGCAATCGCGTGGGCAATCGAGGACTTGAGACTCTCCTCGCAAGTCTTGTCCCGATCTTGATGGCGGGGTGTTCGATCCCGTGGTAGAGGGCGACGGGCACGACCACCATCATTAGAGCGAAGAGCGGCCAGCTATAGAACCGCGTCAGTGCCAACCAAATGCAGAACGAATGTGCCAAGTAGATACCGTAAGAATAAGTAGCGATCCAGTTGCTGCCCCGCCTCAACGGAAGAAATGTCAATTCCTGGAATAGCGGGATTGTCAATCCCAGGAGCAGGCACAGCATGGCACCTACGCGACGGGTAGGGTTTAGTGTGAACATGAGGGCAAGCAACAGTATGAATGGAGGCCAGAGGTAGGACGGGACTCTCCGCCTTTCAGGCAAAGTAGAGGCTATTATGCCGGGCAGGAAATTGGGGATGTAAAGCATTAGCGTGAACCAGCCCAATGCAGGTACCGTTTGAGGCCAGTGGCCAAGAATTCCGCATACGCCCCAAAGAAGAATCAATCCCCAAAGAGGCGGCTTCCGCCAAAGAAAGAAGAACGGCAGTAAAACGTACATTTGTACTTCAATCGGAAGGGACCAGAGCGGTCCTACGATCGAATCGGAGTAAGTGAGATTCTGGACCAGCAACAAATTGGACGTGAGTTCCAGAGGTTGTGGCCTAGGGCCGAAAGCGATCCCGCGCCCGTTGGCGTGCAGATGCAATGCGACAGCGCCGAGTACGGTCAGAATGCTCAAAGGATAAATTCGGAAGAATCGCCGGATGTAGAAATTCTTCATTAGATCGAGCCCGCTCAGGCCGCTTCGCTGCATGGAGCGCATCAATACGAGGGATGTATGAACAAAAAAGAGCAGTACGCCGAAGATCCCGATGCCCGCAACTCCGAACTTACCCACGCGATCCAAATAGAAGCGTCTGCAAAGATGGTCGAAGAGAACCATCAGAACAGCCATGCTTCTTAGGAAATCGAGATTCGGGGATGAATTTGGGCTTTGCGCCATCGACCGTTTGCATTCGTTTCGTATAAGGTATGTGAAGCAAATATTGTGAACCGATGCTGCTACGTTGTCAAAAATCGCTGAATCGTGTGCGGTGACTCAGTGACGTCAAAGCGAATATCTTGAGATTCTAGGTGAAGATGGACAAGATTCGGGTGCTGTTCTTGCCCGTGGTAGATGCAGACAATACGAACGCGCAGAGTCTAAACGTTCGGGAGATCACTCTGCGCCTTGATCCCGAACGCTTCCAAAGCACGCTCTGGTACGAACACGAGCCGGATTTGCGTTTGCGGAATCTTGCCGGCATTCGCCTGTTGCGATTGCCGTCCCGTGGCAAAAGCTGGCGGATTTTGAGTGAAATGCTGGCTGGCTACAATATCATTGCCTACATCGACTACAGTCCAGCCAGCTACTTGTTTCTTCGCATGCCGCGTCTGATGCGACGCCGGACCAAAGCGGTGTTCCACGCTGAGGCTCCTACAGCTCAGCTCACGAATCCATCACGCACCTTGCGAATCCTTTATGATGGAATTGCTCCTCGCTGCGACGTCTATACTGGAATCACAGAATTTGTTGCTCAGGATCTCTACAATGTCTTACAGAAGAGAGTTAGCCACGTTCTTAGCGTCGGCGTGGATACGAGCTTATTCAGTCCGCCCGCAGAGCGAGCGAATCCGGCACCTGTGGTACTGTTTGCGGGAACGCTGATTGAGCGCAAAGGACCACAATACGTGCTCGATGCCGCAGCCCAGTTTCCAAACGCGACCTTCCGGTTGGTGGGAGCGAGTCGTCAGGGGTTCGAAGACGTATTGCGGAAGAGAATCACACAATCAGGTCTCAAGAACGTAACATTGGATGGTCCCAAGACACAGTCGCGGATGCTCGAAATCATGCGAGAGAGTGATATCTTTCTTCTGCCATCGCGCCTGGAAGGAATCCCCAAGGTCACGCTGGAAGCCGCGGCGACGGGCTTGCCCTGCATTGTGTTTCGAGACTACAAAACACCGTCGGTCATTGATGGAGTCACCGGTTTTCAGGTCGCAACTCTCGAGGATATGATGCAAGCTTTGGGAAAGTTAGTCGTCGATCGCTCCCTACGGGAGCGAATGGGAGCAGCGGCCCGCAAGCACATGGAAAATTTCGACTGGGACCTCGTAAGCAGACAGTGGCAGAAGGCCTACCTCGAAATCGCCGGTGCCCGGTAAGCCAAGGGCTGGGATGCTGGCGGTCTAGCCCCCCCGATGCAGCTTCTGACAGTTCTTCCCGGATGCATGACTTGCCGGCATCGCTTGCGGCTTCCCGCGTAACAAAAGACGATCAAAGGCGAGTTTTCCATTCGCAAGTCTGGGAAACCATGCATCGTCCCTCTCGGAACCCATTCGGGTGCAACGGCGGGAGGTGTTCGGTGGAGCTGCGGCAAAACAGGCCAAACGATGAGTCCGATCACCAATCTTTCGCGCATCGATAAGGGGTGTGATCTCAAAGTCCTGACCCTCACGCCCTTTTACCCGACCGACCGTGATGATGCTAATGGATGTTTTGTCTCCGAGCCTCTAGATTGGCTCGCCAAAGCGGGGGTACGCAATACAGTGTTCGCGTTGCAACCGCTCTATCGCGGAAGACTTCATGCGAACGATTCTGTGGTGCCGGCCGAGTGGCTTCGTTACTTCGCAGTACCGGGAGGCTTCGGACTTCCAACTGCAGGAGCTTTCGCCTTCGCTCGCATCGTCGGAAAAGTGCGGGCACTTCATCGCTCACAACGGATTGACTTGATCCACGCCCACGCGCCATTACCTTGCGGCCACGCGGCAATGCTGTTGAGCAAGGAACTTGCCATTCCTTATGTCGTCTCGGTGCACGGACTCGATGCCTTCTCGACCATGCAGGTCGCCGGTCGCGCCGGAGAGTGGTGCTGCCGCATTTCCCAGGCTGTCTACGCAGCCTCGCGTCGCGTGATTTGCGTCAGCGAACATGTTCGCGAACAGGTGCTTGAAGGGATGGGCCGGAGTTGCCGGACTTCGGTCGTGTACAACGGGGTGGACCCAGAGTTGTTTTCGGCTCGCAGCGAGCCACCTTCCGATTCGCCCGTGATCCTCTGCGTGGGGAACCTGATTCCGATCAAAGGGCACGATCTGTTGATTCGCGCGGTGGCGTCGCTGGCGGCGGAGTTCCCTGGAGTTACACTGGACATCATTGGCGACGGCCCCGAACTTTCTCGTCTTGACGTTCTGGCACAGCAACTTCAAGTCGGCGATCGAATTCGTTTCCTTGGACGGCAGGCACGCCAGCAAGTCGCAGCCGCTATGCAACGATGTACTCTATTCGCATTGCCGAGCCGCTATGAGGGCTTGGGCTGCGTGTATCTGGAGGCCATGGCCTCGGGCAAGCCGGTGGTTGGCTGCCGCGGACAGGGAATCGCCGAGATCATTCAGCACGGTTCGAATGGCTTTTTGGTGGGACCGGACAACGAGAAGGAATTGACGCTGGCGCTGGCGATGCTTCTGCGCGACGAACTCCGCCGCCGCAGTCTCGGCGCCGCGGCGCGAGACACAATTCTCGAGAGGCTTACATTAGGGCAACAAGCGGAGAAGCTGACGCGAATCTACTGTGAGTCGGCGGCATGAGGCGCCGGCTGGTAATTCTGACGGAGATCATCTCGCCCTACCGCATTCCGTTGTTCAATATTCTTGCACAGCATCCGGAAGTGGATCTGCATGTGATCTTTCTGGCCGAAACCGACCCGGCCCTGCGTCAGTGGCAGATATACAGGGAAGAGATCCAGTTCTCCTATCAGGTACTTCCGTCATGGCGGAAGAGGTTTGGCCGGTATAACGCACTACTGAACCGTGGCTTAGGCCGTGCACTGGTTGAAGCTGTACCAGATGTGATTCTCTGCGGAGGCTACAACTACATAGCCTCCTGGCAAGCTCTCTTTTGGGCGCGGGCTCACAAGATTCCATTTGTTCTCTGGTCAGAGAGCAACATGCAGGACATACGTCGCGGCTACGCTCTGGTGGAATTCCTCAAAAGCGAGTTTTTGCGCAGATGCATCGGATTCGTTGTGCCGGGGCGGTCGGCTTCGGAATACCTTCGTGTCCATAAGGTCGAGGAAGCCGTTATCTTCATCGCGCCGAATGCCGTCGATAATGACCTTTTCTCCGCCGCCGCGGCTGTCGCTCGCCAAAATGAGACCAGATGCCGCGCGGAGCTTGGTTTGCCTGAGCGCTATTTTCTTTTTGTGGGACGTTTGGTGCGGGAAAAAGGTGTGTTTGAATTGCTGTCTGCTTATGCCAAACTGGATGAGTTGATGCGGCGGCAGTTCGGTCTGGTGTTCGTGGGCGAAGGCTCGTCCCGCCAGCAGCTAGAGGAGGAGGCAGCGTCCATCTCCCCGGGGGTGATACGATTTGCCGGTTTTGCCCAGCGGGAGCAATTAGGAACCTATTATGCGCTCGCCGAAATGCTGATTCTGCCTACGTATACTGATCCTTGGGGATTGGTTGTGAATGAAGCTATGGCTTGCGGCTTGCCCATTGTTTGCAGCCAAGTAGCGGGGTGCGCTGCCGACTTGGTCAGAGAGAACTGGAATGGATTGCTGGTTCCACCGAGAGATATTTCGTTGCTAGCCAACGCCATGCAGCATCTGGCCACTCAACCAGACCTCTGTGCCGTGATGGCTGCCAACAGTATGCAGCAAATTTCCTACTATTCGCCTGAGGCATGGTCCGAGGGTGTGGCGCGCGCAGTCGGAGCAAAAAGGGGTCACGCATGACTGAGCGTATTCCCAAGATTGTTTTGGTGGGGGCGCTCCTGTCTCCGCTTGTGCTGGCGTATTTCGCCTATTCCCAGTCGGGGTATTTCACCAGCCAAACCTATTTGGGAGGTCTTCTTCTCCTCGAGTTTTTGGTTGCAGCCATCTGGATGTACCGGCGAGTTTTCTTCCCGGTTGTCATCGTGACGTTCCTTTTGGCGGGCCTGAATCTGCCGGTCGGATCGGTCTGGGCAGTGGCGCGCTGGGTGATTCTGGGTGTCGGAGCGTTGGTTGGCTCGATCATCATACTTAAAGATCGCCGGTATCACTTTGGACTGTTTCACTTGCTGGCATTGTTTGCCGTCCTCGCGGCTCTTGTGTCTGCGGCTGTTTCCCGCTATACCGCGGTGTCTTTGTTGAAGGTTCTAAGCCTATTGTTGTTGTTCGTGTACGCCGGCACAGGAGCGAGAGTCGCAGTGATGGGGCGTGAGAACCGTTTTTTTGCTGGATTACTAATCGGTCTTGAGATGTTTGTCGGGTTTATTGCGGCGTGTTTCTTCCTGGGGATCGAAGCAATGGGCAACCCCAACTCGATGGGAGCAGTGATGGGGGTGGTGGGCGCCCCGATTCTCCTGTGGGGGACACTGGTGAGCGAGGAGCGCCTCGTTCACCATCGGCGGTTGGTGCTGTACGCAATCTCGATCTACCTGACTTTTGCGAGTCAGGCGCGAGCCGGCTTGATCGCCGCTTTCGTATCCTGTGGATTGCTTTGTCTGGCCTTGCGAAGGTACAGGTTGCTCGCACAGGGCATAGGAATCATCGTCATTCTCGGCGCGGCGGCTGCCATTCTCCAGCCGGAAGCATTTTCGAGAGCCGTTTCCTCGTTGACTTCCGGCGTCCTATATAAGGGCAAGGATCCAGGCGGAGGCCTTCTAGCTTCTCGCCAGGGCCCCTGGCAGGGCGCCGCCGACTCGATCCGTAACCACTTTTGGTTCGGGACCGGCTTTGGAACGTCTGACAACGGGCTCGACGCCAACGAAAACGTGGGAAAATTCGCGAGCCACAGCGCTGCATCGGCAGAGCACGGCAGTAGCTATCTCGCAGTCTTTACCTGGGTCGGGATGCTGGGAATAGTGCCTTTCGTGATGTTAATGCTTGTTCTCTTGAGGAAAGTCGTTCAAACCGTGGTGTGGATACTCCGGACCGGGAATCCATCCCATCCTGCCGTTCCTTTGGCCATGGTGATGGTGGCCGGTATGATTCATGCTGGCCTGGAAGACTGGTTATTTGCGCCTGGCTATTACCTCTGTGTGTTTTATTGGAGTATGGCATTTGTCTTTGTGGACCAGGCGCCGGCGGTTGCATTCGCTGATTCACGCCGCGCTTTTTTGGGGCGCGCCGGGGCCATGCGGCAAGGTCCGGGTAACGTCGCGCCAAGCCGATGAAGCATTTGTTCATCAACTCGCTCGCCGCCTCAGTGGGCGGAGGATTCAGAACTCGCTGTCTTGTAGCCGGGCCTTTATCATGAACTCGCCTGTCACCGATCTTCTCGAAATCATCGTGTGCCCGCGCGACAAACAACTCTTGCGTGAGGCGGGTGACTTTCTCCTATGCCCAAAAGCCCATCGCTACCGTGTCGTCGAAGGAATCCCGATTCTTCTGGTTTCGGAAGCACAACAGACGCACATCGAGGGCGATCGCGCGCTGCTGGTTGCCGAAGGGGACTTGTCGCATGCACCACTCTTGAACTTGACCCTGGGTGCCGATGAGATCGATCCGTTCGTCAAGAACTCCATCGGTGCGACCAATGGGAGCCTCTACCAGCACCTAGTGGGCAGTCTCAATGCCTACCCGATCCCGGACCTCAGGATTCCGCCCGGCGACGGCGCCACCTTTCTCGAGATTGGTTGTAGCTGGGGACGCTGGACAATTGCAGCTGCCCGCAAAGGATACCGGGTGGTGGGAATTGATCCGTCACTCAAGGGGGTTCTCGCCGCGAGGCGTGTGTTCCGGCAGTTGGGAATCGAGGGCCATTTCCTGGTAGCCGATGGACGTTTCCTGCCTTTCCCCGATGCCTCATTCTCCCGCGTGTTCTCATATAGCGTCCTGCAGCATCTTTCAAAAGAAAACGTGCAGATCGTGCTTCCCGAGATTCGCAGGGTGCTGAAGACGGGCGGGGAAGCTCTGGTGCAGTTGCCCAACGTCTTCGGACTGCGCTGTCTCTATCACGAAATCCGTAGAGGCTTCCGCGAAACCCGAGATTTCGAGGTTCGGTACTGGACCGTACCCGAGCTAAAGGCAACATTTTCGCGGTTCGTGGGTCCGGCTAGGGTGTTCGTGGACGGTTACTTCTCTCTGAACGCACAAACCAGCGATGTGGGATTCCTGCCGCTTCACTACCGGGCCATCGTCTACGCTTCGGAGTTGCTCCGGCGCGTCAGCGTGCACGTGCCTGCTCTCAGGTACGTTGCCGATAGCCTATATGTCAGTGCCTTGCGTCAACAATGAGGTTCCCCGCTAGGTGGCAGAATTGTCTCGGGATAATGGAGCAGAGCAGCAGGTATCTGGCCGTGTCGATATGGATGGGAATGCTGGGAGTTGTCGGCCTTCTTTCTTCCTCTGGTCATTTCTAGCAGGGTTTGCAGAACCGTGGACTGGACGATTGAAAAGGGTACTCGTTAACATCCTGCTGCGCCTCGCCCCCGATCAAATTCATTCTGGTAGACTTGGCACCGACGCAGCATACTCTGCCCACGCTGGGGTTATCCTCGGGTCCGCTGTGCCTGTGGCAGGGTAAGGGCTGCGTTGCCCCGAGCCGATGATGCATCTGTTCATCAATTCCATCGCTGCCTCGGCAGGTGGAGGACTCACATACATACGGAATGTGACGCCGCATCTGGCCGCGCGCGCGGACCTAAGGGTTACTCTGGCTCTTGGTGCCGGACTGCGGGACGAATTTTGTGGCTTCAGCAATCTCGACTTGTTGGAGTTGGAAGCTTCCCCGGCTCGCCGTTTTTGGCAGGAGCAAGCTCGGATGCCGGAGCTGATTCGAAGTTGCCGGGCCGATATCCTGCTTTCTCCGGGAAACTTTGCATTACGCAACTCGCCCGTGCCCCAAATACTGCTTTCGCGCAATTCCATCTACACCTCCGCCGATTTCTATCGCGACCTGCTCTCTCGTCACGAGTACCGCGCCTGGCTGGACACCCGGTTTAGAGCATTCCTCGCGAAGAGGTCGATCAAATGGGCGGACCGCACGGTTGCACCGAGTGAGGCTTTTGCCGCCGAACTGAGGGGCTGGACGGGGTTGCCGATTCTAGCCATTCGTCATGGATTCGACCACGAATTCTTTTTCCGAGACGCGAGCCCCCTGGCGCCAGAGATACAGGAGAAGCTGGAAAGTGCCAAAGGCGATCTCCGGCTGCTTTTTGTAAGCCACTATAACTACTACCGAAATCTTGAAACCCTCATCCGTGCGCTGCCGCTCCTATGTCGGAGCTTAGGACGGGGAATCAAGCTCTTCCTAACCTGCAAGCTGAGCGCCGGGCAGAATCCAGGAACCTACCGGCCGGAAGCGGCCGCGAAATTAGTAAAAGAACTCGGAGTCGCCGACATGTTAGTCGAATTGGGCGCGATTCCTTACCATCGCCTTCATCATCTCTATCGCGCGGCAGACATCTATGTAACCTCAGCATACACGGAGACCTTTGCCCATCCGTTGGTCGAGGCGATGGCTTGCGGCGTGCCTATCGTTGCCTCTGAGCTTGCCGTACATCGCGAAATCTGCGGCGGCGCAGCCCTCTACTTTCCGCGCTTCTCGCCCGAACAACTGGCCCAATGTGTTGCACAACTGGCGGAGTCGCCGGAAGCGGCGAAACACATGGCGGCGCTCGCCCTGGAGCGCTCGCGCCAGTTCTGCTGGAAGACTCACGTCGACCAACTCCTCGCATTAGCGCGAACGATGATCGACGCCAAATCTCGGAGCGGGGATGCGAGGCTCGGGACGCCGAGATGAAAAGCAACTCGCCGCGGGCGGCTGGCCTTTGCCGCTCTACCAACACAACATTTGCCGAGACTGGCACGAAGATCGTTGGCCAGTTCTAATTTCTCGTTTGGCGAAATCTGGGGCAGCGCCGTAAAGTTTAGATGCCAATCTACAGAGAAGCGCAGAGCAATCGAGACGAGGAGGAACCCATGTTGCACGCACGCAGACTCTTTGACAATGAGGTCTACCTTCGGCGTGCAATCTTCGTGATGGCTGGGATTCTCATGCTGGCATTCACGGCGGTTGCAGCTATTCACAAAAGCGTAGTGAAAGCACATGAGGTGAGTCCTCAAGAACCCTCGTCAGTTTCCAAAGCCGACGCGAGGCACTACGCCACAGATTTCAATTGGTCGTTCAGTTCTTCCGACGATCTGAGCACTCCGGGGACGAAGATGATAAGTCTGGCCAGCTGCCCGAGCGGAGTCTTGGGTTCAGAACCGTGGTATTACGTCTACATCGGAGGCAAGGGCACACCAGAGGCTGTCCGGGTGACCGGTGGCACGTGTAAGGGGAACGATCAACCGGGCACGCTGCAGTTCATCACCGCGAATCCTCATCCTCCGGGCTACATGGTGGGCAGCGCCTCTACCGGGCTACAGGAAGCGTCGATCGCAACGCGTTATTCCTACCAGAATCCGCCTTCCCGCGTTTCCGCCGGAGGGAGGGTGATTGTGCCGCCCGCGGAGCTCAATATCTACGCGCGGGTTTCCATTCGCGCTTCCAACCAGACCATTGACTTCTCAGGCTCGGTCTTCAATTGCTATACCGACGACTCGTGCATCTTCGTGGGAGATCCGCGCAATTCCACCCTCATTTTGGACGTGACCCTCGTCAACCCCAAAGGGCAACCCATGGTCGTAAAGGGCACTAAGCCTATGATCGAAACCAACGGCCAGAAAACGCGCATTTTGAACGCCTCCGCCCGCGAGAATTCCTCCGGGGGAACCTTTGGAACCTACGTTCAGGTGGATGACGACCAAGCGTTCCTTCTGGATGGCCTCGATTCCGGCGGAGGTTATGGAGTTCGCTGCGACGCTGCGTTCTGCGGTTCTTATGTAACCGCGCCCGGCCCCTTCAACACCTGGTCTGCGGTGGGATGGCTGAAGAACCTTCAGATTAGCAACCAATGTGTCGGCAACGGCGTCGATTGGCAGAGCGGGAACACCCTCCACATCGAAGATAGCGTCATCCAGGGATTTGCCCAGTTCGGCGTCCGGACCGGCACGATGCGTGGCGGTTACGGGCCCACGCAACTCACAAATGTCTACATGGAGGTCGGCGGCTGTACCAACCCTCAGTATCCGGGGAAGGGAGCCGAAGCGCGGGCCATGGCAGGCCTGATCAACGAAGGTGGCATTGTGACGGTCACTGGAGACATGTACCCGATTGGTCAGGTTCCTCAGTTCTCCGGCACTGGTCCAACGCTCGTTTACTACTGGATTGTCGTCAAAGACTCGGCAAGGGGATCTTCAGTTCCGCTGCCAATCGGATACGCGCTGACTGACGGCAAAGTGCCTGTCCGAGTCGCTTGGCCGAAGGTCAAGGGAACGCAGACTATTACTTATGACCTTCTTAGAACTACTGGCGGTGACAGTCCTTGGCTCACACCTGTGGGCGCGGGCCAGTTTGCTGTCTCCATCGGTATCGGGCAGTGCGCGGAACCCATCTGCACTGCTATCGATCAGAATGGCGCGGCCACGAAATATGCTTTACCTTCGCCGATCTACCACCCGAAGATTGACTTTTGGCCGGGCGGGATTGTCCAGGGTCCCAACTTCGACAGCATCAGCTCCGGTCCCACGACCGCCCTGTTCGTCAATAGCACGCGTTTTGTCACGCAGGTTTCTCCTTTCGTCAACATCGCAGGCATTGCGGTCCCGACAGTTTATGCGAGTCACTGCGGGCCAGAGTCGCTGCCGAATACCTGGGTGACCTGCCTGGCGGGAGACTCGGTCGGGAACAATGCGGTACCAGCCGCCACGGTTCTGCAGTACGGGATCGCAGTCGGCGGAGACCCAGTGAACCGGAAGGGTCGTCTGATTTTTGGCCGAGGACCGCTCACCAGCGTTAACAGCGGGCACTACATCACTTTGGTCGACAGCAATCCAACAAAGACGCTGAGCACTCGCGGATATCGCCCCGCCAATGACAAAACCGACACTTACATCGGCCTCGATAACCCGAGCGTGGCGACGACTCAGGCTCAACTTGCTTTCGGCGCTCCCGTCTCCATTTCCGATTACATCGGAAACGAGGGAGATGGAAAAGGGTGGGGAGAGAGACTGACTGCCAAACAAAAAACGTTTGCGGTTCCCGTGGTGGTTCAGCCCGGCAGCAGCTTCACGCTTGGTGCGGGTTCACCACTGTCGCAACTGAAGATATTTAGGACCGAAGGCGTTCCAAAGGCGAGCGTGCCAGCTCAGCGCTGTCTGGACTTGCCAGCCAAGGCGAGCGGCTTAACAGCCGCGGACCAGATCACTGGCATCACGCCACCGGCAACCCTGGGCAACTTGTCGCTGAATGCCTACGCCCAGGCCGCCAACGGGCTGGTTTTGCATTTCTGCAACCCGAGTACTTCCGCGGTGGATGTGCCGGCTGGTGTGTATTCATTCCTGGCCGCGCACTGATACACGCAATCGCCAGCATTCAGTTACCCACGATTTGCACTTTGCGTAAGGCAGCTCTGTTTCACCGCAGCGGCAACCTCGGCGAGAGCCTCTGCCGAAAGTTCGGGGTAAAGCGGGAGGGAAAGCACTTGGCTTGCCGCTGCTTCAGCGTTTGGAAAGGCTCCGCGCCCATAACCCAAGTCGGCATAAGCGGGCTGCAAGTGCACCGGCACAGGATAGTGAACACCGGTCTGAATTCCCTCCGCTTGCAGAGCTGCTTGCAATCCATCGCGATAATGACTGCGCAAGGTATAAACGTGATAGACGTGGCGGGCCCAGGGCATTTCTTTCGGCGTTTCCACTCCGGAGTCTGCCAGGAGTTTGTTGTACCTGGCAGCGCCCGCGCGTCGTGCCTCGGTCCACTGTTCCAGGTGCCGCAGCTTGACTCGTAGAATCGCTCCCTGAAAGCCCTCCATCCGGTAGTTGAACCCGCGCAGCACGTGATGATATTTGCGGTCTTGTCCCCAGTCCCGCAACATGCGAATCGTGCTCGCGAATTCGACATTGCCGGTTGTAACTGCTCCACCCTCGCCGTAGGCGCCAAGGTTCTTGCCCGGATAAAAGCTAAAGCACGCCAGATCGCCAATGCCGCCCACCGGCACGCCTTTGTATTTCGCTCCGTGCGCTTGGGCGGCATCTTCGATTACGACCAGCCCGTGCCGCCGCGCCACTTCCATGATGGGATCCATGTCGGCGGGCTGGCCGTAGAGATGTACCGGAAGGATTGCTCTGGTACGAGCCGTAATCGCTTTCTCGATTGCACCTGGGTTGATCGTGAACGAAGATGGATCAATGTCGAGTAGCACTGGCCGCGCCCCAACATATCCAATGGCAGCCACGCTGGCGATGAACGTGAATGGCACTGTAATGACTTCATCGCCGGGTCCAACTCCTGCCGCCAGCAAAGCCAGGTGCAGAGCACTGGTTCCGGAATTCAGAGCGATACACTCCGAAGTTCCGCAATAGGCTGCGAACTCTTCTTCAAAAGCTGCGACCTCAGCACCGAGCACAAATTGGCTGCTTTCCAGCACTCCGGCAATGGCCGCATCGATCTCGGGTTTGATGCTGTGGTACTGCGCTTTCAGATCGAGAAGCGGTATTCTTACGCGAGCAGATGTCATAGCAAATATGGTTGTAACCTGCAAACCTTCCATTCTATCGCGTGCGTGCCGCTACATCGAGAAGGGGGCGTTTTTCGGTGCTGTCTCAAGAAACGCATTACTGGGGCGGCCTTTACTGGCCGCCCCTCTGTTTAAGACACTACCCGTTTTTTGCGAGCGTCAACAAACGGAACCTCAGGCTGCCCGACGTTCCGAGCGAACGTGGAGCGCTGACATGTATTAGGATTGCAATCCTTAGCACGTTGGCACAAAGGAAGGACTACAAAGATCCGGCATGCTTCTGCGAAGGTGGGCGGAACTGATAAGTCGGGGCGTGGTTCTGCGACGGCATCTGCCCCATGAATTCCAAAATCTGGCGATCTATGTTTCCCCAGAGGCGAGTCTGCGCTATTGGCGGCGGGATCTGTCGAAAGTGGACCCAATGCTCTGTGACATGGTGCGGGAGATGGTAAAGGCTGGGCATGTAGTCTGGGACGTGGGAGCGAACGTCGGGTTGTTCAGTTTCTGCGCGGCTGCCCTGGCAGGCCCGTCGGGGTACGTCCTAGCCATCGAGCCGGATTTTTGGCTGGCACACCTGGTGACCCGCTCAGCGAAGGAACTGCCCAAGCATGGCGTGGCCGCGCCTGTGGTCGTACTCTGTGCCGCGGCGGCGGAGAACACGGGGGTCGGCAATTTCCAGATCGCGGAGCGGGGACGCGCCGCGAACCACCTGGCGGAGACTCAGGGATCAAGCCAGGCAGGGGGTGACCGCTATTCCCAGCGGACCATCACTGTCTCCTTGGATTTTCTTCTGGACTATTTCCCGCCTCCATCGGTATTAAAGATTGATGTCGAGGCTGCGGAGGTCAAGGTGTTGCAAGGGTCGGCAAGACTACTGCGCACGGCGCAACCCGTCATCTGGTGCGAGGTGGCCCCGGAGAATTCGAAGGCGGTAGCCGAGTTCCTCCACCAGGCCGGCTATGAGATTTATGCTGCCGCACTGTGCGCGTCCGAGCGCACCCCTCTGCAACGAGCCTCGTGGAACACGCTGGCCATTCCTCGGTCCTTGGTATGCCAGGACTCCAACCCGAACCGCAATCAAACGCAAGACCGTGAATAGTATTTAGAGGGTCCTTCGCCCCAATTCCAACAATCCTCCCTGTCAACTTGCCGATCTGTCCGTTGTCTACTTCCGTGGGACGGCGCGCCCCAGCCTCGCGGGAACCCCTTTCGCGATTTGGTGATCGGGCACATCACGAGTCACAACAGCTCCGGCGCCGATCAGTGCGCCTTCGCCGATGGTCACGCCCGCGAGAATGACCGCTCCGCTTCCGATCGACGCACCGCGCTTCACTCGCGTGGGCACAACCTGCCAGTCAGTCTCGGTTTGAAGTCGGCCATCCGCCGTTGCCCGCGGGTACAAGTCGTTGATGAACATGACTCCGTGGCCCACGAATACGTCATCCTCGATGGTGACCCCTTCGCAAATAAACGTGTGCGAAGAGATCTTGCACCGGTTCCCCACAAATGCGTTTTTCTGAATCTCTACGAAGGCGCCGATCTTGGTCTCGTCGCCCACCGCGCAGCCATAGAGATTGACCAGGTCAGGCTGAAAGATATGCACTCCGTGACCCAGAGAAACGTTGGCAGAAATTGGCATGAAGACAGTCCAGTTCAGTTCCTCCCTGTGAGCGGGAAGCGTATGCGCGCGGGTTCCGCCGCGTCTCAAGATGGAGCAAATCGAACGATACAGCAGAATTGTGCTGGCATCAACTGCTTCAGATGGGTAGTGGCTTAACAAATTCAACGTAGAGCAACCGTGAAACATCGCAACGCCAATCGAATCAATCGCGACGTGAGGAAGCACCTTCTGTTGCACCCGGACCGTTTCCCCGGTGGCTGGTTACGTTCATGGCGATCTTCCTTGCGACCATTGGCCGGAATTCGTAGCGCGGGCCTGGCCGTCTGCATCTCGATTTATTACGATTCCTACGCAGGCGCCTCCGATTGGGGTCCGCTACGCCCTGCGGGCCGTGATAGTGAAGAAGCTGCAGTGATGTCGCCATCGGCCAGATTCGATCTGAGCACTTTGCTAGTATCCTCGCGTTTGGCAGACCCGTCCTGACTTACGCGCTTCTCGAATAGCTGTTTCCCAAGGCGGCGTCTGATTCCGTGCGATGTCCGTCGAAACGTCCCTTCATTCGTAGGAAAGGTTCTTCAAAATACCAGCGAGAAAGGTAGGCCATGGCGACCGTAAAGCCGCCCGCGATACTGAAGCGCAAAACCATTACGACGAAGTGTCCACCGACCGCGGAAAAGTTGGGGGAAACTCTGGCTAAAACATGATCCTCTAGGTCAAAGATGAGCATATGGATGAGGTAAACACCGTAACTGATTTGCCCGAAGAACTGGAGCACCGGCCGGTTCACTACCGCCTTCCAGCGAGAAGTTCCAGCCAGAAGCGCCAAGGCAACAACACCGGCAAAAAAAAGATTCAACGCTGTTTCTCGCAGAGTGAAACCCAAGAGTCTACTGGCGCGAAATATTCCAAACGGATAGCCCACCGCAAACATCGTCAAGCTCGCGGCAAAACAGATCATCGTGACGTTGCGCATATCATTGCGTGATCTCCGTGGACCACGAGCCAAGGCAGCCAATAGTGCTCGGTCGCCAGTCCGTCCGCGACCAGCCATGTATATCCCACTCCTGTGTCGTAGCCCCGAATGGCATAGAAAGCTCGCAGACTTGGGCAGAGAACGCAAATTATCACGCTGACAATTGCGACTCTGTATCGGGACAGCGAGCGAACCGCGGCCGGCCATAGTAGGTAGAAGTGCTCTTCCACGGCCAAAGACCACAAAACGCCGTACTGCATCGTTACTCCGAATAACTCGGTCACGTTGGAGAGGTAGAAAAAGCTTAGAATCAAGAACGGCCAAGATGCGTGACGGTTCACCCACCCAGTTCGCGTCAAGACTGCGAGAAGCAGAAGCACAGCGTAATACAGTGGCAATATGCGCAAGGCGCGTCGAGTGTAGAAGGTCCGGTAGTAGCGTGCATTGGGCTTGGTATCGAGCAAAATGCCCGTGATCAGAAATCCTGAAAGTACGAAGAACAGGTTTACGCCAATCCAACCGGGCAGAGTGGCTGCGACAAAGAGTTTGGGGAATCCTGAGAGGCCCTCAAGTCCGTAACGGAAGCCAAAGCCATGAAAAAAGAGGACGAGCAAGATGGCGATTCCGCGAAGGGCATCCAGTTCCGGCATCTTGGACCGCAACAGATCGGTGTCGCGAGGCCGGAGGTCGGTTTTCTGGGAGGTTGAGTTCGTCACTGAACTTAAGCCGGAAGAGACGCCAGTAAAAGTTACAGGGGCTTATCTCAGCAAACAAGCAGAATCTCTGTTAGAAGGAGGGGTGAGCGGGTACTGTCTTAACACTGTGTTGCT
>CAAGKR010216324.1_pt1 | contig 18020 bp, 18 predicted proteins | sample 2556971 | NCBI WGS metagenome assembly CAAGKR01 (sample SAMEA5207829, study PRJEB30636) | soil metagenome | biome: forest; feature: boreal; material: soil | place: USA | collected 2011-09 | depth 1 m | reverse complement strand
TCACCGCACCACTCCTCGACCATCCAGTCGTTGTACGCGTAGACGCACGCGAGCGCGAGCTCCTTGTCGTTCGCCTCGAGGAAGGCCTGGCCGCAGAAGCGCGGAAACGTGGGGAAGCACAGAGAAGCCTCGACCCAGTTGAGCTCCATGTCGTCGACGCGGGCCTTCGGCTCGTAGCAGCCGGGCCGCATCTCGTCGTACGTGATCGGCAGGAGGCCCATGTCGTCGCGGTCGAACCCCACCGCGGCGACGTGCCGCTTGTGCGGGTACATCAGGCCCTCGTAGAACCAGATGTCGCAGGGCGGGCCGTCGTCGGTGAGCGTGTACTCGTAGCGGGTGCCACCGACGAACTTCAGCCCGCCGAGCCCGTGCCGCTCGACGTGCGGACCGCGCGCGGCGAGCTTGGCCGGGAGCCACCGCTCGAACAGGTGCGCAGGCTCGACGACATGGTCGTCGACACTGACGATCTTCGGGAAATCGGCGCCGGTGGTCACGGCGGCGAGTTTCCCACCCGATCTGACGGGTCGTCAGATCCGCAGCCCGTGCGCTCAGCGGCATACCGAGCGTCAGTCGCCCTCCGGCGGCTCGGCGGGGCTCGCATGACGAGCGCAGAGCGGGCATTCGGCGCGGCGGGTTGATGGCCTGGTGTGCCGTTCGTTTCGCTATACGCAACAAACGGCACACCAGGAAACGGCCGTTCACGAACGGGTGGACGCGCACCCGCTCGCGCCCGGAACTGCGGGGGGCTTCGTCGCGCTCGACTCGTGCACATGCGCCGAGAAACGCGCGATGGACGCGCGATGGAATCGCGTAGGTGCTGCTCAGCGTGCGTTTGCGATGTAACGGGTCGTCAGATCCGGCGCTCCCTCAGCCCACCAGCCACCGCCCGTCCCGCATCAAGGTGCGACCCGCGATCTCGTTCGCCTCGCGCCACGCCTGTATCCGCAGCGGACGCAAGATCAGCAGCACGTACGGCACGCCGGCGGTGCGGGGGTTCCAACCCGCTTGCGCCGCGTACACCTCGACCACCGAATCGGGCGCCCCGTCGGCCGGCGAGGTCTCGTCGAGGGCCGCGTCGATCATCACGACATCGCGGGTGCCACCGACCGCGAGACGAGCGCGCGCCGTGTCCACGACGTTCCGTGTCGTGACCGCGGCGGGCTCGGTTGCCAAGATGAGCCGCTGCCCGTCCCAGGCCACGGACAGGGGCACCAGGTGCGCGGCCCCTGTCGAGGATGACGACGCGACCCACGCGTCGAGATCCCGGCTTCCGAGCAGCTTCAGCGTGTCGGCTTTGCGTTCGGCCGGTGTCCGGACCTCGGCCATCCGCTCATCTTGCCCGATGCGCGCAATGGCGTGCTGTCGGCGCGCGTCCCCGTCACGCAGGGAGCCGCAGGCCGCTCACCGCTTCGAGTACCTCGACCATCGCTGCGCGATCCGTGGCGGCGAGCCTCCCGCCGGTGAATCGTTCGTCGCTGCTCACCTCGGCGACGCAGTAACGAGGCGGATCGAACATCCGCCCTGGCTCACCCTGGTCGCCGAGATCGACCTCGGCCAAGATGAGCCCAACGAGCCCGTCATGGAACGCGTCGACGCTCAACGGCCCGTCGGCCAGTGCGACGTGGCGGCGCGTCTTCCGTAACCGGCGGCACGGGAGCACTGCGAGCACCTCGTACTCGCTTCGGGAGAGGTAGAGAGTCGTGTGCATGACCAACCCGGGTTCTTCGGGGTTGGGACGAACCTTCTGCCCGAGCTTGTACGCGATGCCATCGTCGCTGCTCACCGTGCGCAGGCGCATCCGAGTGCCGACGATGTAGAGATCGAGGATCTCTTGGGCGTCGGTCGCTGCCGCGGGAATCTCCGACAGCACGAAACGACGTTCGCGTTCCGGCTTTGCGTACTTCGCCGGCTCGAGCATCAATCAGGGCGCTTCGACGGTGATGACGAAGGCGCGGAGCTTGCCGTCGATGTCTGTCGGCCCGAAGCGTTGAGCGATTGCGGCGGCCGCGGCCGAGGTCGCTTCCTGCAGGCGTGCAGGGTCGCGTGCCTCGATCTCGTTGCGCAGCGGTGTGCCCTGGCAGAAACCGATGGCGGGGATACTGCATGACTCCGCGTGGCCGAGAGCTTCGAGGGTGTCGAACCTCGCGGGGGCGACGAACCCGCCCGCAGTGAGGTCTGCCCTGATGAGGTCGGCGTCGTAGTAGCCGTAAGGGACGCGGGTCGCGAACACGGGAGGATCCTCGGGAAACAGCCCGCCGACCGCTTGGGCGACGGTCTGCGCGAAATCGTTTTCTTCGATGCGGTCCCAGACGTTGAACACGAACCGCCCGCCGGTCCGCAGCACGCGGCAGATCTCGGCGAAGGCCCGGGGCCGGTCGGGGAAGAACATCACCCCGAACTGGCACACCACCGCATCGAACGAACCGTCGGCGAAGGGCAGATCCATGACGTCGGCCTGGCGCCAGTCGACCGGTCGTGTCGTGCCGAGCGCGGCCGCGTAGTCGAGCATGGGCTGGTTCAAATCGGTCGCCGTGATCTGTACCGAGCCTGGCAACCGAGCAGCCATCTCGCGCGTGACGACGCCAGTACCGGCCGCCACTTCCAGCAGCGAACCCGAACCGACCGACTCGACGCGGGCGGCGAGATCGGAAGCGTAGGTCTGGAAGGTGAGGGGCACGAGGTAGCGGTCGTAGAGCTCGGGGATCGAACCCGCGAAGACCAAGTCGGACTCGCGATCACCGTCCACGAGCCCAGAGTTCCACATCAGTCGGACGGACGCCACGCGACGTACGACTCCAGGTCGTCGGACGGCGCGCCGTAGGCTGGAACGCGATGGTGGAGTACGCCGACGACCCGCGCACCGAGCTCGACCGCAAGGCCGATCAGCTCAAGTGGGTTGCACTCATCGAGACCGTTTCCTACGTGCTCCTCTTCCTGTTCTGGGCGATCCTGCACAGCATGATCGGCACCAAGGTGATGGGCTTCTTCCACGGGTGGATCTTCCTGGCCTTCGCCGCCATGTGCATCTTCATCGCGCGCCCGATGCGCTGGACGTGGCGGTTCGTCGCGGTCGCGCTGCTCACCGGGCCGGTCGGCGCGATCCTCGTCTACGAGCGCATCCGGCGCGACGGCGCTCCCAAACCCGCGACCGCGCGGTGAAGCTCGCGGCCAGCCACATCTTCGGTGCGCGGGTCGCCGCCGTGTGCGAGGCGATGGGCGACCCCGACTTCTACGCCGCGTTGCGGCTCCCCGACCTCGAACCGCCTGAGCTGCTCGTGCGCACCGTCAACGGCGGGCGCGTCGACATCCACGTGCGCTTCACCTACACCGGGAAGCTCGACGCGATCGCGCGCCGCGTCGTCGGGCACGACCGCGTCGTCTGGGTACAGCGGCTCGTGATCGATCCGTCGTCGCAGTCGTGCGCGCTCTCGGTCACGCCCGAGGTCGGCGTGATGCCCGTCACCTGCACGGGAAGGTTCGAGCTGCACGCTGCCGACGGTGAGCAGTCTCTGCGCACGCTCGCCGGCGAGCTGCGCGTCAAGGTGCCGCTCATCGGTGCGCGCGCCGAGCGCTCGCTCGCTCCGGGAATCGTGCGCCGCCTCGATCTCGAAGCCGAGGCGCTCGATCGCTTCCTCGCGACCTGAACGTCAGCCGGTTGCGACGCGCGACGCGTTGCTGCGCTTGCGGCCGCGGATGGCGCGGTCGAGCTCGGCCTTGCGCAGCCGGACCGAATCGGGCGTCACCTCGACGCACTCGTCGTTGGCGATGAACTCGAGCGCCTGCTCGAGGGTGGGCTCGCTCGGTGTCGTGAGCCGTTCGGTGTCATCCGACGCCGACGCCCGCATGTTGGTGAGCTTCTTCTCGCGCGTCGGGTTGACGTCCATGTCCTCGGAGCGCGAGTTCTCGCCGACCACCATGCCTTCGTACACCTCGACGCCGGCACCGATGAAGAGCGTCGACCGCTCCTGCAACGACATGAGCGCGAAGTTGGTGGTGAAGCCGCGGCGGTCGGCGACGAGGCTGCCGGTGCGGCGCGTGCGCAAGGGACCGCACCACGGCCCGTAGCCCTCGAACACATGGTGCAGGATGCCGGTGCCGCGCGTCTCGGTCATGAACTCCGTGCGGAAGCCGATGAGCCCGCGCGCCGGCACCACGTACTCGAGCCGGGCCCAGCCGGTGCCGTGGTTGCTGAGCGTGTCCATGCGGCCCTTGCGCACGCCGAGCAGCTGGGTGACCGCACCGAGGTGCTCCTCCGGCACGTCGATCGAGACCCGCTCGAACGGCTCGTGGACGTGCCCGTCGACGTCGCGCGTGACCACCTGCGGCTTGCCCACGGTGAGCTCGAAACCCTCGCGGCGCATGATCTCGACGAGCACCGCGAGCTGCAACTCGCCGCGCCCCTGCACCTCCCACGCGTCGGGTCGCTCGGTGGGCAGCACCCGCAGCGAGACGTTGCCGACCAGCTCCGTGTCGAGCCGGCTCTTGACCAGTCGGGCGGTGAGCTTGTTGCCCGACTGGCCCGACAGCGGTGAGGTGTTGATGCCGATCGTCATCGCGAGGCTCGGCTCGTCGACGGTGATGACGGGAAGCGGGCGGGGGTCGTCGGCGTCGGCGAGGGTCTCGCCGATCGTGACCGTGTCGATGCCGGCGATCGCGATCAGCTCGCCGGGCCCGGCCTCCTCGGCCGGCACGCGGTCGAGCCCGCGCGTGACAAACAGCTCCCCCAGCTTCATCCGCTCGATCGTGCCGTCGGTCTTGCACCACGCGACCGACTGGCCCTTGCTGATCGTGCCTTGCTGCACGCGGCAGAGCGCGAGCCGGCCGAGGTAGGGCGACGCGTCGAGGTTCGTGACGTGGGCCTGCAGCGGGTGGCCGGGCTCGAACTCGGGCGCGGGCACATGCTCCAGCAACACCTCGAAGAGCGGCTTGAGGTCGCTGCCTTCCGACTCGGGATCGAGCGACGCGCGCCCGGCGCGGGCGTTGCAGTAGACGATCGGGAACTCGATGTGATGGTCGGCCGCGTCGAGGTCGAAGAAGAGTGCGTAGATCTCGTCGACGACGGCGGCGATGCGCGCGTCCGGCCGGTCGACTTTGTTCACGACGACGATCACCGGAAGGTGACGCTCGAGCGCCTTGCGCAGCACGAAGCGGGTCTGGGGCAGCGGCCCTTCGCTCGCGTCGACGAGCAGCAGCACGCCGTCGACCATCAGCAGGGCGCGCTCGACCTCGCCGCCGAAGTCGGCGTGACCGGGAGTGTCGACGATGTTGATCTTGACCCCGCCGTACTGCACCGCGGTGTTCTTGGCGAGAATGGTGATGCCCTTCTCGCGCTCGAGATCCATCGAATCGAGCACCCGCTCGGCGACCTCTTGATTGGCGCGAAAGGTCCCGGTTTGCCAGAGCATGGCGTCGACCAGCGTCGTCTTGCCGTGGTCGACATGGGCGATGATCGCCACGTTGCGCAGATCGGCGCGCGCGGCCATAGAACACCTCGGATCCGGGGGGACCAAGAATTCTACCTCTCGGGGCCTACGAAGGCGTGATTGCGCCCATTCGCCCCGATTGGTAGTCGTCGAACGCCTCGACGATCTCGGCCTTCGTGTTCATCACGAACGGCCCGTACCGCACCACGGGCTCCCGAAGTGGACGCCCGGCCAGCACCACGACCTCGAGCCCCCCTGCCGCGCCGAGAATGCGGACGCCTGCACCCGGGCTCCCAAGGGCGTCGGCTCCGAAGTGCACGAGCTGCGACCTGCCCGCGGGCCGCTTGTCTGGTCCGAACTCCCCGGATCCCGACAGCACGTACGCGAAGGCGTTGGTGTCGGACGGAACGGCGAGGTCGAGGGTCGCGCCTTCGTCGACGCGCGCGTGCACGTAGAGAATCGGAACGTGCGTGCTCGCGGGCCCGACGACACCGAGCGCCTCACCCGCGATGACCTTGGCGAAGATTCCGTCGCGGTCGACCGTCGGGATCTCGGCGGCGCGGAGATCCTGGTAGCGCGGCGGGGTCAGCTTCGCGGCGCGCGGCAGGTTGACCCAGAGCTGCAGCCCATGGCTCCGGCCGCCGTCACGCTGCAACCGCGCGCCGGGCATCTCGGAGTGCACGACACCGGAACCGGCAGTCATCCATTGCACGTCGCCGGTGCGGATGATGCCGTGGTGCCCCGCCGAGTCTCGGTGCTCGAACTCGCCCTCGAGCATGTAGGTGACCGTCTCGAACCCTCGGTGCGGATGGTCGGGCGCGCCGACCGCCTCGCCCGGCGCGACCTCGGTCGGGCCCATCTCGTCGAGGAGCAGGAACGGATCGATCATGTCGAGCGTCGCGGTCGGGAACGGGCGGTGCACGAGGAAGCCGCCGCCTTCGAGGGTTTCGATCGCGTCGACGATCGCGGTCACCGGACGGACGGTGCTGAGGTTCTCGGTCATATGCTCTCCAACCATTCCCCGCTGAATATTATTTCAGATCTGAACCATACTGGAGGACTCGAGCCCATGACCGTCGCGCCCGGCGATCTGCTCCGCGACACCAGCCTCGAGCCCGACGACCGCCACCCCGGCCGGTACGTGGGCACGATTCCCGAGGCCTGGCGGGTGGTCTACGCCTTCGGAGGCGTCACCATGACGGCGTCGCTGCGGGCCATGGAGGCCCACCTCGCGCGCCCCGACTTCCAGTTGGTGACGGCGAACGCGATCTTCTGCGCCCCGGTGCCGTGCGGGCCGGTGACCGTCGACGTCGAGGTGCTGCGCGACGGCCGCAACGCGGCACAGGTCGGGAGCAACCTCTCGATCCCGGGAACCGAGGGTGTCGCGCTGCGCACCCACGGCGTCTTCGGGCGCCCGCACGACACCGACCTCGCGTTCCGCGACCTCGAGTTCCCGGCCGACGTCGCGCCGCCCGAGGAATGCGAGCCGCCTCCAACCCGGCCGCTCGACGACCCCTGGCCCGAGATCAACTTCCACGAGCAGACCGAATGGCTGCCCGCCCTGCCCTTCGCGCGGCCGGGTGCCACGCCCGCACACGAACCGACCGAAGGCAGCCGGGCCCGCTTCGCGGCCTGGACCCGCTTGCGTGTCGAACCCCGCCGGCCCGACGGCTCCTACGACATGCTCGCCCTCGCCGTGCCGAGCGACTCGATCGGGGCCGCGATCGGTCAGGGTCTTCGCGGGCAGGTGCGCAACTTCATGAGCCTGAGCCTCGAGATCGGGATCCGCTTCATCCGCCCGCCCGAGGGGCGGTGGGTGCTGCAGCACATGCGCTGCTGGCACTGCGGTGACGGGTACGCGACCGGCCCGACCGAGCTCTGGGACGAGCACGGCAACCTGCTCGCCATCGCGCAGCAGACCGCCCACCTCCGCCGCCCGAACTTCGCATCGCGGGGCTAACAAGCTCAGTCGTCAGGCCGGGCGCTCCACGAGCAGCCGCGGCTCACGGGCCGGGGGCAGGTGGTCGTAGAGATCGGCAACCAGCTCGTCGCGCAACGACCGGTAGTCGGGATCGGCCCAGAGGTTGCGGAACTGGTACGGATCGTCGACCACGTTGTAGAGCTCGCCCTCGCTGCCGTCGTACTCGACGCTCGATTGCGGATTCATGTGCATCAGCTCGAGGAACGGTTCGAGCCCGTTGGGCTCGCCCTTGGTCGACTTCTCGTACGCGGTGCACAGCCAATCGTCGCGGTAGATCGAGCGCAGGTGCATGCCGTAGCCGGGGAACTGGCTGTCCCATTCGCACAGCACCCGCTCGCGACCCGACTCGGCCGCAGTCGGCAACGGCTCGCCCTGCATCCACTCGGGCGGCTCGATGCCGGCGATCGCGCAGAAGGTCGGCGCGAGATCGACCTGGCCCACGGGCTCGCTCACGTCGGCGGGAGTCACTCCCGCCGAGGGTGCCGGCCGCCAGACGAGCGGCAGCCGCATGAGCGCATCCGTGTGGAACGGTCCCTTGAACGCGAACCCGAAGTCGCCCTGCAGCTCACCGTGATCGGTGGTGAAGAACACGTCGGTGTCGGCGTCCCAGCCCCGCGCCGCGACCCGCTGCAGCACGCGACCGCACGCCTCGTCGATGAGCTCGTTCATCACGTGGGCCAGCGCGTTGATCTCGCGAATGTTGTCGTCGCCGAGTGATCGCGGTCGGTAGCTGCCCGGACCGCCTTCGCGGTTGACCCAAGTGCCTTCGTAGCAGGCCAGCCAATGCGCCGGCTTCCCGGCGAGCACTTCGGCGATCTTCTCGGGCGAGCCCGGGTGACCGGGCGGCAGGTCGAGGTCGCGCCAGTCGACGCGCGAGCGCTCGGATGAGGGTGGATCCCACGGATGGTGCGGATCGGGGAACGACATCCAGACGAACCAGTCGGCCTCCGCGGGCAACGAGTCGAGGTACGCGATGGTGCGGTCGGCGACCCAGTCGGTGTGGTACCAGTCGCGCGGGATCGGGTTGATGCTCGTCTCCGGAGCGCCGGTGTCGCCGCCGGGCTTCGCCGACAACAACGGCGAGAAGCCCGCGCAGGCCTCGACGCCATGGGTGTCGATGAGCCACTTGCCGTAGTGCTGGATCGGGCGCTTGCCGACGTTGGGCGTGTGCATGGCCAGCTCGACGTGCTCGAACCCGCGCAGCGGGCCGAAGCTGTCGTCGCGCGCCAGCCGACCCTCGGCCCACCGCCCGTCGAGATCGAATCCGGGGTCGAAGTGGGCCTTGCCCAGCAACGCGGTGCGGTAACCCGCGTGGTCCTTCAGGTGCGCGGCGACGCTCGGCGCGTCGGCCGGGAGCGGAACACCGTTGGCGAACACCCCGTGGGTACGCACGTACTGACCGGTGAGCATCGTCGAGCGGGCCGGCATGCACACCGTGTTCTGGTTGTACGCGCGCCGGTACACGACGCCCGCGCCTGCGAGCGCGTCGACGACGGGTGTCCGCGCGATCGTGCCGCCGTTGCAGCCCAGCGAGTCGTAACGCTGCTGGTCGGTCGTGATGAAGAGGATCTTCCGGCCCATCCTCAGCTCCCGAGGCCGCGGTACTGCTCGGTCATCGCGACGAGCACCGTGCGCTCGAGGCCGGCCTCGCGGTGCTCGTGCGCCGCCTCGTACTTGGGCGTGGTCACCATCTCGATGAACGCCTTGCGGCTCGGGTACTCGACGAGCACGACGGTGTCCCAGCCCTGCTCCGGGTCGCCGATGAGGATCTGATCGGCGCGGCCCTGCCAGAGCACCCGGCCGCCCTGCTCCTCGACCATCTTCAGCGCGGCCTCGCCGTAGCGCTTGTAGGCGTCGGCGCCGGAACCGGCTTCACCCTCGGCTCGCGCCTTGAACTTGAGCAGGTTGAGCATGACGACGGGCCCCTCGTCGGGGCTGGAAGCCAGCTCGACGAACTGCTCCCGGTTCGGCCTGATCGCTGACATAAGGGCTACTCCCTCGGTGGATCGAGCAAACGGACGAGTGCGCCGGCGAGCACGCGGCGGGCACGCGCGGCTGCGCATCCCTGCTGCGTGCGCAGGCGCTCCCACGACTCCCACGCGAGCAGGAGATCGGCGGCGTCGAGCAGGTCGGTCGCCCGCGCGCGCCCGGCTGCCGCGACGTTGGGGCTCCCGAGCTCCGGCGCGAAGGTTGCCGCGACCTGGGCGCGCAGGCGGCGCGCGAGCCGGTGCAGGTTCGCCGCGATCGTGTCGCTGCGGTGCGCGTGGAGCATTGCCGCGCGCCGAACCGGTGCGATGGCCTCGAACAGCTCGGCCCGGCGCGCCACCAGCTCGTCGATCCGTTCGGTGAGCGTTCCGGCGATCGGTTGAGCATCCATGAGCCGGCCGTGTACGTGCCACTGGCGTTCGGAGACCTCGGCGGCGAGCGTCTCGACGTCGCCGAAGTGCCCGTACACCGACCGCACCGCGACCCCAGCTCGTTGCGCGATCTGCGCGGCTGTCGGTGCGAGCTCGCCCTGCTCGTAGAGCGCCACGAGCGCCTCGACCAACGCGGAGCGGTTCGCGGCACCCCGCCGTACCCGACCATCCGTCACTGCCGTTACCACGACGTCCATCCAACACTACTTGCAGATATTCTGCAACTAGGTTTACCGGCCGCGCTCCGCGTGACCGAGGTCACATCGACCCCAGGCTCGGCACTGGGTACGGTCGTGGGCCATGGTCGTCGAGAAGCCCGTCTTCAATCCGTTCGACCCCGGCTTCGCGGCCGACCCGTACCGCCACTACGCGCAGATGCGCGACCTCGATCCGGTGCACGAGACACCGATCGGAGTGTGGATGCTGTTCGGCTACGACGACGTGCTGCGGGTGCTGCGCGATCCCTCGCTCTCGGTCGAGGAGCGCAACGCCGTCATCCCACCGATGATGGTGAATCCGGAGCGCGAGGCGCTCGTCGGTGAACGCAGCGGGGGCAATCGGGCGATGCTCAACCTCGACCCGCCCGACCATCACCGGCTCCGCCGGCTCGTCGCCAAGGTCTTCACCCCGAGAGTCGTCGAAGACCTCAGACCCCGCGTGCAATCGCTCTTCGATTCTCTCCTCTCCGACGCGGAAGCGCGCGCCGAGGCCCAGATCGACGTGATCTCCGACATCGCGTTCCCCCTCCCCTTCTCGGTGATCTCCGACCTCCTCGGCATGCCCGACGGCCAAGACCGGCTGCAGCTGCGCGAATGGTCGGGCGCGCTGGTGAAGACGCTCGACCCGATCGTCTCCGACGAAGAGTTCGTCGCCGCGCTCGCCGCAGGCGACGAGATGACCGCGTACCTGCGCGAGATCCTCGTGTGGAAGCGCGCGAACCCCGGAGCCGATCTCCTGAGCGGGCTGCTCGCCGCCGAGGAAGCCGGCGACCGGCTGACGGAGCAGGAGCTCATCGACCAGGTGCTGCTGCTCTTCATCGCCGGCCACGAGACGACCGTGAACCTCGTCGGCAACGGCATACTCGTGCTGCTGCGCAACCGCGCGCAGATGGAGCTGCTCGCGCGCGACCCGTCGCTCGACGCCAACGCGGTCGAGGAGCTGCTGCGTTACGACTCACCCGTGCAGAACTCGCGCCGCATCACGCTCACCGACATCGCGATCCGCGACCGGGTGATCCCGGCGCAGAGCTTCTTGCTCACGTCGCTCGGGTCCGCGAACCACGATGCCGACCACTTCGGCCCGACGGCCGACGAGCTCGACCTCACGCGACCCGACGCCGCCCAGCACGTCGCGTTCGGAGGTGGGGTCCACCACTGCCTCGGTGCCGCGCTGGCTCGCCTCGAAGGTCAGGTCGCCGTGGGCAGCCTCGTGCGTCGGTACCCGCGCATGGAGCTGACGACCGAGGAGCTGGTCTGGAACGGGCGGCTCGTGCTGCGCGGGCTCACCGCGCTCCCGGTCGCACTCGGTGCGCGAGTGCCCTCGTAGCCCGATCAGGCCACGTCGACGACCGGCGACACGAATTGTGAGTTGTAGAGCCGGAAGTAGGGGCCATCGCGGCCGAGCAGCTCGTTGTGCGAACCCTGTTCGACGATGCAGCCGTCTTCCATCACGAGGATGATGTCGGCACCGCGGATGGTCGACAGCCGGTGGGCGATCACGAAGCTGGTGCGCGCTTGGCGCAGCGCGTTCATCGCCTCTTGGATGAGGACCTCGGTGCGGGTGTCGACCGAGCTGGTGGCTTCGTCGAGGATGAGGATGGCCGGGTCGGCCAGGAACGCTCGGGCGATGGTGAGCAGCTGCTTCTGGCCGGCGCTGATGTTGTCGCCTTCTTCGTTGATGAGCGTGTCGTACCCGTCGGGCAGGGAGTGCACGAAGCGATCGACGTAGGTCGCGCGGGCCGCCTCGAGGATCTGCGCTTCGGTGGCGTCGGGGTTGCCGTACGCGATGTTGTCGTGGATGGTGCCGCCGAACAGCCACGTGTCCTGCAGCACCATGCCGATCTGGGACCGCAGCTCGTCGCGCGGGATCGACGAGATGTCGCGCCCGTCGAGGGTGATCACGCCGCCGTTCAGCTCGTAGAAGCGCATGATCAGGTTGACCAGCGTGGTCTTGCCGGCACCGGTCGGCCCGACGATGGCGATGGTCTGGCCGGGCTCGGCCACCAGCGAGAGCGACTCGATGAGCGGCCGGCTGGGGTCGTAGGAGAACGTGACGTCGCGGAACTCGACGCGGCCGCGCACCGGCGGCGGATCGATGCTGGCGGCGGGGTCGGAGCTCTGTTCTTCGGCGTCGAGGAACTCGACGACCCGTTCGAACGAGGCGATACCCGACTGGAACACGTTCATCATCGACGCCAGCTGGGTCAGCGGCATCGAGAACGTGCGCGAATACTGGATGAAGGCCTGAATGTCGCCGAGGCTGATCGCGCCGCTCGACACTCTCAGACCGCCGACGACGGCGACGAGCACGTACTGGATGTTGCCCATGAACATCGTGAGCGGCTGCATCAAGCTCGACATGAACTGCGCACCGAACGACGATTCATAGAGTTCGTCGTTCGTGTCTCGGAACCGCTGCTCGACTTCGCGTTGCCGGCCGAACGCCTTCACCACGGCGTGACCCGTGAACGTCTCCTCGATCTGCGCGTTGAGCAACCCGGTGCTCTTCCACTGCGAGATGAAGCGGGGGCGAGCCCGGCGCGCGACCGCGCGCATCCCCCAGACCGACAGCGGCACCGTGCTGAGCGCAACGACCGCCAGCAACGGTGAGATGGTGAACATCATGATCGCGACGCCCAGCAGCAGCAGCACCGACGTGAGCATCTGGCTGAGCGTCTGCTGCAGGCTCTGCGCGACGTTGTCGATGTCGTTGGTGACCCGGCTCAGCAGGTCGCCGCGCGACTGCTTGTCGATGTAGCTGAGCGGCAGTGCGTTGACCTTGTCCTCGACACCGGAGCGCAGCTGGTACATCAACCGCTGTACGACCCCCGCCAGGAGGAAGCCGGCCACGACCGACAGCCCCGCCGACGCCGAGTACAACGCGATCGCCTCGAGCAGCACGTGGTGCAACGCACCGAAGTCGATGCCCCGGTGGCCGAACACGCCGCGGACGATGATGTCGGTGCCGTGCCCGAGCACCCGGGGCCCGAAGACGTTGAGGGTCGCGCTCGTGATCGCGACCACCGCAACCACGACGAGCACGCCCCACATGGGTCCGAGCATGCCCCCCAGCCGGCGCAGCGCGTTCTTGAAGTCCTTCGACCGCTCGGCGGGAACCCCCGCCGAGTTCCACCGCCCGGCGGCACGGAGCTCGGGCGCCGAGAGGTCGAGATCCTCTTGGTCCTCGTTCTCGTGGTGCTTGTCGAGGAGCGTCATGCCGCGTTCTTCTCGCCGATCTGCGACTGGACGATCTCCGCGTACGTCGGGCAGTCGCGGATCAGCACGTCGTGCGTGCCCCGTCCGATGACGACGCCGTCCTCCAGCACGAGGATGTTGTCGGCCGTCGAGATGGTCGACACCCGCTGCGCCACGATGACCACGGCCGCGTCTCTCGTATAGGGGCCGAGCCCGGCGCGCAGCCGCGCGTCAGTGGCGAGGTCGAGAGCCGAGAACGAGTCGTCGAACACGTAGATGTCGGGCCGGCGGATGAGCGCCCGCGCGATCGACAGCCGCTGACGCTGCCCGCCCGACACGTTGGTGCCGCCCTGCTCGATCCGCGCCTGCAGCCCGCCCGGCATGGCCCGCACGAAGTCAGTGGCCTGCGCGACCTCGAGCGCGGCCCACATCTCCTCTTCGGTGGCGTCGGGCTTGCCGAACTGCAGGTTGCTGGCCACGGTGCCCGAGAAGAGATAGGGCCGCTGCGGCACGAGGCCGATCGTGCTCCACAACACGTCGGGGTCGAGATCGTGCACATCGACTCCGCCGACCAGCACGGTGCCCTCGGTGCTGTCGAACAGCCGCAGGATGAGGTTGACGAGCGTCGACTTGCCGGCGCCGGTGCTGCCGATGATCGCCGTGGTCTGACCGGGCGCAGTGGCGAACGAGAGGCCGGTCAACACCGGGTGCTCGGCGCCCGGGTAGTGGAAGCCGACGTCGCGGAACTCGAGCGCCCCGTGCGTGACGACCTCACGCACCGGGTCGGCCGGCGGGACCACGCTCGGGTCGGTGTCGAGCACCTCCTGGATGCGATCGGCCGACACCGATGCACGGGGGATCATCGAGATCATGAAGGTGGCCATCACCACCGACATGAGGATCTGCACCAGGTAGGAGAGGTACGCGACCAGTGTGCCGACCTGGATGTGGCCCGAGTTCACGCGACTCGCGCCGAGCCAGAGCACCCCGACACTCGACGCGTTGATGAGGAGGTTCACCGTCGGGAACATCGACGACATCAACCGACCGGCCTTCAACGACACCTCGGTCAGGTCTTCGTTCGCCGCTCCGAACCGACGGGCCTCTTGGGGCTCGCGCACGAACGCCCGCACGACACGGATGCCGGTGATCTGCTCGCGCAGCACGCGGTTCACCTGGTCGATCCGCTCCTGCATCAAACGGAAGGCCGGCACCATCTGCGACACGATCAGGCCGAGCACGACCGCTGCCACGGGCATGGCGACGACCAACACGATCGACAGGCCGACGTCCTGGCGCAGCGCCATGATCACGCCGACGACCATCGTGATCGGCGCCGCGATGGCCATGGTGCACCCCATCACCACGAGCATCTGCGCCTGTTGCACGTCGTTCGTGATGCGCGTGATCAGCGAGGGCGCCCCGAACGTGCCGACTTCACGGGCCGAGAAATCAGTCACCTGATGGAAGAGGTTCTTGCGCAGGTCGCGCCCGAAGCTCATCGCCACCTTGCCGCCGAAGTACATGGCTGCGATCGAGAAGACGATCTGGATCAACGCGAACACGACCATCACCGCGCCCCACGTGTAGATGTAACCCACGTTGCCGGAGATCACACCCTTGTCGATGATGCGGGCGTTGATCGTCGGCAGCGTCAGCGCGGCGGAGGTCTGCACCGTCTGCAGCACGACGAGCAGCATGAGCATGTGGCGGTACGGAGCCAGGTGCGATCGCAGGAGCCGCGTCAGCACGGTGTCTCCCTGCCACCCACACCGTGCAGGAACAGCTGCACCAGCTCGTCGGGTGAGCTCGGTTCGCCGGCGAGCATCGGGTGCGTCGTCGAGAGCGTGAGCGCGCGCAGCAAGCGAGCGGCGACGATCGGCTCGACCGTGATCCGCGCGCGGTTCGCCTCGAACAAGCGAACGAGCGCGCCGCTGTCGGGCATCGGACGCCGGGTCATCTCATGGAATCTGGTCCCGACGCTCGAGACCAGCCGCCAGAGGTCGATGACCCGCTGCTGCATGATCACGACCGCGGCGGCGAGGCCGTCCTCGAAGGCCAGGCCTTCCGGGATGTCCGTCAGGGCCGCTTCGAGCGGCTCGGGGTCGAGCGCGGCCTCGATGACCGCCGCGATGACCTCGTCCTTGTCGGCGAACGCCCGGAAGATGGTGCCCTCGGCGATCCCGGCCGCCTCGGCGATCTGTTTGCTGGTCACCCGATCACCGTGCTCGAGCAGCAACGGCAGCGTCGCCGCGACGATCATCGCCCGCCGCTCGTCGGGGGGCAGCGAGGCCGCTCGGGTCGTCTTCGTCGCTGCCTCCGGCCCGCTCACGGCACCGAGGATAGCTGAGTGAGCCCTCACTCAGCCAAGTCGGCAGCTCACTGGGGGCCCACGACCGGGTTGATCGGGCTGGCGGCGAGCTCGCCGACCTCGACGCCGGGGAGCCACACCGCCGCGTCGAAACGCTCATAGCCGTTGCGCGGCTCGCGCAGGCGCGCGCCGTCGGCGAAGAAAATGATCGTGAACGCCTCCCGCACGTCGCCGGTCGCGTTCGCGCCGGCGCGGTGGAGCGTCCAGCCGGCGTGGAACGTCGCGTCGCCCGCCGCCAGCGCCGGCGTCTCCGACACCGGCAACCCCCGCGCGGCGACCAGCTCGGCGAACTCGGCCTCGGATCGATCGGAGATCTCGCGACCCCGAAGGTCGCCGAGGCGGTGCGAGCCGGCGGCGAACGCCATGAGGCCGGTCTCCGGGCCGACGTCGTGCAGCGGCATCCACATCGTCACCGTCTGCTCGGTGTCGAGCGGCCAGTAGAACTCGTCCTGGTGCCAGGGAGTCCGGCCGCCGCCCGGCTCCTTGAACAGCGCCTGATCGTGATAGATCCGCACGCGCTCCACACCGAGCAGCGCCGCCGCGAGGACGCCGAACCGCGGCGCGCGCACGAACTGCTCGACCTCCGCTTCGACCTGCCACAGGTTGCACGACTGGAGAAAGGCGCGACCGTAGGTGTCGCGCTCCGCGAGCGGACGGGTCTCGTGGCGCAGCGCCGTCGCGCCCCGCCGGATGGCGGGCCGGTACTGCTCGACCTCGGCGCGCGACGCGACACCGCGCAGCACGACGTGACCATCGCGGCGGAACCGATCGACCACCGACTCGTCGAGCTCGTAGGGCTTGGTCATGCTCACGGGCGCCGAGGCCGGTTCGTCCATCCGCCCCCTTCGGTCGGGAACCACCCCCCGGCCGCCAACGTGCCCCCGTCGACGTGCACCGTCGTTCCGGTCACGAAGCGCGAGAGATCGGACGCGAGGAACAACGCGGCGCCCGCGACGTCGTCGGGCGACCCGAACCTTCCGAGCGGCACCCAGGTGGGCACGAGGTGCTGCTCCTCGGGTTTCACCCATCGCGAATAGGGAACCTGCAGTGTCTCGACGACGTCGGGAGCGATCGCGTTCACGCGAATCCCGTGGCGTGCGTACTCGACGCCCAGGCTGCGGGTGAAGCCGGTGATCCCGGCCTTGAACGCCGAGTAGACCGCCCGGGTAGGGATAGCCCGGAACGCCTCGACGGTCGAGAGGTTCACGATGCTGCCCCCCGCGTCGCGCTCGAGCATGCGCACGAGCGCGGCGCGCGAGCCGCGCAACACGTGGCCGAGGTTCACGCGGTAGAGCTCGTCCCACTCCTCGTCGGTGTTCTCGTGGAACGGCTTTCGCGCGCCGCCGAAGTGCCCGACGTTGTTCACCATCACGTCGATGTACCCGAAGGCGTCGATCGCCCGCTCGACGGCCTGCGCGGCACCGAGGGGCGTGCACACGTCGACGACCTCGGCCACGGCCGCGCCGCCCGCCGTCTCGATCGCCGCCACGGTCTCCGCGGCACGCTCGGCGTCGATCTCCGCGACGACAACGGCCGCTCCCTCCGCGGCGAAGCGCGTCGAGATTCCCCGTCCGATACCGCCACCACCGCCGGTGACGACCGCGACCCGGCCCCCGAGCAATCCCTCCACACTGGGAGGCTACCGAGCGGCTAAACCTCCGGAGGCTCCCAAGCGTTCTCGGAATGTGGTGGCGGTCGTGGGCTCCGACAACGGGATGGAGATCGACCCGACCGAGATCGACGCGACCTCCTTCTGCCGGTCGCTGTATCCGCGCCTCGTCGGCGCGCTCAGCCTGAACTGCCCGAACCGCGACGACGCCGAGGAGCTCGCGCAGGAGACCCTGAGCCGGGTGCTCGAACACTGGGAGGAGCTCCGGCACCACGAGGACCCCGAAGCATGGGCGTTCCGCACCGGGTTCAACCTCACGAACTCATGGTGGCGGCGACGCGCGGTGGCCCGACGCATCGACGAGGTGCTCCGGCGCCGCCGGTCGAGCGACTCGTCGTCGACGGACGCGACCGACGACGCGATCGATCTGAGACGCGCGGTCGCCGCGCTCCCCCGGCGCCAGCGCGAGGTCGTCACGCTGCGGTACTTCCTCGACTGCAGCGTCGGGGAGACGGCGGCTCGCATGGCCTGCGCCGAGGGCACCGTCAAGGCGCTCACGCACCAGGCGATCGACGCCTTGCGCCAAGCGGGTCTCGCGGATCTCGAAGGAGACGACGATGAGTGACTTGCGTCAACGCCTACTGGCGGCGGCCGCATCGCCGGTGTCCGAGCTCGATGCGGAGGCGCTGGTCTCCCGAACCACTCGGCGCCGGCGGCGGCGCGCCGTCGCCGTCACCACCGCGGCCGCCGTCGTGGTGCTCGCCGCGGGCGGTGGCGTGCTGGCGGCCCGGCGCGGGCCCGACGGC
>CAAGKR010005176.1_pt1 | contig 18022 bp, 18 predicted proteins | sample 2556971 | NCBI WGS metagenome assembly CAAGKR01 (sample SAMEA5207829, study PRJEB30636) | soil metagenome | biome: forest; feature: boreal; material: soil | place: USA | collected 2011-09 | depth 1 m | reverse complement strand
GGGATCTCCGCGGGCGCGTCGGTCAAGATCGCCCTCGACATCGCCCGCGAGCTCGGCCCGGGCAAGACGGTGGTCACCATCCTCTGCGACACCGGCGAGCGTTACTTCTCGTCGGACGCCAGCTTCGAATGACCGGCGCCGCTCTCATCCTCGGTGCGGGCGGCCTCGGCTGCCCGGCGGCGCTGGCGCTGGCGGCGGCGGGCGCCACGCGTCTCGGCGTGGTCGACGACGATCGCGTCGACTCCACCAACCTTCACCGGCAAGTCCTGTTCGGTGACGCCGACGTCGGCGAGCTGAAGGTGGCCGCCTTCGCGCGCGCGCTGACGCGGCTTTATCCGGCGCTCGCCGTCGAGACCCACGCCGTCCGATTCGACGCCACGAATGCGCGGGAGCTCATCGCCGGATACGACGTCCTCATCGACGGCACGGACAACTTCGCGAGCAAGTTCTTGGCCAACGACGCGGCCGTGCTCGCGGGTCGCCCGCTGGTCCACGGCGCCGCGGTGGGGCTCGGCGGTCAGCTCCTCACCGTTCCGGTGGGCGGCCGCCCCTGCTACCGCTGCCTTTTCGAGGAGCCGCCCCCCGCCGGCGTCGGACCTTCGTGCGCCGAAGCTGGAGTCCTTGGCCCCGTCCCGGGCGTCATCGGCGCCCTGCAAGGGGTGGAAGCGGCGCGCCTACTGCGGGGCGAAACTCCCGCTTTCGTGGGGCGCCTCGTCCAGTATGATTCGCAGGCCATGTCGCTCCGGATCGTCCGCCACAACCCCAACCCCGCGTGTGCCGTTTGCGGGCAGCAGGCGCGCATCCAGGCGCTGCTGCCCGCCAACTATCCCGCGACAGGCTGCGCCCCGCCATGAGCACCGCGTCCGTGACCCCCACCCGGGAAACCCCCACCTTCGTCGAAGGCCTGCGCTGCCGCGAGTGCGGGAACCGCTACGACAAGGCGCCCATCCATGTGTGCGAGTTCTGCTTCGGCCCGCTGGAGGTCGCCTACGACTACGCCGCCATCGGCAAGGCGCTGACCCGCGCGGTCATCGAGTCGCGTCCGCCGTCGATGTGGCGCTACGCGGAGCTGCTGCCCCTCGATGGGCCGCCCGCCGTTGGCCAGGCGACCGGAATGACGCCGCTCGTGCGCGCCAGGCGGCTGGCGAAGCGCCTCGGTCTGCCGGAGGTCTGGGTCAAAAACGACGCCGTCAGCCACCCGTCGCTGTCGTTCAAGGATCGCGTGGTGTCGGTCGCCGTGTCGAAGGCGCTGGAGTTCGGCATCGGCACCATCGCCTGCGCCTCGACGGGGAACCTCGCAAACGCGACGGCCGCGCAGGCCGCCGCCGCGGGGCTGCCAGCCGTCATCCTCATCCCGTTCGATCTCGAACCGGCGAAGATCCTCGGGACCAGCATCTACGGCGCGCGCGTTGTCGGCGTCAAAGGGACCTACGACGACGTCAACCGGCTCTGCTCGGAGATCGCAGGGAAATACGGCTGGGGCTTCGTCAACGTCAACCTGCGGCCGTTCTACGCCGAAGGATCGAAGAGCTACGCCTACGAGATCGCCGAGCAGCTCGGCTGGCGGCTTCCCGCTCACGTCGTGGTGCCGATGGCGGGCGGATCCCTGGTCACCAAGGTCGGCAAGGCGTTTGGCGAGATGGAGAAGCTGGGGCTGGTCGCGACCCCGGCGCGAAGGCCCGTCATTCACGGCGCGCAGGCGGCGGGTTGCGCCCCGATCGTCGACATGGTGCTGGAAAACCGCGACCAGGTTCGCCCGGTCAAGACGCCGACCAGCATCGCCAAGTCCCTGGCGATCGGAAACCCCGCCGACGGCTATTACGCGCGGCAGACCATCATCGGTTCCGGCGGTTGGGCCGCCAAACCCGGCGACGACGAAATCGTCGCCGCCATGCGCCTTTTGGCCGAGACGGAAGGGATCTTCACGGAAACCGCGGGCGGCGTCACGCTGGGCGCGGCGCTCCGCCTCATCAAGGAGGGCCGGATCGGCAGGGACGACGGCCCACTGGTCATCTGCGTCACCGGCAACGGCATGAAGACGCAGGACCCGCTGGTCGGCAAGCTGCCCGCGCCCGCCCTGATCGGACCGCGTTTGAACGACTTTGACGAGCTTCACGCGACCTGGACCTAAAAGGAGACGAAAGCCATGGCCACCATCCGCATACCGACGCCGCTTCGCAAGCTGACCCAGGGGAAGGAAGAGGTCACCGCCGCGGGCGGCACCATCGGCGCGCTCATCGCCAACCTGGAAACTCAGTTCCCGGGGATCAAGGAGCGCATCTGCGACGAAGGCGGCCAGGTCCGGCGCTTCGTCAACATCTTCGCCAACGACGAAGACATCCGCTTCCTCAAGAACCTCGACACGCCGGTCAAGGACACCGATGAGGTGTCGATCGTACCGGCGATTGCGGGCGGGCGTTAGTCCGCGGACTGCCGGATGACGACGGACGCCGCGCTCCGCTTCGCACGCCACATTGCGCTCCGCCAGATCGGCCCCGACGGGCAGGCGCGGATCGGCGCGGCGCGCGTGCTGGTGGCGGGCGGCGATCTGGCGGCCGCAACCGCGGCGCGCTACCTCGAGGCCGGTGGCGTCGGCACCGTGAGCGCACCCGAAGTGCTTCCCCCCGACGGCGCCGGGTGGCTGTCGGCGCTGAGCATGGTCGACCTGATCGTGCGATCGGGCTTCGACGACGACGCGATGTTGAACGCGGCGGCCCGTCTGGGATTGCCGGTGGTGGTTGTCCGCGCCACGAACGATTCCGTCGATCTCATCTCGTTTCCGCGGCGAGCGCCGGCGCCGGACGTCTCCCTGGAAATTCCGCCGCGGATCGCGGCTCCCCCGGCTCGCGGCGCCTCCGCTGTCCTTGCCGGAACGCTGGCCGCCGCTGAGGCGCTCACCTTGCTGGCACGCGGTGAGGCCCGGAACGGCGGCAGAGCGGGCGGCGCGGCCCGTCACATCCGCCTGCCGCTCGACGGCAGCGCGCCGCTGGCGCAGCAGATCGGCGCCGGGTGACCCTGGCGCTCGACCCGATCCGCCGCGCTCGCCTGCGTGTCGCCGAACGGATCACCGATCTGGTCGGCGACACGCCCATCGTGCGCCTGCCCTCGTTCGAGCGCGACACGCCCGGCGTCGAGCTGTGGGCCAAGTGCGAGTTCCTGAACCCGGGCGGCTCGGTCAAGGATCGCGCCGCCTCTCAGATGATCCGCGACGCGATCCGGAACGGACAGCTCGCGCCCGGCAAGACCATCATCGACTCGACCAGCGGCAACACCGGCGTCGCCTACGCGCTCATCGGTGGCGCGCTCGGCTATCCGGTGACTCTGGTGATGCCGGGTAATGTCTCCTGGGCGCGGCGGAAGATCACCCAGGCGTTCGGCACAACGCTGGTCTTCTCGGATCCGATGGAGGGCTCCGACGGCGCGATTCGCCTCTGCCGCAAGATGGTCGACGACAATCCGGGCGCCTATTTCTACCCGGACCAGTACTCGAACCCGTCCAACCCGCTCGGCCACTACAACACCACGGGGCGCGAAATCTGGGAGCAGACCGACGGGCGGGTCACGCATTTCGTGACCGGCATCGGAACGACTGGCACGGTGATGGGGACCGGGCGGCGCCTCAAAGAATACCGGCGCGACATCGAGGTCTGGGCGGTGGAGCCGGCGGAAGCGCTGCACGGGCTCGAGGGCCTCAAGCACATGGAGAGCTCCATAGTCCCGACCATCTATCATCCGGAGGAGCTCGACGGCGTGCTGCCGATGGACACCGACGAAGCCTGGAACGTCTCGGAGCGGCTGGCCAAGGAAGAAGGCCTCCTGGTCGGACACTCGTCGGGCGCGTCGCTGGCGGGCGGCCTGCGGATCGCCGGGCGCTTGGTGGCCGCCCGCAAGCCGGGCGTCGTGGTGACGCTGTTCCCCGATCGGGCCGAGCGCTATTTCGAGGCGCCCATCGCCCCAAAACGGACGCGCGCGCCGTGAGCGAGCCGCGCGAAGTATCCCCGCTCCACGCCGTCCCCACACCGGAGGCCCTCGCCGAGATGTACGCTCATGCGCGGCGCGACTACCCGAACGAGTGCTGCGGGATCGTCTTCGGTCCCAAGGACGCGCCGGTGGCCGACCGCGCCGTCCCCTGCGCCAACATCCAGAATCAGCTGCACGCCGAGAATCCAGTCGCGCACGTGCGCGACGCGCGCACGGCGTACAGCTTGAGCGCCGCCGATCTGTTCAAGCTGGGCAAGAGCCTGCGCAGCGACGCGCCCGCCAAGATCGTCTACCACTCGCACGTCGACGTCGGCGCCTACTTCAGCGACACCGATCAGGCGGTCGCGCAAATGGACGGCGAGCCGAGCACCCCCATCGAGTACGTGGTCATAGACGTCCGCGGAAGCGGCGTCGGGGGCGCCGCGCAGTTCGCCTGGGACACGGCGCAGCGCCGGTACGTCGAGATCGGCCGCTACCCGGGGACCGCCGACGGCGCGGACCGCGATTGACAGGGTGGCAGCCCGCGGCCCAAGCTATATCTCCTCGACCGGAAGGAGGATCCGAGACGCAGACCCGGTTTGTCGCGGCCGCCGCCGCCCTGATTGCGCTCGGCGCTCTGGGCTGCGACAGCGGCTCCAAATGTTGCGCGCCTCCGCCCGGCGGTGACGCCGGTGGCGACGGGAGCGGACAGAGCGGCGCCGCTGGAACCGCGCGCTCTGGCGGCCAGGCCGGCGGCGCGGGCACGGCGGCGCGGGTGAAGGTGCGGGCCCTGACCAAAGTGGCGGGCAGAGTGGAAGCGGTGCCGCGGGCCGCGACGGCGGCGCTGGAAGCGGAACCGCCGACGCCGGCACCGACGGTCCCCCGCTGACCGAAATCACCGACGGCGGCGAATGGAGCCTGGTCTGGTCGGACGAGTTCGACGGCGACAGCGCGCCAGACCCGCCAACTGGGGCTACGAGATGGGGCTCGTCCGCAACCAGGAGCTGCAGTGGTATCAGCCGAGCAACGCCACGGTGGCGAACGGCATCCTGACCATCGCCGCCCAAAAAGTCAGCATGCCGAACCCCAACTATGTCGCCGGCAGCAGCGACTGGAGGACCAGCCGGGAGACGATCGACTACACCTCCACGTCGATGACCACCTGGATGACCACGACGTGAACGCACGACTGGCAATACGGCCGCTTCGAGATGCGCGCCCGGATCGACACGCGACAGGGGAGCTGGCCCGCATTCTGGATCCTTGGGAGCGGAACCGGCTGGCCGCAGTCCGGCGAGGTCGACATCATGGAGTACTACGCGAACAAGGTGCTGGCGAACGTCTGCAAGCCCGCGGGGAGCACCTGCAACTGGGACACCACCAACCAGTCGCCCGCGTCTTTGGGGACCAACTGGGCGAGCGAGTTCCACGTCTGGGCGATGGAGTGGGACGCCACGCACATCGATCTCACCCTCGACGACCAGTTGGTCAACACCTTCAATGTCTCCGACGCCAACGTCTCGGGCCAGACCAACCCGTACGACAGCCGGAGATTCTACATCCTGGTCAACCTCGCGATCGGCGCCAATGGCGGCGACCCCAGCGGCACGACCTTCCCGATCACCTACGAAGTTGACTACGTGCGCGCATATCAAAAGAAGTCCTGAGCCCCGCGCGGTAGAGTAACGGTCGTGACGGCCCCTCTCTTCTTGCGAGCCTGCCGCGGCGAGACGACCGAGCGGGCGCCCCTGTGGCTCATGCGCCAGGCCGGGCGCTATCTGCCGGAGTATCGGCGGGTGCGCGCCGGCGTCAGTTTTCTGGAGCTCTGCAAGACGCCAAAGCTGGCGGTCGAGGTGACGCTGCAGCCGATCCGGCGCTTCGGTTTCGACGCCGCGATTCTGTTCTCGGATCTGCTGGTGCCACTCGAGGCGATGGGGCTCGGCGTCGAGTTCACCGACGAGGGACCGCGCCTTCCGGCCCCCGTTCGCGCGCCCGTCGACCTGGCGCGCTTGGGGCCGTTCGACCCGGCGGCGCGCACCGGATTCGTCCTCGAGACGATCTCCGGCGCGACGCGCGAGCTCGGCGACACGCCGCTCATCGGTTTCGCCGGCGCGCCGTTCACCGTCGCCACCTACGCCATCGAGGGCAAGACCTCCAAGACCTTCAGCGAGACCAAGAAATTCTTCTATCGCGACCCGGAGGCCGCCCATCGTTTGCTGGCGCTCATCGGTGAGGCGACCCGCGATTACCTGATCGCGCAGGTGCGGGCGGGCGTGCGCGCCGTGCAGCTCTTCGATTCGTGGGTGGGCGTGCTGTCGGCCGAGGATTTCGAGACCTTCGCGCTGCCGCCGACGGCGGCGTTGGTTGCGGCGCTGCGCGCGACCGGCGTGCCGGTCATCTATTTCGGCAACGGCGCGTCCGCCATCTTGGAGCGTGTCGCGCGCGTGGGCGCCGACGTGTACGGCGTCGACTGGCGGCTGCCGATCGACGAAGCGCGGTCGCGGCTCGGCGGCGCGCGCGCCGTGCAGGGGAACCTGGATCCGGCGGTACTGCTCGGCCCGCTGGGCGAAATCGAGCGACGCGCGCGCGACATCGTGAGGCGCGGCGGAAAACGCGGGCACATCTTCAATCTCGGCCACGGGATCACTCCGGAGACGCCGCTCGACGCCGTCGAAGCGCTGGTCGCCGCCGTCCGGAGCTGCTGACGATCGTGGCCGCGCCGCTCGGCATCGTCGCGCTCAATTTGGGTGGCCCCGGATCGCTCGACGAGGTGGCGCCCTTCTTGAGGCGCCTGTTTGGCGATCCGGATGTCATCCAGCTCGGCTGGGCGCGGCCCTTTCAACCGCTCCTGGCGCGATTCATCGCGCGGCGGCGCGCGCCGTTTTCGCGCGCGGCCTACGCGCAGATCGGCGGGCGATCGCCGATCACCGACGAATCAAGGGCGCAGGCGACCGCCGTCGCGGACGAGCTCGGCCGGCGGGGCATCGCGGCCTTCCCGACGGTGGCCATGGCGGCCTGGCGCCCGGACGCCGACGAGGCGCTGGCGGAGTTGGCCGCGCACGGTGTGGCGCGCGCGGTGGCGTTGCCGCTCTATCCCCAAGAGTCGTGGACCACCACCGGCTCGTCGCTCGGCCAGCTCGAAACGGCCCGAGCTCGACGCGGCGGCATCGACATTGCCGCCGTTCGCCGCTATCCCGATGCCGCTGGATTCGTCCGCGCCGTCACCGACCGGATCGAAGAAGCCCTGGCCACGCTGCCTTCGGCCGACCGCGACAAGGCCACCGTGCTTTTCTCCGCGCACGGCCTACCGGAGTCTTACATCCGGCGCGGCGATCCTTACCTGGACGACGTGCGTACCACGGTCCGCGCGGTGTCCCAGCGACTGGGGCTCGGCGGGCGCGCGCGCCTCTGCTTTCAGAGTCGCGTCGGACCGCAACGCTGGCTCGGTCCGTCGACGGAGAGGGTGCTCGACGAGCTTGCAGCGGCGGGCGCCCACGCGGTCGCGGTGGTTCCTATCGCCTTCACGGGCGAGCACATCGAAACGCTGCAGGAGATCGACATCCTCTACAAGGAACGGGCCGAGCGGGCCGGGATCGCGCACTTCGCTCGCGCGCGCACCGTCGGGTGCCACCCCGCATTCATCGGCGCGCTGGCCGATCTGGTGGAAGCGGCCGCGCGCGGCCGGAGTTGGATCTAGTGCCCGTGCGGATCGCGATCGTCGGCGGTGGCATCTCGGGTCTGGCGGCCGCGCATCTTCTGTCGGCACGGGGCCACGACATCGTGCTCATCGACGACGGACGAGCGCCCGGCGGCCTCATGGCCAGCGTTCGCCGCGATGGATTTCTGTGCGAGCGCGGACCTCAAGCGGTGCTCGACGGGGCGGCGGAGACGCGCGCCCTCATCGCCTCGGCCGGTCTCGCCGATCGGGCGCTTCTCGCGTCGCCAGCCGCGCGCCGGCGGCTGGTCTACGTCGATGGCGCGTTGCGCCCGTTCCCGTCCACGCCGCTGGCGCTCCTGCGAACCAACCTGTTGCCCCTGCGTGACAAGCTGCGACTGCTCCGAGAGCCGATCGTCCCGCGCCCCAACCTCGGCGATGAAGACGAAACCGTGCTGGCATTCATGACCCGTCGCTTTGGCCGCGAAGCGGCTCGCCGGGCCGCCGCCCCCGCGCTCATCGGCGTTTACGGCGGCGATGCCGGAACCCTCTCGGTGCGTGCGGCGCTGCCCCGACTGGCCGCGATGGAGCGCGAGCACGGCAGCGTCCTGCGGGCTCTGTTTCGCGGCCGCGGTTCCCCGGGTCTCGGCAAGGCGATCTCGTTCCCCGACGGGATCGGCGAGCTGCCACACGCGCTGGCCCGAAGTCTCGCCGGCGAACGCGTCCCGGCACGCGCGATTGCGATCGCGCCGGAAGGCCGCGGCTGGCGCATCGGCACCGAGGCAGGCGGCACCGTCGAAGCGGAACGGCTGATCCTCGCGACGCCGGCCGCCGCCACCGCGACCCTGCTGACACCGCTCGCGCCGGACGCGGCGGCCGCCCTGCGGGCGATTCGCCACGCGCCGGTCGCGGTCGTCTGCCTCGGCTTTCGCGGCGGGCAAGGTGAGCGCAGTCTCGGCATGGACCTCGACGCCTACGGCTTCGTTGCCGCTCGCGGCGAAGGCGTGAAGCTCCTCGGGTGTCAATACGACTCGTCGGTCTTTGAAAGACGAGCCCCGGCCGGCGACGTCCTTTTGCGCGCGCTCATGGGCGGCACCTTCGATGCCGCGCTCGTCGACGCAGACGACGAAACGATCGTCGGACAGGCGCTCGGCGATCTGAGACGCGCGGCCGGCCTCCGCCGCGACCCAGACTTCGTCGACGTCTGGCGAGCCCGCCCCGGCATTCCGCAGTACGACCTCGACCACACCGCGCGCGCGCGCGTCGTGGACCTCTCCATCGCCAGGCTCCCCGGGCTTGACGTCATCGGCAACACCCTGCGCGGCGTCGGAGTTGTAGATTGCATTCGTACCGCCTCCGCGCTGGCGGCGACCTTCGGCGCTTGATTCCGAAGCCGAGCGGCCGGATCCTCGATTCGGGAGGAGTCATGCGCGCCCTGAAAAATCTACTCGTTCTCATCGGGATCGTCGCCGTCCTGGGGGGCGGAGCGGTCGTTGCGTTTCGCATTGCGCGCCAGAGACCGTCCAATCCCGAGGAGATCAAACCCAACCTGATGGCGGTGAGCGCCGCCGGGATCTACATCTATGCGGCCCGCGTCGGCAGCCACGTGATCCTCTTCGACACCGGTGCCGATCCGGCTGGAAACGCCATCGACGTCGCGCTCGGGGCGCTTCGCGCAGGACGCGGCGACGTGTCCGACCTCTTCATCACCCACGGCCACGGGGACCACACCGCGGGCGCTTCGGGTCTGAGCGGCGCGCGCGTCCACCTCGGCGCGGCGGATGTCCCGCTGGCCGAGGGGAAGGCCCCGGCGGACACCCTGCTCGCCCGCATCCTGGCCAAGGCGATGGGGGCGCCGGCCATCAGCGTCAGCGATCCCCTCGCGGACGTCGTGCTCACCAACGTCGGTGACGGAAAGACAGTCAAGGCCTTCCCCATCCCCGGACACACGCCGGGCTCGTACGCATTCCTATACGACGGCGTGTTGTTCGCAGGCGACAGCATCATGCTCAAGCAAGGACGCCTCGATCGGGGGCCATCGTTCTTCGACAGCAACACCGACCAGGTCAAAGCTTCGATCTTGTCCCTCAAGCAGCAAGTCGCTGGCGCGGAGCTGTCGGTGGTCTGCACCGGCCACGGCGGCTGCACGCCGCTGGGACTCGGTCGCAACATGCTCGACGACTTCCTCGGCCGCCAAGGCGGCTGAGGCCGCACGCGAGGTGGCCACCCGCGCCGACCACCCGCCCGCAGAGAGACAGTGGAAGTTAAGCGAATGGTTCCAGTAAGCTCGGTGCATGCATGCCGTTGCGTTCCTCGCCGCGCTGGTCGCGCTCGCCGGCTCGCCGGGGCAGGCCCCCTCGCCTCACGAGCAGCGGCTCTTCGACAACGGAATGCGCGCTTTTTTGTCCGGCGAACCGCAGGCGGCCGAGAAGGCTTGGGAGGCCGGGTACGTGCTCGGTCACGATCCCGCGTTCCTGGTTCACATCGGAGACGCGCAGGAGAAGCTCGGCGCGCCCGCCCGGGCCGCGGCCAGCTATCGTCGCTACCTCCAGCAGGTGCCGGATGCCTCCGATCGGTCCGACATCGAGCACCGGCTGGCACGGCTCGCGCCCGCGATCCCGACGCCCGCGGCGGCGCCGGCGCCCGCAGAGTCTCCCGGTGATTTCGGCGCACCCGCGGTGGCGCGCAGCGTATCGGCTGCCACCCCGTCGCCGGCCGCCAGCCCCCGCGCGGACGCCGAGGGCCCGACCGCGCAGGAAGCCAACAATGAGCGGCGAGATCCAGCGTGGAGCCGAAGCAACGTGACGGCAGTCGTCGCCACGGCGGCGACGGTGGCGATGCTCGGAACGGCCGGTTTCTTCGCGGCAGCGGCGGGCTCGCATCGGGACGACATCAACCGCCTCGTTCTGTTCCACAATCCGACGACGGGCGCACCGCTGCCTTATTCCGGCGTCGCGGCGCAGTACACGCAGGCGATGACCGACGGGCAGCGGGACGATCGCGACGCCAAGATCGCGCTCATCGGTGCGGCGGGCAGTGCCGCCGTCGCGGCGCTCTTCTTCCTCCTCGATGCGACCTTCACGCAGCGACCCTCGGTCTCGATCGCGCCGGCGGCAGCGGGATTGGCCGCGGTCGGAGGTTGGACGTGGTCGTGGTGATGCTGCGCACGGTTCGGCTGGCGGTCGTTCTGGGCGGGGCGGCGATGGCGCTGACAGCTTGCTTCAATCCACAACAACCCGGGTGCGCTTTTTCCTGCGCCACCGACCACCTCTGTCCGTCGGGCTACAGCTGTGGGCCCGACCAGCTCTGCCACCGGGAGGACGGCCAGGGCAGCTGCACGCTGACCCCCACCGTTGGCGACGCCGCGGGCGCTGGCTCCAGCGATGCCGGCGACGATCATTGAGGCCGTTCGCGGGGGTCCCTGAGGGACCCTGGTCGACAAGCTCCGCTATGCGCTCGCGCTTCGCTGGGGTCGCTGTCTCTTTTCGCGTGGAGCCGACGGCGGGGGCCGTATAGACTCCGCGCGGAACGAGCATGGGGGTTTTCGATCTATTTTCGAAGGACAGTCGCGATCTGCGCGCGCGTGAGAAAAACGTGAGCCGCGCCATCAACAAGTACGCGCAGTCGCCGGACCGCATGAAGGCCTTGCAGGCGCTGGTCGACGACGGCTCGCCGGAGGCGCTGTACGGCCTCTTGCGCCGGTTCGGGATGATGTACGACAAGACGATCGACGACGAACAGGAGAAGGAGTGGGTGTTCGAGGTGTTGGTGGAGAAGGGAAGCGCGGTGCTCGGGCCGCTCAAAAAATATTTCTTCGCGGCAGAGTCAATCACCTGGCCGCTGCGTCTTCTTGACAAGGTCGCGGCGACGAAAGAAGACGTCATCGCGTTGCTCGAGCAGGTCCTGGCCCGCCACGAGCCCGGCTACGAGCGCGATCCGACCAAGAAAATTCAGCTCATGAATCATCTGGCGGGGATCAAACACCCGCGCGTTTCGCCGCTGATCCTCCCGTATCTCAGCGACATGGACGAGGGGGTGCGCTGCGCCGCCGTCGACGCGCTGGTGGAGCAGGCCGACGAGCCGGCCGCCCGCGTGCCGCTCCTCGACCACTTCGCCTCCGACAAGGAAGACAGCTTGCGCATCCGACTCCGCATCGCGGACGGCTTCGCAGATCTCGGGTGGACGCTGGGCGACAGGCGAGCGGCGGTCGAGAAGCTCCTGCCAGACGCCTTCCAGATCGAGCCGCGCGATCCACGAGCCAAGGACGCGGCGACGTCGCGCATCAAGAAGAAGCCCGCGGCGAAGGAATAACGCCGTGCCGAAACGCGACGACATCAAGACGGTCATGCTGATCGGATCGGGCCCCATCGTGATCGGGCAGGCCTGCGAGTTCGACTACTCCGGCACCCAGGGAGTCAAGGCCCTCAAGGAAGAGGGCTACCGCGTCGTGCTGGTGAACTCCAACCCGGCGACCATCATGACCGACCCGGAGATCGCCGATCGGACGTACATCGAGCCGCTCACCGTCGAGGTCCTGACCAGCGTCATCGACCGCGAGCGACCCGACGCGATCCTGCCGACGCTGGGTGGGCAGACGGCGCTCAACCTGGCGCTGGAGCTGCACCGATCGGGCGTCCTCGCCGCCTACGGCATCAAGCTCATCGGCGCCCAGGTCGAGGCGATCGAAAAGGCAGAGGACCGGGAGCTGTTCAAGAAGGCGATGCAGAAGATCCACCTCGACGTGCCGCTGTCGGGCTACGCGCACAGCCTGGAGGAGGGGCGCGCGATTGCCGCCTGGTTGTCGGCGGAGACGGGGGTCGCCTACCCGGTCTTGCTGAGGCCGTCGTTCACGCTCGGCGGCTCGGGCGCGGCGGTGATCTGGAACGCCGAAGAGCTCGATGCCAAGATGCAGTGGGGCCTCCAGCAGAGCCCGCGCGGCGAGGTGTTGGTCGAGCAGTCGATCCTCGGGTGGAAGGAATACGAGCTCGAGGTGATGCGCGACAAGAAAGACAACGCGGTCATCATCTGCTCGATCGAGAACTTCGATCCGATGGGCGTCCACACCGGTGATTCGATCACCGTCGCCCCGGCGATGACCCTGACCGACAAGGAGTACCAGATCATGCGGGACGCGGCCCTGGCCGTGATCCGCGAGATCGGCGTCGAGACCGGCGGATCCAACATCCAGTTCGCCATCAATCCCGAAGACGGTCGGATGATCGTGATCGAGATGAACCCGCGCGTGTCGCGCAGCTCGGCGCTGGCATCGAAGGCGACTGGCTTTCCGATCGCCAAGATCGCGACCAAGCTGGCGATCGGTTACACGCTGGACGAGATCCCGAACGACATTACGCGCGAGACTCCGGCTTGCTTCGAGCCGACCATCGATTACGTCGTCACCAAGATCCCGCGCTTCGCGTTCGAAAAGTTCCCCGGCGCCGACGAGGAGCTGGGACCCCAGATGAAGTCGGTTGGCGAGGTCATGGCGATCGGACGGACGTTCAAAGAGAGCCTCGGAAAGGCGCTCCGCTCGCTGGAGATCGGCCGCTGGGGGCTGCACCTCGACGGCGCGCCGCCGCTTGACGAGCTCAAGCGGCTGATCGGGCGGCCCAACCCGGATCGGCTCTGGCAGCTCGCCGAGGCGCTGCGGATCGGCCTGTCCGAAGCGGAGGCCCATCGGCTCACCAAGATCGATCCGTGGTTCCTCCACAATTTGAAACAGATGACCGACGAGGACCGCGACACCGAGATCGAAGGGGCGGCCACGGGCGCCGCGCTGCTGGAAGACGCCGCGGGCCTGGCGCGACGCAAGCGAATTGGCATGTCCGATCGCCGGATCATGAAGCTCACCGGAACCTCGGAGGAGCAGGTCCGTCAGGCGCGCTTGAAGTTCGGCATCCGCCCGGTCTTCAAGCGAGTCGACACGTGCGCCGCCGAGTTCGAGGCGCAGACCCCCTACCTCTACTCGACCTACGAAAGCGGCTTCGAGGAGCAGGTCGGCGCCGCCGAGACGTTGGACAACGAAGCTCGTCCCAGCGACAGGAAGAAGATTGTCATCCTCGGCGGCGGGCCCAACCGGATCGGCCAGGGGATCGAGTTCGACTACTGCTGCGTCCACGCCGTCCAAGCCCTGCGCGAGGACGGCTACGAGACCATCATGATCAACTGCAACCCGGAGACCGTGTCGACCGACTACGACACCTCCGACCGCCTCTACTTCGAGCCGCTCACCCGTGAGGATGTCCTCGAAATCATCGATGCGGAGAAGCCCCATGGGGTGATCGTCCAGTTCGGCGGCCAGACCCCGCTGCGCCTAGCGGTGCCGCTCATGAACGCGGGGGTCAAGCTGATCGGCACCAGCGCCGACGCCATCGACCGTGCGGAGGACCGCAAGCGTTTCGGGGATCTGCTCGCCAAGCTCGGCCTGCGCGCGCCAGATTGGGGGACCGCCCGCGGTCTCGAAGAAGCGGCCGAGATCGCCAGGCGGATCGGCTATCCGGTGATGGTGCGCCCGTCGTACGTGCTCGGCGGGCGCGCGATGGAGATCGTCCACGACGAGTCGGGGCTCGAGCACTTCGTGGCGAACGCCATGGAGGCCTCCCGGCGCGAGAGCCTCAGCTCGCGCGCGGGCGAGGAGGATGCCCCGATCCTCATCGATCAGTTCCTGCCCGACGCGATCGAGGTCGACGTCGACGTGGTCGCCGACGGTCAGGACGTCGTGGTGGGCGGGGTGATGGAGCACATCGAGGAGGCGGGCATTCATTCGGGTGACTCCGCCTGCTGCTTGCCCCCGCACTCACTCGATCCGGCGACCGTCGAGGCCATCAAGACCCAGGCCCGCGCGCTGGCGCGCGAGCTCGACGTGCGGGGCCTCATGAACGTGCAGTTCGCCGTCCCGCGCGACGGCCGCGGCATCTTCATCCTGGAGGTCAACCCCCGTGCCTCGCGCACCGTCCCGTTCGTCTCCAAGGTGACTGGCGTGCCGCTCGCCAAGGTGGCGGCACGAATCTCCGTGGGCCGCACGCTGCGCGAGATGGGTATTCGTGAGGTCACGCCCAGCCACGTGGCCGTCAAGGAAGCGGTGTTCCCCTTCGCGAAATTCGCTGGGGTCGACACGATCCTGGGGCCGGAGATGCGATCGACCGGCGAGGTGATGGGGATCGACACCAGCTTCGCGGCGGCATTCGGCAAGAGTCAGCTCGGCGCGGGCACGAAGCTGCCCACCAGCGGTTGCGTTTTTCTTTCCGTGCAGCAGAGCGACAAGGCCGGCGCGGTCGCGGTCGCCAAGGGGTTGGTCGATCTCGGCTTCGAGCTGCTGGCGACGGTCGGAACGCACGGGTGGCTGCGCGAACATGGCATTCCGATCGAGCGCATCAACAAGGTGCGCGAGGGGCGCCCGCACTGCGTGGACCGGATCCTCGAGGGCGGGATCCACCTGGTCATCAACACCACCTCGGGCGCCGCGGCGATCAAGGACTCCTTCGCGATTCGCCGCAACGCGCTTCTCAAGGCGATTCCGTACTACACGACGCTGTCGGCGGCGAGCGCCGCGGTGGGCGCCATCGCCGAGCTGCGCGCCGGCAAGATGAAGGTGCGCTCGCTGCAGGAATACCAGAGAGGGTAAAGTCGTCATGCCCAAGTTCCCGATGACGCCCCGCGGGCAGCAAGCCCTCCGGGACGAGCTCAAACGCTTGCGCGAGGTCGAGCGTCCCAAGAACGTGCTCGACATCGAGGAGGCGCGCGCCCACGGCGACCTGAAGGAGAACGCCGAATACCACGCCGCCAAGGAGCGGCAGGGGTTCATCGAGGGGCGCTCGCGCGACATCGAATCGATCCTGGCCCAGGCGGAGGTCATCGACCCGAGCAAGCTTTCGGGAACCAAGGTGGTGTTTGGCGCGACCGTCAAGCTGACCGACGCCGACAGCGGAGACGAAGTGACCTACACGGTCGTGGGCGACCACGAGGCCGACATCAAGGCCGGGCGGATCTCCATCTCCGCTCCCCTCGCCCGCGCCATCATCGGTCGCGAACGGGGCGAATCCGTCACGCTAAAGACCGGCAAGGGGACCCGAGAGTACGAGATCTCGGACGTCCGCTTCGGCGACGCCTAGCTGCCGAGCCAGGCGCTAACGATCGGCGGCGCGGTCGACTCTGCATCGGCAGCGGGGAGATCTCCACGCTCCCCGTCCAGTGCCGATGGCGCGTCCGCCTTCGGCGCGTCTTTCATGGCGTCTTTCATGGCGTCGAGGCCCGACCCATCCGCCCCCCCATCAACCGCCGCGTTGCCGCCATCTGTCGGTTGTGTCGGCGCGGGCCCCGACGCGTCTGGCAGCGAGGCGGGGGCCTCGCAGCGACCCGCCATCGCCGACTCGCCGTAGAACGAGCAAATCCCGCTCAAACAGTCGCTGTTCATAACACAGCGCCCGCCGTCGCTCTGCTGGCAGCCTGGGCCCGTCAGCGCGCAGGCCAGCAGCAGGGCGAATCCGCCAAACGGTGACCGTGCCATGCGAGGTCGCTCAGTTACCACGCACCCACTCGACTGTCTATGGCCGAAACCTTGAGGTACGTTTCCGACATGCGAGCTTCGAGTCGACGGTCTGCACTTCTGGTTGCCTGCGCGGTGATCGCGGCGGGCGACGCCCACGCATTTGGCAATTCGGCCGAAGCGGCCAGGAAACCAGAAACAAGCCACGGGCTCGGGGCCAAACGGAACGCGACCGAGAGAGACGCGGAGGCCTTCATCGCGACCGTCACCAGCCTGCTTGAGCCGGTGGCCACCAGCGCGAACCTGGCGGACTGGGACGCAGCGACCGATGTCACGCCCGAGCACACCGGCCAGCGCGTGGGCGCGGACCAGGCGCTGGCGGCGCTCAGCGGCTCGAAGCTCATCATCGAAAAGACCAAGGCGCTGCTCAAGAACGAAAAGCAACTCGACCAGGCGACGGCGCGCCAGCTCAGGAAGCTCTTGCTCGCGGCCGCCGAGAGCCCCGGAACGATTCCCGAGGTGGTCGGCAAACGCGTCGAGGCGGAGGCTCATCAGTCGAGTGTTCTCGACGGCTACACCTTCTGTCTCCAACGGACCAAAGGCGGGGGCTGCGCGCGCCCGACCACCGCGAACGAGATCGACGAGACCCTGCGCAAGTCGCGCGATCTCGGCGAGCGGCTGCGCGTCTGGACGGCCTCCAAGGAGATCGGGCGCCCGCTCAAGCCGGGCCTGGTCGACCTCGTCAAGCTGCGCAACCAGGTCGCGCGCGAGATGGGCTACGGCTCGTACTTCGCCCTTGAGGTCGCCGACTACGGGATGACCGTCGACGAGATGATGGCGCTCCTCGACGACACGCTCGCGACGACCAAGCCGCTCTTCGACGCCTTGCACTGCCTCGCCCGGTACACCCTGGCGGCTTCCTTCAAACGCCCGCCGCCCCGCCTCATCCCCGCGCACTGGATCGCCAACCGCTGGGCGCAGACCTGGCCCGGCCTCATCGAGAGCGCCAACCTCGATCCGCTGCTCAAGGGAGCTTCGGCCGAGAGCATGGTCAGGAGCGCCGAGAACTTCTACGTGTCGATCGGCTTCCCGAAGCTGCCCGCGTCCTTCTGGGAACGGTCGGACCTGTACCCGGTCCCGGCGGGTGTCGCGCGCAAGAAGAACGCCCATGCGTCGGCCTGGCACATCGATCGCGGACAGGACGTCCGGTCGCTGATGAGCGTGGAGCCCAACGACCAGTGGTTCGGCACCGCTCACCACGAGCTCGGGCACATCTATTATTTCCTGGCCTACGCGCGACCCGAGGTGCCGTACCTGTTACGCGACGGCGCCAATCGCGCGTTTCACGAAGCGATCGGCGAGCTGGCCAGGCTTGCCAGTCAAGAGACGCCCTATCTCGTGAACGTGGGAGTGATGCCGGCCGGCAAGGAGCCGGATGCCACCAGCTGGCTGCTCCAATCTGCGCTCGACTCGATCGTGTTTCTCCCGTTTTCAGCGGGAACCATGAGCCACTTCGAGCGGGATCTCTACGAGACGGACCTGCCGCCCGCCGAGTGGCAACGCAAGTGGTGGGACTACGTCGCCGAGTTCCAGGGCGTGGTGCCGCCCGCGGGACGCGAGGGCGATTTCTGCGACGCCTGCACCAAGACGCACATCAACGACGACCCCGCGCGGTATTACGATTACGCGCTGGCCACATTGATCAAGTTCCAGCTCCACGACCACATCTGCAACAAGATCCTCAAGCAGGACGTGCGCGCCTGCGACTACGCCGGCAACAAAGAGGTGGGCAATTTCCTCAAGGGGATCCTGTCGCTCGGCGCGACCCGCGATTGGCGGGCTGTCATCAAGGAGGCGACCGGTGAGCCCATCTCACCGCGCGCGATGATGGCGTTCTACGCGCCGCTGGTGGATGAGCTGGC
>CAAGKR010493070.1_pt1 | contig 18027 bp, 18 predicted proteins | sample 2556971 | NCBI WGS metagenome assembly CAAGKR01 (sample SAMEA5207829, study PRJEB30636) | soil metagenome | biome: forest; feature: boreal; material: soil | place: USA | collected 2011-09 | depth 1 m | reverse complement strand
GGGTCTCCATCGCCGCGCCGATCGCGCCCGCCTCGCCCGTGTGCGGGTGGACGAACACCTCGGCGCCCGGTACGCGCGCCTTGATGTAGTCGACCTGGGCCTTGAGCGCGGCAAGGTTGTGCTGCGTCCCGCCCTGCAGCACGAACTTCTTGCCGAGCTCGGCCATGCGCGGGATCTGCACCACGTACTGCCAGACATTCTTGGGCAGCACCTGGGCCAGGCCCGCGAGCAGCTCCTCCTTGGAGAAGCCCTCCTTCTGGAAGTTCACCCGGTCCGAGTCGAGGAAGACGGCGCACCCGTAGCTGAACTTCGGCGACAGCTTGGCCTCGAAGGCGACGTCGGCGTAGTCGGTGACCTTGACGCCGAACTGGTCGGCCATCGCCTGCAGCAGCATGCCGTTGCCCGCCGAGCACTGGTTCGACAGCCGGAAGTTCCGAATGTCGCCGTTCTGCATGAACAGCACTTTGATGTCCTGCCCGCCGATGTCGCAGACCACGTCGATGTCGCCGAAGTAGTGCGTGGCCGACATCATGTGGGCCACGGTCTCGACGATGCTGGTGTCCGACTTGACCGACTCCTTGAGCACGTCGGCCGCGTAGCCGGTCGCGCCGAAGCCCATCACTTCCATCATCGCGCCCTGATCGGTGATGTACTTCTTGAGGCCCGCCAGGATCTCCTTGGTGTCGGCGATCGGGTTGCCTTTGGACAGCATGTACGACTTCTTGAGCAGCTCGCCCGTGTCGTAGTCGATGAGCACCGCCTTCGACGAGGTGGAGCCGCCGTCCATTCCGATGACGACGCGCACGACCTGCCCGGGCTCGAAGGTCGCGTCCTTGAACTTGGGGATCGTGTAGAGCTTCTTAAACTCGTCCAGCTCCGCGCGGCCGTGGTCGTCTCCCTGCGTGAGCAGCGGCGGGCCCGCGGTCTCGCCGAGGCGCGCGGCGCGGCCGTTGAGGATGAAGTCCTTGAGCCCGGCCATGCCCTTGTACACGCCGACGTTAGCGTTCTCGTAGAGGCCGTAGACCACGGCGCCGTACGCGGCATAGTACTGCGCATTCTCGGGCACGATGATGAGCTCTTCGATCGGGACGTCCTTGGGGTACGCGTAGCCGCGATCGCGCCAGGTCTCGGGGATCCGCTTGCGCCAGCAGTCGCGCAAGAACGGCAGGTACGTGTTGGGCCCCCCGAGCAGCAGCACTTTGTGCCGCAAGGTGTTGCCGCGCGTGAGCACCGACAGGTTCTGCATGACGATCGCGTCGGCGAGCGAGTTCATGATCTCGAGCGACGGGATGCCGTTCTTGACCAGGTTGACGATGTCGGTCTCGGCGAACACGCCGCACTTGGCCGCCACGTGGTGGAGCTTCGAGTCGTCGAACCCGATCTTGACGACCTCCTCGTTGGGCAGGCCCACCTTGATAACGCACTTATCGATGGTGGCGCCGGTGCCCGACGCGCACTTGTCGTTCATCGAGGTGATCGCGGTCTTGCCGCCGGTCTCCTCGTTCTTCTTGAAGATGATGATCTTGGCGTCCTGCCCGCCGAGCTCGCACACCGACCCGACGTCGGGGTGCAGCGTCTCGACGGCGAGCGTCACCGCGTTGACTTCTTGAACGAACTTCGACCCGATGTGCGGGCCGATCGGGGAGCCGCCGGAGCCGGTGATGAAGGTGCGGATCTGCTCGTTGGCGAGGTTCGGGAACGCGGCCGCGATGCGCTCGAGGAACGACAGCACGAACTCCGCCTGCTTGGTCTGATGGCGGAGGTAGTCGCTCCAGAGGATCTCCTTGCTCACCGGATCGACGACCACCGCTTTCACGGTGGTCGATCCGACGTCGATACCCACCGCGACCGCTTCAGTCCGAGGATTCACCGGCGAAACTTCTGCAGCCACGCATGCTCCTTTGAAAAGTAGACTGGAAAAGTAGACTGGAAAAGTAGACTGAAAAAGTAGACTGACACTTCAGTCTTTGAACCGGGCACACTGTAGCCATCCCCGGCTCGAAGATCAAGCGCTCGCTTAACGGCCCCGCCGCCGAACGAAACCGTGCCGCCGGCATTAACCCAGTTGCTCGAACGATTCCTGCCGCTTACACGCCCGCCGCGCGCGCTAGGGCTTCGAGGGCGCTGGCGAAAAACGGACCAGAAACCGCCAGACCGGGCGCGTCGCCCAGCTCCAAGACAAAGTAGTCATTCGGAAAAACGTCGCCGAATCCGAGCACCCTGAGCACCCGCACGGTCGCCGGATCGCCACCGGGGCGCTCCAGGGTGACCTGCTGATCGTCCCCGCCTGGCGGCGGCATCGCCACGGCGAGCGGCCGGCCATAGCGCTTGAAAATCGCGAGCACCGCTTCCGGCGACATGGCGGCGATACGGGCGAAGGTGCGCGGGAGGGCCTCTTCCATTGCCTCTTGCATTGAATGACAGCTCAGTCAATCCCGGGAGCCGTCAGGCCAGACAGCCTTTGAGCATGAAGGCGATCATCTCCCGTCCCATCTTCGTCATCTCGATGGGCGGAGGATCCTGCTCGACGAACGCCCACTGCACGACCTCTTTGACGCTTCCGAGAACGCAGCGCGCGACCACCTTCGCGTCGCACGGCCGCACCACGCCCAACTGCCGCCCGGTCTTGAGAGCGCCCATCACCATCGCCTCGATGCGACCGTAAAACTCGGACAGCTTGCGATCGAAGTCGCTGTCGATTCCTACCGCTTCACGGAGCAGAATGCGCGCCATCTCGCGGTTGTCGAGCAGCGTCCGCAGGACCCGGTCCACGATGGCGTTCATCTGCTCGACCGGGGGGGGCGCCTCCGGACCGACCTCGATGCGCTTGACCTGCGCCTGAAGCGTCGTCACCAGCCCGTCCAAGAGCTCGTCGAAGATGGCGCGCTTCGATTCGAAGTAGAGATAGAACGTGCCCCGGGCGATGTCGGCCGCCTCGATCAGATCGTGGATGCTGGTCGCGTGATATCCCTTCTGGGAGAAGATCCGGCGCGCCACCGCCAGAACGGCCGCGCGGCGAGATTCGCGCAGCCGCTGCGCGCGCGACACCCGGCCATCGACTTTCGGCTCCGGGGTCACGTGCCGCCGCTCGCGGCTCGCAACCGATCGGGCCAGGCCGCGGCGTCGGCGAGGTGGCGCCCGGCCGGCAGAACCGCCTGGTACCGCGCGAGCATCCGGACGGCGGTGTCGAGGGACGTCTGCGCCTCGACCTTGGCGGCCCCGAGCAACGCGCTGAAGTAGGCGTCGTCGACCACGTCGATCTCGAGCACCCCGGCCGTCTCATCCAGCGCGAGCGCCGCTTCGAGGTCCCGCACCGCCTCGGGATATCGCTCGAGCCAGGCGTAGGCGCTGCCCCGCTCGACCAGCGGCGCGGGGTCCTCCTCGTCTCGCGCCACGGCTCGCGTGGCCTCCTCGATCGCCTCGGCGTACTTCCCCTGCTCTATCATCTTAGCTGCGAAGCTCATCCCGTAGCGTCCGGCCATGTGCGGCGGGCTCCCCCCCGACGTCCGACGGTACCACACGGACGGGGCCTGTTTCCTGGCGGGCGTCGGGAGCTGCGCCAGGGCGTTCGACGGGACGGGCGAGCGGCGCAATGGCACGACATTTGTGTCGTGATCTCCCGCCGAATTCTTATCAGCTGACAGCTCGGCCCTGCGAATCACGGCGTGACCGAACGGCACGAGATATGCTCAAATCTTCGAAAGATCCCGGCGGTCCAGGTTCCACGTGCGACCCTTCATCCAGACTGCAGCGCCGACGAGAGCGTCTTGCGGATGATTATCTACGGCTGCTGTTTGAGCGAAACCGTCAACGTCGCGCGGCTCGTAAAGAGCGTGGGCGAGGTCGGCGACCCATTCATCCGGGATGCGTTCCGTTTGCTCCTGGCCGACGAGCGGCTGCACGCCCAGTTCGGGTTCCACTACCTCGAGAGCCGGCGCGCTTGGCTCAACGCGCGGCCGGAGGTCGCGCGTTCCCTCGGGCGATACCTGCGCTATGCCTTCGCGACGCTGGAACAGTACATGGGGGCCGTTCCCGCGGACGCCCGCGCTCGGACTGAATCCGAGCGCGCCATCGGCCTCCCTGATTTGACCGATCTGTCCGCAACGTTCCAGGAGACGATCCTCAACGCCTCCATCCCGGGACTGGAGCGATTCGGAATTGACGCCGGTTCGGCGTGGCGTGAGCGAACCACGTCCGCCCCGTCGGACAAGCGGTCCCCCGGAGCCGAACCACCCACTTAACAATCGGGCGTTCGAACGAAATCGGTGGCAAACTGGATCTGTGGGGTCGAAACGGCGCATGCCACGGCGACTGGGAGACGTCGCGGTCGTTTGTGGGAAGGATGAACACGGTCTCCACATCCTCAGGCGGCGGTCCGAGGACGCGCCAATCGAGGCCGCCGTAGCTCAGCCCCTGACCGAAGGACGACCAATCACCGGCGAGGTGATCTCCATGCGTCGGCGCGAGGACGTCCCGTTCCTGTTCGACGTCACGACCGAGCTCGACGCGTCCGGTGCTCCGGCCGAGACCGACGGACCCGCCAAGGTCGCGACCAATTCGTACCGCAAGGGCTGGGACGCCATCTGGGGACCGCGCGTCGCGCGCGGGCCCGTGAACTGATCCGGCGGCCCCCGAAGGCCGCCAAACCCGCGGTGGGCGGCTCAGCGACGGCTGCGGTAAAGGGCCGCCAGGGCCGCGCCGATTGCCTGCGACAGCTCGCCCAGCGTGGAGGGAACGATGGTGATCCGATCCCTCTGAACGGGCCAGAGGTGGGGACGAGCCGTCTCGCTCACGATCCGGAGGTAGCGCTCGCGGAACTCTTCGGTGGTGTTCTCCGGGTCCATCAGGCCGCCCCCGATCACGACGAACTGCGGGTCAAGGGCCATCGAGAGGCTCGCGATGTGCAGGCCCATCGCGCGCGCCTGAAAGTCGAACAGCGCGACGGCCAGCGGATCGCCCTTCTGCGCAAGCCCGCGAAGGCTGAGCACCTTGTCTCTCGGGCTCTCGGCTGAGCGGGCGAGCGGATGGTCGGGTGCAGCGGACAGCTTTTCGTCGAGCAGGTAAGGCAAGCCCGCGAGCGTCGTGTAAAGCTCGACGCAACCCCACGTCCGGCCGCAGCCGCAACGGTACGCCTTCGCGCCGAGCAGGTGCAGCGGCGCCGGCATGTGCGCGGTCTCCATCCCCGCGAGGGTGTCTCCCTGCAGCGGCAGGCCGTCGGCGGCGATGTACGCCGATCCCAGGCCCGAGCCGGGCGCCAGCATGAGCACGCTACCGTTCGTGGCGCCCCGCACCCGCTGCGCCTCGCCGACGCCGCCAAACGCGCCGTCGTTCCCGACCACCAGCGGCACCGCTCGCCCCGCCTTTTCCGCCAGCGCTTGGCTGTAGGCGGTGTAGAAGTCCCAGCCGTCGAAGACCGTCGGCAAGTTGGCCGAATGCCCCAGCACGCCGTAGCGCAGGTAAGGCCCAGGGATCGCCAGGCCGGCACTGGCGACATCGGCCCAGGTCAGGGTGTTTTGGGCGAGATATTCGGTGACCGCCTCGACCCAAGAAGCGACCACCGCCTGCGGACCCTGCTGCGAATTCGTCGCGCGTTGGTGCAGCTTCGTCGAGACCGTCGTGCCGTCGGCCCAGACGCCGCCCACCTTCGACATGGTCGCCCCGCAGTCGGTGCCAATGAAAACCTGCTGGTTCGTGCTCATGGGGGGCAGTTTAGGACGGTTCTGGGAGACTTGCCGAGAACGACCGAAGCCATTACGTTTTGGCGTCGGCGATGAACACCATGATCAGGCTCCACGCCCCCAGCGCCGGCACGAACAGGGTGAACTGTAGCGGCGCAGGGAGCGCGTAGATGATCGACACCATCGGAATCCAAAAAAACCAGTTCGGGATCAGCAGGGGCACGACCCGCGCGCGATAGAAACCCCCGCGCACGGCGGGCAACGTCGCGGCCAGCGAAAAGCCGCGCTGTCGCCACAGGAATAGCAACGTGATCAGGACCAGCCAGATCGGTGTGAAGACGAACTGATCAATGAGGGTCTTCGTGATCACCGTGCGCAAGGTGGAGTCACTGCCGAAGAGCTCGGCCTCCAGGCGGTAGAAGCGATCGATCACGACGCCGTTGAAGGCGAAGAAGAGCGTATTGAAGGCGATGGCGGCGGCGCGGCCGCGCAGTCCCGAGAGAGTGCGGTCGGCCAGTGCCCTGGCGATCTCGGGCAGCAGCCCGCCCGCAAGCGCGCCACTCAGCGCCGCGAAGGGAATGCCTCCGGCCGTCTTCCAGACGCCGACCACCTCACACGCGGCGCGCACGCCTCGGCTGAAGTGATAGGCCAGCACCAGCGCCACCGCGGCGCTCTGAATCAGGAGGAACGGCCGCCAGAACCGCCGGAGCGCCGCCGCGCCCGCCGCCAGCGGCGAGATCGCAACGCCCGCGTTTGCTATCGCCGCCATCGTCCCGAGGTTTCGCCTCGGCCGCCGCTCGCTATCAGCCGGGTCCACCGTCGTACGTCACGTGCACGTAGGTTCCGAGGCGCGTGTTGTAGGCGAGGTAATACCCGGGGTGGTCGGGGTCATCGTAAAGAACGATCTGATCGCTCTGCCAGGCCCAGTCGTCGGCGTAGGCCCAGTCGGCCGCCGCGAGCACGAAAAAGGCGCTGCCGAAAAAGAATCGATGTCGACCGGGCTCCCAGCCGCCCAGGCGATAGACGTGACCCCGCCCGATCGGCCCCGCGAAGCGACCGCGTGCCCAAGGGTGATCGACGTGGTAGCGAACGTCGGCCGGGCCACCTTCATGGCCGACCCAGCGGGCGTTTGGCGCGACGTATGGCCGCTCGACCCGCGCTGGGGCGGCCCGAACGGCGGGCGCTGGCCGCGCCGGCGCGCGGAAAGGAGCCGGGCCACGCGGAGGACCGCTCGGGAAATGACCGCCGCCGCCGCCACCGCCACGTCGAGCGAGCGCCGGCGGCGCGGCAGCGGGCCCGAAGGCGACGAACACGGCGACGACGAGAGCGAGGAAGAGTTTCATGCCGGTGAATCTAACGACGCTTACACGAATTTCAACGGCCGCGGTCTAGCTGCGGGCACCGCGACCACCGCCCGGGCGGCCGGACGGCGGGCCGGCCCACGCGACCGCCACCTGTGGAGCACCCGGCCTCACAAGTACCCGGCCGCCTGCAGCCCGAACATGCGCGCGTAGCGGCGGCCGGCTGCGACCAGCTCGGCGTGGCTGCCGTCTTCGACCACCCGCCCCGCTTCGAGCACCAGGATCCGGTCCGCCATGCGCACGGTGGGGAATCGGTGCGAGATCAGGATCGTGGTGCGCCCGGCTGCCAGCGCCTTGAAGCGCTGAAACACCGCGTGCTCCGCCTCGGCGTCGAGCGCGGCGGTTGGCTCGTCCAGGATCAGGATGTCGGCTTCGGTGCGCATGAAGGCGCGCGCGAGCGCCACCTTCTGCCACTGTCCGCCCGACAGCTCGACGCCGCCGCCGAACCACCGCCCGAGCTGCGTCTCGAGGCCGGCCGACAACCCCGCCACCAGGTCCTTGGCGCCTCCCTGATCCACCGCACGCCCGACCCGGAGATCGTCGGTGAGGTGCTCGACGCTGCCGAACGCGACGTTTTCGCGCAGCGCGAGCTGGTATTCGTTGAAGTCCTGGAAGATGACGCCGATTCGCCGCCGCAGCGCCACCTCGTCCCAGCTGCGCAGGTCCCGGCCGTCGAGAAGAACACTCCCCTCCGTCGGTTGATACAAATTGGCCAGCAGCTTGATGAAGGTCGTCTTGCCTGCGCCATTCTCGCCGACCAGCGCCAGGCTCTGCCCCTTCGGAATGAAAACATCGATCCCGCGCAGGGCCCAGCGCTCGCCGTCGGGGCCCACGCCGGGATACCGAAAGCCGACCCTCTCGAAGCGAATCCCCTCTTCCGCGCGCACGGCCGCGACCGGGCCCGGCGCCCTTGGCAGATCGGTCGGAATCGCGAAGTAGTCGAACAGGTTCGACATGTAGAGCGTGTCTTCGTACATGCCGCCCAGCGCCGACAACACCGTCTGGAAGCTCTGCTGTCCCTGCCGGAACGCGACCAGTCCCAGCGTCATGTCGCCGAGCGAGAGCCGGCCGCGCACCGTCGCCACGACGATCAGCGCGTACGAGCCGTAGAACACCGCAGTGCTCACCAGCGACAGAACGTAGCCCCACGCCGCGCGCCGGACCGCCAGCTTCCGGTCGCCGGCGAAGAACGACTCCGCCAGGGTCTTGTAACGATCCAGCAGCAGCGGCCCGAGCCCGAACAGCTTCACCTCCTTGGCGTGCTCGTCGTTGGCCAACACGTATTCGAGGTAGGTGAGCCGGCGCGAATCCGGCGAGCGCCAGTTGCGCAGCCGGAACGCGGCCCCCGAAAAGCGCGCCTCCGCTATGAAAGCCGGCACCGTCGCGACCAGCACCGCCAGCGCCATCCAACCCGAGAATCGGAGCAAGAGCGCGACGTACCCGACCAGCGTCAGCCCGCTGCGCACCACCTGGAAGTTGCTCTGAATAAGCGACAGCGGGCGGGTCGACGCCTCGCGCCGCGCGCGGGTCAGCTTGTCGTAGAACTCCGCGTCTTCGAAGTGCGCCAGATCGAGACGCAGCGCTTTTTCGAGGATCCGGACGTTGAGATCGATGCCGAGGCGAAGGCCAACCAGCTGCCGCACCAGGCCCAGCACCCGCTCGCAGCCCGCGATCACCACCACCGCGCCGAGCTCGATCCCCACCAGGCGCACCGCGCGCAGGAGCGCCGCGTGCCGCGCAATGCCCGGCGCGGCCGCGTGCGCCGCGATCACCGCGTCGATGATCATCTTGCCGACGTAGGCCACGAAGGGCGGCAGGGCCGCGGCGACAATCGTGAAGGCGCCGAGCGCGATCACGCCGCCAGGCGACGAATCCCATACCAGGCCCAGCGCGCGCGCCGAGTGCGTCGCGCTCGCCTTGAGGCGCGCCGAAAGACCGACCTCGGACGGAGGCGGCGTGGGGAGCGGCAGCGACATGGATCTCGAGCCTAGCGCGGCGGCCGCCGGGCGGTACCGAACTTCGGATGCCGGCTCAGGGGCTCAGCCTCTCAGCGCGCGACGCTGCAATCCGAGAGCAAGCTCCCGGTCGGTTGGTTGTCGATGCAAAGCAGCAGCGCCGGCGGGTTCCCCGAATCGCCGGTCTTGCCGCCGATGACGACGAAGGTCGCGATCGATCCGAGCCCGATATCGAAACGACTCGCGACCGCGACGTCGACGGTCGCCCCGGACGAAGCGCGCGCGCTCACCGTCTGGGAGGCGAGCGGCAATATGAAGAGGTACCCGTTCGCGTCGACCGTCCCGTCGCTCGGCGCGGCGGCGGCGCTGGCGGCTCCGAACGCCACATGGGTCAAGAGCGGCTGCCAACCCCCTGCGAACGATCCGAAACCGAAGTCCACGGCCGGCAGGCTGGGCACCGCATTTACCGCGCGCAGCACGGCCGAGCCGCCCGCCAGAACGACGTCGTCGGCGACGACCGCGAGCTTGAGGGGGGCGTCGCTCCCCGCCGGCGAGAGCTCGCCGATCACCAGCAGCGTCACCCTCGCGTTGGCGGGGAGCGGCGGGAGATCGGTCGATTCGGGAATGATCGGGGAGACGCTCGCGTCGGCACCGTCGGGCGCGCAGGAGATCGCGCCAGCCGGGACCAGCCGCACGTCGTTCTGCCCGGCGTTGACCGAAAGATACGCGCTGACCTGGGGATAGGAGACGCCGCCGCCCCCGCCCCCGTCCCGGTTGGCGAGCCGGCCTAGGAGCGGCCCTTGGTAGTCGGAAGTGCCGTGCGGCGCAACGCAGAGGTCGACGGCCGGCAGATCGGGCGACAGGTGCGCCAAGCGAACGAACGCCCGTGGCACAGGCGCGGCGGCATCGGCGCCGGCGCTCGCTTCGGCTTCGGAGACCGCGTCGACATGAACGCCGGCGTCAGAGGCGGGCGTGGAGATCGAATCTGCCGCGCTGTCGTGGCCTGAGCCGGCATCGCCGCCGTCGAACCTTCGCGCGCTCGAAGAGCCACACGCGCCGGCGACCAGGGCGAGGCCGGCCAGGAACAGGGGGGTCGGCGAGATCGGGAATGGACGTGCGCTCATGGGGATGGTGAACGGGCGCTCAGAGGCTGCGTAGGAACTCGACGAGCGCCCGCTGGTCGGCATCGCTCAAGATCGGAGGTGGCTCGCCGGCAGGGACCATGGCCTTCAGCATCACGGAAGTGACATCGTCCAGCGTCGCGGCGCTCCCGTCGTGAAGGTAAGGCGCCGAATCCACGAGACCGCGGAGCGCGGGCGTGTCGAAGGCGCATGCGGTCCGCGGATGGCCGTCGATGTCATCATGCACGACATCCGGCCAGGCGCCGTTCGTCACGCAGGTCCCCACGTCGTGGAGCAGGACACCGCCCGGGGTGACCGTCGAGACCAGCGGGCCGCTCAGATCCAGCGCCGCGTTGCCCATCCCAGAGTCGGTCAGCGCCGGGCCAGAATGGCAGGAGGAGCAGCCGACCTCGGCGAACACCGCCGCGCCCTGCGCGACCAGTGTCGCGTCGGTGTGCGGTGGAACGGGGGTTGGGATGGCGAAGTTGACGAAGCTCGCGAGGGCGTCGAGCAGCGGAACCTGCGCGGCGTTGTGAATGTTGAAGGCCCCGCCCTGCTCGACGTCGATGGTCTTCCAGTAGTCTTGGACCTGCGTTCGATCGGCGGTGCGAAACAGGAACCCGGTGTCGAGCATCCCGCCCGCGTTGGTGGGCGTGTCCCGCGGACCCTGGCCGAAGAGCCAGACGACGGCGTCGCTCCGCCCCTCCACGTGGCAGCTCGCGCAGGCGACCCAGTGATCCTGGGTGGTGGGGACATCGTCGCTGTTCGCCGAATAGAACAGCTTCTGTCCGAGGCGCAGCTCGGCCGGCATCGGATCGACGGCGAGGCTCGCGAACGGCGCGCCGTCGGGCGAGACCGAGATCCCGGTCGCGGTCTGCCGAACCTTAAACGCCGCCACGTCCTCGCTGTTGCGCTCCTGCACGTAAATTTCGCCTTGATGCCAGACCACGCCTTCCGGCAGGTGGCCCGGCAGCGGGCGCACGATCTGGGCCTCTATCCTTCGCGTCGCGTCGACGACAAGCAAATCCTCACTGTCGGCGTCGACGACGAAGGCGTATTCGCCGTCGTCCGAGAAGGCCAGCGCGCGCGGCCCCGACACCACGTCGCCGAACGCACCGCTTTCACCAAGGGCGCCGGGGTGCGCCGCGACGGACAGGCGCGCGACCTCGGTCCCCGCGCCGTCGAAGATCGACAAGGCCGGAAACACCGTCATGTTGAAGGCCAGCGTTGGTTGCGGCGTGTCGGTGCCGAGCATGAGGTGCGCGACCCAGGTCTCCGCGGTGCCGGGGCGCGCGACCGCGTCGTAAATGCCGCGCACCTGCCCGTGCGGCTCGGTCGGATCGACCTCGGGTGGGCTGTCGGGAACGCTCCAGGTCTGCTGGAGCGCGAGTGGGTTGGTCGCGAGCGCGGTGACGCCGGGGCCGAGCAGGTGGGTCACGAGCAACGTCGCGCCGTCGGGCGCGAAGGCGAGCGCCCATGGTTTGCGCGGCGTCGAGACCGCTGCGCCGATCGCCAGCGACCCCGCGTCCACCGCAACGACCTCGTCTTCCTGCGAGCAGGCGACGAAGACCTGCGCGTCGTCGGCGCTCACGAGCACGCCGATCGGCTCGGCGCAGACGGCGACGCTTCCGCGAACCTTGGCGCCCGCGGTGTCGATGGCGTACAGCAAGCCCGATCGCTGCCCCGTCACGTAGAGGCTCGCCCCTGTCGAATCGAGCGCCAACTCGCGCGGTTCGACGGCCGGGTCGTACCGCTCGGTCGTCGGATCGACAGCCGGGTGGGCGCCAGCGAGCAGAATCTCTTTGACGATGGTCCGCTTCGGCGCGTCGAGGATCGTCACGCTGTCGGCGTCCGGGTGCACGACATAGAGACGCTCGCCGTCCGGGCTCACCGCAAGCGGGCTCGAGTGCAGTTGCCGCGCCGCCGGGCTCCCGTCGCAGCCCGCGGCCGAGATCAAACCCGCGAGCAACAGCGCTCGCCTCACTGGATGGTCTTCCCTTCGTCGCTGTCGAGCGACCACGGCGTGAGCGTGAAGGTGACCGAGTTGGCCAGCGCCGACGGGAGCCCGACGGCAGAGATCTCGGGAACGCAGTCGTGCTCGCGATCGGTCGTGATCACGCGGTCTTGACCGACCTTTTGTGGGGTGTCGGCGAGCGAGCCCGACTCGCCAGAGAGCACGCGCTCCGCCATCTGCAGGCCGCCCATGCCGAGCGGCTGGCCATCGGGCCCGGTGCCGAGGTGGGCGCACTCGCTCGGCCACTCGATGTTCTGGTCCTGATCTCGGTCGTCCCAGCCGTTGAGGACGAGCTTGTTGAGCCGCGCCAAACGATCTTCGATCAGGCTGCGCATCGCCTCGTTGCCGGGGAGGAGCGCGATGAGCTCGTAGCTGTCGCGCAAGGACCCTTGCAGGAGACCGAACCGTCGAGGCGTGAAGGTGACCTGCAACGTCTTGTCGCCGACGGCGGGGCGATAGACGCGCGCGCTCGGATCGTAGAACTGGCTCTCCAGGCGGTCAAAGACGCTGTGCGCGCGATCGCGATACCGGGTGTCACCGGTCGCGAGGTACGCGATCAGGGAACCCCGGATGGCGGCCGTGTGGGCGTCAAGACTGGTCCCCGCGTCGGTCGGCACGCTCCCCGCCAGGTTCCACCCGCTGAAAGCTACGCCGTCCGCCGTGGTGAGCTGGTTCAGGAACACCGCCGCGAGTTGGTGGATGAGCTGGTCGAGGCGGGCGCTGTAGGGCATGCCGTCCACGGTCGAGAACGCATCGAGCGCGCAGGGGATCCCCTCTGCGTCCGGCCGGGTGTTGCTGTAAAGCGTGAGCACCGAATCGACGCCGCGCCGCGCGGTCCGCAGCGCCAGGAGCGCGTAGGCAGCGACGTCCGCGGACAGCGTCGAGCCGCGCGAGACGCTGGCGCCCGCGAGCGCGACGTCGTCGACGAACAGGCCGGTCGTCGGATCGACGTGGAGCCGATCGATGTTCACGACCAGCACGCGCATCATCGCGAGCGCGCGGTCGTGCAGGGTGGGCGCGCCGGTCGGCGTCTGGTTCTGTACTGGAAACGGATCGCCGTCGAAATACGCCAATGCCGGCATGCTGCCGCCCACCTCGGCGTTGGATTGGTCCGTGAGCGCGTAGATGCTCGAGAACGCGCCGAGCAACCCGGCGAGATCCAAGAGGTGGCTGTCGGGCGAGGCGATCGCGTAGCCCGACGGCAGCGGGAAACCGCTGGCATCGCTGGTCTCGGTCACCGCGATCGAGCCGGGGAACCAGCGCAGCGGACCGGCGGTATCGTAGGCCAACGCGTCGCTCAAGCTCGCGAAGCCGCTGAGGGTCGCGCCGTCGGTGGTCGTGAGCTCGGTCAGCCATTGCTCGGCCTGGTTGTCCAGAATCTGAAAGAAGTTGCCGGCCTGAAATCCCTCGATGTCGCTCGATCCGAGGAACGTTCCCGGCAACGCGGGCGCCCCCGCCCCGCCTTCGCCGAGCACCGTGTTGCCGGAGGCGCCGACCTGCGAGAGCTGGTCGACGGGCACCGTATTGATCGCGTTCTCGTGAGAATCGTGCATCACCTGCAGGTAGTTGAGCGTCCAGAGCGCCTCCTTCCAGCCGGCCCATCCCGACGATCCCGGATCGATCGTCATCGACTCGATCTGCGCAGTGCGGTCCGGCAAGTGCAACGTCGTGTAGTCGCACTCGTAGTCGTCGCAGGTCAGCGACCCGCTCGCGCCGGGGTCGTCGTCCGAGCTGATCGAGCACCCCGTCGAGGCATTGCTGGCCACGATGGTCGGATCCCAGACGGCGTACGGCTGCAGCGTGGGCCAGAGCCCCGGCCAGCCGAGCGGGTTTTCGGTCGTCACGCTGGCGGTCACGAACCGGCTCACCGTGTTGGCCTCGCCCGCCAACCTCTGCACCCAAGAACGCAGGAGCTGCAGCGCGTCCGCTCCGGTCGCGCCGTTCGGGTTCAACACCGGCCCGAACGCCAGCGAGGTCCCCGCGCCGGACTCGAAGGCGATGTTGTTCATCGGCTGCTTCGAGTACTCGTAGGACTCCACAGCGCTGGAAAAGCCCGCCAGATCGATTCGTCCGTTCGGCCCGCCCGCTACGCCATCGTTGAGCGCAGGATCGTGGTACGTGCTGGGGGAGCAGTTATCCGACTGACAGACGTAGTCGCGGCTGTAGCCGCCGAGGTCGCGCCCCATCGCCTCCGCGAAGGGCTCGCCGGAGATTTGCATTTCGACGGCGGCCATGAAGTGATCGCGGGTGACGAAGGTCGTGTCGACCGCGGTGACGTCGAGCGCAAAGGTCTGCGGTTGCGGGTCGGTGCTGGCGGGCGCGCTACTCGAACCCGTGCCGTGACACGAAACGACTAGAAGGAAGCCGAGGGGAAGACAGGGGCGTGGCATGACTTGAATTGAAATTGATAATGATTCTCATATTCGAATGGGACACGGAGCACAAGCTTTATTTTTCAGGGTCGTGGGGCCACACGGCGAAGGCGAACCGACCTGAGGGGATCGGGAAGTCCCGCTCTCCGGCGCGCCTTACTCCCGGGTCTGCTCCGCGAGATAGCGCTCGCGGCCCACATCCTTGACGATCGTCAGCTGCGCTTCCAGCCACTCGATGGAACTCTCCTCGTCTTCCAGGAGGGACTCCAGCAGCTCGCGCGTGCCGGCGTCCTTCTTGTCGAGGCACAGACCGATGACCTGGTTCAGCCGGGCGACGGCCTCACGTTCCAGATCGAGATCGAGCGTGTGCATCTCGATCGGCTCCTCGCCCACCCGCACCGGACCGAGTCGCTGCAAGTTCGGAACGCCCTCGAGGTAGAGAATCCTCTCGATGACTTCGTCGGCGTGCTTCATCTCTTCGATCGATTCTTCGCGCTTCTTCTTGGCAAGCCGGAAGTAGCCCCAATTCTCCAACATCTTGTAGTGCACGAAGTACTGGTTTATCGCGGTCAGCTCGCTGGTCAGGACGTCGTTCAGCGCGACGACGATTTCCTTGTCTCCCTGCATGGTTGCGCGTCCTTTTCCGGCGCGCCGAGCGCGCCATTTCGCTCCCGAATCCAAAAAAACTCAGTTGAATTTGAGAATTACTTTCAATATCCTTGAGATCTCTTCAGGAGGATCCCCTGCTCGTCTGCCACTGCCATCGCATCTGTGATCGAACCATCCGCGAGTGTATTCGTAACGGAGCCAGATCGATCGACGAAGTGAGTCGGTCCTGCGGCGCCGGGACGACCTGCGGGGGGTGCCGCCCGGCGATCGACTCGATCGTCGGCGACTTGATCGGGCGAAGCCCGTCGACGCTCACGCGACTTCTGACGGTCGGGACACACCCGCCCATGTCGACCGTAACTCAGTGAGGGGACGCCGACGGCGCCAGGAACGCCTCGATTCCGGCCCACTCCCGCTCCGTGAGCCGAGTCCGTTTTCGATGATCGAGCAGCGCCGCGTGAAGCTTGTCCTCGGGCTCGCTGCCCGGAGCGACAGGCCGGTGGCACGAACCACACCGATTTCTGTAGAGCACGGCGATGTGCGTGGCGGCGGGCTCGGCCGCGGCAGATGACGAATCCGCACCCGACGTCCCGCACCCCGCCAGGGCCAGACCGAGGGACAGCAACGAACGGAAGGTGAGCTGCGGCAAAGTCATCGGGCGGCCATTGGGCGGTGCTGTGATTCTACACAAATGATGTTGATTCTCAATTTCGTTTTCGGGTACCGTACGATCATGCCGCGTCCCGAACCGTCTCATCTCTTTCTGGCGGCGTGCGCCTTCGCCGCGGGGTGCGGAGCGGGCGGCGCGACGCCGGACGCCGGCGGCGGAATTTTCGTCGCCTATGCCTCCGCCTTCGAAGGCTTTCACGACTGGCCCTCGGCGCCGGCCATGCCCGCCTCGACGCTGCCCCCGCCTCCCGGAGGCGACGGCGTCGACGCCGCGACGCCGAACGACGCCGGGACGCCGAACGACGCCGGGGTCCACGTCCTGCCCCTGACCGTCTATTGGAAGGTCCCGGCGGTACCGCCCGGCAGCCAAACCTTTCCGCTTCGCACCATCATCGTGAAGGAGACCGACGAGGCCGACCTGACGGCGCGCAAGATCTTCGCGATGGTCAAGCGCGGCGGCGACTTCAACCCGACCGGCGCCGTCAACTGGGAGTGGTTCGAGCTGCAGAACACCGTCGACAGCGGCATCGTCATCAACTGGCGCGGCTACGGTCCCCCCTCGGGCTCGAGCGACGTCTACGGAGGCAATCCTGCCATCTGCAACACCTGTCATCTGATCGCGGCCGCCGATGACGACGTCTGGTCGTCCGCCGTGCAGCTCGCGAAGTTCTGAAAGCCCCGAGGAGACCATGATGTTGCGAAGAGCTTCGGGCCGTACCATTGGCGGGCTGATCATCGGTGCGGCCGCAGTGCTCGCGCCGGCCGGGGCCGGGCGCGCCAACCCCCGGCCGCTGCCCTACACGTACATCTACGAGACGCTGCCCAAGGGCGACGCCGAGGTCGAACTCTATACCGATCTTACGCCACAGCTCGTGTACTCCAATGTGGGGCTCCCGGTCTGGCATCTGGCATCGCAATTTCAGTCCGAGATCGAATACGGCCTGACGGACCGCTTGGAGCTCGGTTTGTACCTGACGATGGCCCCGACGGATCCCAACTTCAATTTTGTACCCAACATGCCCGAAGGGAACGGCGTCAAACAACGGTTGCGCTATCGCTTCGGTGACTCTGGCCAGTGGCCGATCGATCTAGCCGTCTACGGCGAGCTGACGGAGAACCAACGCGAGATCGAGCTCGAAGGGAAAATCATCCTTCAACGGCGGGTCGGTCCCTTTCGCATCGCCGCCAACGCCTGGGCCGAGCGCGAATATTATTTCAGCGGCGCTCACGAATGGGTGTTGAACCCGGCTGCGGGCGTGGTCTTCGAGAGATCGGCGCTGGTCCAGCCGGGAATCGAATATTGGATGCACGCCGAACACCTGGACGGCGGCACTTGGGTCTTGGAACCCCAGCACTTCCTCGGCCCCACCGTAATCCTGCAATTCGGAAAGGTCTGGTGGTCGATCGGCGCGTATCTGCACGTCAACGCCATTCGGACACCCACGCCCGCGCCCGGCACGACCGGGGATCCTTATGGTCCAGTTTGGTTCCGCACCATCATTGGCATCAACTTCTGAGCGCACCTTTTAGGCGATCGGCCATTTGCCAATGCCGGAATCGGTCAAAAATAAAAGAGTGGGCACGGCCACGAATCCTTGTTTGCGAGTGAATTATGGTTATTATCCGCGACCATGACGATTCGCACGCTGATCGAAGACTTCGCCAACAAACTGAGCTCGCTGATGGAGGGCCAGGCGCTCGACCGGGCGCGCCTCGCCGTCGAGAGCGCCCTCGGCATCGGCACCCGCAGGCCGGGTCGCCCCCCCAAGGGTTCACGGGCCGCGGCCAACGCCACGGTCGCCGTGCTCGGCCGGAAAAAGCGCAAAAAGGGCCCCAAGCAGCTCTGCCCCATTCCCGGCTGCAAGAACCCCGCGGCGCCCGTCTTCGGGATGGTCTGCGCCAAGCACAAGGACGTGCCCAAGGCTCAGATCAAGAAGTATCGCGAAGCCCGTCGCTCAAAGAAACTGAGCGGCAAGAAGTAGCGCAATCTCGCGCCCGCGCTTCGCGCGGCGTGCACTCCGGCGTGTTAGGTTGAGGCGATGTCGATCGTCGAGAGCTTGCGCAAGCTGGTCGATCCCGTCCAGGCGCAGAATCGTGAGGAGGAGCTGAAGAACGACCGCCAGCTCCCCAAGCGCCCGCACGCCGCTGACCCGCCCCGGTTCGCCTGCCGCATCTGCGGCCACGTCGATACACAAAGCGGCTACTGCCCAACCTGCCTGGCCGACACGATGGAGCGCCGCCCAAACGG
>CAAGKR010126919.1_pt1 | contig 18034 bp, 17 predicted proteins | sample 2556971 | NCBI WGS metagenome assembly CAAGKR01 (sample SAMEA5207829, study PRJEB30636) | soil metagenome | biome: forest; feature: boreal; material: soil | place: USA | collected 2011-09 | depth 1 m | reverse complement strand
GGAGGGGGAATTTGCTGGGGCGCTGGTCGAACGGTTTTCCGCCTGGCACCGCGCCAACTACGGCGGGTGCAAGGGGGGGAACGCCGATGTCCTCCTCGGCGCGACGGCCCTGCTGGCCGAGATCCACGGGACGATCAAGAACAGCATCGTCCGGGACAAGCTCACCGAGATCGTCCATCTGGTGGAGACGAACTTCGCGGGAGCGATCGGCTCCTCGGCGCTGGCGAAGCAGCTGCCGGCGGGAAACTGGCTGGTGGACCCGCTGCTGGCGAACACGGTCAAGCAGAACGTTACCCGGTTCGTCTACCAGATCGCGCGGCTGACCCACGACATTGCGGGAGGACTCCTGTCCACCCTCCCGTCGGACGCGGATTTCCGGAACGACGAGGTCGGAGGCCTGCTGGAAAAGTACTTCGCCGGGAAGCAGGGGTTCTCGACGGAAGACAAGAGGAAGTTGTGCCGGTACATCGAAGGGATGACCTCGGTGTCCACGCTGGTGGAGGCGCTGCACGGGGCCGGTTCCCCCCAGGCGCAACGGATCGTGATGCTCCGGCAGGCGGACCTGCCGGAGAAGACGCGCCAGGCGAAAAAGGTGATCGGCCTGGGCAAGGGTAAGAAATAGAGACGCAAATCCAGGGAGGAGGGGAGCGATGCGGAGCAGAGGGATGAAGTGGCAAGGGATGGCGGCGATCGGTTTGGCGCTTGTCCTGGGGCTGGCCGACGTGGCGCTGGCGGCGGAAAAGATCGTCATCGGCGGGATGTACCCGATGACGGGCCGCGGCGGGCGGTACGGGCTGGACTCGGTGGCGGCGGCGGAGATCGCAGCGGAGGAGATCAACGCAAAGGGCGGCGTGAACGGCCGGATGATCGACCTGATCTTCACCGACGACAAGTCCAACACGTCGTACGGGGTGAAGGTGGCCAACCGGTACATCAAGGAGGACAAGGTCAACTTTTTGATGGGCGTGGTGAGCAGCGCGGTGGGGCTCGCGGTCACCGAGGTGTCGAAGGAGAACAAAGTCATCTTTGTGGGGACCGACCACGCCTCCACGGCGCTGACGATGGAGAAGTTCCAGCCGTACTACTTCCGCGTGTCGAACAACACGTACCAGTCCGCCGCGGCCGGCGCGCTGTACGCGAAGGATAAGAAGGAGTGGAAGAAGTATTACGTGATCGGACCGGACTACGAGTACGGGCACCGTACCTGGGAAGATTTCTGGATGCTGCTGGGCAAGAAGCGCAAGGACGTGAAGATGGTCGGGCAGGCGTGGCCAAAGCTCTATGAGCCGGACTACACCCCCTACATCACGGCGATCCTGAACGCCAAGCCCGACGTCCTGGTCACCAGCTTCTGGGGCGGCGACACCGTGGCGTTCATCAAGCAGGCGCTTCCGTACAAGCTGTTCGACAAGATGAAGATGTTCAACTACGACGGGGGCGGGAACTACGAGGTCCTCGAGGCGCTGCCCAAAACGCTGCCCAAGGGGCTGATCCTGAGCGCGCGGCACCACAACAACTGGCCCGACACCAAGGAGAACAAGGAGTACGTGAAGAAGTTCAAGGCGAAGACGGGGCGGTACCCGTCGTACGCGGCGGAAGGGGCGTACGCGGGAGTGTACTTCATCGCCGAAGGGGTTCGCCAGGCGGGGACGGCGGAGGATGCCGACAAGCTGGTGGCGGTGATGGAAAAGATGAAGTTCAAGCTGCCGGAGGATCCGCCCGGCTTCACATCCTACATGCGGCCGATCGACCACCAGGTCGTCCAGATGCAGGCGATCGGCGAGACGGTGCCCAACAAGAGCTTCCCCCCGGCGACGATGATGCTGGGGAACTGGAAGATCTACAAGGCGGAGGACATCATCCCCTCTGAGGAGGAGATCCTCGCCGCCCGCAAGGCTGCCAAGAAGTAGGAGGGGTAGGCACGCGGCCGGCCCCCGTCGTCCGGGGGCCGGCCATCATCACCTGGGGAGAGGGCCTTGGACGCGAACCTCGTAGCGGCGCAGCTGTTCAGCGGGCTCACCTCCGCGATGACCCTCTTCCTCGTGGCGTCGGGGCTCTCCCTGATCTTCGGCGTCGTCAACGTCTTCAACTTCGCCCACGGCTCCTTCTACCTCCTCGGGGCGTACTTCGCCTACCAGGTGGTCTCGGTCACCGGCCTCCCGTTCTGGCCGGGAGTCCTCCTCGCGGCGGTGGGGGCCGGGATCGCCGGCGTGGTCATGGAGTACGTGTTCCTTCGCCGGATCTACGGCCGGGGAGGGGAGGCGGGGTTCCAGATCCTGCTCACCTACAGCTTCATCCTGATCATCGATGACGTGGTGAAGATGATCTGGGGGACGGACTACAAATCGATCGAGCGCCCGGAATCCTTAAGCGCCTCCTTCACTCTCGGGGATATTTCCGTCCCGCGGTACGACCTTGTCGTGATCCTCGTGGGGATCCTGGTGGCCGTGGGGATGTGGTGGATCATCCGGAAGACGCGCTTCGGGCGGAACCTGCGGGCGATCTCGGCGAATCGGGAGATGGCGTCGTCCCTCGGGGTGAACGTGCCGCTCACGTTGAGCCTTGTCTTCGGGCTGGCGACCGCCCTGGGCGGGCTCTCCGGCGCCCTCTCCGCGCCGACGCGGACGGTGACGCCGGGCGCGGGGATCGAGGTCATCATCGGTTCGCTCATCGTGGTGGTCATCGGGGGCCTGGGAAACTTCTGGGGGGCTTTCGTCGGGGCGCTGATCATCGGAGAGGTGACCGCCTTCGGCATCCTGTTCCTGCCTCAGTGGGCCCTCCTCTTCAGCTACGCCGTCATGGCTCTCGTCCTCGTATTCCGTCCCGAGGGTCTCCTGACGAGAAAGGGTGGCGCGTGAAGAGCCCATCCATGCCGTCGGGAAACGCCGCCCGCGGGCAGTTCCTGCAGTGGGCCGCGGTGCTGCTCTTCTTCGCCCTCATCCCGCTGGCGCGCAGATCCTTCTTCATCACCATGGCGAACGAGATCCTCATCATGGGGATGTTTGCGATGGGGTTCAACCTGCTGTACGGCGTCACCGGGATGCTCTCCTTCGGGCAGGCGGCGTACTACGGCACAGGGGCGTACACGGTGGGCCTGCTCCTGACGAAAGGGATCCTCCCGTACTACGCCGCCCTTCCCCTCGCACCGGTCGCGGCCGCCCTGCTGGCCCTGCTCCTGGGCCCCCTGTGCATCCGGCTTTCGGGCGTCTACTTCACGATGCTCACCCTGGCGTTCGCGGAGCTGGTCTGGGGCGTCGTCTTCAAGTGGTACGGCTTCACCGGGGGGGACAACGGGATCCAGGGGATCCCCGTGCCGGAAGGATTCCACCATCCGTTGGTGTACTACTATTTCACTCTGGCGATCGTCGTGGCGGCCGTCGCGGTCCTCCGGAGGATCGTGGAATCCCCCTTCGGCGCGGTCCTGCAGTCGATCCGGGAGAACCCCGAGCGGACCGCCTTCCTGGGAATCCGCGTCCGCCGGTACCAGCTGGCCGCCATGGTGATCTCCGGGGCGTTCTCGGGGCTGGCGGGTGGGCTGTTCGCGGGCTTCCACCGCTCCATCGGCCCGGACATGCTGCACTGGACCAAGTCGGGCGAGGTGATCCTGATGAGCATCCTCGGGGGGGTCTCCTCCTTCTTCGGCCCGCTGGTGGGGGCCGGGGTCATCCTCTTCATCGAGGATATGATCGGAAAGTACACCGAGTTCTGGGAGATCTGGATCGGGGGGATCATGCTGGCGATCGTCATCTTCTTCCCGCGGGGAGTCATCGGGACGTTCGACACCTGGATCACGCGCTGGAGAAACCATGGAAAACACGCAGACACCGCCGCCCGTCCTTGAGGTCCGGCGCCTGTCGAAGGCGTTCGGGGGCTTGAAGGTCACCCACGACGTGAGCTTCGCCGTCCGGAAGGGGGAGCTCAGCGCCATCATCGGTCCGAACGGGGCGGGGAAGACCACCCTGTTCAACCTGATCACGGGAAAGCTCGTCCCCGACGCGGGGGAAGTGCTGTACAAGGGGGAGCGGATCGACGGGCTCCACCCCGCCGACATCGCGCGGCGGGGGATCGGCAGGGCGTTCCAGATCACCAGCATCTTCAAGGAGCGCACCGCACTGGAAAACGTACTGGTCGCCGTCCTCGCGCGGGAGAGTCGGACGACGAACATGATCCGGCGAGCCCTGTCCCACGACCGCGAAGTGAGGGAGTCGATGGAGTTGCTGTCGATGGTCGCGCTCGCCGACCGGGCGGACACGCGCGCCGGGTCGCTGCCCCACGGGGACCAGAAGCGGCTGGACATCGCCCTTGCCCTCGCCCTGAACCCGGAGCTGGTGCTGCTGGACGAGCCGATGGCCGGCATGTCGCCGGAGGAGCGGTCCGTCACGGTGGAGTTGATCCGCAGGATCTGGAAAGAGAGGTCGCTCACCCTGGTGTTCATCGAACACGACATGGACGTGGTCTTCGGGATCTCGGAGTGGATCCGGGTGCTGAACCAGGGGGGGATGCTGGCGGAGGGCACGCCGGCGGAGATCTCCCGCAACCGCGACGTCGTCACGGCGTACCTCGGCGAGGAGATCGTCGAATGATCCTGGAGATGCGGGACGTCCACACCTATTACGGAACGAGCCACGTCCTGTTCGGGGTCTCCTTGAACGTCGACCACGGGGAAGTGGTCTGCCTTATGGGCAGGAACGGTGCGGGGAAGAGCACCGCCTTCCGCACCGTCATGGGCCTTACCCCCCCGCGCGCGGGAACCGTCCTCTTCCGGGGAAAGGACGTCACCCGCCTCAAGGTCCACACCAAGGCGCGGTTGGGGATCGGCTACGTGCCGGAGGACCGCCAGATCTTTTCGGACCTGACGGTGCGGGAGAACCTCGAGATCGGCCGCTCTTCGGGCATCCGCCGGAAAGACGGGTGGGACATCGACAGAATCTACGGGCTCTTCCCCGTGCTGGAGAAGTACGACCGGAAGCCCGGCGGGCATCTCTCGGGAGGCGAGCAGCAGATGCTCACCATCGCACGGACCCTCATGGGGAACCCTGAGCTCGTTCTTCTCGACGAGCCGACGGAGGGGCTTGCCCCGGTCATCGTCATCTCCCTCAAGGAGATGCTCCTCCGCCTCAAGGAGATGGGGACAACCATCCTTCTCTCGGAACAGAACGTGAAGTTCGCCGTGAAGGTGTCCGACCGCGTTTTCATCATCGACAACGGCGCAATACGGTACAGCAACGACATCAAGGGATTCGTCGAGGACGAGCGGGTGCAGAAACGGTACCTTGCCGTCTGAGCCGTTTCCGCGAGAGGGGGAAGGAATGGACCAGAACTGGATCTTCCGGACCACACCAAGGATCATCTTCGGCTGCGGAACGGTGGCGCAGACGGGAGTGGAGGTGAAGGGGCTCGGGGCGAAGCGCGCCTTCGTCGTGACCGACCCCGGCATTCGGGCGGCGGGAATCTGCGACGCGGTGGAGAAGTCGATCCGGGACGCCGGGATCGGGGTCGCCACCTTCGGCGATGTGGAATCGGATCCGCGGATCGAGATCGTCGAAAAATGTCTTGCCATTGCCCGGGTGGAGAAGTGCGACTGTGTCGTCGGCGTAGGCGGCGGAAGCGCTCTCGATATCGGCAAACTCACCGCAGTCCTGCTGAAGAACGATGGATCGGTCCGGGACTTCTTCGGGACCGACCTCATCCCGCGGCCGGGGGTCCCGACCGTCATGCTCCCGACGACGTCCGGCACGGGTTCGGAGGTAACCCCCATTGCGGTTCTCTCTGACGAGGGCGAGAAGTTGAAGAAGGGTGTCGTAAGCCCCTACCTGTTCGCGAAGACGGCGATCCTCGATCCCGTCCTGACGGTGAGGTGCCCCCCCTCCGTGACGGCCGCTTCGGGGATGGATGCGCTGATCCACGGGATCGAGTCGTACACTTCCATCCACGCCAGCCGCTTCACGGAGTTCCTCGCGTACAAGGCGGTAGAGACGATCGCCGGCAGCCTTCGGACAGCCTACGCGAACGGTTCGGACCTCGAGGGCAGGACCCGGATGATGGAAGGGAGCCTCTGGGCCGGGATGGCCTTCGCCAATTCTGGGGTTGCGGCGGTGCACGCCTTCGCCTATCCGCTGGGCGCCGAATTCCACGTGCCCCATGGCGTGTCGAATACGGTGATGCTCCCCTATGTCATGAGGTACAACATGGTCGGCGCGCTGCGGCGATATGCCGACCTGGCGGGCGCGTTCGGCGCGGGACGGGATGGAGACGGCGACGTCCTGCGGGCCGAAGCCCTGATCGCGGCGGTCGAGCGTCTCGCGGACGACATCCGTGTTCCCAGGCGCCTGAGGGACCTGAAGGTACCCGAGACCGCCATCCCGATGATGGCGGAGGGCGTGATGAAAGTGACCCGGCTGCTGGCGAACAATCCCCGGACGATCACCCTCATGGATGCCGAGGCTATCTACCGAAGCGCGTACTGACTCCTAACCAGGAACCAAAGGAGGAACAACACCATGGGCACCGCGGCGAATTCGCACAAACTGTACATCGACGGGAAGTGGGAAGGCGGCAAGGACACGATGCCGGTGATCGACAAGTTCACCGGCGAGACGATCGGGACCGTCCCTCTCGCATCGAAGGAAACGGTCGATCGGGCGATCGCGGCCGCGCGCGCCGCGTTCCCGGGGTGGTCAAGGACCCCCGCCCACAAGCGGTTCCGGATTCTCGAGAAGGCGGCGAACCTTCTCAACCGCCACAAGGAGGAGATTGCCGCCATCATCTGCCGCGAGGCGGGGAAGGCGTGGAAATACTCGGTCGGCGAGGTCGCCCGGTCGGTCGAGACGTTCCAGTTCTCGGCGGAGGAGGCCAAGAGGATCCACGGCGAGACGGTGCCGATGGACGCCAGCACGGCCGGCGAGGGCCGGGTGGGGTTCTGGCTCCGCTGCCCCGTGGGGGTGGTCACGGCGATCACGCCGTTCAATTTTCCGTTGAACCTCGTCGCCCACAAGGTCGGGCCGGCGCTGGCGGTCGGGAACACGTTGGTCCTCAAACCCGCGTCCACCACGCCGCTCACGGCCCTCCGACTGGCGGAGATTCTCGAGGAAGCCGGGGTCCCTGCGGGAGCCTTCAACGTGGTGGTGGGACCGGGGGGCACGGTGGGAGAGTGGCTGACGGTGGACCCTCGGATCGCCAAGATCACCTTCACCGGCTCTCCCCCGGTGGGGGAAGCGATTATCCGGAAGGCGGGGCTGAAGAAAGTGACGATGGAGCTGGGGAACAACTCCGGCACGATCATCGAGCCGGACGCGGATCTCGACGCCGCGGTGCCTCGTTGCGTCGTCTCCGCCTTCGCCAACTCGGGGCAGGTGTGCATCTCCCTGCAGCGGCTCTACGTCCACAAGGCCGTCGCGAAAGAGTTCACGAAGCGGTTCATCGCGGAGACGAAAAAGCTGAAGGTGGGGAATCCCATCGAGAAGGATTGCGACGTGGGGCCGATGATCGACGAGAAGGAGGCGATCCGGGCGGAAAGCTGGGTGAAGGAGGCGGTCGCGCAGGGGGCGAAAGTGCTGATCGGTGGAAAGCGCGATGGTCGTATGATGCAGCCGACGGTGCTGGTCAACGTTCGCGCCGAGATGAAGGTGATGTGCCAGGAGGCGTTCGCGCCGCTGGTCTCGATTTACGAATACGGGAAGTTCGAGGACGCGGTGGCGATGGTCGAGGATTCCCCGTACGGGCTGCAGGCGGGGGTCTACACCAACGACCTCAAGAAGGCGATGTATGCCGTGGACCGGATCAACGTGGGCGGGGTGATGATCAACGACACCTCCATCTTCCGGGTGGACCACATGCCCTACGGCGGCAACAAGATGAGCGGCCTCGGCCGCGAGGGCGTCCGCTTCGCCTGCGAGGAGATGACGAACATCAAGATGGTGATGATCAAGCCGTAGGTCGGGAGGGGGAGGGCGCTTCGGCGGTCCCTCCCCCTCCTTCCATAAACCGATCCCACGCCCGAAATATCGTCCAGCCATCTACCAGGTCGGGTAATCCCGGACAAAACGGCCCAGTCGGCAGCCAGATCGTCAGCCGCAACTGGTATCCACGGGTCCCTTGTTCCCATATGGGGAGCATGGTATCGTTCTGTATGCGTATCGTCTCTCGAAAAACGCTCAGGGATTTCTGGGAGAAGCACCCGGACGCTGAACACCCCCTGAAGGTGTGGTACGCGGAAGCGTTGCATTCGACGTGGCTTCTTCCGAAGGACATCAAAGCCCGGTACCCGGCAGCAAGTTTTCTTACAGGAAACAGGGTGGTGTTTAATATCAAGGGAAACAAGTACCGCTTGATCGCTCATGTCCGTTACGATCTGGGTCGTGTGTATGTCCGATTGATCGGGACACATCCGGAGTACGACAAGGTCAACGCGGCGACCGTATGATGGAGGAAGCGCGATGGAACTGAAGCCGATTCGCACGAAGGCCGATTACAAGGCGGCGCTGGAAACGATCACTTCCCTCCTTGATGCGCCCGTTGGGTCGCGGAAGGCAGGGATGCTTGAGGTTCTTTCCCTGCTTGTGGAGGCGTACGAAGAGGAGCACCATCCGATCGGCCCGCCGGATCCCATCGAGGCGATCAATTTTCGGATGGAGCAGATGGGGCTCACACGGCGAGACCTGGAGCCGTATCTCGGGAGTCGAGCCCGCGTCTCGGAAGTGCTGAACCGCAAGCGCTCTCTGTCCGTGGAGATGATCCGCCGGCTGAACGCCGGCCTGGGAATTCCGGCGGAGATTCTTATCCAGCCATATAAGACGGGTCGCGCCGCGTAAGATTCCTCACGGTGAGGGTCGAGCACATCCGAAAGGGGCTTCGCAAACCATGCCGATCGAACTGAAACTGCCCGACGTGGGGGAGGGGATCGCGGAGGGGGAAGTCGTCCGCTGGCTGGTGGCGGAGGGTGCCCAGGTCAAGGAGGACGACCCGCTGGTCGAGATTCTGACCGACAAGGCGAACGTGGAGATCCCCTCGCCGGTGACCGGGACCGTGGTGAAGATCCTCGCGGCGCCCGGCCAGATCGTGAAGGTGGGCGAACTCCTCGCCCTCATCGAGCCTGTGGCAGGGGCGTTCATCGCTGCGCACCTCGTTGCACCCACCCCTGGTTCTCCGCAGGCATCTTCGGGCAGGACCGAATCCCCGGGGCAGCCTCTTCCGGCAAAGAGTCGCCCTACCGGCGGGGAGGTTCTCGCCACCCCGGTCGTCCGGAAACTGGCGAAGGACCTCGGAGTGGAGCTGGGGGAGGTCCCGGGGAGCGGTCCCGATGGCCGGATCACGGAGGAAGACGTGCGGCGAGCGGCGGGGCCGAAGGTACCGGCGGGCTCCCCCGCGGAGTCCACGTCGGAGGAGCGGATCCCCTTCAGGGGGAAACGGCGGATGATCGCGCGGAAGATGGTGGCCGCCAAGACCCGTGTTCCCCACGCCTTGCTGGTGGACGAGGCCGACGTCTCGGGTCTCCTGGCCGAGCGCGCGAAGATGCGGGAGATCGGTGAACGGGAGGGGGTGCGGATCACCATTCTTCCCTTCATCATGAAGGCGGTCGCCGGGACGCTCCAGCGGCACCCCGCCCTCAACGCCTCTCTCGACGAGGACCGCGAGGAGATCGTCCTCAAGAAGAAGGTCGACGTCGGTATGGCCGTGGACGCGGAGGACGGCCTGGTCGTCCCGGTCGTCCGCAACGCCGACGCAAAATCGGTCATCGAACTGGCCAGGGAGATCGAACGGCTGTCGGCGGCGGCCCGGGAGGGGACCCTCGCCCCCGGGGATCTGACCGGTGGCACCTTCACGATCTCCAGCGTCGGTTCGATCGGGGGGCTGTTCAGCTACCCCGTCATCAACGTCCCGGAGGCGGCCATCCTGGCGGCGCACAAGATCGTGACCCGGGCCGTGGTCCGCGACGGGGAGATCGTCCCCCGCGAGATGATGTACTTGAGCCTGTCGTTCGATCACCGTATCGTGGACGGCGGAGCGGCGACGCGATTCCTGAACGAGGTCGTCCGGCGCATCGAAGCGTCGGCGATATGAAGGGGAGGATCTCTCGATGAAGCAGTTCGACCTGGTGGTGATTGGTGCGGGCCCCGGCGGCTACGTGGCGGCGATCCGCGCCGCCCAGCTGGGGATGCGCGTGGCCGTGGCCGAGCGCGACAAGCCCGGGGGGGTGTGCGTCAACTGGGGGTGCATCCCGTCCAAGGCGATCCTCACCTCGGCCGGTTTATACGAAGATATGCGGAACGCGGAAGCGTACGGGATCCGTTGCCAGGGGCTTTCCGCGGACTACGGCGCCGTCATCCGCCGAAGCCGGAAGGTGGCGGATCGGATGTCCCGCGGGGTGACCTACCTCTTCAAGAAGAACGGGATCGAGCTGTTCCCCGCGAGCGCGACGGTTCTCTCGCCCACCACCGTCCGGGTGGGGGAGGAGGAGCTCTCGGCGAAGAACATCCTCGTGGCCTCCGGAACGTCGGTGCGGGGGCTGCCGGGGATCGAGCCCGACGGCGGGGTGATCCTGACCAGCGACGACGCCCTTGCGCAGGAGACGCTTCCACGCTCCGTGATCGTCCTCGGGGGCGGTGCGGTCGGGGTCGAGTTCGCCTATGTCTACCGGGCGTTCGGCGCCGACGTGGCCATCGTCGAGATGGAGGACCAGCTCCTCCCGCGGACCGACCGCGAAGTGGCGAAGGAGCTGGAGAAAGCTCTCGGAAAACAGGGAATCCGGGTGCTGACCTCCGCCCCGGCGAAGGGATTCGACAAGGTGACCCGGACGTTGACGGTTTCTTCCGGCGGGAAAGAGGAGGCCCTCACCGCCGAGAAACTCCTCGTCGCCGTGGGGCGCAAGGTGCTCTCCGCCGGGCTGGGGCTGGAAGCGTGCGGAGTGGAGATCGAGCGCGGCTTCGTCAAGGTGGACGACCGGTTCCGGACCGCGTGCCCGACGATTTGGGCGATCGGCGACATGATCGGCGGGATGATGCTCGCCCACAAGGCGTCCGCGGAAGGCGTCGTCGCAGTCGAGGCGATCGCTGGGAAGGAAGTTCGCCGCCCCGACCCGGACCGGATTCCCGCGTGCGTCTACTGCCGTCCCGAGGTGGCCACGATCGGCCTGTCGGAGGAGGAGGCGAAGCGGCGCGGGATCGAATACAAGGTGTCGAAGTTCCCCTTCACCGCGCTCGGGAAGGCGGTCGCCTCCGGGCACACCGATGGGTTCGTCAAGATGATCGCGGACACGAAATACGGCGAGGTGATCGGCTGCCACATCATCGGCGCCGGAGCGCCGGACATGATCGCGGAGCTCTCCCTCGCCCGTTCCCTCGAGGCGACGTTCCACGAGATCGGCCGCACCGTCCACGCGCACCCCACCCTTCCGGAGGCGATCCGGGAAGCGGCGCTCATGCTGGGCGGCGAGGCGATCGACCTATAACTTTTCACGAGAGGGTGCCATGACCGAGCAGAAAGACCGGGATCTGTATCGCTGGCTGCGCCTCATCCGCGAGTTCGAGGACCGGGTCTCCGCGCTGGACAAGCAGGGGAAGCTCATGGGCGGGGTCTACTCGGGAAAAGGGCAGGAGGCGGTGACGGTCGGTTTCTGCCACGACCTGCGGTGGGACGACTGGATCTTCCCGCTGCACCGGGATCTGGGCGCCTATCTCGTCAAGGGGGCCGATCCGAAGCGGCTGATGGCGCAGATCTTCGGCAAGCGGGACGGCTTCGCGAAGGGGAAAGACTCCTACCTGCACGGCGGCGACCTGCCCAACGGGATCTTCGGTTCCACCTCCATGCTGGCGGCGACTCTGCCGGTGGCGGCGGGGATGGCCTACAAGTTCAAGATCCGCAAGGAGGACCGCGTTGCGATCGCCTTCTTCGGGGAGGGGGCGAGCAGCCGGGGAGATGCCCACGAGGCGATGAACTTCGCCGGCGTGCACAAGCTCCCCGTGATCTTCGTCTGCGAGAACAATTTCTACGCTTACTCCACCCCCAACGAGTTGCAGTTCGGCGTCGATAACGTGGCGGACCGCGCCGCGGGCTACGGCTTCAAGGGCGAGGTGGTGAACGGGAACGACCTGCATGCGGTGATGAAGACGGCCGGGAAGGCGATCGACCGGGCGCGCAAGGGGGACGGCCCGACGCTGGTCGAGTGCAAGACGTACCGGTATCACGGCCACTCCGAGCACGACCGGGCGGACTACCGGTCGGAGGAAGAGGTGATCACGTGGGAGAGCCGGGACCCGATCTTCCTCTGGGAGATCTACCTCGAAAAGAGAAAGTACGACATCGCCGCCATCAGGAAAGAGACGACCGAGGAGGTGACGCGGATCGTGGAAGAGGCGGTCGCGTTCGCGGACAGCAGTCCGGCCCCCGAGGGGCCCGAGGCGATGGAAGACCTGTACGCCATGCCGATCGACACGGAGGCCCGGTAACCATGCTCGTCACCTACATCGAGGCGATCCGGCAGGCCATGGACGAGGAGTTGGCGAGGGACAGGAATGTCCTTCTGATGGGGCAGGATGTCGGAGTGCTGGGCGGCGCCTTCAAGGCGTCCGCGGGGCTCCAGGAGAAGCACGGCGCCGACCGGGTGGTCGACATGCCCATCTCCGAGTCGCTGATCGTCGGGGCCGGTGTCGGACTCGCGGTCCAGGGGATGCGCCCGATCCTCGAGATGCAGTTCATCGACTTCATCTCCTGCGGTTTCGACCAGATCGTGAACTCGGCCGCGACGCTTCGCTACCGCCACGGCGGGCAAACCGCCTGCCCGATCGTGGTCCGGGGGCCGTCGGGCGGCGGGGTCCACGGCGGCCTGTACCACTCCCAGAATCCCGAGGCGTGGTTCTGCCACGTCCCCGGCCTCAAGGTGGTGGCACCGGCGACGGCGTACGACGCGAAGGGGTTGCTCAAGTCCGCCATTCGGGACGACGACCCGGTGATCTACTTCGAGCACAAGTTCCTCTATCGGAGGATCAAGGAAGAGATTCCCGCGGAGGAGTACCTGGTCCCCATCGGGAAGGCGGCGCTGCGCAAGGAGGGGCGGGACCTCACCGTCATCACCTACGGCGCTCCGGTCCACGCGGTGATGAAGGCGGCGCGGGATATGGCCGCCGAGGTGGATATCGAGGTGATCGACCTGCGGACCCTCCTGCCGATCGACTGGGCGACGGTCAAGGCTTCGGTGCGAAAGACGGGAAAGGTGCTGATCGTCCACGAGGCGCGCCTGACCGGAGGGATCGGGGGGGAGGTCGCCGCGCGGATCGCGCAGGATTGCTTCGAGGAGCTGGACGGGCCGGTCATGCGGCTGGCGGCGCGGGATGTCCACACCCCGTTCGCCCCGGCGATGGAGGCGTACGTCCTGCCGAACCAGGAGAAGATCACCGAGGCGATCCGAAAACTCGCCGCGTATTAAACGCAAGGAGCGTGAAGCGATGCTCATCGACGTCGTGATGCCCCAGCTCGGGGAAAGCGTGGTGGAAGGGGTCGTGGTGAAGTGGCTCGTGGAGGTGGGGGAGTTGGTCGCCAAGGATCAGCCCCTGCTCGAGATCTCCACGGACAAGGTGGACGCGGAGATCCCCTCGCCGTCGGCGGGCCGGGTCACGCAGATCCTGGTCAAGCCGGGAGAGACGGTCCCCATCCAGGCGGTGCTGGCGAAGATCGAGACGGACTCGGCGGCGTCCCTGCCCGCGCCCGAAGCGGCGCCGAAATGGGACGAGGAGACCGAGGGGGTCCCCGGCCACATGGCGCGGAAAACGGAACCGCCGATCCCCGCACCCCCGCGCATCGAACCGTCCGCCCCCGCGCCTCCACCGCCCCCCACGACCGGACGGATCAGGATCACCCCCGTGGTGGCCCGGATGGCCGCCGAACATGGCCTGGATCTGTCGAAGATCCCCGGCACGGGCATCGACGGACGGGTGACGCGGAAGGACGTGGAGGGATACCTCGCCTCCGGAGACGCCCCCTCCGCAGGTCCGCAGAAAGCGGCCCCCCCACAGGCACCGAAACCGTCCGCCGTTCCTCCCATGACCGGGGTGGCGCCCGCTCCGAAAGCGGCGGCTCCCCCCGCGGCCGAAGGGGACCAGGTCGTGCCGTGGACGCCGATCCGGAAGAAGATCGCGGAGCACATGGTCCGGAGCAAGCACACCTCGCCCCATGTCCACATCTTCGCCGAAGTGGACATGCACAAGGTGGTGGCGCATCGTGCGAAGGCGAAGAATGAGGGGGTTAACCTGACCTATCTTCCATTCGTGATCCATGCGGCCGCGAAGGCGCTCCGGGAGCACCCGATCATGAACGCGACCGTCTCCGGAGAGAGCACGGTGTTGAAAAAGGACATCCACATCGCCATCGCGGTCGACACGGAGAAAGGCCTGCTCGTCCCGGTGCTGCGCCACGCGGACCGGATGTCCCTGAAGGAGATCTCCGCGGCGATGGACGACTTCGGCGCGCGGGCCAAGTCGGGGAAGATCTCCCCGGACGAACTCTCGGGGGGTACCTTCAGCATCACCAACCCGGGGATCAAGGGGAACCTCTTCGGCACCCCGATCATCAACCAGCCCCAGGTGGGGATCCTCCGGTTGGGGCAGATCGTCAAGCGGCCCGTGGTGATCGACGTGGACGGCGAAGACTCCATCGTCAGCCGGCCGATGATGTACCTCTGCTGCGCGTACGACCACCGCGTCATCGACGGCGTGGAGGGAAATGGCTTCCTGTACCGTGTCCGGGAGATCCTCGAAACGGGGGATTTCTCGTAGGCCGAAAGGGCGCTCCATGGAGATCGTCTGGCTGGGGGAGGTCGCGTACCGGGAGGCGCTCGACCTCCAGCTTTCCTACCTGGACCGCAGGGCGACCCGGCAGATCCCGGACACCTTGCTTCTTCTCACCCACCCGCACGTTTACACCCTCGGCCGCGCGGGCGACGAGGCGAACCTCCTCGTGTCCAAAGAAACGCTCGCGTCGGAGGGGGTTTCCGTTGAGCGTGTGGGAAGGGGCGGAGACATCACCTACCATGGTCCGGGGCAACTCGTCGGCTACCCGATTGTTCTGATGGAGAGGCCGGACGTCCACAAGTTCGTTCGTTCCATCGAGGCGGCGTTGATCGACGCCCTCGGAGCGTTTCATGTCGAGTCCCGGCGCATCGGAGGGCTGACGGGCGTGTGGGTGGGGGAGCGGAAGATCGCCTCCATCGGCGTCGGCATCAGGAAGTGGGTCACCTACCACGGGTTCGCCCTGAACGTGACGACCGATCTTTCCTGGTTCCGGCGGATCCACCTGTGCGGGTTGAAGGGGCGGGAAGCGACCTCGATCTCCGAGGAGACGGGGAGCGCCCCGACGATGGAGGCGGTCCGCGAGGCGGTGGCCGCCGCCTGCGACCGTCACCTGGAGGGGTTCGCATGAACCCGGCCCGCGGGCCGCGCCCCGACTGGCTGAAAGTCCGCGCTCCCTCGGGGAAACGGGTGGAGGAGGTGGCGGGGACGCTTGCCCGGCTCGGTCTGCGGACGGTGTGCCGGGAGGCCAAGTGCCCCAACGTGGGGGAGTGCTGGGGGGCGGGGGCGGCGACCGTGATCCTGTTGGGCGACGTGTGCACGCGGGGTTGCGCCTTCTGCAGCGTGACCGCCGGGGTGCCCGCTCCGCCCGATCCCTCCGAGCCGGAGCGCGTGGCGAACGCGGCGGCGGAGCTCTCCTGGCGGCACGTGGTCGTCACCTCCGTCACGCGCGACGACCTGCCCGATGGCGGGGCGGCCCACTTCGCCTCCGTGGTCCGCGCGCTGCGGCGGAAAGCTCCGGGAGCCACGGTCGAACTGCTGGTTCCGGACTTCGCCGGAAACGTCGACGCGCTGCGGTGCGTCGTCGACGTCGCCCCCGACATCCTTGCCCACAACGTGGAGACCGTCCCGCGCCTCTACCCGGTGGTTCGGAAGGGTGCGGAGTACGACCGATCCCTCGATCTTCTCCGCCGCGCCGCCGCGATGCGTCCCTCCCTGGTGCTGAAATCCGGGATCATGGTCGGGTTCGGGGAGACCGAAGAGGAAGTGATTGCCGTCTTCCGGGACCTCTTCGCCGCGGGATGCCGCTCGATCACCGTGGGGCAATACCTGCCGCCTTCCAAGGATCACCTCCCGTTGGCGGAGTACGTGACGCCGCGACAGTTCGAGATCCTCGCGGAAGCGGCGCGCGGGATCGGCTTCGATCGCGTCCTGTCCGGCCCCCTCATCCGGAGCTCCTACTACATACAATCCCCGATATGAACGTCAAACCTGCGATACGGAGCATCCTGCATCTGGATCTCGATGCGTTCTACGCCTCGGTCGAGGTCCTCGATCGCCCAGAGCTCCTTGGGAAGCCGGTGATCGTGGGTGGGGACGAGCGTCGTGGCGTCGTGGCGGCCGCATCGTACGAGGCGCGCAACTTCGGGGTCCACTCGGCGATGCCGACGGCGACCGCGAAGCGACTCTGCCCGAATGGGATCTTCCTGCCCGTCCGCATGTCCCGCTACGAGGAGATGTCCGACACGGTCTTCGCCATCTACCGCCGATTCTCCCCACTGGTCGAGCCGCTCTCCATCGACGAAGCGTTCCTCGACGTCACGGGGTGCGAGCGGCTGTTCGGCGGTGCGGAAGAGGTGGCGGGGAAGATCAAGGCGGCGGTCCGGGAAGAGACGGGGCTGACCGTTTCCGCAGGCGTGGCGCCGAACAAGTTTCTCGCCAAGATCGCGTCGGATCTCGGCAAACCGGACGGCCTCACGGTCGTGCCCCTCGGCGGAGAGCAGGATTTCCTGGACCCACTTCCGGTGGCGAAGCTGTGGGGGGTGGGGAAGGTGACAGAGGAGGCGCTCCTGGGACGGGGGATCCGCACGATCGGAGATCTGCGCCGTTCGTCGCGGGAGACGCTGGTGCGAACCTTCGGCGCGCACGGGGAGCACCTGCACGAATTGGCCCGCGGGATCGACGATCGCCCCGTCGAGACGGAACGCGAGGCGAAGTCGGTCGGCCACGAAGATACCTACGACCACGATCTGCGGGACAGGGGAGCGATGCGGAGGGAGCTACTTTCGCTCTCCGACCGGGTGTCGTCGCGGCTGCGGCGCGGGGGGATCAAGGGGAAGACGGTCACGCTGAAGGTGAAGTACAACGACTTCGTTCAAATGACCCGGGCGGTCACCCTGTCCGATCCCACCGACGACGGGGGAACGATCTACCGGTGCTGCCTGGACCTGCTCCTCGACACCGAAGCGGGAGCCCGGCCCGTGCGGCTGCTCGGGATCTCGGTGTCGAAGCTCGTTCCGGCGGCGGGTGCCCGGAAGAAGGATCGCATGGAGCAGCTCGGTCTCTTCGGCCGGCCTCGTACGGGAAATTCGGAACCGCCGAAACCCGTGGACCCGGAGAAAAAGGAAAAGCTCAACCGCGCGGTGGACCGGATCCGGGAGAAGTTCGGGCCCGGAGGGATCGCCCCCGGGGCCCTCCCCCAAGAGAAGCGCAGGGGCGGATAGCCGCTCCTCCTCAGGTCACTTCTTCGAAGGTTTCCCCTCCCGGAACGAGTGACAGGAGACGCACGCCCCCTTCGCGGTGTTGTGCTCCTTCATGTCGCTGTGGCACTCGAGGCACCGGTCGCGCCCGGAGATGGCCCAGACGTGCGGTTTGTGGCAATCCGTGCAGTCGGCGTCCGGGTGGCCTCCCTTGCCGTGCAGCCCTTGCACCTTGTCGTGGCACTCCTTGCACGCCGTCAGCGGTTTCGCCTCCCCCGGTTTCTGGTGGCAATCCGTGCATGCCATCTTCATCATCGGCGCGGCGGTGTTGAACTTGTGGCACTCCACGCATTCGGACGGCGGGCGGTAGCCGGCGGAGTGGCAGCGGCTGCAGAGAATCCGGGCATGCTTTCCCATCAGCTCGACAGGGTGCCACGGCATCTTCCTGTCCGGGGAGACGGCCCCCAACGGCATGAGCGGCCCCCGCTCGGGCATCGTGTGGCACTCCGAGCACTCCATGCTCAGGACCTTTCCCTTCTTCGAGACGTGGCGCCCGTC
>CAAGKR010182909.1_pt1 | contig 18050 bp, 13 predicted proteins | sample 2556971 | NCBI WGS metagenome assembly CAAGKR01 (sample SAMEA5207829, study PRJEB30636) | soil metagenome | biome: forest; feature: boreal; material: soil | place: USA | collected 2011-09 | depth 1 m | reverse complement strand
GCTGCGCCCCTTCCAATCGCCACCCTGCGCCAGATTCATTCCGACCTCATCCACCACGTTTCAGGAATTCCAGAAAAGCCTACGGCCGGCGACGGACTGGTGACCAGCGCGCCCGGAATCTTGCTGGCGGTGCTGACCGCGGACTGTCTGCCCATCATTCTCGCGGATATGAAGCGGCACGCCATCGGCGTCTTCCATGCCGGATGGCGTGGAACGGTGAACCGCATTGTCGAAAAAGGGGTCGGCGAAATGCGGCGCGACTTCGGTAGCCGGCCCGCAGACCTGAAAGCGGTAATCGGTCCCGGCATTCGCAGCTGCTGTTATCAAGTGGGGCCGGAAGTAGGTGACGCGTTCGAATCCCAATTCAGTTATGCGAGCGCCCTTTTCCGCCACACCAAAAAAACCGACGAGATTCACGAAAAATATCCATTGCTCTTTCTGACATCTCGAGCGCCTGGGCACAGCGAACTGCCCCAGCAAATTTTTCTAGACCTCTCCGAGGCGAACCGCCGCCAGTTGCTCGACGCCGGAGTGCTCAAGAAAAATATCTCGGAGATCACCCTGTGCACCGCTTGCCGGACGGACCTCTTGTTTTCGCACCGCGCTGAACGTGGAGTCGCCGGAAGAATGATGGCGGCGGTAGGAATCAGGGGCTAGCAGGATAGACCGCGAATCCCGCCAGCATTAATTTTCGATTAAATCTGTCATCCCCCAATTGACCGGGCGGCGGAGCGGCATTACTCTCCTCTGGTCATGAGCAGAGCCGATCTGGATCAATTGCGTCTGGCCTACAAAAAGGCCGTCGATGCATGGGTTGACGCCATTCGCGCCGAAGAAGCGCTCGCCACCCCCGACCATTCAATGATTGCCATGGGAGCGTGGGATGCCGCCCACTTCACCGAGCACGACGCCCACGCCAAAGTTACGGAAGCACGAGACGCCTACAAAGACGCGCTTCGCACCGTGAACTACGGTATCTGACCGCCGCCGCCCACACCCAAACAAGGCCGCACACTTTCCGGCGCTGCGCTTTAACACTAGCGTAACAATTCCATCGCTATAATTCGCCGTCGCCCGAGGTAAGTGCTCGGACGCTTGAATCCTAAAACCACTTCAACAACGAGGAGATTTTCGATATGGCGACGACGATGCCCGCGGTTCACGAAAAGTTGAGCAAAAAGCCGGGAATGATCGGGATGGTGGGCTTTGGGATCGTCCTTCTCGTCGGCGTCATTTACTCCGCGTTCCATTTGCTCACCGATCTTTCCACCGTGCATAGCGGATCGGTCTTGCCTTACGTTTTGCTGGGCATCGCGCTGCTGGTGGCCTTGGGCTTTGAGTTCGTGAACGGCTTTCACGACACTGCCAATGCAGTGGCTACCGTGATCTACACTCACTCGCTAGAGCCGCACATTGCCGTGGTGTGGTCCGGGTTCTGGAATTTTCTGGGCGTCTTGACTTCGAGCGGCCTGGTGGCTTTCGGGATCATCTCTCTCTTGCCGGTCGAACTGATTCTGCAGGTGGGCAGCAAGGCCGGGTTTGCGATGGTCTTCGCGCTGCTGGTCGCGGCCATTATTTGGAATCTTGGGACCTGGTATCTCGGTTTGCCGGCTTCGAGTTCCCACACCTTGATCGGCTCCGTCATCGGCGTGGGCATCGCCAATCAGTTGCTGTCCCCGAAAACTGGCACCAGCGGCGTGGATTGGGGGCAAGCTACGAATATCGGCAAATCCCTGCTGCTGTCACCCATCGTTGGATTTGTCTGCGCTTTCCTGTTGTTGTATCTGATGAAGGCGGTGATCAAGAACCGCGCCCTGTACGAGGCCCCGGTAGGGAGCGAGCCGCCGCCGTTCTGGATCCGCGCCCTCCTGGTGTTGACTTGCACTGGAGTCAGTTTCGCGCACGGCTCCAACGACGGCCAAAAGGGCATGGGACTGATCATGTTGATCCTGGTCGGCACCGTTCCCACGGCATACGCTTTAAACCATGCCATCACTCGTTCGCAATCGGATGACTTCATCGCTGTCTCGCAACAAGCCGCCGGGATCTTGTCCAAGTATGTCAGCCCTGACGCGGTCGTTGCCGATGACCGCGACGAAGTTACCGATTACATTCGCACCAAAGAGTTCACGCCGAACACCATGCTGGGGTTGCGTCAACTGGTGAGCGGAATCGGCGACGAGACGGTGATGTTCGGAGAGTTGTCCAAGGTCCCGAATGACCGCGTGCGCAACTTCCGCAACGACATGTATGTCGCCAGCGAAGCCCTGCGCCTGATGAAGAAGAGCAAACAACCGGCGATGACGCCGTCCGATTGGCAGGGTATCGACAACTACAAGAAGCACGTGGACGCAGCGACGCGGTTCATTCCCGGATGGGTGAAGGTCGCAGTGGCCATGGCGCTAGGCCTCGGCACTATGATCGGATGGAAGCGCATTGTGGTCACCGTGGGAGAGAAGATTGGCAAGGAGCACCTCACTTACGGCCAGGGAGCAGCGGCGGAAATCACCGCCATGTTCACCATCGGCGCAGCCGACTGGTTCGGGCTGCCAGTAAGCACAACCCACGTGCTGTCGTCGGGGATTGCGGGTACTATGGCTGCTAACCATTCCGGCCTGCAATGGTCCACCGTGCGCAACCTGGCGATGGCCTGGGTGCTGACGTTGCCGGCTTCGATGGTGCTGTCGGGTTTCCTGTTCTGGGGGTTCCGGCGAGTGTTTTGATTTCCGAGCCGGTTCACTGACAAAATCCCGGCAGCGCTCCGATCTTCGGTCAATCACCAAGGAGGCGACGTGGAGTTTGTCATGTTTGAAGATGTGAACGGCATGGAAGTTTTTGTGAATCCCGAACGGGTCATTTGGGTCAGGGAGTACGCCGACCAAAACACCGTCATCAGCTGCGGAGACCAGGACATTTTCCGGGTGCGCCTGACTCCTAGCCAGGCCATTGCGGCGCTGGGCAAGCCGGTTCGCTGAATCGAGACTGGGAAGTTTTTCTGGCGAGGCTCAAGCGGCTCGCGGCCTCACCCAGCCACTGCGGGCGCCACTTCGTTCACCACCGCGTCGAGATGCTGCAGGGTCTGGTCCACGGTCAGCGAATACATTTCGCGGCCGCCGCCCTCGCCGGACTCGAGCGCGTACTTCAGAAAGCGCCCGGCAATCTGAATGGCTAGCGGATCGGTGATCGTCTTGCCCGACTGCTTCTTGTATTTGTCCCAGGCCAGCAACGGCAGGACCACCCAAGCCGGACGCCCATCCACCAGAAACTTAATGTCCACCGCGTCGGCGTGCCGCGTGGCCACGGCAACGATCAACGCCTGGTAAATGCAAGGGACCTGTTTCTTCGTCCAGCGATCCGAAGCCTTGAAGTCGCGATACATGAAAGTAAGACTATACCAACCCAGCCAACGGCGAGGCAATGAAGATCGGGGCAATGAAGACCGAGGTGATGAAAATCGAGGCGCTGGTCAGGTAGCGCCGGATTCGGGTACAGGAAAATAAATCGGCGGGTACAGGCGTCACGTTTGTTAGAGTTCAATGTGAAAAATCCCTATTCTTGGTTGCGGGTTGAGATGGCAAACCAATCTTCACGGCGCGATTTTCTGAAACTGTCTGCAACCGGCACCGCAGCCCTGGCAGGCGCTGTCGTGCTGCCGCGACTCGCTACCGCGAGCGCAGCTGACCCCGTCGGTGATTTGTCGGTTTGGGTCACAGATGACGCGCAGCGGCTGAAGCGGGTGCCGTCTGCCGTCTGGAAATCTGCTCCCGGAGCCAGCACTCCGGACGCCGTCACCCTGGATCCCACCAGGAAATTTCAGGAGGTCCTCGGATTCGGCGGAGCCTTCACCGATGCCGCGTGCTACACCTTGAACCGCCTTGATCCTGCGGCCCGCGAAAAAGTCTTTCACGAACTCTTTCACCCCTCAGAAATGGGATTGAGCGTCTGCCGCACCTGCATCGGTTCCAGCGACTACTCCGCGACGGTGTACAGTTTTGACGAGGGTGAGCCCGATCCCGATTTGAAGCGCTTCTCCATCGAACACGATCACGCCTACATTTTGCCGATGTTGCGGGAAGCGCGGAAGGCAAATCCTGACCTCTTCCTATTCTCCTCGCCATGGAGTCCGCCGGGCTGGATGAAATCAAACGGTTCCATGCTGGGCGGGAGCATGCGCCGCAAGTACATGCCTTCCTACGCCAATTACTTCGTGAAATTCTTGCAGGGATATGAAGCCGAAGGTGTCCCGGTTCAAGCGGTGACCGTCCAAAACGAAGTGGACACCGACCAGGACGGCCGCATGCCCGCCTGCATCTGGCCGATGGAATACGAAGCCGACTTTGTTCGCACTCAATTGGGCCCAGCCTTCGAGCGCAGCGGAATCAAGACCAAGATCTGGTTGATTGACCACAATTACAACCTGTGGGGCCGGGCCATGGGCGAACTGGAGACGCCCGACGTCCGCCGCTACAGCAATGCCATCGCATGGCATGGTTATCTGGGCAAGCCGGAGTGGATGGATCGAGTGCACACTGCCTATCCCAACGTCGAAATGTACTGGACCGAAGGCGGCCCCGATTACACGGATCCGAATTACGCCAAAGACTGGTCGAAGTGGAGCTCCACGTTTACCGGCGTCCTGCGAAATTGGTGTCGCTCTATCACCGCCTGGAATCTAGCTCTCGATGAAACCGGGCATCCTAATATTGGACCATTCCCGTGTGGCGGAGTGCTGACTATCGATTCGAAAAGCCAGGAAGTTTCCTACAGCGGACAGTACTGGGCGTTCGCTCACTATTCGCGCTTTATCCGCCGCGGCGCGCGCCGCATGGATTCTCAAGGCCGGGCGACCGACCTCGATCACGTGGCCCTCGAGAATCCCGACGGAAAACGTGTCCTGGTTCTCACCAACACTGGTGCGTCCCGGGATTGTCAGGTCAGGCTCGGCGACAAGGTCGCGAGCATTTCACTCAGCCCGAACTCAGTCACAACGGTGGAGTGGTAATACGTCCATTTCTAGGTGTTTATTGTTTGGATCAGTGAGGTGAAAACATGTCCGACTCTGGAATCTCTCGACGCGGATTTATTGGAAAACTTGGCCAGGGCGTGGTGGCCGCCAACGTTGCCGGATCGCTGCTGAAGAGCGCATCGGCGCAGCTTGTGGTCCCTGATCCTCCGGGCAAAAAGCTCGGCTGGGCGATCGTGGGCCTGGGCAGCCTCGCCATCAATCAGATTCTGCCCGGGTTTGCTAAGTGTGAGAAATCTAAAGTCACCGCTTTAGTCAGCGGCCATCCCGATAAAGCCAACAAACTCGCTTTGCGCTATGGCGTGAGTGCGAAGAACATCTACAACTACCAGAACTACGATTCCATCAAAGACAATCCCGAAGTGGACGTCATCTACATCGTGCTACCCAACGGCATGCACGCCGAATACACCGTCCGCGGATTCCAGGCCGGCAAGCATGTGCTTACCGAGAAGCCCATGGCCAACACCCCTGCCGAATGCCAGCAGATGATTGACGCGGCGCACACCGCCAGCCGCAAACTGATGGTCGCCTATCGCTGCCAATATGAGCCCTATAACAAGGAAGCCATTCGCATCGCCCGTTCGAACGAACTTGGCCCCACGCAGATGATTCTGGCGGATGCCGGCTTCAATATGGGCGATCCCACCCAGTGGCGGTTGAACAAGCAGCTCGCCGGCGGAGGCTCGATGATGGACATCGGAATTTATGCGTTGAATGCCTCTCGCTATCTCACCGGCGAAGAACCGACCGAAGTGAACGCAATGACCTACACCACGCCCGGCGACGTGCGTTTCAAAGAGGTGGAAGAGAACACGATTTTTCAACTGCGTTTTCCCAGCGGAATTCTGGCGAATTGTTCTTCGAGCTACGGATACTTTCATCAAAGCCACTATCGGGTGATGGGAACGGATGCGCGGCTTTGCATGGATCCGGCGACCTGGTACAGCGGCTTGCGCCTGTGGATTGAGCGCGGCAACGATATCGACCAGCGCGATTTCCCGGAAGTGGACCACTTTGCAACCGAAATGGACCACATGAGCGACTGCGTGATGCAGAACAAGACTCCTCTAACCCCGGGTGAAGAAGGCCTGCGCGATTTGAGGATCATTACGGCAGTCTATGAGGCAGCGCAAACCGGGAAGACGGTGAAGCTGTAGGCTTGCCGGGGGTCGTGTGGGTCGGACACTCTTGTCCAAGGGTTTTGACTTTTTCTTCTTCTGAACTGGGGTCGTGTGGGTCGCACAAGAGTGTCTGACCCACACCACCCTGCTGACCCCCACCCTTCCGTGCGCCCAAATAATGCCCCGCACTCAAGTTTTTCCATAACGTTCCGATTCCTAAGACTGGAAGCCAGCCCAGGAGTCAATATGCGCCGCCGAATCGTCGAGATGGCCCTTTTCAGCTATTGCGCGCTTGCAACTGCCCTCCAGGCGCAGGAATTCAGACTCTTTGACCGCGAGGTCCAAGTCCACGGCTTCGCCTCGCAGGGATACGTCTACACCAGCGGAAATAACTGGCTGACTATGACCACCAACGGAGACGGCAGCGCGGGGTTTACCGAAATGGCTCTAAACCTGTCCACCGACTTGACCGACCGGCTGCATATCGGGGCGCAAGTCTATGACCGCAACCTGGGCCAGTTGGGGCAGTACCACCCCGAAGTGGACTGGGCCATGGTCGACTATCGCTTCAAGCCCTGGTTTGGCGTGCGCGCGGGCCGGGTCAAGACCCAGCTGGGATTATTCACCGACACCCAGGACCTCGACTTCACGCGCACTTTTGCCCTACTGCCGCAAAGCGTCTACCCCCTCGATCTTCGGGCCAACAACATCGCCCATTGGGGCGGCGACGTGTACGGCAACGTCGCTCTCGGGCGCCACCGCGGCGATATTTCCTACACCGGTTACGCGGGATTCCGCAGCGACAGCATTTACGGCGGATACGAATATTTCTTGCAGACGGTGCACAACTTCACCCGCCACTACGGCGGACTGCAATACGGTGGCGACTTGCGCTGGAACACTCCGGTGAAAGGCCTGACCTTAGGCGCATCGCGGCTGGACGAACAGCTAAAAGGCTTCGGCATTCGCCTCGGGATTCCCGTCCACGAATGGTCCGTCACCCCCGACTACACCAACCAGTTCTATGGCGAATACGTGTGGCGCCGCTTTCGCTTTGACTCTGAAGCCAAGCGTTACGTGAGCCACCCCGCCGTTCGCAACGGGGCATTTGACGACCACATCAACGTGCATGCCTGGTACGTAGCCGGCAGCTTCCGCGTCACCAAGCGCCTTTCGGTCGGCTCCTATTACTCGCACTACACAATTACATCAACATTTTTTCATTTGTCCGATACCAGCCTGCCCAACGCTCACGACTTCGACAAAGTAATCAGCGGCAGGTTCGATATCAATCGCTTCTGGAACGTCAAGATCGAAGGCCATTTCATGGATGGGTACGCCTATGGCCCGTATCCGAACGGCTCTTACCCACAACAGAATCCGACATACAAGCCCGACACCAATGCGCTGGTCTTTAAGACCGGATTTAACTTTTGAAACGAGGGAGTCGCCCAGAATGGAGAATGCGATGAAACATCAAAAACTGCTTTCCCTCGTTGCCGCGCTTGCCATTGGCTTCGCCCATTCCCTGGCCGCCGAGGTCAAGGTGATTGCCAACCTGAGCGTGAGCGCTGATTCCATTTCGGTCGCCGAACTGAAACGGGTTTACCTCGAGCAGACCCGGTCGCTCGGCGATGGTTCGCATGTCGAACCGGTGCTGGAGAGAAGCGGCTCTGCGAACGCGACTTTCCTCAAAGACTTCCTCGACATCAACGACGACGCCCTGCAAAGCTACTATCGCACGCTGGTCTTCACCGGCAGAGGGTCCATGCCCCGGTCGCTCGACTCGGATGCCGAGGTGGTTGCCTACGTGCTCAAAACCCGCGGCGCGATCGGATATGTAAACGCCTCCGCCGACGTGCAGGGAGTCAAGATTCTTCCCATCACGCCCGACGGCCACCAAAGCCAAAGGATGCTTCTGGTCCGCGTCGAGCCGGAATATCCGGACACCCTGAAGCGGCTTCTCATCGGAGGCACGGTGCGCCTCCAGGTCACCGTCTCCGCCAGCGGAAGCGTAGACAAAGCCGAAGAACTGGGAGGCAATCCCATTCTGGTAGCGTCCGCGATCACCGCCGTCCGACAGTGGGTGTACGCAGTCGGGCGCTCCCGCACCAAAATGGAGGTCACGATTCCGTTTGATCCCCGCCAGTAAGGGTGCAGGCCGCATCCTCGGCAGGAGGGCCAGAAAAACGTCCCGCTATCGGAAGCTTGCGGTGTCCCGAAGTTGCCGGGCGATGGTCTCGAGGAAGTCATCGTCGCGCTGATCCGCCGGTTTTGCCATTCCGGTCTTCTGTGCAACCATGGCGACAATGCGCTGAGCCGTGGTCGCCCGCACTACCGCATCCACCTCGAATCTGCGATTGAGATAGGTTTCGATCAGGACTAGATCATTCGGAGCAAGCTTGCGCAGTTCGGGCTGAGCGGGCTGGGAAGTAGCGGGGTGGCCCCAACTGGGGGTGACCGACTCCTGGGACTTGTCATGGACCACAATCGTCCCGGCCAGAAAATCGCCCAGTCTCGATCCAGCAACTCGCTGGTGGAAAGGGGCCGGAGTACGGTGACCATAAGGGCCTCCACGCGAAATTTGCGGGATAGTATCACCCACGACCGAATCGCTCAAGGGAAATTGCCATCATCCCGAGCGGTGGGTTGGGTACGATTTTCTTCAATCCTGCGTATCGCTTTTCCAGATCATCAATTCCCCGTCTATGCGCTATCCTAGCGGAGGAAACAAGCGCGCTAGGATTGCAGACACGGATGCGAGCCGGAACTCCAGCCTGGGCCGCATGAGGGTGGATGAGCATACAGATTGCTCTTAAGCACTGGACACAGTACCGGTACGACAAAGCAGCTTCGATCGGTCCGCAGGTCATACGGTTGCGTCCGGCGCCGCATTGCCGGACCCCGATCCTCAGCTACTCGCTCAGTGTGACTCCCGCCGGGCACATTCTGAACTGGCAACTCGATCTCCACAATAATCATGTGGCGCGCCTTCTTTTCACGGAAAAGACCGACAAGTTTGTGATCGACGTGGATCTTGTGGCCGAGCTGTCCCCCTTCAATCCTTTCGATTTCTTTCTCGAACCGGAAGTGGAAAACTATCCTTTCCAATACCCTTCGGATCTGGCGAAGGATCTCGAACCCTACCTTTCGCTCGATCCGGCGGGACCTCGGCTGCAAGATTTTCTTGAGAAGCTTTCCCGCGAGACGCGAGGAACGATCAGCTTCCTGGTCGACTTGAATCGGAGGGTGCGAAAGGAGATTGAGTATGTCACGCGTCTGGATCCAGGCATCCAGACCGGCGAGCAGACGCTGGAAAAGTCTACGGGCTCCTGCCGGGATTCGGCGTGGCTGCTGGTGCAGATTCTGCGGCATTGTGGAATTGCGGCGCGGTTCGTCTCCGGTTATCTGATTCAGTTGGCGGCGGACGATAGTTCGTCGGAAGGCCCGAGCGGCCCGCGAACTGACTCTGCGGATTTCCACGCCTGGGTGGAAGCCTTCTTGCCGGGTGCGGGCTGGATTGGGATGGATGCGACCTCCGGCTTGTTCGCTGGCGAGGGTCACATCGCGCTGGTGAGCACCCCGAACGCGTCCCAGGCCGCTCCCATTGAGGGCACGGTCGAGCCGGCCAACGTGGACTTCAGCTACTCCATGTCGGTTCGACGCTTGAATGATCCCCCGCGAACGTCCAAGCCCTTCACCGAGGAAGAATGGCGGAAGGTCGAAGAGGTGGCGCATCGCGTAGACGAGGATCTGGAAGCGCAGGATGTGCGCCTGACCATGGGTGGCGAGCCCACGTTCGTTGGGATCGACGAGCCCGAGAGCGCGCAGTGGAGTATCGACGCTCTGGGACCGGTGAAGCGAACCCGCGGCTTGGCCCTCATCCGATCCCTCCGTGAAAGGGTGGCGCCAGGCGGACTGCTTCACTACGGACAAGGCAAGTGGTATCCGGGCGAGCCCTTGCCGCGGTGGGCGCTGGGCTGTTTCTGGCGAGCCGATCCTGTACCTGTCTGGGAGAATATGGATCTCATCGCTCGCGAAGATCAGAAGTATGAATTCGGTGCGGCTGATGGTTTCAAGTTCATAACGGCGCTCTCACGCCGCCTTCAGGTGAGCTCGGAAAGCATTCTGCCAGCGTACGATCCCGAAGGCAAGTCGGCGGAGCCAGTCGGGTACATCTTGCCCATTCGCCGGCGGCAAGCTTCCGGCAAATTGTACTGGTCGAGCCAGTTGTGGTTTCCGCGCTCGGAACGTTTCTTGCTGTCGCCGGGGGATTCGCCGATCGGCTACCGCATACCGATCGAGTCGATGCCGTGGGTCGCACCGGATGAACTCACATATGAGCGCGAGGCTGCGCCGAGCGCCGCGCAACCTAAAACCCGGGTCAAGCTTCCATCCCATCCAAGCCGCCGGATGGATCTCTTCGAGAAAAATCCCGCGGCCGATCCGTTGCCCGCGCTCTCGAGCACGGCGGAGACTGCGCCGGAGCTGATCCGCCCATCGCTGTGCGTGCAGGCTCGAGAAGGCCGCCTGCACGTGTTTCTGCCGTATGCATCCCAGCTCGCCGACTATCTCGACCTCGTCGCCGCGGTCGAGGATACCTGCCAGCATCTGCATCAGCCGGTGTGGCTTGAGGGCTACCCTCCGCCGTCCGACCCGCGGCTGCGATCCTTCAGCGTCACTCCCGATCCCGGAGTTCTGGAAGTAAACTTGCCGCCCGCGAGCAACTGGGAGGAACTTGAACGGACCAACACACTTCTCTTCGAGGAAGCTCACAAGAATCGGTTGACCGCTGAAAAATTCGCTTATGACGGCAGCCACCTTGCCACCGGCGGCGGCAGCCATATCGTGATTGGCGGAGCGACCGTGTTGGACAGTCCCTTTCTGCGGCGCCCGGATCTGCTGCGCAGCATGCTGGCGTTCTGGCAGAACCATCCGTCGCTCTCCTATTTGTTTTCCGGGATGTATGTCGGGCCGACCAGCCAGTCTCCGCGTATCGACGAAGCGCGCATGGATTCCTTATACGAACTCGAACTGGCTTTCAGTAATTTGCCCTCGCACGACTGCCTGCCGGCCACGATCGACGGATTGTTCCGCAACCTGCTGGTCGACGTGACTGGAAATGCGCATCGCGCGGAGTTTTGCATTGACAAGCTTTTTCCGCCGGAAGGACGGGGGCTGCGCCTGGGCTTGCTCGAATTGCGCGCCTTCGAAATGTCTCCGCATGTCAGAATGGGTCTGATAGAGATGCTGCTCATTCGCGCGTTGGTGTGCATGTTCTGGAAACGTCCCTTCGAAGGTGGCCTGGTCCGCTGGGGCACGGCGCTCCACGACCGTTTTATGCTGCCGCGTTTCGTCAGGCGCGACTTTTTCGCTGTGCTCGGCTGCCTGCGCGAGGCTGGCTACAATTTCGAGGAGGAGTGGTTTGCCGCGCAGATGGAGTTTCGCTTTCCGAAGATCGGGGCAATCGCTGCGGAGGGGATCGAACTCGAACTGCGTGAGGCCCTCGAGCCTTGGAATGTACTCGCAGAAGAGACTGTTTCTGGCCGAACGGTTCGCGCCGTCGATTCCTCGTTCGAGCGGATTCAGCTGAAGGTCTCGGGGTTGACAACGGAATCCCGCTACCTTGTCGCGTGTAACGGTCGCAACGTGCCGCTCTCCTCTACCGGCGAGCCGGGGGAGTTTGTCGCCGGCGTACGCTATCGCGCCCGCCAACTCGCGGCGGAGTTACATCCGACTGTTCCCGTGCATGCGCCCCTGACCTTCGACATCATTGATCTTTGGAAAGAAGATCGTTGGAAAGAAGATCGCCGGAAAGAAGATCTTTGGAAAGCGCGTTCGATTGGCCGATGTGCTTACCATGTGGGGTCGCCTGATGGTCGTATCTACACCGCCCGCCCGGTGCACGCCGGCGAGGCTGCGGACCGCCGCCGGGAGCGCTTCCAAACCCTCGACGTTCCGACGGGGCAGATAGCAGTCCCGGAGAAAGAGACCAATCCGATTTTTCCGATGACTCTAGATCTACGCGTTCCTCCGCCCGGGAAAAAGACCCCTACCGAGAAGGCGGGGCTTGTCCCATGACCGTGGATTTATATCAACCCCCGCTGCGCTACGGAGATGCCTACGACGAAATGTCGGTGGATGGCTTGACTCCGCGGCCGCACTGGGCCCACCTGATGGAATCGCTTCGGGCAATCGGGCCCGGAGAGTTGGGACGACGCTGGGCCCGTGCCGAGCGCCGCATCCGGGAGAACGGGATCACGTACAACGTTTATGGCGATCCGCTGGGGGCAAGCCGGGCATGGCAGATCGATATCGTTCCGTTCCTGATTCCGGCGGAGGAGTGGCGCTTCATCGAAGCCGGCATCATTCAACGCGCCCAGTTGCTGAATCTGCTTCTCGAAGACCTCTACGGCGAGCAGAACCTGGTGGCGCAGGGTGTTTTTCCAGCCGCACTTCTCTACGCCAACCCCGCTTTTCTGCGGCCGCTGGTGGGCGTGCGGGTTCCCGCGCATAGCTATCTGCATATGCTGGCCATCGATCTTGCACGTTCGCCGGACGGCCAGTGGTGGGTGCTGGCCGATCGCACGCAAGCGCCTTCGGGCAGCGGCTACGCGTTGGAGAACCGCACCATCGTCTCCGATGTTCTGCCTGATCTCTTTCGTACCTCGAACGTGTTGCGCCTGGCTCCATTTTTCCGCGCCCAACGCGATGCGCTCACCAAGCTCGCGCAGCGCGACAACCCGCGAATCGTATTGCTCACTCCCGGGCCACTCAACGAGACTTACTTCGAACACTCCTATATCGCGCGTTATCTGGGATTCACTCTGGTGCAGGGAGCGGACCTGACGGTGCGCAAACGCCGCGTGTATCTCAAAACTGTCGACGGACTGGAAAAGGTCGATGTGATTTTGCGCCGGGTGGACGACAGCTCTTGCGATCCTCTAGAGCTGCGGGCGGATTCGCTCCTGGGCGTGCCCGGTCTGGTTGATGCCATCGTCGCGGGAAACGTGAAGGTGGCCAACGCGCTGGGAAGCGGATTGATCGAGACGGCTGCGATCATGCCCTTTCTTCCCGGCCTCTCCACGCAACTGCTGGGCGAGAAGCTCAAACTGCCGTCCGTCGCGACCTGGTGGTGCGGACAGAAGTACGCGCTCGATTGGGTGCTTGACCATCTCGACGAAGTGGTAGTGAAGCCGGCATTCCCCTCGCGCGCCATGGAACCGGTGTTCGGGGCCGACCTTCTGCATGCCGAGATGGGCAAGTTTGCCGAGCAGTTGCGGGCCCGGCCGCACGAGTATGTAGCCCAGGAGCAGGTCGCTTTGTCCACGGCGCCGGTGTGGAACAACGGATCTCTTAACTCGCGCAGCGTGGTGCTGCGCACCTACGTGCTCAACACCGGCAGCGGTTGGATGGCAATCCCCGGCGGCCTGGTGCGGGTTGCGGAAGCGGAAGGATCGGTGGTCTCGATGCAGCGGGGAGGCCACAGTAAAGACGCATGGGTGCTGTGGGATAGTCCCGTCGATACGTTTAGTTTGCTGCGCCCGCGGCACGAACCGGTGGAGTTGCACCGCATCTCGCGAGTGGTGCCCAGCCGCGTCGCCGACAATGCCTACTGGCTGGGCCGGTATGTCGAGCGCGCCGAGAATATTGCGCGCATCTTACGCGCGATGATCCCTCGCGTCCGGCGCGCCGAGGAATCGGAATTGGCCTGCCTCATCCGCCTGCACAAGTGCCTGGGCTCACGGCACAGCAAGTTGCCCAAGCCTAAACACCGGCTGCCAACGTCTCTTGAACTGGAACAGGAAATGACGTCGCTGGTAACCGATCCCAAACGCGCCGACAGTCTGGCCAGCACGCTGGCGGAGATATCCCGGATCGGCGGCAATATTCGCGAGCGGCTGTCCGGGGACATGATGTTCCTGATCGGGCGGCTGCGGGACTCAATTCAGATCGGGCAGGGTACTTCGTTTCTGGAGTATCCCGCGCTGCTGACCGATTGTTTGGCCCTGCTATCTGCATTCTCTGGAATGGAGCGGGAGAACATCAACCGCGGATTGGGCTGGGTGTTCATGACCATTGGCCGGCGACTCGAGCGCGCGATCTATCTGACCCGGCAACTGAGCGAGATCGCTACCCCGCTGACCGAACAGGACTGGTCGCTCTTGGAATGCCTGCTCGAGGTCGCGGATAGCTCCATGACCTACCGCACCCGTTACTACACAACGCTGCAACCCTTGGCGGTATTGGACGTGCTCATGGCGGATGAGACGAATCCGCGCTCTCTGGACTTTCAGTTGAGTCACCTCGCGGATCTTTATCAGAAGCTTCCCCGGCACGTCCCGGTTGACTTACAGGCGATGCGAGCCGCGCTGGCACTGTTGCGCAGTTTCGATTTGCGAAAGTTGAAATATCCATTGCCCGGAGTCGCCGCGCCGAACGCTTCTGACGGCCTTTCGCGCCTGGCCAGCTCGCTGCACGAGCTGGAAGGGTTGCTGCCTTCGTGGTCGAATAACTTATCCAGCAGATACTTTAGCCATGCCCGCAGCTTGCCGATCACCATAGGCCAATGATTTTCTTGGAATGATGATCTTCGGATACTGATCTTCTGAACAATGATCTTCGAACAATGGTCTATAAAATCGTTCACCGCACCACATACAAGTACAAACATCCCGTCTCCATGGGAACGCACGTAGCGTGCCTGAAGCCGCGAGCTTTGCCGCACCACCAATTGTCCCGGAGCGAGCTGCATATCCAGCCGCGCCCCGCAACGCGCACCGAGCGCGTGGACTTTTTCGGAAACCTTCTCTGCTTTTTCACCATTCAAGAACCGCACCGGGAATTGATGGTAGAGGCGCGCAGCGAGGTCGTTGTGGACGGAAAGCCGACGCCCTGGTCTGAAGTGCTGATTCCTTGGGAAGAAGCAGCAAGATCGCTTCGCACCGACCTCAGCCCTGCCGGCCTGGAAGCCTACCAGTTTGGATTCGAGTCGCCGCGGATTCGTGTACGGGCGGAGTTTGCCGCCTACGCGCGACAGTCGTTTACGCCCGGGCGACCTATGCCGGAAGCGCTTCTCGATCTGACCGCCCGCATCCACACGGACTTTCGCTTCGATTCGAAATCGACCAACGTGCGGACGACTCCCGAAGAGGTGTTCAAGAAACGGCGGGGCGTGTGCCAGGATTTCGCACACTTACAGATCGCCTGCCTCCGCTCGCTGAATCTAGCCGCGCGTTATGTGAGCGGATACCTTCGGACCTACCCACCTCCCGGGCAGCCGAGGCTGGTGGGCGCCGATGCGTCGCACGCGTGGGTGTCGGCGTATTGTCCGGGAATCGACTGGCTGGATGTGGATCCGACGAACAACGTTGTCCCCTCGAACGGCCACGTGACGCTGGCCTGCGGACGCGACTACGGCGACGTCAGTCCTCTGCGGGGCCTAATTCTGGGCGGTGGATCGCATACCCTCAAAGTCGCCGTGGACATGGAGCCGGTTGATTCCTAGGACTTCACAAACTAGCCGACCTGTTGCACGTCTTCCACGATTTCATCGGTCCAGACGGTAAAGCTCTCCAGAGTATTTGGGCCGAAGGTGGTGGTGATGGCGACGTCGGTCGCGTCGCGGCCTCGGGCGATGAGCACTCGTCCAATCCGCGGCACGTTGTTTCGCGCGTCGAACGTGTGCCACGCGCCACCGAGATAGACCTCCATCCAGGCTGCGAAGTCCATCACACCGTAAGGCGGCGGCGTTCCCATGTCGCCAAGGTATCCAGTGCAGTAGCGCGCCGGAATATTCATGCAACGGCAGAACGCGATCGCTAGGTGTGCGTAGTCGCGGCAGACCCCCGCCCCCTCGTTGAACGCCTCCCAGGCCGTACGCGTGGCGCGCGCGTGCTGATAATCGAAAGTGATGTGGTTGTGGACAAAATCGCAGATTGCCTGGACGCGCGACCATCCCGGTGTCGTCTGACCGAACCGTGACCAGGCCTCATCGGAAAGTAGATCGGTCTCGCAATACCGGCTGCCCAAAAGAAAAACCAGAGTATCTTCCGGCAAATCCTGTAAAGCGTGTTGTTCTGCGGAGGGCGTCGCCGGGTCGGGTTTTGCCGAATCTCGAACGACTCCGGTACTTTTCAGACAAATCCTCCCGGCGGGCGCCACCATCCGGGTGCACCAGTTTCCGAAGCGATCTCGATATGACGTGGTTGGCGTTTGCGGATCGGTGATTAGAATGTCGGGATTGACGATATCCGAGGCGCGGGAATAATGCACATTGACCATGAGGATCATCGGCGCCGCCTGAGGACAGTAAAATTTAAATTCGTAACCGACCTGAATCAACATGCAGGCTTCCTCCGCCGACGATCAGGATCTTCAGCCGTCGCAGACCGAACGTCCTTGGCCCAACCATCAGATGCTCCTGTTGCTCTGGTCGTTGCCGCAATCCAGCTGCGCCACCACAACTCCCTTACTGTATCTTACAGAGATGGTGGGCCTTGCGGAGCATGGCGTGATGTTCACAACGCTCGATTGGAGAAAACGATCCAGCTGCCCTCCGGGCGCCGCGAAATACACGTGCCGACCGAGTCCTCGTTGAAAAGATTGGTCGGGGAGAGGATTTGAACATCCGACCCCTGGTTCCGAACCAGATTCAAACGCTTTTTGAAATTTGTAGAATTTCGCTGTTTCTAGTCGATTGATATTGAACCTGTTGCAGACTGATGGTTTAGATCTGTTGAATTCGATTGACCCATGATGTTCTCGCAGCCTCACAATCGTCTACAGCCAACATATTCTTCGAGATTTGTTTCTAATTGGATCGGAACAAACTGCCACGCAATCCTGGGAATTTCCCCGTCAAGAAACCTCTTTCCAGTGAAATCCTAGAGACATAAGCAATCCCGATCGCCAGGCCAGCCCCCAACAGAAACCGCATCAGCATGGCTGTGGCGGGGCTTCCCGCATGGATGACGAAGCGAAAGAGATGGTCGAACACGCCTCCAACTAGCTTGAATGCCAGAATATGAATAAGGTACAGGCCATAGCTGATGAATCCCATGAACTTCAGGAAGGGGCGATCCACCATAAAGCTCCACGGGCTCGTCCCCAGAAGCAACATGGTCGAGAGCAGGCCCGCGGAGGCCAAATTGCTGGACAGAATACTCAACGAGGAGGCAGCCATGCCTGGGTGTGCGCTCAGGAACAGCAAAGCACCCGCACCGCCAGCGAAGAGCGGCCCTGCGAGTCGTGACAAATGCGCTCGCTGAAAGGAAGGTCCGCGCAGCCAGATGGCCAGCAGAGCGCCGACAGCCAGTCCATCCAGGTTGAACCAAGAGTACAGGGGGTTCTGTGGGTTATGGGCATACATGAAAATGCCGGCTCTCAGCAATGGAGTCGTCACACAGATTGCGATAAGAAGAAATACCAGGAATCTGCTCGAAAATTCGCGAACGAGGGCAGGCCAAAGCATGTAGAAGTGCTCTTCGACGGCCAGCGACCAGAGTACGGGATACTGCAAGGGGACTCCCAGCAGCGGTGCAAAATTCGCAAGAAAAAGCAGGCTGGCCACCAGAAAACGCCCGCCAATCACTCCGCTGAGCAGCAAGGTCAGAAGTATGGCATAGAGTGCGGGGAGAATGCGCAACGCGCGTCTGGCGTAGAAGTGTCGATAATAATCGGCACGGTCTACACTAGCGACGAGAATGCCGGTGATGAGAAATCCAGAGAGCACAAAAAACAGGTTTACTCCGACTCCGCCGTACTCGGAAACTGAAAGCACGATTTGACCCCAGCGGGGAAGGTTGGCATTCAAGGGAGGCGCCATGCCATGCAAGAAAAGAACCATCAGCACGGCGATGCCCCGCACCGAGTCCAGTTCGGGCATATAAGTTCGAATCAGC